>ERZ1034901.55-NODE-55-length-84202-cov-32.488467_pt1 | contig 84202 bp, 96 predicted proteins | sample MGYA00520628_ERZ1034901 | MGnify/ENA primary metagenome ERZ1034901 (study PRJEB33766, sample SAMN09781783) | gut metagenome | biome: gut microbiome | host: Homo sapiens | place: Madagascar | study: EMG produced TPA metagenomics assembly of the PRJNA485056 data set...
AGATGCCGTGCCGCAGCCGCCGGAGCGGTGCTTAAGCCGTAAGGCGGGAATTGTACGGTGGTGCCTTCGTTCTTTTTTTCCATCGATCTCACGGTTTTATCACAAAGTATTTCTGCTTGTATCATACTGCAACGAATTGATTCGTCAACCAATTCAAAGTAAGTTTTACATTTTATTCAGATTTGTGTATTGCATTTTTCGCCGCCCTTGTTTCAGGGCACAGCCTTCTTCACTTTTTCGGCAATTTCTTCCACATGCTGTTCCAGCTGCTGCATTTCCTGCTGGCTCATTTGCACATCAATGATCCTCACCCATTTTTGCCGCACTTCTTTCATCACATCTGCATAGTGATAGGCCTTGTCGGTGAGGTAGATCCGGTTGGCGCGCTTGTCCGCTTCGTCTGCCCTGCGCTCCACCACGCCCTTTTTTTCCAGGGTCTGGATCACCCGTGTCACCGCGGCCTTATCCACGCACGAAGCCTTGGCCAGTTCGTCCTGGGTCATGCCGTTTTGCTCCAAAAGATAATTCAGATAGCTCAGCTCGGCCGGGGTGATGCCTGCATTTTTGAGCTCACTGTTTAAAAACTTAGTAAATTTTCTGCATATCAAAGAGAAATTTTGCTCCATTGTGTCCACGCCGCGCTTTCTCCTTTCCTGTAGATATTATAGTTGACCCGTCAAGTATAGCACCGCCTGCTTGACGGGTCAACCATTTATTTATTAGGGTTTTGTAAATTTTCGCAGCGTTTTCCCAGGCTCACAGCGCCAGATCCATCGCCATCATCAGCACAAAGCCCAGCCACAGCGCTGCCGCGCCCCACCGCGTTTTTACGGCATCAGGAACAAGGTCCTGCAGGGTAATGGCCACCATCACCCCCGCAGCCCCGGCCAGCATCCACGGCATCAGCGCGCTCACCCACCCGGCCAGCAGGGCCGCTATCACCCCGCCCACCGGCTCCACCAGGCCGCTGGCCACCCCCGCCGCAAAGGCTTTGTTTCGGCTTTGCCCCGCACGGTGCAGCGGCAGGCTTACCGCCGCGCCCTCGGGCAGATTCTGCAGCCCTATGCCCACACTGAGCGCCGCCGCACCGGCCCGCATTTCGGCGCTGCCGCCCATGGCCAGCACAGCCGCCAGCCCCACCACCATGCCCTCGGGCAGGTTGTGCAGCGCAATGCCCATGGCTGCACGGCAGCTGCTTTGCGCCGCATGGCCCAGCGCCGCCGCACCGGCTTCGGCAGCGGCAAGGCCCGCCACCCCCAGCGCAAAGCCCAGCGTGGGCGCGTGCCAGCTGGCCGCCCCCTGCACCGCCGGAACCAGCAGGCTGAAAAAGCTGGCCGCCAGCATTACCCCCGCCGCAAAGCCGTTCATCACCTGCTCGCCGCCGCGTTTTTTGCCGCCGCCCAGCACATACACACCACTGGCCCCGGCCACCGTGCAGAAAAGCGGAAAAGCCGTTGCCCGCAGTGCCAGCCATACTTTTTCCACCATAGATCCCCTCCCCCTTATTTTTTTCATGCTATGCGGGCGAGCGGCTTTGGGTGAGCGCAAAAAAGGCGAAGCAGGCCGTGTGTACAGTCTGCTTCGCCTTGAAATTTTCTTGGGGGTTATTCTTCTTTGGCCTTTTCCACCAAAGCGGCAATGGCCGCAGCGGCGTCCGGCGCAAAGCCGATATGCTTGCCCACCACCTTGCCATGATGGAATACAAACACCGCCGGAATGCTGGAAACGCCCATCTGCATGGCGTGCTCACGGTCATCATCCACATTCAGCTTGCAGAATTTCACACCGGGCAGCTTGTCGCTGAGTGTATCCAGCACAGGGCCCAGCATACGGCAGGGGCCGCACCAGTCGGCCCAGAAATCCACCACCACCACACCGGGGGCCTGCAGCACCTCGGCTTCAAAAGTATCGGCGCTCAGATACTTTACCATTTGCTTTTCCTCCTTTGGCAAAAATGTGCATGGCCCGGGCTTGCCGAGCACACACAATTTGTTTATAATAAAATATTAAGGCAGCACTGCACCATTCCGGCGGCTGTGATACTTAGAATTATGCGGTATTGCCTTAGATCTATAGTATACCACAAACCCACGCCGCATACTACGGCATGGGCAAAAAAGGAGAGAGACCCATATGGAAAGCAGAATTGAAAAAGCGATTGCCCTGCACGGGCTGGGCTACAACTGCGCACAGTCGGTGGCCTGCACCTATGCCGATGTGATGGGGCTGGACGAAACCACCGTTTTCCGCATGATGGAGGCCCAGGGCCTTGGCATGGGCGGCATGAACGGCATTTGCGGCGCGGTGACCGGCGCGGTGACTGTGCTGGGCTACTGCAACAGCAAGGGCCCCAGCGACACCACCACCAAGCGCGAAAGCTATCGCCTGGCCAGTGAGCTGGAAGCCGCCTTCCAGATCAAAAACGGCAGCCTGATCTGCAAAGAGCTGAAGGGCGTTGACACCAAAGTGGTGCTGCGCTCCTGCCAGGGCTGCATCGAGGATGCCTGCCGCTTTTTAGAGGCCAAGATCCGCGACAAGCTGTGATCTATTTTTTTTGCAAAGCAAAGCCTGCTGCATCGCTGGGTGCAGCAGGCTTTGCTTTTTATCGTATAATTTCAAGGGGGCGCTGAACCCCCGCCGGGCAAAAGTGATCCGGTATTGCCTTAGTTTCCGCAGCCCGGGCGGGTGCTTTCCTTCAGAATACCGCTTCGGTAGGCATCCATCAGCAGCTTCAGGCCGTCGGCCAGGTCGCGATGATGCGTGCCCCAGTCCACATCCTTCACGCGAAGGCGGCGCGGGCATTCATAGATCACGCGGGAATCCGAATGGATATCCACATTTTCCTCGATCGCCTTCTGGGTGCTTTCAAAGGGCTCGTGGGTGCGCAGGCTCAGGGTGCGGCTGTTGAACACCAGCGTATAGCCCGCAATACCGGTGCGGTCGTGATAAGCACGGCAGAAGCCGCCGTCGATCACCAGAATTTTGCCGCCGCCCTTCACGGGGCTTTCGCCCTTTACCACCTTTACGGGCACATGGCCGTTCACAATGTGATGTCCTTCGCCATACAGGCCGAATTCTGCCAGAATTTTATCCGCCACGGCAACATCATCGTAAATCTTGTAGTAGGCGTTGGGTTCTTCGGTGTGCGTGCTCTTGTCGCTGATATACAAATGCTCAAAGGTGGTCATGGCGCTTCGGCCGAAAATGGGCGAAAGCTTGCCGCACCACAGATACCACAAAAAGTCCTGTCCCTTTTGGCGTTCGGGGCTGCCCTCGGGGGCAAAATAGCCGTCGCGGGCGCGCTCTTCGCAGAAATCAAACAGTGCCTTGCCGCGGTAGCTTTTGCCGTCAAACACTTCTTCGGCAAATTCACCGTCCATGGTCATGGGCATACAGCCATGGAACATCAGGTTGCCGTTTTCCACATGATACACATGGCCCACCTTGTACATAAACCGCACATGGCGCTGCAGCTTTTCGCTTTCACGGAAGGATTCCACCAGCTTATCCATCACATAGGCTTCACGCTCGGTCAAGCGGGCAGGGTCCTTGGGGTCCACGGTGGGGAACTGTGTGTCACGCAGAAAATGCGTGATGCCGTTCACCTTAACCGTGCCGTCCTGATAGTTGATGCGGCGAATAAAATCGCGGTCCTGCATTTGGAAATCCGGGTTGCGGTCGATCACCTGACATTCCAGCTTAAACATGATCACCGAAATGGCAATGTGCATCAATGCGCTGCGGCGCAGGCTGGCGTGGCCGAACTTAAAGCGGGAGTTGTCGCCCTTGGGCATCCAGATGGAAAGATCGCAATCGCCGTACACTTCATCGGCAAACTGGCCCAAACGGCGCAGGTTCAGGCCGTAGCCCTCCTCCAGCGTTTCCACATTGGCATACGAAAGCGCAGTTTTCAGCACGGTGGCAATGCAAATGGGGCTGCCTGCCGCTGCGCCCATCCACACCGTGTCGTGGTTGCCCCACTGAATATCCACATTGTGGTGATTCATCAGGGTATCCACAATGCGGTCCGGGCGAGGGCCGCGGTCATACAAATCGCCCACAATGTGCAGTTTATCCACGGCAAGGCGCTTGATCAGCTTGCAGAAGTGGATAATAAAATTGTCGGCCTGCCCGTTTTCGATCATGCTGATGATGATCTCATCGTAATACATTTCCTTGTTATGGTCCTCAAAATGCGCATGAAGCAATTCATCCAGAATATGTGCGCATTCGTTGGGCAGGCAGCGGCGCACACGGGCGCGGGTGTGCTTGCTGCTTACCAACCGGCAAAGCTCGATCAGGCGCAGCAGCGTGTGCTCGTACCAGTAATCCAGATTTTCCTCGCCCTGCGCCGCCTTCAGCAGCGGCAGCTTTTGCTCGGGATAATAGATCAGGGTGGCAAACTCCTGACATTCCTCGGGCGTGGCGTTTTCCTGCGCCAGCACCGCATCCACCTTTTCACGGATCACGCCCGAAGCGCTGTTCAGCACATGGCGAAACGCTTCGTTTTCACCGTGCAGATCGCTCATAAAATGCTCGGTGCCCTTGGGCAGGCGCAGCACGGCCTCCTGATTGATCACCTCGCTGGCGGCCACGGCAATGGTGGGATACTCCTGCGAGAGCAGCTGCAAATAGCGCAGGTTTTTCTGTATCAGCTCTTGTTTTTCTTGGGTAAGCTGCATTCGGTTCCTCCTGTTTTCAGGGCATTTCCGCACGCATTTTTGCCCCGCAGGCGCACAGCGGCAGTACGGCGGTGCTTAAAGCAATGTGGGAATGCCTTTTCTTTTTCGCGGGTATTTTGTCACGATTTGTACAAAATCAGCAGCGAAAAATCCATCATCTTCCCTTTAACCATAATCCGAAAATTTTGCCTTGTCAATAGAAACTTCCGGCTTTTTTTGTCCTTAGGCGTATGCTATACTTATTAAGGATACTGGTTTTTGAGTAAGGAGTAGCTTTGTTGTGGATAGTTTTGTAATTTTTCAGCAGCTGTTGGTTCTTTTCGGGCTGATGGCGCTGGGCTTTGCCTGCACGCGCCGGGGCTGGATGAACGAGGATTTCAACCGCAAGCTGTCGGCGCTGGTGGTGAACCTTTTCAACCCCATGATCCAGCTTTCGGGCGCCGTGAGCCGTGACGACAGCATGGGCGGCGGCCTTGTGCGCCAAAACCTGATTTTGTGCTGCATTTATTTTGGCGCAGCAGCGGTGCTGGCCTTTGTGCTGGTGCGCCTGATGGGGCTTTCGCCCGAGCGCCGCGGCATTTACCAGAATATGCTGATGTTCGGCAACTTCGGCTTTATGGGCATTCCTATTATCACAGGCCTTTTCGGCAGCAGCTATGTGATTTTTGTAAATTTCTATATGCTGTTTATGAACACCCTGTTCTACACCTACGGCCTTGTGCTGATGACGGGCTCCTGCTCGCCCAAAAAGCTGCTGAATGGCTGCACGCTGGCGTGCCTTGTGAGCATTCTGATCTTTGCCTGCGATCTGCGTGTGCCCGCCCCGGTGGAAAGCCTTTTGCGCTACGGCGGCAACACCTGCATTCCCCTGAGCATGATGGTGATCGGCTCCAATCTGGCGGGCAGCAGCGTGCGCGCCATGCTGCGCTGCAAGCGTTTTTATGTGTTTACGGCGCTCAAGCTTTTGGTCATGCCCATTCTGCTGGTGCTGGCTGTGCGAAACCTGCCGTTTGATGCCACCATGCTGTGCATTTTTATGGTTATGGCCGCCATGCCCAGCGCCAGCGTGCCCGCCCTCACCGCGCAGGAGCTTTACGGCGCCGAGCTGGGCGCCGAGGCCTGCCAGCTGAACATGATCACCACCGTGTGCTGCCTGTTTACCGTGCCCATTGTTTCCCTGTTTTTGTGATGGCTGCATAGCCTTTTCTGCCGCCGGGCATACTGGCAGCAGGAGGTGATGCTTTTTATGAGCAGACGATCACGCAGACGCCGCAAATCCCACGCCCCCGCCGGGCCCGCCGCCACGGCGCACTTGGGCATGGACCCGCAGCAGGCCCGCAGCTTTCTGGCAGGGGACACCCCCGGCGTGATGGCTCGCTATGCCCCCACGGCGCAGCCCTCGGGCGAGGGCTGGGTGGAAAGCGATGACACCGTAAACGCCCTGATGGAATGGCGCAGGTATTCCATTCATTAGTCAATGCCCGGCCCGGCAGCCCTGCTGCTGCCGGGCTGCTTTTTGTGCGGCGGTACCTTTGCCCCGGTTTTGACCATTGACAGTCTTTTGCCGTGATTTTTATAATAGAGATACCACTGTATCTGAAAAGCCCAAAAATTTTGCTACAAGGAGTTTTGCCCCATGATGGATGTGCAGCGTTTTTTTGCCGGAGCCGAGTTTGATGCCGGAGAATATTTAGGAGCACACCCGTATTCCGGCGGCACTCGCTTTTCCCTGTGGGCCCCTTCGGCGCGGGAGGCGTATGTGGTGATAGACCCTGCCGCCGACTGCCAAAAGGCCGACTGGTACCCCATGCACCGCAGCGCCGTGGGCCTTTGGGAGGCCGATTGCCCTGAGGTGCTGCCCGGAATGTATTATAAATATCATATTGTGGGGGCCGATGGAAAAGCTGCGGATCATTGCGACCCCTACGGTGCCGCCATGGCGCTGCGCCCGGACGACCGCTCGATCGTGTGCGAGCTGAACTGGGACGATTTTACCGACGATGAATGGATGCGCACCCGCACCCGCTGTTTGGATAAGCCGCTTTCCATTTATGAAGTCCACGCCGGAAGCTGGCGGCAAAAGCCGGACGGCAGCTGGTATACTTATGACGAATTGGCCGAGCTTTTGCCCGCCTACTGCAAAAAGCACGGCTACACTCATATTGAGCTGATGCCCTTGGCCGAGCATCCCTTTGACGGCAGCTGGGGCTATCAGACCACCGGTTTTTTTGCCCCCACCAGCCGCTACGGCACCCCCGCCGGGCTGTGCCGCCTGGTGAACGCCTGCCACCGGCACGGGCTGGGCGTGATTTTGGATTTTGTGCCGGTGCATTTTGCACTGGATTCCTACGGGCTGCGCCGTTTGGACGGCACGGCGCTGTATGAATATCCCAGCGAGGATATCGGCATCAGCGAATGGGGCAGCTGCAACTTTATGCACAGCCGCCCCGAGGTGCGCAGTTTTCTGCAAAGCTGCGCCAATTTCTGGCTGCGGCATTACCATGCCGACGGCCTGCGTGTAGACGCCGTGAGCCGCCTTTTGTATTGGCATGGTGACCCCGCGCGCGGTGTAAACAGCGATGCCGTGACCTTTTTGCGCAACATGAATGCCGGGCTGCACATGCTGCACCCCACGGCCATTCTGATCGCGGAGGACAGCTCGGACTACAGCGGCGTTACCCATCCGGTAGAGCATGGCGGCCTTGGCTTTGACTATAAGTGGGACCTTGGCTGGATGAACGACACGCTGGATTTTATGAAAAAGCCCCCCGTGCAGCGCCGCGAAAATTTGCACAAGCTCACCTTCAGCATGATGTATTACAGCCGTGAATACTATCTTTTGCCGCTTTCGCACGATGAAAATGTACACGGCAAAGCCACGATCCTGCAAAAAATGTGGGGCAATTACGAAACCAAATTTCCGCAGGGGCGGCTGCTGTACACCTACATGATGGTGCATCCGGGCAAAAAGCTGGATTTCATGGGCAACGAGTTCGGCCAACTGCGCGAATGGGATGAATCGCGCCAGCAGGATTGGGAGCTGCTGCAGTATCCCATTCACGATTCCTTTATGGCGTTCCGCACAGCGCTGCAAAAGCTTTACTTAAAATATGACTGCCTGTGGCAGCGTGACTACGCGCCAAACGGTTTTGCCTGGGTGGACTGTCACCACGCCGCCAAGGGCACCTTTTCGCTTTCGCGCACCGGCAGCTCCAGCCGCATATTGGCGGTGTTTAATTTTATCGATGAGCCTGTGCGCCACCACACCCTGCCCGCCGCCGGCAAGCTGACCCTTTTGCTGGACACCAACTGGGCCGAATTTGGCGGTGCCGTGCCCCGCCCGCAAAAAAAGACCGTGCGCAAGCCCAAAACGCATTTTGCGCCGGATCTTGCCCCCTACAGCGCCCAGCTGTGGCTGTGGGAGGAATAAATCATTTCTTTGTGAAAGCAGCACCCCATTTTCCGGCAGTAACACATACTGTTTTCAAAATGGGGTGCTGGTTTTATAACCGCCGCTTTGGGGGCTTTTCGAAACAGCGTGCGGCTTACACTATGCTATACTTATAATCATTACAGGCTGCGGGTTTGGCCTGAGCGCAAAAAAATCGTGTGTTGGAGGTTGTTTCCATGAAAAAAATGTGGGCTGTTTTTGCTGCGGGGGCCCTATTTGTTTTGCTGGGGGCTGCGGCCTATGCCGAGGGCTATCCTTGTATGCCGGGCGGCGAAAGGGAACCCCTTACCGTTCCGGCACAGATCGAATGCCATACTGCGCCGGATACTTTTTCCGGCACGCCCGTTTTCACCCAGCTGCAGGCTGCATCTGACTCTTCCAGTGCTTCCAGCCTTTCTCTATGCACCGACCCGGTATCCGATGTTGTATTTGCTGTTCCGCGCGGCTGGGAGCAAGTGGATCTCGAGCAGGAGGACAACTACGCATATACGATCACTTATGAAACCGATTCCGGCAGCGACCCCTGCACCATCCGCTATTCCAGCAAAAATTTGCAGAATTATCCTGCCTCCGCACAGTTCCCTGAGGAGTATCTTTCTGCCGCCGCGGAGCTTTTGGGCCAATATTCTCTTTCCGAGATTCTTTCCAAGCAGGATGTTGCCGATCTGTTTTCCTCTAACCTTGATCCGAACGAAACGGACATACGGCTTACGCATATTCACTCCAAGGAATTTTATGCAGTGCGCGCCTTGATCGACGATTCTTCCGATGCAAACCTTGGCATAGAGGCGTGGATCACGGTCGACTCGCACTCGTTTTATCTTTTCCTGTATTCCGGCCTTTTCGATTCTGCGGAGTATCAGGATTTTGAATTTGTTCTTTCCTCCTTTTCTCCGGTTTCCTCCCCCTCCGGTCAAAATGTATCGGTTGCCCAATCGGCCCGCAGCGCCGCCGCCTTTTTCCATCTTTTTGCCTCTTTTCTTATGTTTGTAGTCCCCATTTTTGCTTACAAAGCAATCGTATACAAAAGCACCCGGGTTTCCCGAAAGAAAAGCTGCTGGATTATTTTTCTGTATTTTTCTATTGCAGAAGCGTTTCTTTCGCTGGTTATGAAAGGCTCCTTTTCCCTTGGCCTCTCCGGCCTGCTTTGGTGCGCTTTGGATTATTTCATACTCTGCTTCGGCAGCGAGGCCCCCACCCCTCTGCCCGGGAAAAATGATACTTCCGATGTTTAAAGCGCTGTGTAAAAAATTTTCGCTATGTCGGAATGACTTATGGCTTACACTATGCTATACTTATAATCATTACAGGCTGCGGGTTTGGCCTGAGCGCAAAAAAATCGTGTGTTGGAGGTTGTTTCCATGAAAAAAATGTGGGCTGTTTTTGCTGCGGGGGCCCTATCTGTTTTGCTGGGGGCTGCGGCCTATGCCGAGGGCTATGAATATCTCTTTATGCTGGATGACGGAAGGGTGACCCTTACTATTCCGGATCGATTTGAGTATTATGCCCTGCCGGACAGTTCTCCCAGCGAGCCTATTTTTTCCGAGCTGAAGCTGGATTATGACGATGTGATGGATTACATGGAGGAGGGCCACTGTTATTTTTATGCCTTCGTCCCTGACGATCATGTGGAGTTTTCGGTACAGCTTGCTGAAGCGGATGTTCAGTCCTACGATGATTTTGACGAAGATCAGCTCAAAAGTGATTTTGAAGACACTGTGTTCGATCTGTCTGACTCGGTTTATGATTACGGGTTCAAAACCATCAACGGAATCAAATACGCCTATTGCAAGTATAAGCAAACCGACCCTGCTTCCCCCTCTTACACCACGATGTATGTCACCTTGCAGAATTATACCTATGTCAATTATTATATGCGCTCTTATCAGGATGATTTCACGCCCGAGGAAGAAGCCGCGCTGCAGGATATACTTCTCAAAGCCTCCTACAATGAATATCCTATTGCCAACCAGTCCTCCTTTTGCACCGACCCTGTAACCGGTATTTCCTTTAGTGTTCCGGCCGGCTGGTATAAAGACCAATCCGTTGAGCGGGGCACTATGCTGCACGCCGTTGGTTATCAAACCTTTTCTCCCTCGTATTTCCTTTATTTCAATCAGGATGCCTCCTTCCTTTTCTCGAAAGATCTGCCCCGCGAGGATGCTGCTGAGGTTCCCCCTATTTCTGACTATTTTTCTGCGCAGGATGTTGCCGATATTTATCAAACCGATGAAAGCGATGTTCGCCTGGAATATATCCGCTCCAAAGAATTCTATGTTACCCACATTCAAAGCGGGCCTCTCTCTGATACCGGCCATGACATGGAGGTTTGGCTGACGAACGACGGCAGTTCCTCTGTGTATTCCTTCGTTTTCACCGGCACTCTTGGTTCCGAGGATTATGAGGATTTTCAGTCCATTCTTTCCTCGTGTTCCATCGTTCCGAAGGAGCCCGTCCCAAGCGCCACGACCGTAAATTCTCCCCACAGCGGTACGATCCTTTTGTGCTTTGTGGGCATCTTCTGCGTTGGCGCCGCCATCGTTTTCCTTTATAAAATGATCGAGCGCAAAAAAAGCAGCGCCAGCTGAACTTTTTCGCCTTGTTTTCCCTGCCTCTCACGGCTCGGCCCTTTTCCTGCACCGGCCGGGCCGGAAAAAGCCATAAAAAAGAACCGGGAAAGCCGCACGCACGCGGTTTTCCCGGTTTTTCGTATTTATTTTTCCATTTTGGAAAGCAGGATACGGTCATTATCCAAGCGTTTGCCCGCCCCCACGGCAAAGCGCTGCAAAAGATCGTCCACCGTCATACCGGCGCGTTCCTCGCCCTTAATATCCAGCACGATGCGGCCGGAATCCATCATCAGGGTGCGGTTGCCCAGTTCCAGCGCCTGATGCATATTGTGCGTGACCATCAGGCAGGTGATATTGTTTTCGGCCACGATCTTTTTGGTGAGCTCCAGCACCTTTTCTGCAGTGCCGGGGTCCAGCGCGGCGGTGTGTTCGTCCAGCAGCAGCAGCTTGGGCGTTACCAGCGTGGCCATCAGCAGCGTAAGGGCCTGCCGCTGGCCGCCGGACAAAAGCCCCACCGGCTGGCGCATACGGTCCTCAAGGCCCATGTGCAAAAGGCTCAGCTGCTCGCGGAAGCGCTCTTTTTCCTTTTTGTTGATGCGGCTGAAATAGGCCCGCTGGTGTGTGCTGGCGCGCAGATATGCAAGCGCCAGATTTTCCTCGATGGTCATGTTCGGGGCAGTGCCGCGCAGGGGGTCCTGAAACAGGCGGCCAATGCTTTTGCTGCGCCTGTGATCGGGCAAAAAGGTAATGTCCTGCCCGTCCAGCTCAATATAGCCGTCGTCCGGAACAAAGCTGCCCGCAATGGCATTGAACAGCGTGGATTTACCCGCGCCGTTGCTGCCCACGATGGTGGCAAAATCGCCTTTTTCCATGTGCAGATCAATGCCCTGCAGCGCCTTTTTTTCGTTTACGGTGCCGGGGTTGAATGTTTTGGTAACTCCCTCGATTTTCAGCATGGTCACATTCTCCCCTTTCTGGCGGCCTTGGCCTGCATTTTATGCTTTTGCAATGCGATCCATTTTTTAACGCCCGGGCTGGCAATGGCCACCGCCACAATGATGGCCGAAACCAGCTTTAAGCAGTTGGCGTTCATATTCAGGCGCAGCGCCAGTGCAATGATAAAGCGGTACAGTGCGCTGCCCAGCAGCACACCGAAAATGCGCCGCCCCACGCCGCCGCGGCTGCCCACCAGCGTTTGGCCAATGATCAGGCTGGCCAGTGCAATGGTGACCATGCCGGTGCCGATGTTGATATCACAGCTTTTCTGATACTGGCTCTGCAGGCCGCCTGCCAGGCCCGTGAGGGCATTGGCGATGCACAGGCCCACCGTGATGGTAAGGGCCGGGCTGATGCTGGAAGCACGCACCATATCGGCATTGTCGCCCGTGGCGCGCACCGAAAGGCCAAGGCGCGTGCCCATAAACCATTTGATGGCCAGCGCCGCCAGAACGGCAACGGTGCCCAGCACCGCCAGCTTATACCAGTCGCCCACCACCGGGCGCAGATACTGCTTGGCCAGATCGAAAATGGTAACGGCCTTGTTCATGTTCACATTGCTGGCAAAGCCGCCCTTGCTGCCCAGGCCCATCACTGCCAGATTAACGGTGTAAAGCCCGGTGTTGATAATGATACCCGCCAGAATGCTTTGCACATTCAGCCTTGTTTGCAAAAAGGCATTGATAAAGCCCGAAACTGCGCCCACGGCCACACCGGCCAGCAGCGACAAAAACGGGTGCCCCATCAGCGCCACCTGAGCGCACAGGGCACAGCCCAGCGTGAATGTGCCGTCTGTAGCCAGATCGCACAGATTGAGCGTGGTAAAGCTCACATACAATGCCAGCGTGACCAGAGCCAGAATGCAGCCCTGCTCCAGCGCTGTTTGAAGCATGGATATGCTGATGAGTGAAGTCATAACATCCTCCGGGTAAGGCACAGGGGGCTGGCCGAACCGGGCCAGCCCCTGTGCGTTTTTTTACAGTCTGTTTTTTGCAGCTGTGCAAGTGATAGGGCAATACCGCATAATTCTAAGTGCCGATACAGCGAGCGAGAAGTGCAAGCTGCTAAGCAAAAAGCACAGATAATGCTTTGTGTATTATCGAGCATTTTTGCAACGCAGATTGTGCTTCGCAGCCGCGGCAGCGGCGCTTAAGCCGTCAGGCGGGAATTGTGCGGGGTTGCCATAGGTCTTATAAGTTCTATTGTATTAGAATTCTGCGCCGGTTGCAAGGCCCTCTACTTTTGTGCACAGGGGCTCGAGCGTTTTGGAAACCTCGGTAAAGTCAAGGCCCAGTGCTGCGCACACATCGGTGTTGATGGAAGCCTTGCCGTTATCAAAGAACTGCACGGGAACCTGGGCAGGGTTCTGGGCGTTTTCCAGAATGTTCACAGCCATTTTGGCGGTTTCGGTGCCAAGGTTTGCATAGTCCACGCCGTAGCCGCAGAAAGCGCCCACCAGTGCAAAGGAATCAGCGCCGCCGAAGTGCTGCACACCGGCTTCCTCAAAAATGGTGTAGATGCTGGGCTCGGCCACCTGCACGGTGTTGTCGGTGGGGGTAAACACCACCTGCACACCATCGTCACACAAAGCCTGTGCGGCCAGTGCCAGATCATCGGTGGTGGTGCCGGTTTTGGCCTCATACTCAATGCCCAGCTCGTTCAGGCGGCCCTCGGCTTCCTCAATGGCCTTGGTGCTGGAATCCTGGCTGGCATCGTACAAAAGGCCGATTTTGGTCATATCGGGGTTCAGTGCCTCGATCAGGTTAAACACATTGGCGGTATCCAATGCGTCCGAGGTGCCGGTGATGTTGGCGCCGGGGGCGTTCAGATCGGCCACCAGGCCTGCGCCCACAGGGTCCGACACAGCGGCGAACACCACGGGGATCTGGTTTTCTTCGGTGAGGTTCTGCACCACCATAGCCGTGGGCGTTGCAATGGGAATAATCATATCCACGCCGTTTTCGATCATCTGGCTGGCAATGGTGGTAATGGTGGACTGGTCGGCCTGTGCGTTGTAGCTGTCATAGCTGATGCCGTTTGCGGCCAGCTCTTCCTCAATGGCGGTTTGGATCTGGTTCAGGCTGGGATCATCCACATAATTGATGATGCCCACCTTGAAGTGGCTGTTGTCTGCCGAGGCGGGGGCCGAAGCGGGCACCGCGCTTGCAATGGCAGAAGATGCGGCGGAAGAACCGCAGGCAGTGAGCGAAACGGCCATCATGGCGGCCATAGCGGAAGCGATCATCTTTTTCATAATACTTTCTCCTTTGGGCATTGCCCTTTTTGTCGGGACAGGCTTTTTGCTGATTGGTTGGATAAAACAAAAAGCCCTGCCCCTGTGTGTAGTAAATACACAAGGACAGGACTGAAAAAATTCAATCTTGCGGTGCCACCTTGCTTGCTGCCCCGTGCCCCTATGCACGGCTGCAGCCCCTCACGGGAGCCAACACTCCCCTTTTCTGTAACGGGAATTCCCGTCGGGCCATACTCGGCTTGCGCCTTTCCACCCGCCCTCGGCAGTCCATTTGCTCTTTCCGCTTACTGCCCGTTTCCAGCTGCCCGGGCTCTCTGTGAGTGCGCTAAAGATTTTATCTCTGCCTCATCGGTTTAGCTACATTATACGCTTTAAGCGGATAAAGTCAATAGGCTTTTTGTTACAAAAAGGTTACAAGAAATTACAGGCTCTGCAAATAGGCATCCGGCCCGCTTTGATACAAATCGCCGCCCACAGGGTCCAGCAGCACGGTAAGGGGCATATTTTCCACCACAAGCCTGCGCACGGCCTCGCAGCCAAGGTCAGGCCAGGCGATCACATCCAGCTGCTTCACACTGCCCGCCATCAGTGCGCCTGCGCCGCCAATGGCAGCCAGATACACCGCACCGTTGCGCACCACGGCCTCCTTCACAGCCTCGCTGCGCTTACCCTTGCCGATCATGCAGGCAAGGCCCAAGTCCAGCAGGCGCGGGGTGTAGGCATCCATGCGGCCGGCCGTGGTGGGGCCTGCTGCACCGATCACCGTGCCTGGGCGCTCGGGCGTGGGGCCCACATAATAAACCGCCGCCCCCTTCACATCAAAGGGCAGGGCTTCGCCCTTGTCCAGCAGCTCTGCCATGCGCCCATGGGCGGCATCGCGGGCGGTGTACACCACGCCGGAAAGCAGCACCGTGTCACCCGCACGCAGCGGGGCCAGCATTTCACGGGTAAGGGGTGTTGTAAGCTTATATTCCATTGTTGGTTCCCCCTGTTCACAGTTTTGCCGAAGCACGGCGGGTCACATGGCAGCTGATATTCACCGCCACCGGCAGGCAGGCCACATGAGTGGCCATTTTTTCAATGCTCACGCCCAGGCAGGTGGTTTTGCCTCCAAAGCCCTGCGGGCCGATGCCCATGGCGTTAATCTCATCCAGCAGCTGGCGCTCCAGCGCAGCATAATAGGGGTCGACATTGGGCTCGTCCAGCGGTCGCAGCAGGGCTTTTTTGGCCAGATAGGCGCACTTGTCAAAGCTGCCGCCAATGCCCACGCCCAGCACAATGGGCGGGCAGGGGTTGCTGCCTGCCTGGCGCACGGTGTCCAGAATAAAGTTTTTCACGCCCTCCACGCCGTCGGCGGGCTTGAGCATGGCCAGGCGCGACATATTTTCGCTGCCTGCGCCCTTGGGGGCCACGGTGATCTTCACTTCGTCGCCGGGCACAAGGTGCAGCGAAAGAAACGCGGGGGTGTTGTCATCGGTATTGCAGCGCTTTAACGGGTCGCCCGTAATGCTTTTGCGCAGATAGCCTTCGCCGTAGCCGCGGCGCACGCCCTCGTTGACGGCCTGCTCCAGATCACCCTCGATCTGCACCTGCTGGCCCAGCTCAATGAACACGCAGGCCATGCCGGTGTCCTGGCAGATGGGCAGGTTTTGCTCGGCAGCCACCACCAGATTCTTTTGCAGAAGGCCCAGGGTGGTTTTGGCCAGCGGCCACGGCTCAGCAGCCTGTGCCGCATCCAGCGCCGCTTTCACATCGGCGGGCAGCTGGGTGTTGGCCTGAATGCACAGCGTTGCCACAGTATCGGCAATGCGGGATGCCGGAATGGTTTTCATAGCAGTTCCCCCGTTTACAGGCGGGCCACGCCGGTGTCACGGGCGGCCTGTGCCACAGCGGCGGCAATGCGGTCCACCACGCGGGGATCGAATGCGCCGGGAATGATATAATCCTCGTTCAGCTCTTCATCGGTGATGATCCCGGCCAGTGCGTTGACGGCTGCCAGCTTCATCTGGGGGTTGATATCCCGGGCGCGCACGGACAATGCGCCCTTGAACACACCCGGGAATGCCAGCACATTGTTGATCTGGTTGGGGAAATCGCTGCGGCCCGTGCCGATCACACGCACACCGGCAGCCTTGGCCACATCGGGCATCACCTCGGGGTTGGGGTTGGCCATGGCGAACACCACAGCATCCTTGTTCATGGTTTTGATCATTTCGGGGGTAAGCACATTGGCCACGCTGGTGCCGATAAACACATCGGCGCCCTTTACGGCCTCGGCCAGGCCGCCGGTGAGATGGCGGGGGTTGGTCACACTGGCCAGCCATTCCTTATGATCGGCCAGGCCCGCCGGGCGGCCCGGATACAAAATGCCGTGCTCGTCCACTGCGGTGATATCCGTGGCACCGGCGGTCTGCAGCATTTTGATAATGGCCGTGCCCGCTGCGCCGGGGCCGTTGTGTACGATCTTCACATCCTTCAGCTGCTTGCCCACCACCTTCAGGGCGTTCAGCAAAGCAGCCGTAACAATGATTGCCGTGCCGTGCTGGTCATCGTGGAACACAGGAATATCCAGCTTTTCCTCCAAGCGGCGCTCGATCTCAAAGCATTCGGGGCTGCGGATATCCTCCAGATTGATGCCGCCGAACTGCGGGGCCAGCATTTCCACCGCGCGGATCACTTCCTCGGGGTCCTCGCTGTCCAGACAGATGGGGAATGCCTCCACGCCGCCGAATTCCTTAAACAGGGCGCACTTGCCCTCCATCACGGGCAAACCGGCGGCAGCGCCGATGTTGCCAAGGCCCAGCACAGCGGTGCCGTTGGTCACCACGGCCACCATGTTGCTTTTAAAGGTATATTTATACACATCGTCGGGGTTTGCGGCAATGCGGCGGCAGGGCTCGGCCACGCCGGGCGTATAGGCCGTGGAAAGCTGTTCGCGGTTTTTGATCGGCGTTTTGCTCACCATGCCCACCTTGCCGTGGTATTTTTCGTGCAATTCCAGTGCTGCCTGATTGAAATCCATTGTTATTCCCTCGCTTTTTTAAGCGGGCATGGTTGGCTGCCCGCAGGCCATATTTTCCAATATATTCTGATTATAACAAACCCCATCGTTTTTTGCACTGTTTTTCGCTTGAAAAATCTGTTTTTCTTTTGTGTGGCCTGCAAAAGCATAAAAATTTCAAAGAATCTGTGCCGCTTTTGCTTTTTTCGTGTATAATAGAAATACTGCCCTACTGGCAGCGTTTCAAACCCCATTTGATTATCTGTGATTATTGGAGGAACTCCCCGTGAAAAAAATCTTCTCCCGTTCGCTGGCAGCTGCCCTTTGCGCAGGCATGGCGCTCAGCCTTGCCGCCTGCAGCAGCACTGCCGCTTCCTCTCAGTCTGCCGCCAGTTCCGAAGCCGCAGGCTCTGAGGCTTCTTCCGCCGCCTCTGCCCCTGTGGATCCCGATCCCCTGGCCCAGAAGGCAGCCGACTTCAACTACAGCGCCGCGCTGGATGAAAACGGCTACTTTACCGGTGTGCGCGCGCTGGACTATGTCACCCTGCCCGCCGACTACAAGGCACTTTCCGTTTCCGCTGCGGATGTACAGGTCACCGACGATGAGCTGCAGACCAATCTGGACTATATTCTGAACCAGTTTGCCGAAACTGAGCAGGATACCGAAAGCACCATTCAAAACGGCGACAGCGTAAACATCGACTATGTCGGCTCGGTAGACGGCATCGAGTTCACCGGCGGCAACACCAACGGTCAGGGCACCACCGTGACCGCAGGCTCCACCCAGTATGTTGACGACTTTTTGACCCAGATCATCGGCCACAAGCCCGGCGAGACCTTTGATGTTGTCGTCACCTTCCCCGATGGCTACAACGACAGCACCGATGCCAACGGCGACCCCATCAAGCTGGCCGGGCAGGAAGCTGTTTTCTCGGTAACCATCAACTACATTGCCAAAAGCGTGACCCCGGAGCTCACCGACGAATTCATTTCCAAAAATATCGACCCCAAGTACGGCAGCACCGTGGAGGAGTTTAAAGACACTGTCCGCAAGGATGTAGCTGATGCCAATCTGGAAAAATATGTAACCAACTACCTCACCCAGAACGCAGTGTATGCCGATGAGCTGCCCGAAGCCGTGACCGAATACAGCAGCATGATGGTGCTGAACTACTACTGCGGCTACGCCTCGGCCAAAAACCAGACGCTGACCCAGTTCATTCAGGAAAATCTGGATGCCGACAGCATTCAGGCCCTGCTGGACAGCAACAAGGAAGCCATCGACAATCAGGCCAAGCGTTTTCTTTTGTATCAGGCACTTGCCGAAGATCAGGGCCTGGATTGCACCGATGACGATGTGAAAGCCTATTTTGAAGATCTGGGCAACACCGATTACTCGGACTACCAGAACTTCTACGGCACCAACTACCTGCGCATGAACGCCGTGGGTGACAAGGCCTTCAACAACATTTTGGCCAATGTGACCGTGGGCTAACCCCTTTTAAACCGCACAAAACAGCCGCTGCATAAGCATTCTTGCCTATGCAGCGGCTGTTGTTTTTTATTGCAGCTCTGCCTTTGCCAAACGCACCCCCGGCATTCCGTCGCTCTCGTAGGTTTCAAAGGTACCGATCACGGTAATTTCTTCTCCCAATGGGGGATAATCCTGCGGGTAACAGTGCTCTCCCCTTAAAACGAATTCAATGCCCTGTGTGCAGCAGGCCGTGGCATCCGCGATCACGCAGGCATAGGCTGCCGGTTCCGAAGACACCTCTCCGTTTACCACCACCTGCGCCACGCCGAATACACCCTTCATTTTCACGGTTTTTCCCACATAGTCGGCTGTGTTTTCATACAGCATATTGTAAACCTCAGAATACACCATGGTGCTGCTGAGCGCCGTCAGGTCCACATCCACCGCCTTTTCTGCAGGTTCGCTTTGCGGGGTCGGCGCAGGGCTCGGCAGCGGCTTCTGGGTGGGGGCCTGTGTTGGCGCAGCGGCCGAAGCAGCCGGGGCAGGCTGTTTTTTCGGCGATGCAGCCGACGCTGCTTCTTTTGATCCGCAGGCGCAAAGTGAAGCCGTCAGCAGCAGGCTGAGAGCCGTACAGAGAACTCGTTTCATGCTGCCGCGCCCCCATTCAGGCGGCCTGCGGCCGAAAAGCATACAAACGCGGCGATATCCACCGCCACAATGGTGGAGCCCACGGGCGTGCCCGCCAAAATCGAAACCAGAATGCCCAGCGCCGTGCAGCACACTGAAAGCACTGCCGAGCACACCGTTACCGCCCGAAAGCTTTTATACACACGCATGGCCGACAGCGCGGGAAAAACCACCAGCGCCGAGATCAGCAAAGAGCCCACCAGATTCATTGCCAGCACGATCACAATGGCGATCGTGACAGCGATCAGCAGATTATACCCCTGCGCTGTGCGGTTTACGGCTCTGGCAAAGTTTTCATCGAAAGTCACGGCAAAAATTTTATTATAAAACAGGATAAAAATCGTTACCACCAGCGCCGAAAGCCCTGCGCACAGCCACACCTCGGTTTTGGTAAGCGTCAGAATTGAGGTGGAGCCAAACAGGGTGCTGCATACATCGCCCGAAAGATTGGCCGAGGTGGAAAACACATTCATCAAAAGATAGCCCATGGCCAGCGCCCCCACCGAGATCATGGCAATGGCTGCATCGCCTTTGATTTTGGTGTTCTGCCCGGTGCGCAGCAGCAAAACAGCGCACACGATCGTAACGCCCAGGGTCAGCGGCATATCGTCTGCAAGCCCCAGCACCGCCGAAACCGACATTGCGCCAAAGGCCACATGAGAAAGCCCATCGCCGATAAACGAAAATCGCTTCAGCACAAGCGTTACCCCCAAAAGTGAGGAACACAGTGCGATCAGCACCCCCACCACCAGTGCATAGCGCACAAACGGATAGCCCCAATACAGGGCAAGCTTTGCCAAGATCCCGCTCATACTGCTGCACCGCCTTTCTCCATGGCAAACATCGGCCCCTGCGGGCTTTTTAAATAATCCTCTTTCGTGCCGAAGAACACCGTATCGCCGATATGCAGAATATGGCTGGCATACTGAACGGCGGCGGCAATATCGTGCGAGATCATCACAATGCTGATGCCCTCCCTCCGATTCAGCTCGGCAATAAGCTGATACATTTTTGCCGTCACCTTAGGGTCAAGGCCGGAAACCGGTTCATCCAACAGCAGCATTTTCCGGGTGGCGCACAGGGCTCTGGCCAGCAGCACACGCTGCTGTTGGCCGCCCGAAAGCTCGCGATAGCAGCGCTTTGTCAGCGATTCGATCTGCATTTTCTGAATATTTTCCCGCGCCAGCTGTTTTTCCTGTTGGTTGTAAAACGGGCGCAGGCCGCAGCGTGCCTGACAGCCGGAAAGCACGATCTCCTGCACGCTGGCCGGAAAATCCTTTTGGGCAGCGGTCTGCTGGGGCAGATAGCCGATCTCGTTTTGCTTCAGCCCATCACCTGTTTCGATTTTACCGGCAATGGGCGGCTGCAAGCCGAGGATCGTTTTCATCAAGGTGCTTTTGCCGGAGCCGTTTTCTCCCACAATGCAAAGATAATCGCCTGCATTCACGGTGAAATTCAGGTTTTGCAAAACCGCTTTTCCGTCATAGCCAACCGAAACCTGATCGCAAATAAGCTGAAACATAACCAATTCTCCTTTAGTTCAGGGCTGTTTGCAACGCTTTTAGATTGCTTTGCATAATGGAAAGATAGCTGGTGCCGTTTTGCACATCAGCGGCGGTGGTTCCCTGCATGGAATCCATGGTCAGGATCTGCTGATCTTTATTCCTTGTGTTCTGCACAATGGTTTCGGCAATTTTGTGCTGCTTTCCCTCCAGGGTCAGCACGCACGGCAGGCCCAGCTCGTCCACCTTGCCTGCCAGAAAAGAAACCGTTTCAAAGCTGGCTTCGCTTTCCGCCGAGCAGCCCGCAAAGGCCGCATAATAGGTAAGGCCGTAGTCATCCACAAGATAGCGAAACGGAAAACGATCGCCAAACAGCACAGTTTTGCGGGCCGCATTTTCCACGGTGCTTTGGTATTGGCTGTCCAGCTGGGAAAGCTGGTTGATATAGCTTTGCGCATTGTCGGCATATGCCTGCTTATGCTCGGGGTCGATCTGCTGCAAAGCCTCGGTGATGGCACCGCAAAGTGTTTCGGCATTGCGAAGCGAAAGCCACACATGCTCATCGTATTCTTTATCCTCATGCCCCGCTGCATCCTCTTCGGCCTGCATACCGGGCACGAGTTCCTCGGTTTTCACGGTATCCTTCAGCACATCCAGCAGATTGATCACTTTCATATTCGGGTTGGTTGCTTCCTTGAGCGCATCCTCTACCCAACCCTCCGACTCACCGCCCACATACAGAAACAGGTCGCAGTCGGAGATCTTGATAATATCCTCCGCCGTGGGCTGATAGCTGTGCAGGTCAACGCCGCTGTCCAGCAGCAGGGTCACATCGGCATTTTCTGCCAGATCACCCATAATCTGTTTTGTCCAGTCATATTCCGGAAAGATCGTGGCCACGATCTTCATTTTATCCTGCTGTGCGCTTTCATCGGATACCGCCATGCTGCCCACCATGCCGTTTCCGGCGCTGCAGCCTGCCAAAAGCGCAGCCGCCATGCCAAGTGCCAGGGTTCGTGTGATTTTTTTCTTTCGATTCATAAAAAATAAGCCTCCGGATCTGTGTAAAAATCGATCTCTGCGCAAAAATTGCACAGCAAAAAAAGGGGCGCGGCCATGCCGCAGCACCTGCAAAAAAGCAGACTGCCCCTAAGCCGCCTGCACACAAGAATGCCGCTGCCGAAAATGCAGGCCCTCACAGCATTTTTTGCTGCACCGACTTGGCCCTTTTCGGATGTCTGACAGTTTTCTTGTGGAGCCGACTTTTCTTTTTATTGGATCGATTTTTCCTTAATCCGAAAGCTTTACCTTCAGGGAAATTAAAGTATTTGTTTGCGCACACTCCGCGCAGGGCAAGGCTGCGCCGTGCCGTTTGGAAAACACCATGGCCGCAGCCCCGGCTGCCAGCGCTGCGCCGCCCACAGCTTTGAGCAGGCTCTCACACACGCTGATCTGCTGGCACACTGCGCACCCGGCGCCTGTGCACTCATGGTTTACTTCTTCGGCGATATAGGCCACGGAGAACAAAACCGCTGCCCCCAGCACGGCCGCTAAGAGCATGGTCAAAAAACGCTTTTTCCGGCTCATGGTTTGCTCTCCTTTCCTGTAAACTTTTGCTGCCGATTATTTTTTGCAATCGGCACAGGTGCCGTACAGCACCGTTTCGGCTATATCCAGATCAAAATTTTCCTGCTGCTGCAAATGCTTTGCAAATAAAGCAGCATTCCTATTTTCCATATGGAAGGTTTTTCCGCACTTCACGCAGCTCATATGAAGTGCGCCTTGGCAGCTTTTGGCTGCCACATATTGATAACAGCTTTCCCGTGCGCCGTTTTTGACACTGCGATGAACCTTTTCTTCGGCCTCCAGCTGTGCAAGATTGCGGTACACGGCGCTCAGGCTGATGTTTTCTTTCTGCAGCGCCGCTGCGATCTCGTGTGCGGTGAGCCGTTCGTCCGGGTGCTGTTCCAGATACTGCAGCAGGGCTTTTCGCTGTTTTGTGGTGTACACATTCTGCAAAACCATCACACTCTAATCTGCGATTCATTCGCAAATCATTATAGCACAATTCTTCCCGGTGTCAATATGCAATTCATTCGCAAATTCGACATGCTCACAAAAATCCCCTCATACAGCAAAAACCGGCACGAAATTTTTCTCGTGCCGGTTTTTGCTGTGCTTTTATTCCAGCCCGGTAAGATCCTTCAGATCATACGGGGTGTTCTGGTAAACATAATAGTTCAGCCAGTTGTGATACAAAAGGTGGGCGTGTGCACGCCAGCGAAAGATCGGTTCCCGGTTCGGGTCATCGTTCGGATAGTAGTTCTTGGGGGGCTGAATGTCCAGCCCTTTGTTGATATCGCGGCGATATTCTCCGTCCAGCGTGTATTTATCATACTCGGGGTGGCCGGTCACAAAAATCTGGCGGCCGCTGTCGGTGTTCAGCAAATACACACCGGCCTCCTCGCTTTCGGCCAGAACCCGCAGGTCGATGCATTCGTCCACATCGGCTTTATCAATGCCGGTATATCGGCTGTGCGGTGCGTAAAACACCTCGTCAAAGCCGCGCACCAGCGGGTTGCTGGGGCGCACCACACGATGCTCAAAAATGCCCGAAAGCTTTTGCGGCAGCAGGCGCTTTTGAATGCCAAAGTGATAATACAGCGCCGCCTGCGCCCCCCAGCACACATGCATGGTGGAAAACACATGGGTCTTGCTCCATTCCATGATCTCGCACAGCTCGGGCCAGTAATCCACTTCCTCAAACGGCACGGTTTCCACCGGCGCGCCGGTAATGATCATGCCGTCGTAACGGTTGTCACGAATTTCCTCAAACACATGATAAAATGCGCTCATATGCTCGGCCGAAACATGGGTGGCGCCGTGGGTGGCCGTTTGCAAAAGGGTAAATTCCACCTGCAAGGGGTTGTTGGCCAGCAGGCGGGCAATCTGGGTTTCTGTGGTAATCTTGGTGGGCATCAGGTTCAGCACCACGATGCGCAGCGGGCGAATTTGCTGAGAGTTGGCCCGTTCTTCGTGCATCACGAAAACATTTTCATCGGCCAATGCCTGATAAGCAGGCAAATTTTGTGGAATGATCAGGGGCATAGGGTTTGTTTCCTCGTTTATAAATGGCTTTTCGGGGGGCGGTTCAGCACTGTTCCAGTGCCTGTGCGATATCGGCGATCAGATCGTCTTTATCCTCAATGCCGCAGCTCATGCGCACCAGCTCGGCGGGCACACCGGCAGCAGCCAGCTGCTCATCGTTCATCTGGCGGTGGGTGCTGGAAGCCGGGTTCAGGCAGCAGGTGCGGGCATCGGCCACATGGGTTTCAATGGCCGCCATGCGCAGGCTCTTCATAAAGGTGCTGGCAGCCTCGCGCCCGCCCTTTAGGCCAAAGCTCACCACGCCGCAGCTGCCGTTGGGCAGATACTTCTGTGCCAGCGAATAATAGGCATCGCCGGGCAGGCCGCAGTAGTTCACATAGGCAATTTTGGGGTGGCTCTGCAAAAATTCTGCCACAGCCTGTGCGTTTTCGCAGTGACGCTTTACGCGCACATGCAGGCTTTCCAGGCCGAGATTCAGAATAAAGGCATTCTGGGGGCTTTGGATCGAGCCGAAATCACGCATCAGCTGGCTGGTGCATTTGGTGATGAACGCGCCTTCCTTGCCGAATTTTTCGGCATAGGTAATGCCGTGATAGCTTTCATCGGGGGTGCACAGGCCCGGGAATTTATCGGCGTGGGCCATCCAGTCGAAATGGCCGCTGTCCACAATGCAGCCGCCCACAGCCGCGCCGTGGCCATCCATATACTTGGTGGTGGAGTGGGTCACGATATCTGCGCCCCACTCAAACGGGCGGCAGTTGATGGGCGTGGGGAAGGTGTTGTCCACGATCAGGGGCACGCCGTGGGCATGGGCTGCCTTTGCAAACTTTTCAATGTCCAGAACGGTCAGGGCCGGGTTGGCAATGGTTTCACCAAACATGGCCTTGGTGTTGGGCTTAAAGGCGGCATTCAGCTCTTCCTCGGTGGCGGTGGGGGCCACAAAGGTCACATCAATGCCCATTTTGCGCATGGTCACATCGATCAGGTTAAAAGTGCCGCCGTAAATGCTGCTGGAGGCCACAATGTGATCGCCGCAGTTGCAAATGTTGAACAGTGCATAGAAATTGGCTGCCTGGCCGCTGCTTGTCAGCATGGCCGCCGTGCCGCCCTCCAGCGCACAGATCTTGGCCGCCACCATATCGTTGGTGGGGTTTTGCAGGCGGGTGTAAAAATAGCCGCTGGCCTCCAGGTCAAACAGCTTGGCCATATCCTCGCTGGTATCATATTTAAAGGTAGTGCTCTGCACAATGGGGATCTGGCGGGGCTCGCCGTTGCCGGGGGTGTAGCCGCCCTGCACGCAAACGCTGTTGATTTTCATATACTTTCCTACTTTCCTGTACAAATTTAAAACCCATGCGCCGGTTTGCGCTTGCCTGTGCTTTTGGGGCGCAGCGCCCGGCGCTTGCAATATATAATGTATTGTATTCCAATCCCCGCCCAGAATCAAGGCTGAGCAGGGCCTTGCGGGCAAAATTGTACACAAAAAGTTTTCAATTTTCCTATTGACAAATACCCAGCGCAGAGGTATAGTATTAGCAGTCAAAGAGATAGAGTGCTAACGAGATTGACAAAACACCCTTTGCAAAGCCTTTCTCGCCGTTGCATTCCGCTCTTTGCAGCAATCCGATTTGGTTTTGTGCCGTTTGCAAGCACTCCGCCAATACGATTGCTAACCAATAGCCATCCAACTTTCAAACTTTTCCATAAAGGAGGCTTGATGTTATGAATACAAGTCGTTTCACCCAAAAAACCATGGAGGCCTTGCAAAGTGCCCAAAGCCTTGCCATTGAATATCAGAATCAGGCACTCGAGCCTCAGCATTTGCTGGCCGCGCTGGCCGGGCAGGAAAACGGCCTGATCCCGCAGCTGCTCACCCGCATGAATGTTGACCCCGCCGCTTTCCGCAGCGCCGTGGTGGAAAAGGTGGCCTCGCTGCCCCATGTTTCCGGCAGCGGGCGTGACCCCGAAAAGGTGTATATCAGCCAAACCACCGACAAAGCCCTGCAGGCTGCCGAAAAGCAGGCCAAACAGATGAAGGATGAATACATCAGCGTTGAGCATGTATTCTTCGGCATTCTGGAAAATCCCGGCGATTGCGCCGAGATCTTTAAGGCCTTCGGCATCAACAAGGCCGACTTTTTAAAGCTGCTGGCAGAGGTGCGGGGCAACCAGCGCGTGACCACCGATAACCCCGAGGACACCTATGACGCACTGGGCAAATACGGCACCGATCTGGTGGAAGCCGCCCGCAAAAACAAGCTGGACCCTGTGATCGGCCGTGATCAGGAGATCCGCAATGTGATCCGTATTCTGAGCCGTAAAACCAAAAACAACCCCTGCCTGATCGGTGAGCCCGGCGTGGGCAAAACCGCTATAGCCGAGGGGCTGGCACAGCGTATCGTGAAGGGCGATGTGCCCGAAAACCTGAAAAATCGCAAGGTGTTCAGCCTGGATATGGGCGCTCTGGTGGCCGGTGCAAAATACCGCGGCGAATTTGAAGAGCGTTTGAAGAGCGTTTTGAACGAAGTGAAAAAGAGCGAAGGCCAGATCATTTTGTTCATTGATGAGCTGCACACCATTGTGGGCGCAGGCAAAACCGACGGCGCTATGGATGCCGGCAACCTGTTAAAGCCCATGCTGGCCCGCGGCGAGCTGCACTGCATCGGCGCCACCACGCTGGACGAATATCGCCAATATATTGAAAAAGACCCCGCTCTGGAGCGTCGTTTCCAGCCTGTGCAGGTAAACGAGCCCACGGTGGAGGATACCATCAGCATTCTGCGTGGCCTGAAAGAGCGCTATGAAGTGTTTCACGGCGTTAAAATTCAGGATGCCGCGCTGATCGCCGCCGCCACCCTGAGCGACCGCTATATCACCGATCGTTTTCTGCCGGATAAAGCCATTGATCTGGTGGATGAAGCCTGCGCCATGATCAAAACCGAAATGGAAAGCATGCCCAGCGAGCTGGACGATCTGCAGCACAAGATCATGCAGCACGAGATCGAGGAGATCAGCCTGAAAAAGGAAACCGATGCCCTCAGTCAGGAGCGCCTGCACACCCTGCAGAAAGAGCTGGCCGAAATGCGCGATCAGTTCAACAGCAAGAAGGCCCAGTGGGAAAACGAAAAGAACGCCATTGGCAAGGTGCAGAGCCTGCGCACGCAGATCGAAAGCACCAAGGGCGATATTGAAAAGGCTGTGCGTGAAGGCCATTACGAAAAGGCCAGCGAATTGCAATACGCCACGCTGCCCAAGCTGCAGGCCGAGTTGGAGGATCAGGAAAAGCTGGCCCAGCAGAAGAAAGAGGATTCCCTGCTGCGTGACCGTGTGACCGACGAAGAGATTGCACGCATCGTGAGCCGCTGGACGGGCATTCCCGTAGAAAAAATGCTGGAGGGCGAGCGCGAAAAGCTGCTGCGCCTGGAGGACACGCTGCATCAGCGCGTGATCGGCCAGGACGAAGCTGTGCGCCGGGTGAGCGAGGCCATTTTGCGCAGCCGTGCAGGCATTGCCAATCCCAACCGCCCCATCGGCAGCTTTTTGTTCCTTGGCCCCACGGGCGTGGGCAAAACCGAGCTTGCCAAGGCCTTGGCACAAAACCTGTTTGACGATGAAAAGAACATGATCCGTATCGATATGACGGAATACATGGAGAAATTCAGCGTCAGCCGCCTGATCGGCGCGCCTCCGGGATACGTGGGCTACGAGGAGGGCGGCCAGCTGACCGAGGCTGTGCGGCGTCACCCCTACAGCGTTGTGCTGTTTGATGAGGTGGAAAAGGCCCACCCCGATGTGTTCAACATTCTGCTGCAGGTACTGGACGATGGCCGTATCACCGACAGTCAGGGCCGCACGGTCGACTTTAAGAACACGATCATCATTCTCACCAGCAACCTTGGCAGTGAGCTGATTCTGGAGGATCTGGAAAAAGGCCGTGCCGAGGGCCGCAACGAGCTGAGCGCCGAAGCCAAGAACCAGATCAGCCAGCTGCTGAAAACCAAGTTCCGCCCCGAGTTCCTGAACCGTTTGGACGAGATCGTGTACTACAAGAGCCTGACCAAAGACGAAATTGGCGGCATTGTGGATCTGCTGCTGGCCGATTTGGGCAAGCGCCTGGCCGACAAACAGCTGAAGCTGGAAGTGACCCCCGCCGCCAAGGCGCTGATCATCGATCAGGGCTACGACCCCGTTTACGGTGCTCGTCCGCTGAAGCGCTTTATCCAGAGCCATGTGGAAACCATGATCGCCAAAGAGATCATTGCCGGCAGCCGCAGCCAGGGCAGCACCCTGACCGTGGATGCGCAGGGCGACCAGCTGGTTCTGCGCTGAGCGCTCTGCATCGGCCAAAAGCCGAAAAGCCATTCCATTTGGGGCTGTTATAGCCCCGTTTGCCTCTTTCCCGCCCCGGCGGCCATTCTGCCGGGGCGGGATTTTTTTATATTTTGTCTATTTTCTGCATATTTTTTCATGCTTATCATCGTGTTATTTTATTGATCGGAAAATTATTTTGCATTTTTTTCAAAAAAGGCTTGCATTTTTCTGTGGCTGTGTTATAATAAATCTCGTTCCGGAGGACTAGCTCAGCTGGTTAGAGCACCTGCATCACACGCAGGGGGTCTGGGGTTCGAGTCCCTAGTTCTCCACCATAAACCACAGCTTCTATCGAGGCTGTGGTTTTTTTGTTTATCGGAGGTTCGCGGTTGCGGAGTATAACGAAGCAATGAAAGCCCCAACGGGGCTTTCAAGCGACAGCACGGTCTGCGTTAGCATGTGGGAGCTCGCCCCGATAAGTTCTGTGGAAAGACTACTCGGAACGGTAAACTTAAACGAACAAAGGCAGGGTATCATCATGGCGATGATATCCTGCCTTTTGCTTTGATATGTTTTATCAGTAGATTACAGCATCCGTCGCAGTATAGCCTTCGAGAGAATTCTCCTTGACCTGAATACAAATATAAGTGATCTCAGAATCGCTTGCAGCAAAGAACTGACGCTTTGCCACGGGAGAAATCTTCAGCCAGTCGCCTGCTGCAAGGTTGACTTCTTCGCCATCGATAACAGCCTTGCCTTTGCCGGAAAGAACACCGTAGATTTCCTCATTTGCCTTGTGGGAGTGAACAAACGGAACATTTGCTCCCGCAGGAAGCGTATTCAGGCTGATCTCCGCACCAGTCAGGGCGAGCTTTTCATGAAGCTCCGTCCGATTTTCTTTTCCAACTGTCATTTTTGTGTAGCTTGCCATTGTAAGCACCTCCATTTTGATTCGCAATCTTTCATTGCCTGAGTTAAGTATAGAAGCTCACACATTCAAAAACAAGTACGCACCTTTTTGTAAGTGTACACTTAAAAATGAATGTGCTATACTATCTACAGAGGTGACTGACATGCGTACAAAAGAAGAACTGCCGGAATGTCCGGTTGCAACAGCAGTATCCCTGATTGGCGGAAAATGGAAACTCTTGCTTCTGCGCAATCTGAAAGAGCGTCCATGGAGATTCAATGAGTTGCAAAGAAGCATCGACGGGATCTCGCAGAAAGTTTTGACCGAGAGCTTAAGACAGATGATTGATGATGGACTTGCCTACCGCCGTGATTATCACGAGAATCCTCCCAAAGTAGAATATGGGTTGACCGATCTCGGAACGGAAATGTTGCCAATCGTCAATGCACTTGCAGACTTTGGCAACTACTATAAATCAGTCGTTGATCGGTCATGATCAATATGATGAAGCAGAGTTTGAACGACATTGCCCGGTATCTTTCAGGCTTTTATCCCAAAACAGCCCGCCGGGCTGTTAGGCGCTTGCAGATTTTCCGGTGGGTATAATGCCTTTTTACTCCTTGGTGTGCTATACTGGTTTTAGACAGCCTTCAAGCACCGCCGCGCATTTTTCCACCTGCCGTATCACCCTTAAAGCGTATCCGGCGCTTTTGCAAAATTTCCTTTTGCATGAGCCGATTTTTTCTTTACTCACTCGAAATTTGATGTATCAGGAGGTGTTGCTTCTATGAAATGTCCCTTTTGCAAAAATGAAATGGTTGTTGGAAGCATTTCTCAAGATCGATATGCACTGAAATGGATCCCGGCTGAAAAAGATATGGGATTATTGAATTTCACCCCGCTTGTGAAGGGAATAAAACTCACCTCTCTGTCAGATGGCACAGCGGTAAAAGTTTTCTATTGCGAACCCTGCAGAAAATTCATCATAGACCAAGATGATCTGCGTTGATAAGAAAAGCCCCTGTTCAATTTGCCAAACCCGGCGGCTGTATCCTTTTTTAAGGCAGTGCCGCAGCCGCCGGAAAAGCCATGCGGCGCTGCCTTAGCTTTCATCGGAGGGATCTTACTATGGAATATAGAAGATTTGCAAACACCATCGTAGCCAGAATAGACAAGGGCGAGGAAATTCTGGAAAAAATTCGGGAGATCGCCGCCAAAGAGCATATCACGCTGGCAAGCATCAGCGCCTTAGGCGCCACCAACGATTTCACGGTGGGCGTGTATAAGGTCGATGAAAAAAAGTATTACGCCAATTCGTTTCAGGGCAGCTTTGAGATCGTATCCCTGACAGGCACCATCAACACCATGAACGGCGAGTTTTATACACACATTCACATGAGCGCCGGAAACGATCAGGGGCAGGTTTTCGGCGGGCATCTGAACAAAGCCGTTGTAAGCGCCACCTGCGAAATGGTCATCACCCTGATCGACGGCCATGTGGACCGGGTGTATGATGAAGAAACCGGGCTGAACATCTTCCGTTTCTGATCCACCGGCGCATTCTGCCCCGCAGAAAGGAAAAGCGTATGAATTTAGAGCAGCAAAAGGAGCTTATCCTAAGCGGAAAAATGTATAACGATCTGACCTGCGAGCTGGTTGCCGCGCGGGAAAACACGGTGTTTTTGACCAACGAGTACAACGCCAGCTTTGGAAAGCCGCCCGAGGTAAGGGAGGCCATTCTCAAAAAGCTGCTGAAGTCTGTGGGAAAAGGCGTTCACTTTGAGCCCAATTTCCGCTGTGAATTTGGTTATAACATTTCCATCGGAAATAACTTTTACGCCAATTTTGATTGCATCATGCTGGATGGCGGCGGCATTGAGATCGGCGACAATGTTCTGTTTGGCCCCAGAGTGGGCATTTACACTTCCAACCATGCAGCCGATGCGTGGGAACGGGTTCACGGGGCGTGTTATGCAAAGCCTGTCAAAATCGGCAGCAATGTATGGGTGGGCGCGGGTGTTCACATCAATCAGGGTGTAAGCATTGGCAGCAACAGCATTATCGGCTCGGGAAGCGTTGTTACAAAAGATATTCCCCCCAATGTGGTGGCAGCCGGTGTTCCGTGCAGGGTGATCCGCCCCATTACACCGGCCGACAAAACCGGATACCAGCCCTGATCCCGCCGGGCCGCCCCTTCGGCCCATAAAATTTTTTGCATCAAAAAAGGCAGAGGCCCGGCCCCTTTGGGGGATGCCGTTCCTCTGCCTTGTTATTTTTTATGCCTGCAGCCATGCTTTCTGTGCTGCCATCAGCACAGCGGCGCGGCTGGCCGTAAAGTTTAAGCCGCCCTGCAGATAGCACATATAGGGCGCGCGCAGCGGGCCGTCGCAGCTCAGCTCAATGGTGCTGCCTGTGGTAAAGCTGCCGCTGGCCATGATCACCTCGTCGGTATAGCCGGGCTCATGGCTGGGCTCGGGGGCCACATAGCTGTCCACCGGGCTGAGTGCCTGAATGCCTTGACAAAAGCCCACCAGCGCTTCGGCGCTGCCTGCCTCAAAGCAGGTAACGATATCGTTGTGCGGCTCGTGATACAGCGGCACCGGCGCTTTGTCCAGCAGGCCCAGCAGGCACTGTGCATACACAGCGGTTTTCAGTGCCTCACACACGGTGCCGGGGGCGGCATACAGGCCCAAAAACATTTCGCGCATGGTTTCCAGTGTGCAGCCGATCTCACGCCCGGTGCCGGGGGCCGAATAGCGGTGGCCGCATTTTTCCACCAGATCGCTGCGGCCCGCAATATAGCCGCCGGTTGGGGCAATGCCGCCGCCGGGGTTTTTGATAAAGCTGCCCGCGATCAGATCTGCGCCCACTGCCAAAGGCTCACGGGTTTGGGTAAACTCGCCGTAGCAGTTGTCCACAAACACCACAATATCGGGGTTGGCAGCCTTGGCGGTTTTTACCACCTGCTCGATCTGCTCTAAGGTAAAGGCGTTTCGCTTGCTGTAGCCGCGGCTGCGCTGGATATGGCACACCGTGGCGTGGGGTGCCTTGCGGGCGATCAGCTCAAGATCGGGGGTCATATCCGGCTTCAGCGGGGCTTCGTCATACTGGATGCCATACTCGGCCAGCGTGCCGCAGCCCTTACCTGCCTCGCCAATGCCGATCACGCCTTCCAGCGTGTCATAGGGGCGGCCGGTGGCGGCCAGCAGCGTGTCGCCTGCGCGCAGCAGGCCAAACAGTGCCACCGTAAGCGTGTGGGTGCCGCTCATAAACTGGCTGCGCACCAGCGCATCCTCGGCCCCCACCACCTTGGCAAAAATCTGCTCCAGCTTGTCACGGCCCGGGTCCCACAGGCCGTAGCCCGTAGAGCCAAACAGCTCCGTGGCAGCCATATTACATTCTGTAAAAGCACTCAGCATTTTCAACTGATTGTAATCTCGAATCTGCTCCAATTTGGCAAATTCCGGCTGGCAAAGGGTCATCACCTGTTGGTCCAGCGCCAATGCCTTTTCATTAAAGGGGAAAAATTCTTTCAGCATTTGTATTATTTCCTTAGTTTTATACTTTTTGTACTAAATTTCGGCTGTTTTCCGACACAAAACCCCGGCAGGCAAATTCGGCCAAAGCCGGGCATTCGCCCGCCGGGGACTGCATCGCGTTTCGGCAGCGTTCGCTGCGCTGCTTTTTATTTCAGCTCGTTCACCAGGCGCTTAAAGTGCTGGCCGCGCACCTCAAAGTTGGGGTACAGGTCAAAGCTGGCACTGGCCGGGCTGAACAGCACCTCGTCACCGCTTACGGCCAGCTTGCGGGCAATGCTCACAGCTTCCTCCAGGGTGGCAGCGTGCTCAATGCGCAGGGCCTCCCAGCCGGGGATCTTTTTCACTTCCTGCTCGATCACCGGGCCGGTTGCGCCCATCAGGATCAGGGTTTTCACATTTTCCACGATCACCGGAGCCAGCGGAGCATAGGGGATCTTTTTATCGTAGCCGCCTGCGATCAGGATCAGCTTCTGGTTGTAGCTGCGCAAACCGGCAATGGTGCGCGTGGGGCTGGTGCCGATGGAATCGTTATACCAGGTCACGCCGTCCAGCGTGCGCACGGGCTCCAGGCGATGCTCCACACCGGTAAAGGTGCTGCCCACCTTGCGAATGGCCTCAACCGGCACTTCGCCCCACACAGCCGCAATCGCGCCCAGCATATTTTCCACATTGTGCAGGCCCCGCAGTTTGATCTCGCTGCGCTGCATCACAGGGGTCACCACGCCGTCGGCTGCCATGCACAGGGTATCGTCCTCCTTGCGCAAAAAGGCACCGTTGTCGGTATCGTGCAGGCGGGTAAACCACACCTGATCGCCCACGCAGTCCGCCTTCATGCCGCGGCTGATGTCATTTTCAAAACCCAGCACAGCGCGGCAGGGCTTTTTTTGCCACAGCAGAATGTTGCGCTTAGCGTCCACATATTCTTTCATATCCTTGTGATGGTCCAGATGGTTGGGGGTCACATTGGTCACCACCGCAATGTTGGGGCTCTGGTGCATACTGATCAGCTGGAAGCTGCTCAGCTCCACCACGGCCATATCCTCGGGCTCCACCTGCGTTACAATGGGCAGCAGGGCACGGCCAATGTTGCCGCCCAGCCACACACGGCGGCCGGCAGCCTCGTAAAACTTGCTGATCAGCGTGGTGGTGGTGGTTTTGCCGTCCGAGCCGGTCACGGCCACAATGCGGCAGGGGCAGTATTTGAAAAACATTTCCATTTCGCTGGTACACTCGGTACCGGCGGCAATGGCCTGCTGCAAAGCGGGAGTAAAATACTCAAAGCCGGGGGTGCGCATAATGATATCCTGCCCCTGAAAGCCATCCATATAGTTTTCGCCAAGGCTCAGCGAAATGCCCAGCCTGCGAATGGTATCGGCATAATCGCCGAAAGCCTCCACATTGGGCTTTTTGTCACACAGAGTCACCTGTGCGCCCATTTCCACAAACTGCTCAATGCACTGCTTGTGGCTTACGCCTGCGCCGATAAAGGCCACTTTTTTGCCTTTCAGATAGGCGCTCATTGCATCATATACCTGCTGCATATTTCCAACAGCCTCCTTTAAAGTGCCGTATTCCGTCTTTGTGAATTGCCGCGTATCATTTTTATACGCATAACTAAAATTATTATACGCTTTTTTTGCCCGAAGCGCAACGGTTTGTAAGCCTTTGTGTTTGAGTTTTACCTCAGGTTCTGCTATAATACTAATTTAAGAACCATCATTCGCCCAAAGGAGAGCTTTTGCCATGTTTCGTAAATTTCTGTGTAGTGCATTGGCGGCAATGTGTTTGGCGCCGGGCCTTTCCGGCTGCGGCGGCGGTGCCAACAGCTTCACATGGCGTGTAGACACGCTGCCCGCCAACCTTGACCCCCAGCTGGCCAGCGAAAGCAGCGATGTAACCGCCTGCCTGAACCTGTACAGCGGACTGTTCCGTTTGGATGCAAACGGTGAGGTGCAGCCCGATGCCTGCGAGGATTACGAGGTTTCTCCCAACGGCCTTACCTATACCTTTCACATCAAAAACGGCCTTACCTACAACGGTTACCGCGGCGCGGCCAACGCCACCCCCGTAACCGCACAGGATTTTGCCTTTGGCCTGCAGCGCGTGTTTCTGGCCGAGACCGGCAGCCCCTACACCGAGGCTTTTTCCTGCATTTCGGGCAGCGATAAGGCCCTGCGGGGCGATGCCTCCGCCTTGGGCGTGCAGGCGGCCGACGATCACACGCTGGTGATCACCCTTTCCCACAAGGATGCAGACTTTACGCGCAAGCTGTGCCTGCCCGGCGCTATGCCCTGCAACCGCGAGTTTTTTGAAAGCACCGGCGGCGCTTACGCCCTGAGCAGTAAAATGACCTTGGCCAACGGCCCCTTCTATTTGTATAACTGGACGGAAAACGGCCTGTTTCTGCGCCGCAAGGCCAGCGGAAATCTGGTAAACGCTGTGCGCATCGTGCTGCATAGCGACGATGTTTCCACCGAAAAGCCCCTCACGGCCCCCCTGCAGGTGCAAAACGAAAAAGCCGATGCCGCCCTGTACACCGGCGGCGAGGATACCGGCCTGTCCTCGGTGCGCTACACCGACACCACATGGTGCCTGCTGTTCAACACACAAAACGCCATGCTGAGTAATCTTTCGCTGCGGCAGGCTCTGGCACAGGCGGCCTACAGCGCTGACCTTCCGCCTGCCGAGGGGCTGGAAACCGCCGGCGGCCTGATTCCGCCTGCTGTCACGGTGGGCAGCCAAAGCTACCGCGATGCCGTGGGCAGCGCCCTGCCCGCCAGCCAGAACGCCGCCGACTTGTGCCAGAATGCACTAACCGAACTGGGGGTCAGCTCGGTGCGCGGGCTTACGGTGCTTTTGCCCGAAGACTGCCCTGCCGCCGATGCCTTTGCCTCGCTCAATCAGCTGTGGCAGTCGCAGCTGGGGCTGTATATCAATGTGCAGCAGCTGCCCATGGAGGATCTTCTTTCCGTCCAGAGCAGCGGCGATTATGCCATTATGCTGCTGCCCCTTTCCTCTGCCGAAAACGCCCCCCACGCGCTGCTGCGCCAATTTGGTGACGGCGGGCTGTGCCGCTGGGTTTCGGCCGAATTTCAGGCCCGCGCCGCTGCGCTTTCCCCCGCTGCCTCCGGCTATGCGCAGGATTGCGCCGCGCTTGAGCGCGAGCTTTTAAACGAAGCCGTGCTTGTGCCGCTGTTTTTCCAGCAGCAGCAGTTGTTGATCTCCCCCAAGGTGAGCGGGCTGGTGTTCGATCCCTTCGGCCCCACCGTAGATCTCACATGGGCCTGCAAATCCCGATAAGCTTTTCCTCTTTTTGCTCCCCGTTTATGGGGAGCAATTTTTATTTTCCGCCATGTGCCATGTGACTTTTCTCCCTCCTTTTTCGTTTAGTGGGTACAAGGCCTTGAAAAACTAAGGCAACACCGCACAATTCCCGCCTGACGGCTTAAGCACCGCTGCCGCGGCTGCAAAACACAATCTGCGTTGCAAAAATGCTCGATAATACGCAAAGTATTATCTGCGCTTTTTGCTTAGCAGCTTGCGCCTCTCGCTCGCTGCATCGGCACTTAGAATTATGCGGTATTGCCCTAAAAAGAAAGAGTAGACAACGCTATGGATGATACCAAAATCATAGATTCGCTTTTGTCCGATCCCGGCGCGGGAATGCAGCTTTTGCTGGCGCAGTACGGCGGGCTGATCAACGCCATCATTCGCCGGGTGCTGCCCAACTCCCCCGAGGATGCCGAGGAATGCGCCGCCGATGTGCTGGTGGCCGCCTGGCAAAACGCCCCCAAGCTGCAGCGAAAAAAGCGCCCGCTGCGTGCATGGCTGTGCGTAACAGCCCGCAACACGGCCATTGACCGCTGGCGGGCCCTGCGCCCCCGGCAGGGCGACTGCGAATTAAACGAAGAGCTGGCTGCCGACTGGGTGTTGGAGCCCCACACCACCTCGGCTGAGGACCTGATCGGGCAGCTGCTCACCGAGCTGCCCGAGCCGGACCGTGAAATTTTTCTGCGGCGCTATTATTATCTGGAATCCTGCCGTGAGATCGGCCAGCGGCTGAATATGCAGGAGCACACCGTGACCGTTCGCCTTTCCCGTGGGCGCGAAAGGCTGCGCAAGCAGTTTTTAGAGCGCCAGAATGCTCTGTAAAAAAGGAGGAAGCCTTTATGAAAATTCTGCCGAGCCGAACCCCCTCTGTTGATTCCGCTTTAAACGCCCTGCCCACCGCCTCTGCCCCTCTTTCCCCCGATGAGCAAAAGCGCATTTTAAGCCTTGCCATGAAAAAAGCCGCGCAAAAGCGTGTGCATACTGCCCCGGCGCCCCGGCGTGGCCGCAGCAAAACCCTTGTGCGCACAGCCGCTTTTCTGGCGGCGGCCTGCGCACTCAGCGCTGGTGCCTTTGCCGCCGCCCCCCTTGTGGGCGAGCTTGTGCGCGGTAAGATCGGATTTTTCACCGATGCCAAAGCCCAGAGTCAGGTGCAGAACCCCATGGATGCCCCCCGCGGCGATTACACCGGCCAGCAGGCCGATCTGGAAAGCCACAACATGGCCGTTGGGCAAACCGTCACGCAGAACGGCGTAAGCTATACGCTGGATACAGTTTCCATGGACTCTGCCTCGCTGGACTGCTTTTTCACGATCAGCGGCGAAAACGCTGTAGCAAAATTCTTAGACCCAAGCCTTCCCCAGCCCGAGTGGTATCAGCTTGACTTAAACGCTCCCCTCCTGCTTGCCCAGATCAACGGGGGCGAAGTCATTGCCAGAATGCAAAGCGATCTTTACCGAAAGAACGATGACTCCTTCCAGTATTGGGCGCATTACCAGCTGCCCGCCGAGCCGCAGGGCGACACCATCACCCTGACCCTGTCCGATTCTGCCGTCCTGAATGGCGAGGATGGCCTGCGCTATACGGTGCAGCTGAACGGCGAGCAGGTTCGCGCCGGGGCCCGCCATGTTGAGCCCGCCACACTGGATTTCGGCCTCAGCGATGTGATGTTGGGCGATAATCCCATCACGCTGGACAGCCTGTACTTCGGCACAGGCTGCGGTACGCTGGTCACGCATTCCGCCGCATCGGATGCCTTCAGTGCCGCCTACCCCGGCGGCATTCCAGCCGAGGAGTATGAAAGCAAGTATCTGTCCAATAGAAACGAAAACTCCATTGACTTCGACGGCGCTATGATCCTTACCGACGATACCGGCAAGCAGCTTTTGCCCAGCTATCCCGACGGTGCCGTGCCCGACTCCACCGCCTACACGCTGCCTGCCGAAAACGCCCAAAGCATCACCTTTACCCCGGTGTATCACAAAGGGGAATATCAATACGAAACCCGCACGGTGACCACTGCCGAAATGCAGCAGGGCGTTAAAATTGCCACCAGCGATGTGGGCGGCTACACCCTGCAGAATTTTGAGGCGCAGGGGCAGGCCCTCACCTGGCAGGCCGTTCCCTACGGATTTTCCGGGCAGAATCCGGAATTCTTCCCACAGGACGAAGCGTATATCGATACCAACAGCAACTCCTACGCCCTCGTCAGCAGTCAGGTAGACCCCACCACCGGCATCATCAGCTACCGGCAGGATTATTATACCGCTGACCCGGCGCAGGTGGCCAAGATCAGCGAATTCCGGTATACCTTCGCCACCGGCTACGCTGCCGACGAGAGCAAGGCCATCACCCTGCCGCTGGTGAAGTGACCCCCCCCTTTTTTCCCCCCCAAAAAAAACCCCCGCCGTGCCGAAAGAAATGCTTTCGGCACGGCGGTGTTCGTTATTTTCTGAAATCAGTGGTTGTCGGGCTTGATGCCGTTTTCGGCCAGCAGCTCAGCGATCTTATCGTGGGGATCGCAGATGCTGGTCACGCTCATATCATGGTTCATAGCGGCGATAAAGTAAGCAATGTACTTGGAAACGTCCACATCATAGTACCACTCACGGCTCAGCAGGTCATGGCTGCGGTAAGTCAGGTTGGTGCCCAGCACAGCGCTGATGGTGCCGTCCGCATAAGCCTTGTCAAAGGCATCCAGACCGGCGGTGAACAGGGGGAAGGTGGCGTTGGAGATCACCTTGGCAGCGCCGCGCTTCTTCATTTCCACGGCAATGTCGATCATGCTCTCGCCGCTGGCAATGATGTCGTCGGTGATCAGCACGGTTTTGCCTTCCACGCTCTCGCCCAGATATTCGTGTGCCACAATGGGGTTACGGCCGTTCACCACGCGCGAGTAGTCGCGGCGCTTGTAGAACATACCCAGGTTGCAGCCCAGCACGCTGGAGAAGTACATATTGCGGTTCATAGCGCCTTCGTCGGGGCTCACGCACATAAAATGCTCGCGGTCCAGTGCAACGCCGGGCACATAGTGGATCAGCTTTTTCAGGGTCTGATAAGTAGGCATCACATTATCAAAGCTCATCAGAGGCACAGCGTTCTGCAGGCGGGGATCGTGTGCATCAAAGGTGATAATGTTCTGCACGCCCATGGCCTGCAGCTCCTGCAGTGCCACAGCGCAGTCCAGGCTCTCGCGCACTACACGGCGATGCTGGCGGCCGCCGTACAGGCTGGGCATGATCACGCTCACACGATGGGCCTTGCCGGAAACAGCCTGGATCAGGCGCTTCAGGTTGGCAAAATGATCATCGGGAGACATATGGTTCTCGTAACCGAACAGCTTATAGGTCATGCTGTAGTTGCCGGGGTCCACCACAATGTAAATATCGTCGCCGCGCACGCTGGCCGTAACCAGGCCCTTGGCATCACCGCTCTGGAAGCGGGGGCACTCGCTCTCAATGATAAAGTTGTCGTTCTCCAGGCCAACCTCACGCGCCCAGCGCACCAGATGGCCATTGATCAGCTCGGTCAGTTCCTCAGCGCCGGGGCAGGCAATCAGGCCCAGATCGGCAACCTGGCGGTCACCACGGAAAAAGTCGCGAGGTCCCATCGAATTTTCAGACATTATACTTCTCCTTTTGTTAAAACCATATCATCCGGCACACCGCTAAGGGCCGGTCTGCCACCGGAATCCAGATTTCGGCGGGCATTCTCAGTTATTTTAATTGTATCACAATTTACCCAAAATTAAACCGCAATATTCGTCATTTTGACATTTTTGTTGATTTGCACATTTGCCTGTGATTCCAACGGGTTTTCCTGTCTTTTTTCCACAAAATTTTCTCTTTGTCCCTGCATTCCGTACTTTGCAGGTGTGTTATAATGGGTTCAGGTATCCATTTTTCCCAATGATTTCGAGGTGTTTTATGAATCTGCCCCTTTCCGCCGCCAATTCCTGCCAAAATGAAGTTCCCCTGTTCCGTGTGCAGGCAAAAAGCGATTTTTCCACCTATAAAAACCTTTGCTGGGCTGTAACCGGCAGCCGCCTGATGCTTTCCGGCGGTTTTCTGGGGCTTCTGGCGCTCATTCTGGTGCTGGCCTCTCTCAAGCCTTCCTCTGGGGGCTTTGCCTTCTGGCTGGGGGCCGCTTTGCTGTTTCCGCTTTTGCTGTGGTGGTTCTATCAAAACAGCCTGCGCCGAAATTACCGCGGCACTCAGCTGGTGCATGGGCTCACCGTCACTTATTCCTTCTGGCGCGATCATTTCACGCTTCACAGCGAAGTATCGCAGTCCTGCATCCGCTACGATTCCCTGTATAAAATTCTGGAAACCAAAACCGCCTTTTGCCTGCTCACCGGCCCCCATCAGGGGCTTGCTGTGGAAAAATCCGACTGCCCCGATGGTCTGGCCGAGCTTCTGCGCAGCCAGCAGGCCCTGCAGCCCGCCCCCGGTCGCCTGCCCCGTGCCGCCATTGTGTCAAGCGCACTTTCGCTGAGCTTGCTGGCGCTGCATTTGGCCATTCAGTGCTTTTGCCCAGCACAATACCGTGTGCAGGGCTGGGTGAGCCTCTATTTTTCTGCGCCAATTTTTCTTTTGCTGGCGGTTTCCATCACACTTTGCTTCGCGGCACTGTTTACCCAGCGCCTCGCCCGCCTGCAAAGGCGGATGCTGCGCCTTCTTTTGCAGGGTGCTGCCCTTTTGGTCGGCCTTCTTTGTGTGCTGTGCTGCCTGCTGCTGGCCCTGTTTTCCCTTGACCCGGATCGCGAAGTAAAAAACCCCGACGGCACCGTTACCGTGATCACCCCTGTTTGGCTGGACGAGCCCATCTCGGCCGTTTACGCGCCCTATGGGCCTTTTTATCTGCGCCCCGTGAGAAATACCTTCCACGCCTCCTCGCAGCCGGTTTCGTCCGAGCCGCAGCCAACGCCCACCCCCGAGCCGAGCAGCTCATCGGCGGAAGCCGCTGCCCTCTCCCCCGAGGAAAGCGGCTACCGCACCATTTACAGCATTTTCCTTGCCGACACCTGCCCGCTGTTTGAAGAAACCTGCCATGCCAAGGGAAATTCCTATGTTGTGCTGAAGGATACCGACACCTTTACAGAAATTCTGGAATACGACCGTGACTCTCAAAATGGCCGGTGCGGGCTATATGTGTACTACCGCTGCCCCAAGGCTGCAGATGGCTCATGGAGTGTGCAGGAAGATCAGCAGATCTTAAACATTTACGCCTATGAATACGCCACCGGTGCCGTTGCCGTAAGCGGAAAAACCAGTTGGGGCTCCGCAGCCGCACAGGCCTATCTTGATCTGACCGGCGATTGAAGCCCGCCGCCTGAAATATCCGGCGGAACAAGCACCGCCTTATGAAGCCGCATTTTGCAAAAACAGCCCGGCAAAACAGCCGGGCTGTGCAAAAGGCATTGCGGAAATTTTCTGCCGCAAGCCCTGCGCTCCTGCAAGGCCTGCCCGCAGACACAAAAAAAGCGCCCTTCCCTTATACGGCCAAAAGCCGAAGGGGAGGACGCTTTTTTTCCGTCCCTTATGGCGTGAGCCGGAAAATTCCGGCTCACGCACAGGGCGGAGTACAGCGATTTATGCTAAACCGCCAGATTCACACAAGAATCAAACCAGCTCGATGATAGCCATCTCAGCTGCGTCGCCACGACGCATGCCGGTTTTGATAATGCGGGTATAACCACCGTTACGGTCTGCATACTTGGGGCCGATCTCATCGATGACCTTCTTAGCAACAGTTTCCTTGGTGATGTAGGAGAAAACCTGGCGCTTAGAATGCAGGTCTTCCTTCTTACCCAGAGTCACCATCTTCTCGGCCATGGAACGAACTTCCTTGGCGCGGGTAACGGTGGTCTCAATCTTGCCGTTCTCGAACAGGTAGGTCACCATTGCGCGCAGCATAGCTTTGCGGCTGTCGGTGGCTCTACCCAGCTTTCTGGTACCGGGCATCCCGTTTCACTCCTTTTTAGTTATCTTCATCTTTGGTCAGCGTAAAGCCCAGACTGTCAAGCTTTGCCATGACTTCTTCCAGGCTCTTACGGCCGAGGTTGCGAACCTTCATCATCTCATCCTCGGACTTGTTCACCAGATCCTCAACGGTGTTGATGCCGGCGCGCTTCAGGCAGTTGAAAGAACGCACGCTCAAATCCAGCTCTTCAATGGTCATTGCAAGAGCAGAATCGCGGTTGTTGTCTTCCTTTTCCACCATGATGTCGGTGCTGGCAACTTCCTCGCTCAGGTTGACGAACAGGTTCAGGTGCTCAGTGAGCACGCGGGCAGCCAAACTCACAGCTTCCTGTGCGTTAATGGTGCCGTCAGTCCAAATTTCGATGGTCAGCTTATCGTAGTCAGTGATCTGGCCCACGCGGGTATTCTCGCAGGCATAATTCACCTTGAGGACAGGGGTGTAGATACTGTCAACAGGCAGGGTGGTCACATCGTTTTCGTCCAAAGCCAGCTTGTTGCGCTCTGCGGGCACATAGCCGCGGCCTTTGTCGAAAGTGATCTCCATCACCAGCTTGCCGCCCTCGCCCAAAGTAGCAATGTGCCACTCGGGGTTCAGAATCTCAATATCCTCGCTCTGCTTGATGGAGCCGGCAGTGACTTCGCACACGCCTTCGGCTTCCACACGCACAGTCTTGGGGCCATCGCCATGGATCTTGGCAATGATGCCCTTCAGATTCAGCACGATCTCGGTCACGTCTTCTTTCACGCCCTCGATCGTAGAGAACTCATGCACTACACCGTCGATCTTAACACTGGTAACGGCCACGCCAGGCAGCGAAGAAAGCAGCACACGGCGCAGACTGTTGCCCAGAGTCGTTCCGAAGCCTCGCTCCAGCGGCTCCACTACGAACTTGCCGTAGCGGCCATTGGGGGAAAAGCTGACCGTTTCGATCTTGGGGCGTTCGATCTCCATCATATATAACCCTCCTTGTTCTGCCGGCCCCCGGCAGGGGCCGGCCTACTCTTTGTAAAAATTTCGGACAAGGCGAGAGATTACTTGGAGTACAACTCGACGATCAGGTGCTCCTCAACCTCGAAATCGATGTCGCTGCGCTCGGGCAGACGGATCACTTTACCCTTCAGGGCATCCTTGTCGCGCTCCAGCCAAGCGGGAGTTACGACCAGGGGTGCATCGGGGCCAACCAGCTTGCTGAACTTAGCGCTGCTGCGGCTGCTCTCACGAACTTCGATCACATCGCCAGCCTTGATCAGGTAGCTGGGAATGTTGACCTTCTTGCCGTTCACAGTGAAGTGGCAGTGAGAAACCAGCTGACGGGCGTCACGACGGGTGGAAGCAAAGCCCAGACGGAACACAACGCTGTCCAGACGGCGCTCCAGCAGGCGGAGCAGGTTTTCACCGGTAATGCCCTGCTGACGGGATGCGATATCAAAATAAGTTGCGAACTGCTTTTCCAGAATGCCGTAGATAAACTTCAGCTTCTGCTTTTCCTGCAGCTGGGTAGCATATTCAGACTTCTTCTTGCGGAAGTTGTTGCCACCGGGGTTACGATTGGTAGTTTTCTTAGCGTAGCCCATGACTGCAGGAGAAATGCCCAGAGCCTTGCAACGCTTTGCGATAGGCTGCGTATTTTTAGCCATAGTTCAAATTCCTCCTTCAATCAAACACGACGACGCTTCGGGGGGCGGCAACCATTGTGAGGGATGGGGGTAACATCCTTGATCATGGTTACTTCCAGACCGGTAGCCTGCAGTGCACGGATAGCGGACTCACGGCCCGAACCGGGGCCCTTCACGTAAACCTCAACGGTCTTCATGCCATGCTCCATTGCAGCCTTGGCAGCCACTTCTGCGGCGCTCTGTGCTGCAAAGGGAGTGCTCTTGCGGGAACCACGGAAGTTCAGGCCGCCCGAGCTTGCCCAAGAAACAGCATTGCCCTGAGTATCGGTGATAGTAACAATGGTGTTATTGAAGGTGCTCTGAATATGGGCCTGGCCGGCAACAATATTCTTGCGCTCTTTACGCTTGGTACGGCCCTTGGCTGCACCATTAGTTTTCGTAGCCATTCTTTATTCCTCCTTCAATTACTTTTTCTTGTTGGCAACAGTGCGCTTGGGACCCTTGCAGGTACGTGCATTGGTCTTGGTGCGCTGGCCACGGCAGGGCAGGTTCTTGCGATGACGAGTGCCACGGTAGCACTGGATCTCAACCAAACGCTTGATATCCAGAGCAACATTGCGGCGCAGGTCGCCCTCCACCAGAATGTTGTGTGCATCAATGTAGTCGCGGATCTTAGCCTCATCGTCTGCAGTCAGATCCTTAACGCGGGTATCAGGGTTGATACCAGTACCGGCGAGAATCTCGTCGGCAGTGCTCTGGCCAATGCCGTAAACATAGGTCAGACCAACCTGCACGCGCTTTTCGCGGGGCAGGTCAACACCAGCAATACGTGCCATAGTGTTTGTACCTCCTAGTACATCATCCCATGTCAAGTGTCGGAGCCTGCGCCGGGAATCTACGCACTTGGCTCCCAAGTCCAGGAAAATTAGCCCTGGCGCTGCTTATGCTTGGGGTTTACGCAAATGACCATCACGCGGCCTTTCCGCTTGATGACCTTGCACTTTTCGCAGATGGGTTTCACGGAAGGTTTTACCTTCATAATGATTAACCTCCTTTGTGGTGGTGCTGCGGCGCACGAATTACTTCGAGCGCCAGGTAATGCGCGCCTTCGTCAAATCGTAAGGCGACATTTCCATCGTAACTTTGTCTCCGGGCAGAATGCGGATAAAGTTGGTCCGCAGCTTGCCGGAGATGTGTGCGAGCACGGTATGACCGTTGGGCTTGCCTTCGCCATTCAACAGTTCAACCTGAAAAATTGCGTTGGGCATCGCTTCCCGCACAACACCTTCTACTTCGATGACATCTTCTTTAGACAAGTTCCTTGCCTCCTTAAGGTGCGTCAAATGGGGCTTTGGGCATCATAGGCCCGAATGGCTCCACGCAGCTGTTCGTCACAGGCGAGAAATTCGCCCTGTAAGACGGTGGCAGTGGGGGCCACATGCATCTTCTTTTTGCGCTTGGCGCACGAAAGTTTATGCAGGTGTCCGTCTGCCAGAAAAAGCATCTGGCCTTCCACGGCCAAAACGGCAAAAGTATGTGCCCGGTCTCGCCCTGCTCGGGATCGAACCAACTGGCCTCTTACAAGGTCCATTGGCCGTTCTCCCAGCCCAGAGTCAAAACTTCGGGGCCGTTCGCTGCAATGGCGATGGTGTGCTCAAAGTGAGCAGCCAGGCCGCCGTCGCAGGTCTTGACCGTCCATCCATCGGATAAGGTTTTGACTGCGTAGTTTTTCTGGTTTACCATGGGCTCGATGGCAATGCACATTCCCGGCACCAGCCGGGGGCCGCGGCCCGCATGGCCGAAATTCGGCACTTCGGGGTCTTCATGCAGCTCCTTGCCCACACCGTGGCCCACGAACTCGCGAACCACAGAGAAACCGTTTTCTTCCACATACGACTGCACGGCGTAGCCGATGTCGCCCACTCTTGCGCCTGCCTGTGCCGCTTTCACGCCAAGGTGAAGCGCCTCGTGGGTCACATCCATCAGCCGCTGGGCTTCCATGTCAACCTTGCCGCACGCAAAGGTGCAGGCATTGTCGCCATTAAAGCCGTCCAGCTTTGCGCCGGTGTCGATGCTTACAATATCACCCGGCCGGATCACGATGTTCTTGCTGGGCAGCCCGTGGATCACCGTGTCGTTCAGACTGATGCAGGCTGTTCCGGGGAACCCGTACAAGCCCTTAAAGTTGGGCTTGGCTCCGTGCCGAAGGATAAAGTCGTAAATAATTTTGTCAAGCTCAGCGGTTGTCATGCCGGGCTCGATATGCTCGCCGCCATACTTCAGCGCGGCTGCGCTGATCGCATTGACTTTGCGCATTTTCTGCAGTTCCACTGCATTTTTGATCTGGATCATCGTTTTATGCCTCCAGCGCCTTCATGATCAGCGCAGTAGTCTTTTCGATGCTTCCCTGATCCGGGATCTCCACCAGCTTACCACGGCTCCGGTAGAAGTCCACCAAAGGCTCGGTCTGCTCGTGATAGGCTTTCAGTCGGTCCACAACGGTTGCAGGCTGGTCATCCTTGCGGATCTCCAGTTTGCCGCCGCAGCGATCGCACACGCCTTCCCGTTTGCTGGGTTTGTTGGTGATGTGATAGCTTGCACCGCAAGCTGCGCACACCCGGCGGCCACTCATACGCTGAATGATCGCCTCGTCGGCTACGATCAGATTCAGCACCTTGTCGATCTGCACGCCCATCTGCTCCAGGGCTTCGCCCTGTGCAATGGTGCGGGGCATACCGTCCAGCACAAAACCATTCTTGCAGTCGTCGGCCTGCAAACGCTCTTTTACAATGCCCACGATCACATCGTCGGGCACCAGAGCACCTGCATCCATATAGCTTTTCGCCTTCACACCCATGGGCGTGCCGTCCTTGACGGCCGCCCGAAGGATGTTACCGGTGCTGATAGCGGGAATTTTGAAATGGTCGCAAACGATCTCTGCCTGCGTACCTTTTCCGGCGCCGGGAGCGCCCAGAAAAATCAGGTTCATCATAGCCTCCACTTCTCTAATTGGCATTTACTCCAAGAATCCCTTGTGGTGGCGCATCAGCATATAGCTTTCCAGGCTGCGGCCGGTTTCCAAAGCCACGCCCACAACGATGAGCAGGCTGGTACCGCCAAGCTGGATCGAAACGCCGGTCACATTGCCCAGCACGATAGGCAGGGCAGCAACCACTGCCAGGAACGCAGCACCCAGAATCGTTACCTTGTTCAGCACACGGGTGATAAAATCGCTGGTGGGCTTACCGGGGCGGATACCGGGAATAGTGCCGTTGTTCTTGCGCAGGTTGTTGGCGATCTCGATGGGGTTATACTGAATGGCTACATAGAAGTAGTTGAACGCCACGATCAAAAGCAGATACAGCACAATGTACACGGCGCTCGTGTAGTTGAAACTGTGCAGGAAGCTGTACCAGATGGGGTGAACCTGAGGGTCTACATTCACAAATGCGCCGATGGTGCCGGGAATGCTGCACAGGGCAGATGCAAAGATGATGGGCATAACACCGGTCATATTCACCTTAATGGGAATATAGCTGTTCTGTCCGCCGTACATCTTGCGGCCCACAACCTTCTTGGCATACTGCACGGAAATGCGGCGCTCTGCATTGGTGGTAACCACCACGAACACAACGGCCACGATTGCCAGCACAGCAATCAGGGGCAGAATGAAGTAGTACTGGGGCTCACCGTTCTGTGCACGGGCCAGAATGCCCACCACAGAATTGTAAACGCCATTCCAGCGGGATACGATACCGGCAAAGATCAGCAGCGAAAGGCCGCTTCCGATGCCCTTGGTATCGATCTGTTCGCCCAGCCAGACAACCAGCTGAGCACCTGCCACAAAGCAGGCAATGATCACCAGCGCAGCCAGCCACTGGCTTGCACCCTCGGTATACTTCAGCATACCGGAGCGGCGCAGCACAAAGTAGTAGCCGATGGACATGATCAGTGCGATCACCGCACCGGTCATTTTGCTGATGATGCTGATTTTGCGGCGGCCTTCCTCACCCTCGCGGGAGAGGTTTTCCAGATAAGGAATGGCCACGCACAAAAGCTGAATGATGATCGTTGCATTGATGTAGGGGGTGACGCCCAGTGCGAACAAAGCACACTGGGACAGAGCACCGCCGGACATCATGTTCAGATAAGTCAGCATGGTACCGGTCTCAAACATTCCTGTCAGAGCACCGGCTTTGATAAAGGGCACGGGGATCGCACAGCCCAAACGGAAGATCACAACGATAGCCAGCGTAAACAGCAAGCGCTTGCGCAGATCTTCGATCTTCCAGGCATTACGAAAGGTTTCGAACACCTTAGATCACCTCGGCCTTCCCGCCTGCCTTCTCGATCTTTTCCTTGGCAGAGGCAGTATAAGCAGCTACCTTAACGGTAACAGCCTTCGTGACTTCGCCGTTGCCCAGAACCTTCACGCCGTCGAGGGTCTTGTTGATGATACCCTTCTCCAGCAGTGCCTGAGCATCCACCACTGCACCAGCCTCGAACTTGTCGAGGTCGCTCACCTTAATGGTAGCGTACTGGGTGGCAAAAATGTTGTTGAAACCACGCTTAGGCAGACGACGCTGCAGAGGCATCTGACCGCCTTCGAAACCGGCCTTCTTCACGCCGGAACGAGCCTTCTGGCCCTTGTGGCCGAAGCCTGCGGTTTTGCCATTGCCGGAACCGGCGCCGCGGCCCTTACGGGTAGCGGGGGTGTTTGCGCCCTTGCTGGCCTTTAATTCATGAAGCTTCATTGTTGCACCTCCTTGCTATTATGCTTTCGACACAGCGATCAGGTGCATGATCTTGTTGATCTTGCCCTGGGTAGCTGCGTTGTTGGGCTGAACGGTGGTATCACCGATTCTCTTCAGACCCAGGCTCTCGGCAGTAGCCTTCTGTGCCACTACCTTGCCGTTCAGGCTGTGAATGAGCTCGATCTTAACCAGCTCGACCTCTGCCTTCTTGGCAGCAGCCTTCTTAGCAGGAGCCTTTTTAGCAGGAGCCTTCTTGGCAGCGGGCTTCTTTTCGCCGTCTGCTGCCTTCTTGGCAGGAGCCTTCTTGGCGGCGGGCTTCTTCTTGGGAGCAGCCTCAGCGACCACAGTTTCCTTGATCTCTTCAGTCATTGTAAGCACCCTCCTTAGCCCAGAATTTCCTGTACGGTCTTGCCGCGCTTAGCAGCAACTTCCTCAGCAGTGGTCAGGCTGCACAGACCTTCGAAGGTTGCAGAAACCACATTGATGGGGTTGTTGGAGCGCAGAGACTTGGTACGAATGTCTTTAATGCCGGCAGCTTCCAGAACGGCACGCACGGGGCCGCCTGCGATCAAGCCGGTACCGGTGGGGGCCGGACGCATCAGAACGCGGCCTGCACCGTAAGCGCCCACAACCTCGTGAGGAATGGTAGTACCCTTCAGGTTGACAGTGCGCATGTTCTTCTTGGCAGCCTCCAGGCCCTTGCGGATAGCCTCAGGAACCTCGCCGGACTTGCCAATGCCAAAGCCGATCTTGCCTTTGCCGTCGCCCACAACCACAAGAGCTGCGAACTTAGCAACGCGGCCGCCCTTAACGGTTTTGGATACGCGGTTGATGGACACAACCTTTTCGATCATGCCGTCATCGACATCATTTCTTCTCTGATATGCCATGTGTGTATCCTCCTTCCATTACAGCTTGAGGCCGCCCTCACGGGCACCCTCTGCCAGGGCCTGAACACGGCCGTGATAAACGAAACCGCCGCGGTCGTAAACGACCTCAGAAATGCCCTTTTCCAGAGCCTTCTTGGCGATGTTTTTGCCAACCTGGTTGGCAGCTTCAATGTTTCCGCCGTAGCCATTGAAATCTTTGTCCATGCTCGATGCAGCCACCAGGGTAGTGCCGGTGGTGTCATCGATGATCTGGGCATAGATATGCTTGGAGGAGCGGAAAACATTCAGGCGGGGCCGCTCTGCGGTGCCGCTGATCTTGCCGCGAACGCGGCGATGACGACGAAGACGAGCTTCGTTCTTGTCAGCCTTATTAACCATTTGTTCTCACTCCTTCTCTTATTTGCCCTTGCCGGCTTTGCCTTCCTTGCGGACGACATACTCGTTCTTATAGCGAACGCCCTTGCCCTTGTAAGGCTCCGGAGGACGCTTCTCGCGAATCTCGGCGGCAAACTGGCCAACCTTCTGCTTATCGATGCCCTTGATGATGATGTTGTTAGCATCGGGAACCTCGATCTTGATGTCGTCGGTCTCAGCCACGATCACCTGATTCGAGAAGCCCAGGTTCATCACCAGGTTGCTGCCCTGCTTAGCAGCACGGTAACCAACACCCTGGATCTCCAGCTCTTTCTGGAAGCCGTGGGTAACGCCTTCCACCATGTTGGAGATGTTGGTGCGGGTCAGGCCGTGCAGGCTGCGGGCCAAGCCCTCGTCGTTGGGGCGGCTCACGATGATCTCGTTGCCCTCCAGCTTAACGCTCATCATAGGATGATAGTTGGAATTCAGAGTACCTTTGGGGCCCTTCACAGACACGGTGTGGGCAGTCTCATCGATCTTCACTTCCACGCCTGCAGGAACGGCAATGGGTTTTCTTCCAATTCTCGACATTGTCTTTTACCCCTTTCTTACCACACGAAGGCCAAGACCTCGCCGCCAACGTGCTGAGCACGGGCAGCCTTATCGGTCATAACGCCTTTAGAAGTGGAGATAATTGCGGTACCCAGACCCTTCATGACCTTGGGCATATCCTCACAGTTGGTGTAGATACGCAGGCCGGGCTTGGAAACGCGCTTCAGGCCAGCGATGACGGGCTGGTCGTTTGCGGTGTACTTCAGAGCCACGCGAATGGTGCCCTGTTTGTCATCTTCGATCACCTGCATACCCTTAATGTAGCCCTCGTCAACCAGGATCTGGCAGATAGCCTTCTTCAGGTTGGAAGCGGGGATGTCCACAGAAGGGTGTTTGGCAGTGCTTGCGTTGCGGATGCGAGTCAGCAGGTCCGCGATAGGATCGGTGATTTGCATAGTGCCACTAACCTCCTTAGGTTAATTATCAGTTGTTGATTACCAGCTGGCTTTCTTCACGCCGGGGATCTCGCCCTTGTAAGCGAGCTCACGGAAGCAAATACGGCAAACGCCGTACTTGCGCAGGTAAGCGTGGGGGCGGCCGCAGATCTTGCAACGGTTGTAAGCCTGAGTGCTGAACTTGGGCTCACGCTGCTGCTTCAACTTCATAGAAAGTTTTGCCATCTTAATGTGCCTCCCTTAGTTTGCGAACGGAGCGCCCATGAGCTTCAGCAGCTCCTTGGCTTCCTCGTCGGTCTTTGCGGTGGTAACAAAGCAGATATCCATACCGCGAACAGCGTCGATCTTATCGAAGTCGATCTCGGGGAAGATCATCTGCTCCTTGATGCCGAATGCATAGTTGCCGCGGCCGTCGAAGCTGTTGCCGTTGATACCGCGGAAGTCACGAACGCGGGGCAGAGCCACATTGAACAGGCGGTCGGCAAACTCATACATACGCTCGCCGCGCAGAGTGACCTTAACGCCGATCACCTGGCCCTGACGCAGCTTGAAGTTAGCAACGCTCTTCTTTGCGCGGCAGGGAATGGCCTTCTGGCCAGTGATCAGTGCCAGATCGTTCATGATGTTGTCGATGATCTTTTCGTTTTCTTTTGCCTCACCGGCGCCAACATTGATGATGATCTTATCCAGCTTGGGGATCTGCATGGTGCTCTTGTAGCCGAACTTCTTGTTCAGGGCAGGAGCAATTTCATTTTTATACTGTTCTTTCAAACGTGCCATGATTTACTCTGCTCCTTTCTTTACAGTTCAGCGCCGCACTTCTTGCAGACACGCACATTCTTGCCGTTTTCGATCTTCACACCCACGCGGGTAGCCTTGCCGCACTTGGGGCAGACGGGCATGACCTTGCAGGCGTACAGTGCGCCTTCGGCCTTAACAATGCCGCCCTGCTCGCCCTGCTGGCGGGGCTTCACGTGCTTGGTAACCATGTTGCGGCCCTCGACGATGACCTTACCCTCTTTGGGGCTGACCTGCAAAACCTTGCCGGTCTGGCCTTTGTCCTTGCCGCTAATGATCATAACGGTATCGCCGGTTTTAACATGAAGATTATTCATTCTTAAAACCTCCTTACAGGGATTCCGGAGCCAGGCTCAGGATCTTGGTGAAGCCGGCATCGCGGAGTTCGCGGGCCACGGGTCCAAAAATACGGGTGCCCTTGGGGCTCTTGTCAGCCATAACGATAACAGCGGCGTTCTCATCAAAACGGATGTAGGAGCCGTCATCACGACGCAGGCCGTGCTTGCTGCGAACGATCACAGCCTTGACCACGTCGCCCTTTTTCACGGAGCCACCGGGAGCTGCCTTCTTAACAGAGGCAACCACGATATCTCCGATGTTAGCGTATCTCTTGCGGGAACCGCCCAGTACACGGAAGCACATTAACTCCTTGGCACCGGTGTTGTCGGCCACTTTGAGATAAGTTTGCATCTGAACCATTTTCAGGTCCTCCTTTCAAAGTACCAGGCTTAATTACTTAGCTTTCTCGATGATCTTGACCAGGCGCCAGTTCTTGTCCTTAGAAATCTTGCGGGTCTCCATGATCAGAACACGGTCGCCGATGCCGGCCTCGTTGTTCTCGTCATGAGCCTTGAACTTAACGGTACGCTTCAGGATCTTCTTGTACAGAGGGTGCTGCACAGCATCTTTCACTGCGACAACGATGGTTTTGTCCATCTTATCGGAAACAACAACGCCTACACGGGTCTTTCTCAAATTGCGTTCCATTGTTTAACCTCCCTCTTTAAGCCTTCTCTGCCAGAATGGTCATCACGCGGGCGATGTCCTTCTTGACAGTATCAATACGAACGGGGTTGTCCAGCTGGTTGATAGCGTGCTGGAAGCGCAGGTTAAACAGCTCCTGCTTCAGATCAGCCAGCTTCTTGTTCAGCTCAACCTCAGACATTTCACGCAGTTCCTTAGCCTTCATTCACGCCACCTTCTTCCTCACGCTTGACAAATTTGCATTTGACAGGCAGCTTGTGCATAGCCAGGCGCAGAGCCTCGCGGGCGGTAGCCTCGTCCACATCTGCCAGTTCAAACATTACGCGGCCGGGCTTGACCACAGCCACCCAGTACTCGGGAGAACCCTTACCGGAACCCATGCGGGTTTCAGCGGGCTTCTCGGTTACGGGCTTATCGGGGAAAATCTTGATCCAAACCTTACCGCCACGCTTGATGTAACGGGTCATGGCAATACGAGCTGCCTCGATCTGGTTCGAAGTGATCCATGCGGGCTCCAGAGCAACAAGACCATACTGGCCCTGGTTCACAGTATTGCCGCGCATAGCCTTGCCGGTCATACGACCGCGCTGCTGACGACGATATTTAACACGCTTAGGCAGTAACATTACTTGTTGCCTCCTTCCTTACGGAATGCGGGCTTCTTTTCCTGAACAGGAGCCTTAGCGCCCTTCAGAACTTCGCCCTTGTAGATCCAAACCTTAACGCCGATCTTACCGTAAGTGGTGTCGGCCTCGGCAAAGCCGTAGTCGATGTCGGCACGCAGAGTCTGCAGAGGAATGGTACCCTCGTGATAGCTCTCGCTGCGAGCAATGTCTGCACCGCCCAGACGGCCGGAGCAAGTTGCCTTGATGCCCTTAGCACCGCGCTGCATAGCACGGCCGATGCACTGCTTCATAGCGCGGCGGAAAGTGATGCGGCGCTCCAGCTGACCGGCAATGTTCTCAGCAACCAGCTGAGCATTGGTGTCAATGTTGCGAACCTCAACGATGTTCACGTTCACGCTCTTGCCGATCATCTCGCTCAGCTGCTTCTGCAGGTTTGCGATCTCAGCGCCGCCCTTGCCGATAACCATGCCGGGCTTTGCGCAGTAAATGTTTACCTTGACCTTGGGCTCACCGGACTGATTGTCGGTGGTGCGCTCGATCTCGATTTTAGGAACACCAGCGCCGAAGAGCTGCTTTTTCAGAGTCTTACGGATCTTGTTGTCCTCTACCAGGGTGTCGCCGAACTCCTGCTTGGAAGTAAACCAGCGGCTGTCCCAATCTTTAATCACACCCACGCGGATGCCATGGGGATTGACTTTCTGGCCCATTAGTGTTTACCTCCTTACTCTTTCTCTTTCAGCACAACAGTCATATGGCTGGTGCGCTTCAGGATGCGGAATGCACGGCCCTGTGCACGAGGCATAATGCGCTTCAGTGTGGGGCCGGGGCAGACATAGCATTCTGCCACATACAGGGCGTTCTTATCCATGCTGAAATTGTTTTCTGCGTTAGCAGCTGCAGACTTAACCAGCTTCAGAAGGGGCTCACAAGCGGCCTTCGGGGTGTACTGCAGAATTGCAAGAGCCTCGTTCAGGGGCTTGTTGCGGATCAGATCCATAACAATGCTCACCTTGCGGGGGCTGATGCGGGCGTAACGAAGTGTTGCCCGAGCTTCCATGTTGTGTTCCTCCCTCTATTACTTAGTAGTCTTGCCACCGGTGTGACCTTTAAAGGTACGGGTGGGGGCAAACTCGCCCAGCTTGTGACCAACCATGTCCTCAGTGACGTACACAGGCACATGCTTGCGGCCGTCGTGAACAGCGATGGTATGACCAACGAAGTCAGGGAAGATGGTGGAAGCGCGGCTCCAGGTTTTAACAACCTGCTTCTTGCCGTTCTCGTTCATTTCCTGAACGCGCTTCAGCAGGACAGGCTGGACGAAAGGTCCCTTCTTAATGCTTCTAGACATATTCGTGCTCCTTCCTTAACCGTTTGCGCGCTTGACAATGAACTTGTCGGAGTGCTTCTTGTGCTTGCGAGTCTTAAGACCCAGTGCAGGCTTGCCCCAAGGGGTAACAGGGCCAGAGCGGCCGATAGGAGCGCGGCCCTCGCCACCACCGTGAGGATGGTCGCAGGGGTTCATAACAGAACCACGGCTGCCGGGGCGAACGCCCATGTGGCGCTTGCGGCCTGCCTTACCCAGGTTCACATTCTCGTGATCCAGGTTGGAAACCTGACCAATGGTAGCGATGCAGTTCAGGCGAACATTGCGCATCTCACCGGAGGGCAGACGAACCAGTGCCAGGCCATTCTCCTTAGCCATCAGCTGAGCCATGTTGCCAGCGGAACGAACCAGCTGAGCGCCGTGGCCGGGATACAGCTCGATGTTGTGGATGATGGTACCAACGGGGATGTTCTCGAAGGGCAGTGCGTTGCCGGGCTTGATGTCGGCGTTGGGGCCGGCCATCACGGTGTCGCCAACCTTCAGACCATCGGGAGCGATGATGTAGCTCTTCACGCCGTCAGCGTACTGGATCAGAGCGATGAAAGCGGAACGGTTAGGATCGTACTCCAGGGTCTGCACGGTGGCAGGCATATCAAACTTGTTGCGCTTGAAGTCGATCACACGGTACTTGGTGCGGTTGCCGCCGCCGTGATGGCGAACGGTGATACGGCCGGTGTTGTTGCGGCCGCTGTGCTTTTTCATGGGCTCCAGCAGGCTACGCTCAGGCTCAACCTTGCTCAGCACGCTGTAGTCAGTCACAGTCATGCCACGGCGGCCGGGGGTAGTCGGCTTGTACTTTTTGATTGCCATGTTTTTCTCCTTTAAAATATCTTATGAATTATTATCGGGGTCATATCCCCATACTCGAACCCTCGGCGGGTCCTTTTATCAGGTCATGTTGTTGAAGAACTCGATTTCCTTGGAATCCTTCGTCAGCGTGACCACAGCCTTCTTGGAGGCTGCGGTGTAACCACTGTGCAGGCCCTGGCGGCGGAAGCGGCCATGGACGTTCATAGTGTTCACCTTTTCCACCTTGGTGCCGGGGAACAGAGTCTCCACTGCGTTGGCAATGTCGATCTTGGTAGCATCCACAGCAACCTTGAAAGTGTACTTCTTGTCAGCGATGCCAGCCATGGAATTCTCGGTGATGACCGGCTTCAGAATAATGTCCTGTGCGGTTTTCATTAGCCCAGTACCTCCTCGAGTTTCTTAGCAGCGTCTACGCTGATAACCAGCTTGTTGGCGTTCACAACATCATAGGTGTTCACGCTACCGGTGGTGGTGGTCTTCACACCGGGAATGTTTGCAGCGCTCTTGATGAACTTTGCATCCACGGTGTCGTTCACAACCAGGTTCTTCTTGCCGGCGCCAATGGCGTTCAGCATTGCAACCACGGTCTTGGTCTTGTAATCTTCGCAGGTCAGCTTGTCAACAACGATCATGTCGCCGTTCAGAGCCTTGTCGCTCAGTGCGCTCAGCACTGCCAGGCGCTTAACCTTCTTGTTGATGTGGTAGCTGTAATCGCGGGGCTTGGGGCCCAGAGCCACACCGCCGTGAGTCCACTGAGGAGCACGGGTAGAACCCTGACGAGCGTGGCCGGTGCCCTTCTGGCGCCAAGGCTTCTTGCCGCCGCCGGAAACCTCCATGCGGATCTTGGTGTTCTGAGTGCCCTGGCGCTGATTTGCCAGGAAGTTCACGACTGCGATGTGCACAGCCTTTTCGTTAGGGGTAATGCCGAAAACTGCATCGGAAAGCTCCACGGTGGAAACCTTCTTGCCGTTCATATCGACAACATTGAATTGTGCCATTTCGCTTTCCTCCTTATGCCTTCACGCTGTTCTGGATGGTAACCACGCTGCCCTTAGCACCGGGAATAGCACCCTTTACGGCGATCAGATTATTTTCGGCGTCGATCTTCACGACGACCAGGTTCTGGATGGTGCTCTTTTCAGCGCCCATGTGGCCAGGCAGCTTCTTGCCCTTGAACACACGGCTGGGAGTGGAGCAAGCGCCCATAGAACCAGCATGACGAGCCACAGGACCAGTGCCGTGGCTCTCGCGCAGACGGCGCTGATTCCAGCGCTTGATAGCGCCCTGGTAGCCCTTACCTTTGCTGATGCCGGTCACATCAATGTGATCGCCAGCTGCAAAGATGTCAGCCTTCAGGATGTCGCCCACATTCACAGCGGCGATATCGTCCAGGCGGAACTCACGCAGGGTCTTCTTGGGAGCAACTTCGGCCTTGTCGAAGTGGCCCTTAGCGGCCTTATTGACCTTCTTGGCAGAAACTTCGCCGTAGCCGAGCTGAACTGCCTGATAGCCGTCAGACTCGACGGTCTTCTTCTGCACCACGGTGCAGGGGCCAGCCTCGATGACTGTTACGGGAACGACCTTGCCGTTCTCATCGAACAGCTGAGTCATGCCCAGTTTCTTGCCGATGATACCTTTTTGCATTGTTTTTTCCTCCATTAAAAGGTTATTGGTTGGCGGGATTCCCCGTCAACTTGACCTCTCCGCCATTTCTGCGGAGCGTTTGAGCTTTTGCTGAGCCTTGTCGGCCTTTCATTAAAGCCCGGTAGTTGGAAGCCGTGCTTCCCTTGCCGATATATTATAATGTAAGGTTTTCTAAGATCACAGTTTGATCTCAATGCTCACACCAGCGGGGAGCTGCAGACCCATCAGGGCCTCAACCGTCTTGTTGGACGGCTTCAGAATGTCGATCAGACGCTTGTGAGTGCGAGTTTCGAACTGCTCACGGCTGTCCTTGTACTTGTGGACAGCGCGCAGGATCGTAACGACTTCCTTGTCGGTGGGCAGAGGAATGGGGCCAGACACGCGAGCGCCGGTGCGCTTTGCGGTTTCCACAATTTTCTCTGCTGCTGCATCGATCAGGGATGCATCGTAGCTCTGCAAACGGATTCTGATTTTCTCTTTGACTGCCATTAAGCTTACGCCTCCTAATAATTTGTTTGTGCCCTAGGCGAGCCGATCAATTACACGCTTCCGGGTGTTTCAGATCATCTCACGAGAAAAGCCGGTGAACCGCTTCGCGCAGTTCTACCCGGACAACTCATGACGATGTATCCGGAAATTGGTCTCAGGGCGCATAGCATCCCCGTACATATCCCATCGCACTCGTAATTGTTTCGCCCGGTTCTAAGATCGGACATACTCCGCGGAAAAACCCGTCGATCGCTATTGCGAACACGGCAACCTCCCGCATCAACGCATATCGTGGCTTGCGCAGGTTGCTTGCCAATTATCTGCACAAGCCTTTCGCAGCCGAGAAAGATTATAGCATACGATTTCCGGCATTGCAAGTGTTTTTTGTCATTTTTATAAAATTTTTTCGAAAAAATTTTATGATATGCCGAATGCCGCATTTGCCCGGCATATTCCCGGCACAGTGCATAGTTTTCGCAGGATCGCAGGCCGTTTTTTATGGAAATCGCAATCAGGACGGCAATGTAAGCGCATCCACGCGCCAGCCGTTCTTTGTGGGGATCAAGCGCACCGGCATTACGGTGGCCGCATCCGGCAGAACCGGCTCCTGCACATCCCAGCCGGAAAACTCCTCGCTCTCGCAGGTCAGGGACAGCTGCCAGAATTCCAGGCTGCCATCCGGCTGCCGTTCCGGTTCGGTGAAAACATACCCGCAATAGGCGATATTGCCGCCGCGGTCGCCATCCTCCGTCAGAATGGTGTCGTTTTCTCCCTCGGCAAAGGGCACATACTGCCCGTGCAGCATATTGTTCACCCACGCATCGGAATAGACTGTATGCAGGAAATGATCGAATTCTGAGAATTTTGTGTAAAACGCGCCTTCCGATGCACGATATTTGAAATTTCCTATCGGCTCTTCCAGATTCTCATAGGGCATAAAACCGACATGGTACCCCAACCAGTAGTTCTGAAAGTAATACGCCGTGGCCAGCGCAGCCTGTGCCTGTGCATCCAGCGATGCCGGGATCTCGCTGACCTTGGTGGCTTCGTACCGGTTCTCGACCCACGGTGCGTGAACCGTAACGGTGACGACCTCGTTCTTCGGCAGCATATATGGCTCAGCCTGGACCTTCAGGTGGTAATAGCAGCTGTTGCGGTTGTAGTTATCCTGCCAATCCGGGTTCAATTCCTTTAGGTTTTCCACCGTTGTATGGCAAACCTCTGCTGCTTTTTCCAGCGTATCCGCCGTGCAGCAAAGCATCACGCCCTCCGTGGGCCACGCCACTTTGTCATATAGCTGCAGCTCATGGGGCGCACTGAAGGAGTAGTCTGGCATCGTGCAGTCAGCGCTGTTCCGCCAGTCATCAAAAGCCACCTCCTCATAGGGTGCCATCGTCGGCGCAGGCGGATCTGTTGGCACAGGCGCTGCTGTCACGCTGCCTGCCGGAGTATGCGCGCAGGCGGTAAACAAAGCAAGCCATACAAGAACTACAGCACATTTTTTCATTTTGCGCACCTCATTCACGAAAGCCCTGCCGCAGCCCGCCCCTGTGCGGCCTGCGGTCTGATCAGAGTGATCCTTTTACAGAAAAGCGCCCGCCCCGACACACTGGCAGGCGCGGGCGCCATTTTCACATCGGCTCCTACAGTCTTACTTTTTCTTCAGCTGTTCCTCCAGCCCCGCACGCGGGGTGATGTAAACCGTGGTGTACACCTCATACAAAACCATGCCCAGCTTGGCGCCGTTCGCTTTCCAGATGTTCTTCACCTCGGTGGTATCCACCGGCACCTTCGCGCCGCCGTTTTGGCTGGAGTGCAGCACGGCCAGTTCGGCAGCCTCCTGCTTGGTGGTATCGGGAATATTTTCTCCCCGGCTCATCACCACCACATGGCTGCCCGGGGCCTTTTGCACATGAAACCACAGATCCTTGCCGCGCGCGGTGTGCAGAGTAAGCTTGTCGTTCTGCTGGTTGTTGCGGCCAACCAGAATTTCAAAGCCATCGCTGGAGGTGTACCGCAGAAAATCCGCAGGCTTCTGGTTTTTGTCGCGCACCTTATAATACTTCAGATAGCCTTGGGCCTTCAGCTCGGCCCGGATCTCTCCCAGCGCCTGCTCGCCCGAAGCGGATTCCACTTCATAGAGCACGGTTTCCAGATACTCGATCTCGTGCGCGCCCTCTTCCAGCAGCTTGACCAGCATTTTGGCCGCTGTCTGCTTTTTCTTATAGTCGCGGAAATACTTTTGCGCATTGGCGCTGGCCGAAAGGCGCACATCCAGCGGAATGGTGATCTCGCTGCCGTCGTAATAATTCACAACGGTCACGCTTTTCTGCCCTTTTTCCACTGCCCACAGGTTGGCCTGCAGCAATTCGCCGTACAGCCTCAGCTTTTCGCTGCGCTCGCTGGCCGCCAATTCTTCCTGACGGGCCGCCTGCTTGCGCACCGCGCGGTCATGCATATTGCGCACCGCTTTAAACAGCTCCTTGCCCTTCTGGCGCAGGCGCTCGGCACGGTCCTTGGTGGAATAATAATTTTCCAGCAGCTCGCTGTAGCTGGCAAAGGTTTCCTGCACAACGCTTTCGCCATACTGGGTCAAGGGCAAAAAGCTGTACTCCACCGCACGGCCATCGGCAGCGTGTACCGAGGTGGGCACACCCCCCTGCTCATAAATGCTGCGCACCTCATCCAGCGCCGCACACAGCTTTTGCTGCTGGGCTGCATCCATGCCTGCCGCCGAAATGGGCGCTTCGTCGCCAAATGCGCGGAACGCCGCCTCGCGGCACACCACCGGCCCCACGCCGCTGGTGCTTTTGAGCAGCGCATCCGCCACGGGAAGCTCCTTTTGCATGGCCGCCGCCACCAAACCGGCACTGCTCAGGCTGAAAAAGTTTGGCCGGGGCGGTGCGGGGGGCAGCGTGTATTTCAGGCCCGGCAGCAGCTGGCGAACCTCGCTGTCCTCAAAATCCACACGCTTTAAGGCATCAATGATCTTTTCGCCCTGAAACAGCACCAGATTGGAATAACGCCCCATCAGCTCGGCTGCCAGCGTGTTCACCACCAGATCGCCCATTTCGTTCACGCATTGGAAATCAAAAAACACAATGCGGTCTCCCTGCAGCATGCGCACATCCAGCAGCTTTCCGCCGCTCAGATACTTGCGCAGCAGCATACAAAAGCTGGGAGGCGTGGCCGGGTTTTCAAAGCTTTCGCCGGTAAAGCACACCCGCGCACTGCCCGAGCGCGCCGAAAGCAGCAGCTTGAAGGTTTCGGTGCGGCTGCGCAGCGTCATAACCACTTCATCGCGCGTGGGCTCAAAAATTTTATCAATACGGCTGTTACTCAGCGCTTGCTTAAGCTCTGCCGCTGCCAGCGAAAGAGTGGCGGCATCCAATGCCATGATGAGTTCCCTCCCATTTTCTTGTAAAAATCTGTGTTCCCCACGGGGCAGGTGCGCCGCTCTGAGGAACATTTGGCCGCAGGCCAACCGTGACGAAGCGCGGTGTGCCTGCCCCTTTCTTATGCAGTGCCCCAAAAAAGCAGGTGCGCTGCTCTGAGGAACATTTGCCCGCAGGCTGGCCGTGACGAAGCGCGGCGTACCTGCCCTATTCTGATGCAGCGCCCCAAAAGACAGGTGCGCCGCTCTGAGGAACATTTGCCCGCAGGCCAACCGTGACGAAGCGCGGCGTGCCTGCCCTATTCTTATGCAGCGCCCTCAAAAGGCAGGTGCGCTGCTCTGAGGAACATTTGGCCGCAGGCCAACCGAGACGAAGCGCGGCGTGCCTGCCCTATTCTGATGCAGCACCCCAAAAGGCAGGTGCGCTGCTCTGAGGAACATTTGGCCGTAGGCTGGCCGTGACGAAGCGAGGCGTGCCTGCCCTATTCTGATGCAGCGCCCAAAAAGCAAGTGCGCTGCTTTCCTTTTATTATAAATAGCTGAAGGGATCTTTATTGCGGCGGCTGCACAAAACGCGCACGCCCGTAAACCGCTGCTTCAGCTTATCTGCCACCACCGGCACAATGGGAAATTCGGTTGCGTAGTGCCCGGCCACCACCAGGCTGATGCCCAAGCGGCGGGCATCAATGGCCACATGATGGTTTGCCTCGCCGGTCAGCAGGCAATCTGCCCCGGCCTCGATGGCATCCTGCAGCATGCTGCCGCCTGCGCCGCCCACCACAGCCAGCGTGTTTACCGCCTTGCCGCAGTCCACCGCTTTCACATGTGCGCCCAGCGTATCGCGGCAAATCCCTGCGATCTGCTCCACGTTGGTGGTGCGCACACTGCCCACACGGCCCAAACCGCCAAAGGTTCTGGCATTGTCGATGCCGAACAGTGCGCACAAAATGTCGTTCACGCCGCCCGGGGCCGCATCCAGATTGGTGTGCATACAAATGGCAGAAATGTTCTTTTTCACCATGCGGAACACCACATCCTGCCGCCCCAGCTTTTTCATGGGATCAAAAATGACGGGGTGATGCGATACGATCAGCTGGCAGCCCTGATATTCGGCCTCGGCCACCACTTCATCCGTGATGTCCAGCGCCACCAGAATGCTTGTCACATCGGCGCCGCAATCCACCAAAAGGCCCACATTGTCCCAGTCCTCGGCCAGCGTTTCCGGCGCGAGCTGCTGCATATACTGCAGCACTTCCTGCAATTTAGCCATTTTCGTCCTCCTCTAAAGCACGAATCAGATCGTCCACCCAATCGGCCCACGGGCCGGGCTGCATTCCCCTGCGGTATTTTTGAATCTTCACCAGCTGGCGCCTGCGATATTCCGCTGCGCCCGGCTGGCCGGGCGTAAGGCCCACCACGCAGAATTTTCCGCTGGGCTCAAAGGGCGCACCGTTGTATGCGGCGCACAGCACCGAATAATAGCGCCCCGCTGCCCGGCACAGGCTTTCAGCCTCAATGCCAAAGCCGTTTTGGCACAGCCAGCGGCGCAGAATGCTGTGCTTGGTAGCCGGAACCAGGATCAGACGGATCGCCGGATCGCACACCCACGGGGCCGCCTGCAGAATTTCAATGATGGTTTCCGCCCCCATGCCCGCGATCACAATGTCGGTGGCTTCTCCGGGCTGCAAAACCTGCAGCCCGTTGCCCAACCGAAGCTCTGCGCGGTCTGCACAGCCTGCCTTGTGGCAGTTTTCCTGTGCCTTGCTCAGCGGAATGGGCCGCAGATCCGCCGCGATCACCTTGGGGCAGCGCCCGCTCACCAAAAGATCCACCGTCAGTTTTCCATGGTCGCAGCCGATATCCGCCGCCACATGGCCGGGCCGCACATAGCCTGCCGCCGCCGAAAGGCGTGCATCCAGCTGCGGCAGCCTTTTTTCGCCCGTCATCTTACTGGTTGCCGAAATGCTCGTTCAGGCGGTTCACCAGCTGGTCGCAGTCCACACCATGCACGGCGCAGGCTTCTTCCAGGCTTTCACCACGGCTGGCAGGGCAGCCCAGGCAGTGCATACCGATCTCCAAAAAGTAAGGGGCCGTTTCCTGATCCGTATCCAGAATATCACCGATCACGGTATCCTTGGTCACTACCATACCCTTTGCATTTTCCTTTTTGCCAAACAGTTTTTCAAACATTGTTATTTCCTCGCTTTCATAAGTTTTATTTAATATACTTTTTGTATATTTTTGTCGTATATTACAAAGTTGCGTAAATGCTCAGTCCCTGCAGCATCACCAGCGCACACAGGCTGATGCCGGCAAAGGCCGTGGGGGCCCTGAGCTGCTTCTTTTTATATACCGCCTTTTCTTCGCCCAAGGCCAACAGCGCCAGCGGCAGCACCGGCAAAAAGTAGCGGCCCTGCACGCCAAACAAAACCGTGTAGTTGATGGGGGTCCAGGTAAGGCAGGCAAACAGCGAAAGCCCCACAACGCCCGCCGCCAGCAGCACCAGCCACCAGCGCCGCCAGCCGCTCACACGCGGGGGTGCGCCCTCGGCAGGCAGCGCCGCCGCCAGCAGCACCAGCACCAGCCCAATGCCATAGGCCCAGCTGGCATTCACGGGATATACGATCGGCTCGCCCAAGCTCAGGCCCAGAATGCCCTGAATCCACACCGGCAGCTGGGTGCCCAGCGTATTCAGCAGAATCTTAGCCGTTCCGGGCAGATTGCGGCAAATATAACCGATTGTAAAAGTATAGATAGAATCTCCATTTGGTTGAATTCCCGCCGCGATCTCATCCGGCGTCAGGCCGCCCCACATATGCGAAAGCATGTAATAGCCCACCGGCAAAAATGCCAGCACCCCCAGCGCCAGCACACCCATCAGCGCCTTGCGGGCCTTGGGTTTGCGGCGGGTGCCCAGCCACAGTGCCGCAGCAGCCGCCACAGCCAATGCCGCTTTCCAGGCAAAACGGCGAACCCCCATATAATCCACATCGCGGTAGATATAATCAAAATAGCCCCGGTTATACACCAGCCAGCCCAGCGCCGCCGCCAAACAGCAGCAGCCCTTGGCCGCAATGGCTTTGTTTTTGCCGCCAAAGCTCTGCTGCGGGATCATAAACACAAGGCCCACCAGCACCACATAGATGGCTTTGCTGGGGCCGATCAGGGCCGAAAGCACCAGCAGCTGCACAAGCTCGGCTTTTTTCACCGGTTTTTCCACGCAGCGCAGGCACACCGCCAGCATGGCAAACGCCAGGCCGATCACCAGTGTATCGGCCGAAAAGCTTGCCGCCAGCTGCAGCCCCATGGGCAGCAGGGCCGCGCACAGCAAAAGCAGTTTTCCGCGCGGAATGCGCGCAATGGCAAAGCTGCCCAAGGCCGTATACACGGCAAGGCTGCACAGGCGGCCCAGCAGCACCATGGCGAAAAATCCCATGCCCAGCACCCGCGCCAGCGCAATGCCCAGCGCCTGCGGAATATACAAAAGATTCACGCCTGTGGCCGAAACACGCGCCGTTACCGGTGTGTCAGCCGTCTGCGGGCCCACACGATCGGCCAGATGCTCCGCCATGCGCTTGTAAGCCAGCACCCCCACATCGCCGGTTTCGGCTTTCATATAGGGTGCATCGGCGCTGCGCATCAAAAGCTGCCCGTCTTCTTGAAAAGGCTGCTGCCCCAGCACACTGCTGGCCAGCGCATAGCTGCCCGCCAGATGCGCATATTCATCGGGGGCCACCATGGGCGGCGTGATCAGGCAAAATGCCAGCCCCAGCACCGCGCTTTGCACGGCAAACACCTTCCAGAGCTTTTGCGGCCTGGCAAACAGCATCAGCCACGCAAGGCACACCGCTGCCAGCAGCAGCACCGCCACGGCGGCATAATAGCGCAAAAACCAGTGCCCTGAGTATTCCTCGATCAGCTGCAGCGCCAGCGTGCCGCCCGTTTCCTGCAGGGGCAAAGGCGCGCCGGTTTCGTCCCTCTGCGTGGCTTCTGCCGCCCAAAGGCCCAGCCGGTCCTCCGGCGTTTCGGGCACAAAGCCGATCTCCAGCGTGTATTCTCCGGCTTCCAGCTGCAATGGCCTGCCGCTGGTGAAAATCACATCCGCAAAGGTGTTGTCCAGCAGCGAAACGGCCTCCAGCACGGTGGTCGCCGCTTCGGTTTCGCCCTGCAGCAGCCGAACCCTCACCTGCCCGCGGCACACACGGTCGTAGGTGGCAAAATCCAACCGAACGCCATACAGCTGCTGCGGCTTTTGCAGCACAAGGCGCTGGCGCAGCGGGGCGGGCGCGGCACCGTTTGGCGCTGTGTTCAGCTCTGCCACGGTGTCGTACACATCGTTCACCATGCGATAGCTGCTCACATTCTGCGCCCCGCGTGAGGTTTGTATGCCCACCCATGCCAGCACAAACAGGCTGATCAGCAAAACCGCCAGCCCGCCCAAGGCGGTGCGGTGCCGATGAAGCTGTGCTTTAAAACGGTTCAGCATAGGCAGTCTCCTTACATTATTATATATAATATAAAAGGCTGCCAAGCGGGCCTTACGCCTGCCCTTGCCGCAGCCAAGGGTATAACAGTAGCAGTTTATTATACCGCATTTCCCTGTAAAATACAAGGGCGTGCCGCACAAAAAAGAGTGCCCTCGGCCATAGGGCCGAAAGCACTCTTTTTGTTACTCAGTATGAGCCTTGCAGCTGTCAAAGCAAGCGATCAAAATGATCAGCCCTGCTCCTTCATCTTAGCGAAGCACTCGCTGCAGTAAACGGGGCGATCCTCACGGGGCTGGAAGGGCACGCGAGCGGTCTTGCCGCAAGCTGCACAGGTAGCCTCGTACATCTGGCGCTCACCACGGGTAGCGTTCTTGCGGGCATCGCGGCAGGCCTTGCAACGCTGGGGAGCGTTCTCAAAGCCACGGCTTGCGTAGAACTCCTGCTCGCCGGCGGTCCAAACAAACTCCTGGCCGCAGTCTTTGCATACTAAAGTCTTGTCTTCGTACATAATGGGATTCTCCTGTTTTTAGTATTTTTGCCCGCGGAAGGATTTAAACCGACACCTTTGGTTTTTAGGGACCAACGCTCTGATTGTTAAGCTACAAGGGGCATATATATTTTTACTCGTTTTGAGCAAAAAATTTGTCATTTCCCGCGTTTTATCTTTCGGCGGGCGCGGCACAGTGCATTTTCGGCCGCTTTTGTGGTGATATCCAGCCTGCGCGCGATCGCGCCCACACGGCAGCCCTCCAGCCGCAGGCGCAGCACTCTGCGCTCTAAGCTGCTCAGCTCACGGTTCAGGCGGCCCAGCGTATCTGAAAAAGCTTCGCGCTCCATCATAAGCTGCTCGGGGCCGGGGGCCTCGGCTTCTTCATCCAGCGGAACACTTTGATTCAGCGGGCTGTTTTTTTTGCGCCCTGCCTTGCGGCGGGCGGTGCGCTGGGCATTCAGAATGCTGGCGCGGACATAGGCTTCAAAGCCCGGCTCCATATCCGGCCGATAGCTGCGCACAGCGCGAAGCAGGCCGATCAGCCCTTCCTGCACGGCATCCTCAAAATCAAGGCCGGGGCAGATGCAGCCACGCGCGCCTCGGCGCACCAGCGGCATAAAGTGAGCCACCAGCGCCGCCACTGCAGCATCGCTGCCATCGCGTGCGGCCTGCGGCCAAGTGGGATCCCACTGTTTCATAACCTGCTCTCCTGCATCCTTTGCAAATCAAGGACATCTATCATTGTACAGGTGAAAAGTTCATTTGTCAACAAAATACTGTAGATTTATCCTGCTATTTTTTTCGCAACCTGCACAATTTCATGTGTTTTGTTCTTTATGCTCAATTTCCCACTTGATTTTTGTAAAAGTTTCCCGTATAATATTACTGTTATCATCCAAGCCGGTGTGTTGGAATTGGCAGACGAGACGGACTCAAAATCCGTTGATGGTGACATCGTGCGGGTTCGACCCCCGCCACCGGCACCAAATCCCCGAGCGCTGAAAAGCGCCCGGGGATTTTTTGTTGAATGGTTTCTCTGCGATTTTTCACAGTATTTTCTTTTCTGCAAGCCTTCCCTCTGCTGTTCGTTCCCGCAGCGTCCATTCGCCCGCAAAAAAGGCTGCCTTCCAAAAACACCTGGAAGGCAGCCTTTTTCTGCTTTTCTATCGTTCTGATTTAGCCCTTTGCGGCTTCAAACTCGTCCAGAATGCTCTGCTCGGGTGCTTTGGTGCAAAGCGAAACCACCACGATCAATACCAGCGACACCATAAAGGCGGGCAGCAGCTCGTAGATGTTCCACACGCCGCCCAAGGGGCGCACCAGGAATTTCCACACAAACACCATTACACCGCCGCTCACAAGGCCGGTCAGTGCGCCGGGCAGGGTGGTGCGCTTCCAGAACAGGCAGCACAGCATCAGCGGGCCGAATGCGCCGCCGAAGCCTGCCCATGCAAAGCTTACGATCTGGAACACGCTGGAGTTGGGGTCCTGCGCCAGCAGAATAGCCACAACCGAAATGCCCAGAATCGTGGCACGGGCCACCAGCAGGCTCTGTTTGGTGCTGAGCTTGATGTGCAGAAAATCCTGCACCAGATTCTGGCTCACGCTGGAGCTGGCCGCCAGCAGCTGGCTGTCGGCCGTGGACATGGTGGCGGCCAGAATGCCCGCCAGGATCAAACCGGCCACGATGCTGAACAAAACGCCGTTCTGGCTGATCAAATGCGTGATCTGCACAATGATGGTTTCGCTTTCGCCGCTGCTGGCAAGCAGGGGCACAAGGCCGGCCTTGGTCATGGCGTTGCCAACAATGCCGATCAACACCGCCACGGCCATGGAGATCACCACCCACACGCTGGCGATACGGCGGCTCAGCTTGAGCTTGTCTTCATCTTCAATGGCCATAAAGCGCAGCAGGATATGGGGCATGCCAAAATAGCCAAGGCCCCATGCCAGCGTGGAGATCACCGTAATAAAGCCATAAGGCTTGGCAGCGCCATCGGCCATGCTGTGCGTGGCGGTCATGCTCAGATAGCCCGTCATCGAGCTGGCGTTCTGCATCACGGCCTCCATGCCGCCCGCAGCATTCACGCCGTAGATCATCACCACCAGCAGGGCAAAGGTCATCACAATGGACTGCACAAGGTCGGTGGTGGAAACTGCCATAAAGCCGCCCAAAACAGTGTACACTAAGATCACGATCGCCGAGAGGGTCATGGCCACATGGTAGTTCACGCCGAACAGGCTGTTGAACAGCTTGCCGCAGGCGGCAAAGCCCGAGGCCGTGTAGGGCACAAAGAACACCACGATCACCAGTGCTGCCAGGCAGTTGAGCATATTTTTTTCATCGTGAAAACGCTTGGAGAAGAAATCCGGCACGGTGATAGCGCCAATGTTGCTGGAATAGCGGCGCAGACGGCGCGCCACCATCAGCCAGTTGAGCCATGTGCCGAATGCCAGGCCGATCACCGTCCATGTAACATCGCACAGGCCGGTAAGATAGGCAAGGCCGGGCAGGCCCATCAGCAGGTAGCTGCTCATATCCGAAGCCTCGGCGCTCATGGCCGTTACAAAAGGCCCCAGCTTGCGGCCGCCCAGATAAAAATCGCTTGTGGATTCATTTTGCTTCGAGTAGAGAAACCCGATAAACAGCATACCGATCAGGTATACTACAATGGTTGCTCCAATGCAGAAATTGATGGTAGTCAAAACAAACTTTCCTTTCTTTTTTCGGCACGCGCCGCTTTTCACGCTGCAGCGCAAACCTGAAATTCCTTGTCGATTATACCACACATTTCTATAAACGAAAATACAGAATAAAGTTTGCACTTTATCCTGTACATTCTTGGATATATTCTAAAATTTATATGTTACTTAGTATAATTTTAGCAAAACTGCATTCTGTACTATTTTATGTACAAATAAAATAATTTTGTTATTTCCAGAATGCCTGCATGAAATGCGGCATCATTTTTTGCGAATACTGGGTCAAGGAATACTCCCCCTGGCTCAGGCACCAGTCATACATCAAAGCACGCTCGGCCATGGCATAGGCCTTTACCACCTCGGTCACCGTCACACCGGGGGCAAGCTCGCCCTTGCGGTAGCTTTCGCCCACCAACCGGCGCAGCAGCTTGTAATAGGTGCGTTCACGGTCCAGCAAATGCTTATCGCCGCGCGTGATGAGCTGGCTGGAGAGCAGCCGCGCCAAAAGCTCCATGCTCACGCTGTTTTCAACCATGGTAAACAGCTCCTGATTCAAATACAGCAGCGCCGACTGGCAGTTGGGCTGGCTTTCCAAAAGGGGCTCCAGCTCCTCGTATTTTTCGTCAAACAGATAGGAAAGGCTGCTCAAAAGCGCATCCTTGCCATCAAAATAATGGTAAAAGCTGCCCTTGCTGGCGCCGCTTTCCGCAATGATATCCTCCACCGTGGTATTGTCGTACCCTTGCTCATAAAACAGCTTCCACGCAGCCGCCACCAGCTTGCCCCGCGTGTTCTGCGCACTCTTTTTTGCCATGGTCCCTCCTTATATCAGCCAAAACCCGATCAGCCCGCACAGCCAGCCGAACGCCAGCCCCGCCAGCACATCCCGCAGCCAGTGTACCCCCAGCAGCACCCGGCCCGCCGCCTGCAGCAGCGCCACAACGCCAAACACTGCCCCCAGCCAAGGGTGCAGATAAAACAGCGCCGCCGATATCACCGCCGCGCTGAACACATGGCGGCTGGGAAAGCTTTTGCCGCGGGTATCCTTGTGGGCAATGGGCGGCAGCTGCAGCACCTCATACGGGCGCGGCGCATTCAGCCTTGCCCGCAGGGCGCTGCCCGCCAAAAAAGTAACGGCGGGCACCAGCACAAAGCGGATCAGCTGCTGCCACGGGCGCACCCCGGCAATGGCCTCGGCCAGCAGCAGCGCCATGCCGCCGATATACACGGCATACACAAGCAGCGTAAGCGCCCTGCTCACACGCAGCAGCGCCCCGCACACAGCCGGGCGGGCGCGCAGCCACGCATCCTTGCGCCGATACCAGTTTTCCATAAGCATTTCCTTTCCTTGCATTGCCGCAGCAAAGCCTTTATAATAATTCTATCCGAAAACAAAACCGCCTGCGATCCGGGGCCCTGCCGTGCAGACCCGTGATATCGCGTTTTCCTATACAAAATACCAATTTGATCCAAGGGGGAGCTATGCTGTATCCTTTTGCCAACCTGTTGCTTCTTGCCTTAGCGCTGACGGGCCTTTGGCAGCTGGCCGATGCTGCGCGCAGCGGCCATTTTTTTGCCGAGGCACGCCGCCGCTGGCGGGCCGAGGCCTACCTGCTGGGCCATGATTTTTCTGCGCGGGAAAAAGCGCTGCAGGCCGCTTTTCTGGCCTCGCTTTGGCTGCATCTTTCCTGCGTGATCCTCAGCGGCAGCCTGCTGCCCGCCAAGCTGCCCTGGCTGGAAACCGTGCTGGACGGCTTTTGTATGCCCGTGATGCTGCTGTTGCTGCTTTGCAAGCTGATTTTCAGCCGCTACAGCTGGCGGCAGTATCTGGCGCTGTGCATGAGCGTGTTTATTTTCCGCTGGGTGTTTTTCAACTCTCAGGACATCTGGCTGTTTTACGCCATTTTATTTGTGGCCGCCGCCAAGGATGTTTCCATGAAACACGCCGTGCAGCACTGGATGCGCTGCACCCTTTTGCTGGTGTGCTGCGTGATCGTTTTAAGCCTGACCGGCTTTTTGGAAAACACCTTCTGGATGGATGCCTACCGCGAGCGCTGGTATTTTGGTTTCACCCATCCCAACACGCTGGGCGGATTTTTGATGGGCATCGTATGCGGCTGGGTGATTCTGCGTGCCGAAAACTGGCGCTGGATCGATTTTGGGCCGCTGCTGGCCATCGAGCTTTTCAACGATTTCGGCCCTTATGTGCGCAGCTTGCAGGTGGTGCTGCGCGCCACCCTTGCCCTGTTGGTGCTGGCCAAGCTGCTGCCCCTGCAAAAGCTGTGCCGCCCCAAGGCCCTGCGCCTGCTTTTCAGCCTTGCCCCGGTTTGGCTGATGCTGTTCAGCCTGGGCATGGTTTTCTGGTATGACCATCACCCCGACGATCTGATCGAATATATCAACATTTGCCTGACCGGCCGCATTTACCTGCAAAGTCAGGGCTTTCAGCTGTACCCCATTGCCATTGCGGGCCAGTTTATGAAGGAATGGCCCAATCAGGACAACTGCTTCATCGCCGCACTTCTGCGCTACGGCCCCGTGGTGAGCGCCATGATCTGGGCCGCCGCCTGCCGCGTTTTGTGGCAGCTTTTCCGGGGCGGGCGGGCTTATACCGCGCTGATCTTTTTGTGTATGCTCGTGTATGCCTATTTCGAGATCATCTTTTTCCATCTGCCCGGCAATCCAGCACTGCTGCTGTTTGCCGGTGCATTGTACGCCCTGCCGCCCCAGGGGTTTACCGTGGCAGAGCCGCTGCAAAGCCCCCGCTGACCGGCCGCATTTTCATGGATAAAAGCAGGCTGCTGCCGCAGGAAACTTTTCCTGTGCAGCCGCCTGCTTTTTGTCTGCCCAAAATTGGCAGGGTCACGGCGTTGGCTCGCCCTCGTTGGCTGCGGCGTTTTTGTGCATACACGCAGCCATTTTCCGGCGCACGGAAGCCGGTGCTGCGATCTGCACACCGCCGTCAAAACCGGCCACCCAGCCGAAAAAGCGCGGGCTCACCTGCACCTGCACGTGTACGCGGAAATGCTCGCCATCCTCACACGGAATCAGGATCGGCCCGGTGCCAAAGCGGTCAATGATCGCACCAACCAGCTTTTTGTCACACAAAAGTGTTACATTTTCCTCTTCGCCGCCGAACATATCAAACATTTGCTGCACATATTGGTTCACATCAAACTGCGCATAAGCCTCGGCGCCTTCCCGGTCGGCATCCAGCAGCTCCACATGGGCAATTTTATCCACACGGTAGTTTTTCAGCTTGCCCTCGCTGTAGGCGATCAGATAATAGTTGCCGTTTTCCCACACCAGCGCCCACGGGCTCACGCAGTACAGCTTGCCATTATGCCGTGCCACCAGGCGTTTTTCCATGTTCCATTCGCGGTAGGTAAAGGTGATCTGGCGTTTTTCAAAAATAGCGCGGTGCAGCGCATCCACACTGTAGTAAATGCGCTCATCACTGGCCTTATTGTAGCGGCCGCTCACCAACACCTGGCGCTGCAGCTCATCCTCTTGATAGCGGCTGGTAAAGCGCTCCAGCTTTTTGATCAGCTCGCGGCTTTTGGCCTTGGTGATAAATTTGCTGGCCTGCACGGCATCCACCAGCAGCTTGAGCTCCGCCAGCTGAAACTCGCCCTCGGCCAGATAATATCCGCCCCTGCGCCCCCGGCGCAGCTGCACATCATAGCCCATTTCACGCAGGGTATCCACATCGTCGTAAATGCTTTTTCGCTCGGCACTGATGTTTCTCTCCTGCAGCAGCTGCAGGATCTCGGGCACGCCAACAGGGTGTTTTTCATCGGTCTGTCGCCTTAAAATATCCAACACTGCCATCAGCTTGAGTTTTTGTTTTTCCTTTCGCGGCATTCAGCACAGCCCCCTTGCATTTTTTTGGGTATCCGGTGCGCCGGTGCGGCTTTTGGCCCCGGCGCATCGCTTTTTCGGCAGGCGGCTTGCGCCGTTTGCCGGTTCAGCGCTTAGAGTTTTTTCGTTTAGACTTGATCCATCACTGCTTTTTATCAAACAGCGCACGGCGCTTGGTGGAAAGCTGAAACAACCTTTCCAGCTTTTCACGGTCATCGTCCTCCATGGCCTTTTTGATGGTTTGCAGAGCCATGTCGAACTGGTCGATCTGATTGATCAGGTTTTCCTTGTTCCACAAAAACAGCTCGGCCCACATTTTATCGTTCAGTCGGGCAATGCGCGTAAGATCACGGAAGGAATCGCCTGTGTACTCTGCCAGACTGGTGTTGTCCTCGGCGATCATCAGCGCCGCCGCAATGGCGTGGCACAGCTGGCTCACATAGCCGATCATGTGATCGTGCATGGCAGCAGTGAGCGTGGTGATATGCCGAAAGCCCAGTGTTCCGGCCAATTCACGGCACCACGCAATGGCCTGCGGGGTGTTTTTTTCGGTGGGGGTAATGATGAAATTCGCCGTGGAAAAATCCACCTTGTCGCTGTTTTCCACGCCGCTGGTCTCCTTGCCTGCCATGGGGTGGCTGGCAATAAACTCCACGCCCTCGGGCAAAAGCTGCTGAATGGTATCCACCAGGCCGGTTTTCACGCCCGAAACATCCGTAAATACACAGCCGGGCTGAATATATTTGCCCCACTGGCGGACCCATTCGATAAACACTGTGGGATACAGGCCAAACACGATATGGTCCGCCTCTTGGATCAGATCCGTAAAATCTACGGATTTTCCGCGGCTGATATACCCATGCTCCAAGGCGAACTGCAGCCGCTCCTCGCTGCGCTCGATGGCAGTCACGGTAAAGCCGCGCTCGCTGAGCTCCTTGGCATATTTTCCCCCCAAAAGGCCCAGGCCCACGATCAGGTAAATTTTATTTTGTTCCATCGCTTTCACTCTCCACTTCCGCACCGGTTTTTGCCAGCACCTCAAAGAAGTCCGGCCAGGATTTGCGCACGGCCTGTGCATCGTCCACCACGGCGGTAAAGCCTGCGCCCAGCGCGCACACCGCCAGGCTCATTACCACGCGGTGATCGTTGTGTCCGTGCAGCCTGCCGGGCAGGCTCAGCGGCACACCGCCCTCGATATACACATCGTTTTCGGTGCTGGTGATCTTTGCGCCAAACTTTGCCAGCTCAGCCTGCATGGCGGCAATGCGGTCGCTCTCTTTCAGGCGCAGGCGGGCGGCATTGGCAATGTGGGTGCGCCCGGCGCAAAAGCAGCCCAGCACCATCAGCACAGGGCCAAGATCGGGGCAGTCGGCCAGATCGATCTCGGCGGCGTGCAGCTGGCTTTTTTCAAAGCGCACACTGTCACCATAGCGCTCAAATTTTGCCCCGCACCGCTGCAGAATATCCAGAATGGCCGCATCGCCCTGGCGGGTGTCCGGGCGCAGGCCGTTGATGGTAATGCCGCCCTTCAATGCGCCCAGCACGGCAAAAAAGGCCGCCTGACTGTAATCGCCCTCCACCGTGTAATCCCGGTTGTGATAGCTTTGCCCGCCGGGGATCAGCAATGTATCGGGTTCTTCGCTGCTCCAGTCTGCCTGCACGCCGAAATCGTGCAGCACCCCCAAGGTAAGCTGCACATAGCTGCGGCTTTCAAACGGCGGCAGAATTTTGATCTTGCTGGGCTTATCCAGCAGCGGCAGCGCAAACAAAAGGCCGCTGATAAACTGGCTGCTCACATTGCCCGGCAGCTCGTACTCGCCGCCCCCCAGTGCGCCCTTGATGGTGATATCCTGACTGGTTTGGGTGAACTGCAGGCGCTGGCTTTCAAAAATTTTCTGATACACGCCCATGGGCCGCTCAAACAGGCGGCCTGCACCCGTAAAGCGCACCTTTTGGCCGGTAAGGCTGAATACCGGGATGAAAAAGCGCAGGGTGCTGCCGCTTTCATCACAGAACACCGGCTTTACCAGCGTGGCAAAGCCGCCATGGCCCTCAATGCGGGCGCTGTTTTCGCCGCATTTCACCTTGGCGCAGCCCTGCCCGACCCCCGCAAGCGTGGCCTTGATGTCCTGGCTGAATTCCAGATTTTTCACAAGGCTCAGCCCCTTGGCAAGCCCGGCGCACAGCACGGCGCGGTGCGCAATGCTTTTGCTGGGGGGTGCGGTGATCACGGCATTCTGTGTGCCCAGTGTGCCCGGACGAACGGTTACCTGCATACTCACGCCTCCTGCTCGGTCATTTCAAACCAGCGGTCGATGGCATCCATGGCATCGATCACGGCTTCCATAAAAGATGTATCATAGCGAATGGTTTCGTCCGCTGCGCCCACATACTGCGGGCGGCGCTCTTTTTCCATTTCAGCCAGCCGCTCACGGCTGGTGGAAAGGGGATAGTTTCCGCCCACGGTCAGTTCCTCGATCGGGCGGTCAATAAACAAGATCGGCCCGTTCTGGTGCAAAAGGCGTGCCGTGCCCACGGTTTCCAGGCAGCCGCCGCCCGTGCAGATCAGCTGGCGGTTTTCCTTGCTCACATCTGCGATCACGCGGTTTTCCAGCTTGCGGAAGGCTTTTTCGCCATCCTCCTGCATAATTTCCGGAATGGTTTTCCCGGCACGCTGCTCCACCAGCGCATCGGTATCCACAAAGCGCTTGCCCAGCTTTTTGGCAAGGCGCAGGCCAATGCTGCGCTTGCCTGCCGAGGGCATGCCCACAATGCTCACATTGGAGATATCTTTTTTCAGCATGGCGTGTACACGGCCGATTTCGGCATGGTTGATGGGCTTGGAAAGAAAATGCTCGGCGGCAAACACCGCCTGCGCCACCAGCATTTCAAAGCCGCTGTAGGCCGGAATGCCCAACTCCTCAGCGCGCAGCACGATCTCGGTTTTAAAGGGATTGTACACCACATCCAGCACGGCCTCCAGATTGGGAAACTCTATGGGATCGATGGCGGCCTGCCCCACATTGGGATAGGTGCCCAGGGGCGTGGTGTTGATCAGAATTTGAATCTCCTTATGCTCTTTGGCATCGGCATAGCTGATCAGCCCTTCCCCGGCTGCGCCGGGGCCCGGCTTGCGGGTGGCCTTATACACCGCCTTGGCCCCCATATCGCGGCACACGGCGGCGGTGGTGTTGCTGGTGCCGCCGGAGCCCAGAATCAAAACCGTTTTTCCCTTGGCCGAGATATCATGGCTTTTCATCAGATATTCAAAGCCCGCATAATCGGTGTTGTAGCCGTACAGCTTGCCGTCCCGGTTCACCACGGTGTTCACCGCATGAATGCTCAGGGCCTTCGGGTCAACATAATCGCAGTACGGGATCACCAGCTGCTTGTAGGGAATGGTCACATTGATGGCCTTAAAATCGTGCCGCTTCATAAAATCGTGCGCTTCCTGCTCGGTGGGCAGCGGGCACAGATCATAATCATAATCGCAGATCATCTCGTGGATCACCTTACTGTAGCTGTGCCCCAGCTTTGCGCCGATCAATCCGTATTCCATAAATACTTTCCTCTCTTTCCCTTTGCTGCACGGTAGCTTTTGTTTAGGCAACCCAGCACAATTCCCGCCTGACGGCTTAAGCACCGCTGCCGCTGCATCGGCACTTAGAATGATGCGGGTTTGCCTTTACACCTCTCCGTTCTTTTGCCACAGCGTTCCGTAACGCTGCGTTAAAAGATCCAGCACGCCAAAGGCCGTAAGGCTGTTTTGCACCACGGCGGCCCGCGCCACAATGCAGGGGTCGTGCCGACCCTGAATATTCAATTCGGCTTCGCGGCGGTTCACATAGTCCACCGTTTGCTGGGTTTTATAAATGCTGGGCGTGGGCTTTACCGCTGTGCGGAACACCACCGGCATTCCGTTGGTAATGCCGCCGTTCACGCCGCCGTTATGGTTGGTGGCCGTTGCGATCTTTCCCTCACGCATACAAAAAGCATCGTTTGCGCAGCTGCCCCTCTGGTCCGCCATGGCAAAGCCCATGCCGAATTCTATGCCCTTTACGGCGGGAATGGCAAAGGCAATGTGCGCCAGCTCACTTTCCACACTGTCGAACCACGGCTCGCCCACGCCTGCGGGCAGGCCGGTCACAATGGTTTCCAGCACGCCGCCCACACTGTCGCCCTCGGCGGCAGCGGCGCGCACCGCCTGCTGCATGGCAGCTTCCCGGCTGGGGTCCAGCAGGGCAAAATGGCCGTTTTCCGGCTCGGGGCACACCAGCCCCGCCGCACTGCTGAGCGGCGCATCCTCCACCCCTGCCAGCCGGGCAATGTGGGTGTACACACGAATGCCGTGCCCGGCCAGCACCCGCTCGCAAATGCTGCCCGCCGCCACGGCTGCGGCGGTCACTCTGCCGCTGAAATGCCCGCCGCCGCGGGCATCCTGCCAGCCCTCATATTTGGCATAAGCCGTATAATCGGCATGGCCCGGGCGCAAAAGATCGGCGGTTTTGGCATAGTCGCCGCTGCGGGTGTTGGTGTTGGCAATGGTCAGCGCAATGGCGGTGCCCGTGGTGTGGCCATTCACCACGCCCGAAAGAAATTCCACCTTGTCCGGCTCAATACGGGCGGTGGAAAGCCCATCGCCCCGGGCGCGGCGGCGCTCCATGCGCGCAGCAATGTAGTCGCTTTCCACGGGCAGCCCGGCGGCCAGCCCGTCCAGCACAGCGCCGATGGCCGCGCCGTGGCTTTCGCCGAATATCGTTAAAGAAACGGCATTTCCAAATGTATTTTTCATGGGCTTACTTCTCCTCCGGGGTTTTGGGCTGCAGCCTTTGGCGGATCTCGTTTGGCTGCAAACGGCAAGCCTGCCAGCAGCCAAGGCCGGTGATCTGCACCGATTCCAACGCGCCGCCCTGCCATGCGGCCTCGTCCAGCAGGGCCTCCAGCACCCGGCTGCGGTTCCACACCGCGCGCGCAGGCAGGCCCAGGGCCCGGCACAGTGCGCGAAGGCGGTGCAGCAGGGCTTTATCCATGGTCACGCCTTCCAGCGCCAGCACCAGGCATTCGCCGGGCAAAAGCCCCTTGGTGCGGCGGCCCCGGCAGCCATACAGCTGCCACAGCGCCCGGGCCAGCGGCATACCGCATTCCAGCACGGGGGCTCTTTGCGCCGGGTTCTGATCCATCAGATGTTTCTTGTTCTGCAGCGTGCGCCACAAAATTTCATCGTAGTCCGGCTCGGCGGCTTCCAGCAGCGCCAGCAGCTTGGGGTCACAGGTCAAGGCGATCTGCAAGGCCCACGCATAGCCTGCTGCCCGCCGGGCGGCGGGCTCGGTTTCGGGCAGCGCCGGGTCCACCATGATCAGCGCAGGGGCCTTATACACCCCCGCCCGGCAGCCGGGCCTTGCCAGCTCCACGCCCAAAAGCTCTCCTCCGCAGGCACACAGCTGCGCCTGCGCCGTTGAGGGGCACGCCGCCAGCTCTATGCCGCCCTGATAAATGGCCGCGGCCAGGCCTGCCACGCCCTGCACATTTCGCCCGCCCAGAGCCACCGCCAGATCGCCCTGTGCCAGCCCCTGTCGGCACAAAGCCTCCAGCACAAACTGCACCCCGGCCATTCCCCGGCCCTTTTCGCCCGCGGGCAGGCGGCACACACTGCCGTTTTTGCACTGTGCCAGCACCTGCCCGGCCAATGCCTCGGGGGTGCCTGCGCCGGTGATCACCGCCACTTTTCGGTTTTGCGTATCCGTAAAGCTGCGCAGATTGGCCAAGCAGCCGCGCTTTAAGATCAGATCGCAGCCGCCGCCCGCATGGCGCAGGTAAAACTTTGCAGAATGCTCACCCATGGGGTTCCTCCCGGCTGTAAACGCCCAGCAGCCGCACCGTGCGGCACAGCTTTTGCATTTCGTCCAGCAGCAGCTTTCCCTTTTCGCTCATGGGGCTGCCCTCGATCTCCACATAGAAATAATACTGGAATTTTTCGCCGGGATGCGGCCGGCTTTTGATGGATTCCATATTAAAGCCCGCACGGCCGATGATCTGAATGATCTCGCTCAGTGCGCCGGGCTTGTTGCTTACGGTAAACAGCAGGCTGAAGCGGTTGCCGCTGGCTGGGGTCTCTTTGCTGATCACGATAAAGCGGGTGGTGTTGTCGCCGTCCGTGTTGATGTTGCGCACCAGCACCTCCAGCCCGTACAGCGCCGCCGTTTCGGCGCTGGCAATGGCCGCCACGCTTTTATCGCCCATTTCCGCCACCTGCTTGGCAGCAATGGCGGTGTTGGCGCTGGCCTTGGCCGTTAAGCCGTTGGCGCGCAGAAACTGGCTGCTTTGGCTGATGGCCTGCGGGTGGCTGAGCACCGTGCGCACATCCCGCAGCGCCGTGCCGGGCACCACCAAAAGATTCTGGCTGATGGGCTGATCGTACATCTGCACCACATGAATGCCCTCGTACTGATAGCACAGGTCCAGCACGCTGGACACATCGCCCGCGTTGCTGTTTTCAAAGGGCAGCACGCCATAGGCGCACTCGCCGCTCACCACGGCGTCGAACACCTCGTTCCAGCCTGCAAAATTCAGCGCCTTGGAATGGGGAAACAAATGCCGCAGCGCAATGTGGGTAAACGCACCCTCCACGCCCTGATAGGCCACCTTGTCCAGCCCCAGGCGATATTCCTGATAGCTGCGGGAAACCGCCATGGTGTGGCGGATAAAATCCTCGTAATACGCAGCCATTTTGGGGTTTTGCAGCCGTGCCACATTTTTGGCCACCACCGCATCCTCGCGGCTGGCATCAAACACAGCCATGCCGGTTTGTGCCTTGTGGTGCGCCACCATGGTCACAGCCTGCATACGCTGCTCAAACAGTGCGGCCATTTGGGCATCGATCTCGTCGATCTGCTGCCGGGCCTGTTCCAGTTCATTCATAGTGCCTGTTCCTCTCTTTTTCTGCCTTGCGGCCCATTACTTTTCTGCTGCATTCTGGCTGCGTGCCAGCTGGGCAAAGCTGTTGTTCTGCGTGTACAGCCGATGATACGGATTCTCGGCGTTTTCCGGCGCCGGGGTATGCTCGGGCAGGGCCAAACGGATCTGCTCCTGCACCAGCTCGGGCAGGGCTTTTTTGGTTTCCTTATCCAGCTCGGCCACTTGAATAGCGGGCAGAATGCGCACGGTCACCTTGGCCGGGTGCATCAGCATATGATTGTTTTCCATCACATCGCGGCTGTGGCTGATGGCCACCGGCACCACGGGCGCGCCGGTTTTGGTGGCAATGCGGAACGCACCGCCCTTGAACTCGCCAATGCCGCCTTCCTCGCCTTTATAGCGGGTGCCCTCGGGGAAAATGCTCACCGAGCGGCCCTGCTTTACCTCCTCAGCGGCCTGATTCAGCGCCCGCAGGCTGGCACGGGCATCACCGCGGTTCACATACACACAGTGCAAAAGCTTCATCCAGCCGCGCACCAGCGGAATTTTTTCCACCTCGGCCTTGCTCACCAGCGCGTGCGGCCCGTCCAGACAGGTGAGCATAAGCGGAATATCATAATAGCTGCGGTGGTTGGCCACAAACACGCAGGCCACGCCCTTGGGAATGTTTTCGCGGCCTTCCACCTGCACGCTGACCCCCGCGCGGCGCAAAAGCTCGCTGCACCAGTGAGGCACATGCCGGTTCACCAGCTCGTGCACACGGGCCTCGTCGCCCGCTTCCAGCGCCTGCAGGCCGCTGTTCAGATCTTTTTTGTGCAGGATCATATACCCGAAAAAGTATATAAACCATGCGATCGTTCTCAATATATCCATCTTTTTCCACACTTTCCGGGCTTCGCCCCAGTATACAGCTCCATTGTACCACAATTCGGACTGCCGCGCTGCATTTCTTCTATATTTTTTTGCGCACAATTTTATAAGGATATTTTATAAATATACAGCCCTTATTTTTTTCTCTCTTGTTGCAAGTTTCACGGCCCGGGGGTACAATAAAACCAACACGATCATCACAATATGATCACAGTACTATCACAGTGTGGAGAGCCTTTCATGGAAGCAAAAAATCTGTATGTTCTCAGCGGCACCGAAAATCTCATGCGCGGCGAGCTGGACAATGTCACCATTCAAGACGGCCGCCTTCGGCTGGACAGTGTGGCCGGGCGCTATGTGCTGTACGGCTGCTACACCAGCCAGCCCGTTTCTTTTCCGGCGTTCACCCGCCTGATCATGAGCTGGAACGCCGACACCCCCAACGGCACCGTGGTGGAAGCCCAGGCCCGCGTGATGGTGGACGGCAACTGGACCACATGGAGCAGCTTTGGCCGCTGGAGCCCGTTTTTGACCACCCGCGCCAACGCCAAGCGCCCGCCGCGCGGCCCTGTTTCGGTGGAGGGCAACATTCTGAATCTGGACGGCAAAACGGCCATGCAGGCCCAAATGCGCATTTATCTGTACACCGAGGACGAGCGCATCTCGCCTGCGGTGGATCTGCTGGCCATGAGCGTGCATACCTTTGCTTTCACGACCCGTGCCCCCGCCAGCCGCCCCATGCAGCGCGAGCTGCGCGTTCCGGCCTACAGCCAGCTGCTGCGCGACCCGCTGTTCGGCGGGCGCATCAGCCTGCCGGTGTGCTTAACGGGGCTGATGAACCGCTGGGGCGAGGATGTACTTCCCGAGGAATTGGCCCACGCCATGTACGACTGGGCCGACCGCACCTGTGCCAACCTTACCTTCGGCACGGCGGCTGCGGGCTGCTGGGGCTACGAATGCTACGCCCTGTGGTGTGACCTGCCGCATCTGCGCGAGGAGGTGCGCAGCGGGTTTGCCGCCGCCGTTCGCCTGAGTTATCCCGGCCAGATGCCCGTGCCCCCCGCTGTGGCCGAATGCGGTGAAGCCGCCGGGCATTATGTGAATGTCACCGGCTTTGTCACCCGGGACGGCGTGGATTATGTGCTGGTAAACGATCCGCTGGCCCCCACCGATGATTCTGCCCCCCGCGCATGGCATCTTTCGTATTTTATGGATGTGTGGGATGGGCTTACCCTGCTTTTGCACCGCCGCCGCAAAACAGGCGGCTGGCAAAAGCCGGGCCGTGTGACGGTTTCGCTGCAGCCGGTGCCGGATTCCAACGGCCTGTACCGCCTGTGCGGCGTGGACGGCCCGCTGGAGCTTTCGGCGGATTTCTGCGGCAGCGAGGGTGTGCCGCGCGGCTGTGTGGGCATTATCCGCAACGGCAAAAAAGTGTTTGCCACCACCGCGCACAAGCGCACACGCTTTGTGCTGCCCATTCAGGGCTGTGTGCAGCTGCCGCCCCCCAGCACGCCCCCCGTGCGCTACACCGTGTTCGCCGTTGATTCCACCGGCCGCATGACCGTGGGGGAGGTGCACCGATGAGCAGCCGCCGAAAAAATCTGATTTTTGCCGCCGTGATCTGCCTGCTGGCCGCGCTGAGTTGGCTTTGGCTGCAGCACAGCGCCAGAGGCAGCGGCGAAACGGCCGTGGTGGAATACGGCGATGCCGGGCAGCGCGTGGAATACCCCCTGAACAAAAACGCCCGCTACGATTTGGATACCGGCTATTACACCGTGCATTTTGAGGTGCAGAACGGCCGCATCCGCTTTGTGGATTCCCCCTGCCCCGACCACACCTGCGAAAGCTTTGGCTGGCTGCAAAACGCCGGGGACTGGGCCGCCTGCCTGCCTGCCCGCGCCAAGCTGAGCGTGGTGCAGAAAAACGCCTCCTGAGCAAAAGAAAGCACGCTGAAAATGCCTTTTCCGCACTTGCGAAATGCAGCCTTTTCTGTTATACTTAAAAAGTTAGTCTGCTTACATTTTTGATAGAGCTGCGGCAAGGCTGCACGCCCTGCCGCAAGGAGGAAACAGAGTATTTATGAACGAAACCAAAACCGCCGCAGTCCATGAAGAAAACCCCATGGGCTATGTGGCCATCAACCCGCTGCTGATCAAATTGTCTGTACCTATGATGATCTCCATGCTGGTGCAGGCTTTGTACAACATTGTGGACAGTGTGTTTGTGAGCCGCATTTCCGAGGATGCCCTTTCTGCGCTCAGCCTTGCTTTTCCCGTGCAGAACCTGCTGATCAGCTTTGCCGTGGGCACCGCCGTGGGTGTAAACGCCCTGCTCAGCAAAAGCCTGGGTGAAAAGAACTACGAGCAGGTGAACCGCTCGGCACAAAACGGCCTGTTTTTGAGCTGCTGCACCTTTGTGCCGTTTTTGCTGTTCGGCCTGTTCGGCACCCGCGCCTTCTTTTATGCCCAAACTACCAACGCTGCCATTCGCCAATACGGCATCGACTATCTGGGCATCGTGTGTGTTTTGAGCATCGGCTGTTTTTTGCAGTGTATGCTGGAAAAGCTGCTGGTGGCTACCGGGCGCAGCTTTTACGCCATGATCACCCAGCTGGCCGGCGCTTTGACCAATATTATTCTGGACCCCATTATGATCTTCGGCCTGTTCGGTTTCCCCCGCATGGAGGCTGCCGGTGCCGCCATTGCCACGGTGTGCGGCCAGTTTGTGGGCTGCGCCATGGGCATTTATTTTAACCACCGCGTCAATCAGGAAGTGCACATGAACTTCCGCGGCTTCAAGCCCCATGGCCGCACCATTGCCAACATTTACAATGTGGCCGCCCCCAGCATTGCCATGCAGGCCATCGGCAGCATTATGACGCTGTGCATGAACACCATTCTCATGGCCTTCAGCAGCACCGCTGTGGCCGTGTTCGGCGCTTACTTTAAGCTGCAAAGCTTTGTGTTTATGCCCATTTTCGGCTTAAACAACGGCCTTGTGCCCATTGTCAGCTTCAACTACGGTGCCCGCAAGCCCGAGCGCATTATGAAAGCCATCAAGCTGGCATGGCTTTACGCTTCCTGCATTATGCTGCTGGGGCTTTTGGCCGCACAGCTGGCCCCCAATGTGCTTTTGAATATGTTTGATGCCAGCGAGGATATGATGGGCCTTGGCGTAAAGGCCCTGCGCATTATTTCGCCGCATTTTCTGCTGGCCGGTATCGGCGTTGTGAACTCGGGCGTTTTTCAGGCGCTGGGGCAGGGCATCTACTCGCTGCTGGTTTCCCTGATCCGCCAGCTGGTGGTGCTGATCCCCGCTGCGTTCCTGCTGAGTTTGAGCGGCGATGTGAACATGGTGTGGTGGGCTTTCCTGATCGCCGAAAGCGTTGCGCTGGCCACCAGCATTTTCTTTATGACCCGCGCCAACAAAAAAATCATTCAGCCTTTGTATCAGCACCCCGAGGCATAATGGGGCAAATGCCCCAAGCCGCCTCCCGGTTTTCCACAATTCCCCTGTAAAATGTTGAAAGTCTGCCCCCTTCGGCAGAGAAAGGACGGCCCGCCATGTTCAAACAGCTCAAGCGCAGCTTTTATCTGTTTAGTATCCTGTATATCATTTTGGGCGGCGTGCTGATCGCGCACCCGTTCAACAGCCTGCGGGCGCTGTGTGTGCTGGTGGGCGCTGTGGTGGCGCTGTGCGGCGCAGCACTGCTGGTGCGTGCGTTCCGCCCCGACGAATTTGCCCTTCTGCGCTTTTTGTGGCTGCCGGGCGGCATTGTGTGTTTGGGGGCCGGGTTGTTTTTGCTGTTTTTCCCCGATGGCATCATTGGGGCGGTGCCCATGGTGTTCGGCCTGTTTGTGATCTTCGACAGCCTTGTGCGCCTGCACGATGCCTGGCGGCTGCGCAAGGCCGGCGGCTCGGTGGGCGGTATGCTGCTGCCGCTGGCGGTAAGCCTTGTGCTGGGCGCAGTGATGCTGTTTGACCCCTTTGATGCCGCCGAATCCATGATGATCGCCATCGGTGCGATTTTGATCGTGGAGGGCGTGATGAATCTGTGTACTGGCGTGTATGCCGCCGCCAGGCTGCGCGCCTGCCTGAAAGAACACCCCGAAGTGCTGGACGGCGAAACCCAGCGCCCCACGATCAAGGGCGATGCCCCCGCCGTGGATGTGGAATTCCGCGATGTGAACAGCACCGATCCGCAGGATAAATCCGAAAACAAACCCGAATGATCCGCTTTTAAAAGCCAACTGCCCCCGGCCTTGCGTTTTTTGCAAAGTGAACTGCACCCCATTTGTTAGACAGTATGATATACTATCTAACAAGTGGGGT
>ERZ1034901.56-NODE-56-length-84118-cov-8.327374_pt1 | contig 84118 bp, 79 predicted proteins | sample MGYA00520628_ERZ1034901 | MGnify/ENA primary metagenome ERZ1034901 (study PRJEB33766, sample SAMN09781783) | gut metagenome | biome: gut microbiome | host: Homo sapiens | place: Madagascar | study: EMG produced TPA metagenomics assembly of the PRJNA485056 data set...
AATAAATATTTATTAATGACACAAGAGAAAGGTAAATAACAATATGGCAATTAACCTATTAAACATTCAACCTCATAAAGTTTCCCGTGACCTATCTGGCTTTATTACCTACATTTTTGGCGCTGGCGGTGTAGGCAAGACAACTCTTGCTTCACAAATGGACAGGGCTCTTCTTTTAGCCGCAGAACGTGGTTACAATGCAATTCCCGGCATTATGGCACAAGACATTACTTCTTGGGCAGAAATGAAACAGGTTCTTCGTGAACTTAAAAAGCCAGAAGTAAAAGAAGTATATAAGTCAATCTGTATTGATACCATCGACCTCATGGCTGATTATTGTGAGAAATATATTTGTAATCGTGAGGGCGTTGAAAAGCTAGGAGACATCCCTTGGGGCGGTGGCTTTAAGATGATGAAGAAAGAGTTTGAGGATACTTTCCGCACGATTGCTCAGATGGATTATGCCCTCTTCTTTATTTCTCATTCAAAAGATAAGCTGTTTAAGCGTGAAGATGGTACTGAATATAATCAAATTGTTCCTTCTCTGTCTCCTTCTTATAATGAGATTATCCGTAACATGTCAGATTTAGAGGGCTATGCACATCAAACTCGCTTAGAGAATGGCCGTCCAGAGGTCATGTTAACTCTTCGTTCTATGGACGGCAGTGTAGAGTGTAAGAGTCGCTTTAAGTATATCGAACCAGAGATTCCGTTCAATTACGAATCTCTTTCAAAAGCACTCAATGATGCAATTGAAAAAGAAGCTGCACTAAACGATAACAAGTTCATCACTGATGAAAAGGCCAAGCATGTAGAAGAAACCACTTATGATTTTGAAGCTATGAAAAACGAGTTCAAGGAACTGACTGTCAAGATTCAGCATAGTGTTTCTAAGGATGAATTTAAAAAGTCTTGGGCGCCTAAAATTATCGAAATTACAGATAAGTATCTCGGTGTCGGCAAGAAGGTCAATGACTGTACTGCTAAGCAAGCTGAACAGCTTTCACTTATCCTTGATGACCTCAAAGACTTACTGTCTAATGGAATTGATGTAGCTTAATTCTAAAGACCGTCCATAATTGGGCGGTCTTTTTTATTGACAAAATCTCCTGAATATGTTATAATTATATTATAAAGTTAGGAGAAAATATGGCGAAACAAAGACTTGTTAAATGTCCATGTTGCGGCCAAATGATTGACCGTGATTGTGAGTTCGATTGGAAAAAGATTGGCAACCGATATTGGCATGATGAATGTTACGCCAAGAGCCAAGAGGAAAAAGAAAAAAATAAAGATAAGCTGAAAAAGCAACGAGAAGCAGTTATGAAAATGGCTGGAAAATATCTTGGTGCATATGTAGATTATCAAAAGGTTGCGCTCAATATGGGTCAACTTCTGAAACTCAATATCACATATGAGCAAATGGCAAAAGCCCTTAAATATTGGTATGAGATAAAGCGCAATGACCCAAGTAGGGCGAATGGCGGCATATGGATTGTCAAATCAATCTATGTTGAAGCCGAGAATTATTTTAAACGATTGGACGAAATCAGAACTGTGCAGCAGACAGAACAGGTTAATACAGATATTGCAGATGAACACCGTGTATTTGTGCGGCCAAGGGATGTAAATATCTATAGAAAAAAGCCACGATTTAACCTAGAGTAGAAAGGAGGATACTTGATTAGCAAATATTATGATTCAGTTGCAGCATTACAGGTAATCGGTTGCTGTATGCGGAAACCAGAATATTTGGCAGCAGACGGTCAGTATTTCTTTTCAGAGAATGATTTCTGCAATGATTTACATAAAGTAGTATTTGGCGCATTGTATAGTTTATATAATGCAGGCGTGACAGACCATCTTGCACGAGAGATTGAAAATTATCTGAAAGATAAGCCAAAGGCATATGCAACTTATAAAGCCAATAAAGGGCGAGAATGGATGTTTGAAACTCATGCAAATGCTCACTTAGATGCTTTTGAATATTATTATAATCGTCTAAAAAAAATGTCTCTTCTTCGCGCATATGATGATGTTGGCGTAAATGTGTCTGATATTTACGACCCGGATAATATCTTAGATTCAGCAAAGAAGCAAGCGCAAGATGAATATTTAGATAAGACTTCATTAGAGCAACTTGCAGATGATATTGAAGGTAAATTTTATTTTATTAGGGATTTATATGTTGACAATAATGATAACGATTCTGTTGCTATTGGTGATAATGTACGTAAAATCGTAGAAGATTTATCTAAGCATCCAGCACGTGGATGGGCAATGTATGATTTATATGAAGATGCAATCGCTATGGGCGCACGACCTGGCCGCTTTTATTTAAGAAGTGCAGCCACTGGTGTCGGTAAATCACGCACTGGTGTGGCTGATGCCTGTTTCTTTTCATGCTCTGAATACTTTTCAGATGAAGGTAAATGGGAGCGTTTATATAATCGAGTACCTACTTTATATATTTCAGTAGAGCTAGATATTGAAGAGCTTACAACTATGGCGTTAGCCTTTATTGGTAATATTCCAGAAGACCATATCACTGAAATGGATTTGCTGACATTTGAGGAAGAGGAACGTCTGAAGAGAGCAATGGATATTCTAGAAGAAGCGCCACTTCGTATGGAGTATCTTCCTAACTACGGCATGAAAGATGTTGAGAATTGTATTAAGCGTAATATGCGTAAATACAAATATCCACGAGTAGATGAACAAGGGAATACCGATTACCTAACTTTTCAATGTGTTGTATTTGACTATCTAACTTCGTCTATTAAGATGATTGAGGAAATCTCACACGGAACTGGTGTCAAAATTCGTGAAGACCAGATTCTATTTCTTATGTCATCCAAGCTTAAAGAAATAGCTGTCGATAATAATATCTTTCTTTTATCTTCGACTCAAATTAACAATAATTTTAAGCAAGAGAAGATCTTAGACCAGAGTATGCTTGCTGGTGCGAAATCAATCGCAAACAGAATTGACTATGGTGAAATCATGGTTGATTGTACAGATGAAGATATTCAAGATATTGAAGGCGTTTTGGCACAGCATCCCGGAATGTGTCCACCAAATGTAAAAAGAAGCGTATATAAGAATCGACGAGGAAAATTCAATCGTGTCATTTGTTGGATGCGTGCGAATAAAGGTACGTGCCGATATAAGACATTATTTGTGACAGACTTCTCATTTAAACCAATAGACAAAGATGAAATATTCCAGAAGAAGAAAGATTAGGAGGTGCGGGAATGGGATACGATAAAGCAAAGGTAAAGGAATCAATTGAACCAGAAAACGTATATGATATTCTAGAATACTTTGGAGCAGAACCAGAGATGTATTCTGATTATATCATTTCCCGCACAATCTGTCACAACGGCATCGGTGAAGGTTCAAAAAAACTATATTATTATTTTGAAAATAGCATGTTCAATTGCTATACCGAGTGCGGCGCATTTGATATTTTTGAATTGGTTGAGAAGGTAAAAAATGTTGATTTAAATGCCGCAATCTATTTTGTAGTCAATTTCTTAAATCTTCAAATTGATTTAGACAATGATATTGATTTAAAGGATAGCCAAGAAGATTGGAAGATATTCAATAGATATAAAGAACAAGAAGATGTAACGGTTAATGATAATACGATTGAGTTACCAGAGTATGATATTTCAATCATCAAACATTATCCTCAACCTATTATTTCCTCTTGGTCTAATATCTCAAAAGAGGTATGCGATTTTGCGCAGATTCATTATGACCCTCTTGGCGGCAATATCCTTATTCCGCATTTCGACCAAAATAATAGATGCGTAGGTATTCGACAGAGAACTATTATCCAAGAGCAGGAGAAAAAAGGAAAATATAAGCCTTGGCGAGTTCATGGTGAACTTTATAATCATGCTCTTGGCTTTAATTTGTACGGACTGAATTGGGCGAAAGAAAGAATTGGAGAAATTCAGACTGCTATTGTTACAGAATCAGAGAAATCTGTTCTGGCATATATGTCCTATTATGGTACGGGCAATAACATTTGTGTCGCAACATGCGGCAGTTCTTTGTCTAAGTATCAATTCAAACTTCTTAAAGATGCAGGCTGCAAAGAAATCGTTATTGCCTTTGACCACGACTTTGACGAGTATGGGTCTGATGAAAGTTTAAAGGTCGAAGAAAAGATTGCCAAGATTGGCAATAAATATAAGCCATATATGAATATGTCTGTAGTTTTTGATAGGGAGAATATCTTAGGATATAAGGCGAGTCCATTAGACCAAGGTAAAGATGTGTTCATGTATCTCTTTAAGAATAGAATTATGTTATAATGAATATAGAACAAGTAATAACAGTAGTGTTTATACTTTTCTTTCCAGTCATTTTATCCTTTTTCATTTTTGCTATTTGTGTTCTTATAGACAAATGGATAGACCTTGTATTTTATCCTTTTGAAATTCTTCGTGATAAAATTGATAATTATAGGTTACAAAAAGACTTGTTAAAAGATAAAGAAAAGAAAAACTCTACCAAGAGAATGATGGATAATATGAGACAAGAGGATAAACAGAAAATTTTTGACTATCGTCGCAAACATCAGCGCTGTCGGTATTGTAAATATTATTTTTATCCATATGTGCCGCCAATGCTGAAACTAGATAGTGATATACCTCCTGAGTGCGCTATCAAAGATAAACGTATTCATCCTTATTTCTTAGGTTTTAAGACTTTGGCAGGATGTATGTGTAAAGAGTTTGGAGTTGATGAAAATAGATTATAAATTATATAAACCAACATTAGATAACTTGACACCTCGACAACAAGTGTTGTATAATAGAGATATTCCAGTAGAAGAACAAAGTGATTGGCTTAATGCCTATTGGGATGATGTAAATGATTTTCATCTACTAAAGAACATTAAAGACGCGGCTGTAATGATTCTAAAGCACTGTAGATGTAAAAATTCTAAAATTACTATTTTACAAGACTGTGATTAACTAAACAGTTTCAGTCTTAAAATAAAACTCTTTAAATTGCGGGAAACCTCTTAGAGATTTTCATTACCAAGCTCTGTAGCAATATTAGAGTGGCAACGAGTAATGTCAATGGTATGGTAAAAATATGAAAATATTGAGCAATCCGCAGCGAAGTCCAACCCTTGTGGGGGAAACGTTCAACGACTATAATAGGAGGTCTTGTGACAATGGATAGTCTAGTCCCTTATAACCCTTTTGAAAACAGAAAATCTGGAGCAAAATACACCCAAGAACAGGTTGATTATATCAAGCAACTAGTTGGCCAAGGATGGTCAGCCAGTAAAATTGCAAAAGAATATAACCTTTCTTGTGATTCTATTAGAAAACGAATTAAAGATAATAATTGGAGTGCCACAAAAAATCAGCGTCAAAAGAAATTAACGCAGGCAGAGCTAGATGAAATTAAAGAAAAAATTGATAATAACGTCCCAATTGCTGAAATTAGTAAAGAATATAATATTTCAAAAGATGCTCTTTGGCGTAGGAAAGCTAATAATTCTTGGTCTATTACAAAAAGAAAAAATAAATATAATTTTGATGAATCTTATTTTGATGTAATAGATACAGAACATAAAGCATACTGGCTTGGCTTTTTAATGGCAGATGGCTATATTCTTTCAAAGCGTAAAGGAAAGCGCGCAAATCAAAGTCAGTCTTTTGGTTTTTCCATTAGCGTAAAAGATATAGAGTTATTTGACTATTTCAAGGAAGATTTAAAAGCAGATAATCCAGTTAATATTTATCAAAAAAGTGGCAATTCTTTTAAAACAGATACAGACTATGGACGTATTCTTTTGACTTCGCAACAAACGGTTGATGCTTTAAAATCTCACGGTATAGTTGAAAATAAAACTTTTATTGTAAAAATGCCTGAACTTCATCAAGAACTAATTCCGCATTTTATTCGAGGATATAGCGATGGTGATGGTTCAATTAGTATTGATGTAAACAATCGTATTGGTTGGAGCCTTTGTGGAACTAAAGAATTATTAAATTCAATTCAAGATTTTTTTGGACTTAATTATAAACTTAGTCAACGTTTCCCAGAGCGTAACAATAACAATTGGCAATTACATGTTTCTGGTTGGCAAAATGTTCCAATGTGTTTAGATATTATTTATAAAGATGCTTCAATTTATCTCAAAAGGAAATATGATAAATATGTAGAAATGCAGGGTAAATTACGTGCGATGGATGTACATCTGCATCGCTAGTTACAAACTATATTAATCGCGTATGCGGCAAAGAACCTAGGATTCTTATCCATGAAGGCAAAACGCACGGCTTAGTTGATATGAATCTTGATAAAATTATTGAAGGTACTTCATTGCTTATCGTTCCAGACGCATCTAGCAATGATTATGAACAACATAAGTATTTACATGATAATGGTGTAGACATTGTAATTTGTGATCACCATCATGCGGAGAAATATTCTGATGATGCTATTGTAGTCAATAATCAACTCGATGATTATCCTAATAAAAGCCTTTGTGGTGCGGGTGTCACATGGCAGCTTTGCCGTCAAATGGATGAAATTCTTGGCCTTAATTACGCAAACGATCTGGTTGACCTATGTGCTCTTGGTCTTTGTGGTGATATGATGGATTATCATGAAAAAGAAGTAAGAGCACTTGTTAACATTGGCTATGCAAACATTAAAAATAAATTTCTTAAAGCATTCGTAGATAAGCAAGAGTTTTCTTTAAATAAGATGAATGGTCTTAATTATCTAAGTTCTAGTTTTTACGTGGTTCCTTACTGGAATAGCTGTTGTCGAACTGGTGAAATGGTAGAGAAACGTCTTCTTATTAATGCTCTATTGGATTACAAATATGATACAATGATTCCATCCTCCAAGAGAGGTGAAAAAGGTAAAGAAGTTCCGCTTTGGCAAGAAGCTATTACTGTTATTGAGCGAGTGAAACGTAGACAGACCAAGCTACAAGACGAAGCTATGGAGTTCTTTGAGTATCAGATTCAGTCTAAAAAACTGACTGACAATGCTATCATTACTTGTGTATGCGGCAAAGACGATGCAGAGCCGGGTATTTTAGGTTTAGTGGCAAATAAAATCCAAGCCAAATACCAACATCCTACACTAGTCTTACAAGAGGTTGAAGAAGAAGACGGAGTACATCTAAAAGGGTCTGCTCGTAATTATTCCTATTGTCCTATTGAAGATATGCGTAGTCTTTGTGAAGATACTGGTGTTATCGATTATGCACAGGGTCGAATTGTGTGGCCCGTAACACCTTTTCCAGTTATCGCTGGGGTCAATTTTTAATTGGCTAACGAGGGTAAAATCTCGTGGGAAAATTTTAGTTATTTATTTTATGCTTGGGAAGGAGTTGATAATTATGGAAAAAGCAATTTATATAATCACAAATAAAATCAATAAAAAACAATATGTTGGACAATCAAAAGACCCATATGAAAGGTTTAAACAACATTGTCATAGGAAGCAACGTGACAATAGTCTTATTGATAAGGCAATACAGAAATATGGTAAAGACAATTTTGTTTTAGAAATATTAGGCTGGTATGAGAATTATAATGAAATGGAAAAATATTATATTTCATTATATAAATCAAAAACTCCAAATGGATATAACATTATGGAGGGGGGAAAGGAGCCACCGCGTTGGATAGGAGATAATCATCCCCAAAGTAAAATTACGGAAAAAGAAGCGAAAGCTATTATCCAAGATTTAAAAAATTGGGATTTATCTTTTAATCAAATTGTAAAAAAATATCGTATAACTAATGATATTTTACGTCATATCAAAGATGGTTCAAGCTGGCATCAAGACAATGAAACTTATCCAATTCGTCCAAACGACAAAGTGTTAAATGAGCTAAAAGCTGATAAAGTAAAACTTTTATTAAAAACAACAAATTTGTCGCAAAAAGAAATTGGCAAACAAGTTGGCTGGAATCGCTCAGCGGTTACAATGATAAATATTGGTAAAAATCATTTTGACCCTAACGAAACCTATCCAATTCGATAGTATTAAAGCTAATAATATAAATAACTAAAATAAACCTGTAACGACTAAATTTGTCACATCGACATAAGACACAAACTATTGATACGTTTGTGGTAACGGGTGTTCTTGTCTAAGTGATTATAGACAAGTAAGAAATAGTCTAAAAATATGCACACTTCTGCTTTTGGAATTGAAATTCCATTAGATAATTACTTTAAGTTTATTGAAATTACAAACGAACAATATAAAGGTATTGATTTTAAACCAGTCTATCTTGTAGACTATATCTGGAATTACGATAGAATCAACCCTAAATATGTTCTTGATATTGCGGAGCTTAACATATATGGTCAAGGCATCCCTGAATCTAAAGTTGTAATAGAAGATATTGCATTAGACAATGTTAATGTTCAGCTTTTAGGTGAAGCCAAGGGACATCCTACTATTAAGATTTCTTTACCATCTGGTGTTGATATTATGAAATTCAAGTCTTCTAGAGAAGAATTTGAAGAATGGACAAGCGGTGAAAAGAAACTAACCATTGTAGGTAAATGTTCAAAAAATTCTTGGATGGGAAACATTACACCGCAAATTCTAATTGATGATTTTGAATTAGAAGATTATGAAGAGGAATGGGTATTTTAAATGAAACTTCAAATTGAAGAAGCAGAACTTAGAAATCTTGCGCATAAGGCATCACGTTATGATATTATTATGGATGCTCTTATTCGTGAGAAGTTTGGCAAAGTTGATATTTATAGTGACTGGGAAATGACTGAAAACTATATGCAAGACATTATCAATCAGCAGCCAAGTGATATTAGGCCAGTAGATGAAGATAGGATTAAAGCAGACCGAGACTGGATGGATAAACATCCTGACTTTTTTAAAGAATTGTAATTAAATAAAAGCCCTCTAGTTTTTGTTTGACTAGAGGGCTTTTTTATGTTATAATGTATTTATACAAAGTCCAATAGAAAGGAGTAGCATAGATTATGCGAATGGCAAAGTGTCCTATGTGCGGGCAACATAATGTCAACGGTTTTAAAAAGAACAACAAATGGTATTCAACTTGTTATAATAAAGAGTGCCGTTATACTACTGAGGTTGGTATGCCAACACGCAAAATGAGTCGTTTTAGTTGGAATCTGAACTATGAGCGTTTGACTGGCGAGACTCTTCCTGATGAAATGACTGGTCGGCAGAAGGGCGCTTATATGAAAAAGGAGATTCGTTGCGGTGTACCCGAACTAGTCCAGTGTTTCACCCAAGAAGACTTTGAGAACTGGGAACAGACTTATGACTACTCAAAAATTGACTGGGTTAAGGAAAATGGTAAGAAAGCCGGAGCAGCCCGCCGTAAAACTCGTGCCAAAGAACGTGCGGAAAAGGGACAGAAATGCAAATAGATGTGCTTTACGAAGTTATTGTGCCTGAGCATATGGATAAGCAACTTAAAATAGGTCGGCCAGGATATTATGAAGACGCTGGATTCTTTTCTGGTTATCGTTATGTCCCAGCAGTTCCTGCAACTTTGGAGCCTGTAATAGTTTCTGAAAAGCGATATATTTTTGAAAAAAGAAAAAAGGCTAAAAAGTTTTGTTTAGAGCATAATTATCCGTTTGAATATATTCATAAACGAAAATGCTAAATATAACGTTCTACATATAACGAAGGACGGTGATGCCAATGACAGTGCCGCGATTTGATATTCACAATCACACGCACTACTCCTAACCAACTTACGACTTATTGATTCAACTGTCAAACCAAAAGAACTAATTGATAGAGCTATAGAATTAGGTCTTGCGGGAATCGCAATCACCGACCATGAGTCATTAGGTGGACACGTAGAGATTGACCGCATTCAAGAGGAATATAAAGATAAGTATCCTAATTTTAAAATCGTTCGCGGCAATGAGATTTATCTTACAGATACACGAGATTCTGGTCAATACTATTATCACTTTGTTCTATTAGCTTTAGATGCTATTGGTCATAAGATGCTACGTGAGCTGTCTTCAACCGCTTGGATTAACAGCTATTTTGACCGAGGTATGGAACGTGTACCTACTTTAAAATCAGACCTTGCGGCCATTATTAAAAAGTATGGAAAAGGTCATCTACACGGTAGCTGTGCTTGTCTAGCGGGAGAAGTCAATCATAATCTTAATCTTATGATTCAAGCTGAAAAACAAGGAAATGCCGCACAGGTTAAAGTATATCATAAGAACATTGTTACTTTTATTAAATGGTGTATATCTGTTTTTGGTAAAGATTATTTCTCTTTAGAAGTGGCTCCTGGTCGTAGTGAAGAGCAATTTGCTGTCAACTCTAGAATGAATTCTCTATCTAAGGTATTCAATCTTCCAATAGTAATCGGATGTGATACTCACTATCTTAAAAAAGAAGATAGGTACGTTCACAAGGCTTTCCTTAATTCTAAAGGTGGAGAGCGTGAAGTAGATTCGTTCTATGAGTATTGTTATCTACAATCTGAAAAAGAGATTATGGAAAATCTTAATGGCACAGGTCTTGATTATGAAGAATTGTGTGCAAATTCAATGAAGATTCTTGATAAATGCCAATATTATACTTTATATCATAAACAGCAAGTGCCGCAAGTGGAGGTTCCTTCTTATCCAAAAGAAGAAAAGAATCATCATTTTTATGATACAGATAAATATCCTACGCTTGATTATCTCATGCACTCAAATAATCCACAAGAGCGCTATTGGATAAATTATTGTCAGAATGAATTAAATAAAAAAGGTCTAAATAATGAAACATATCTTGCAAGACTAGAAGAAGAAGCTGACATCAACAAGGTTATCGGTGATAAACTTGAAACTTGTATGTTTGCTTATCCTATCTTCTTACAACACTATATCAATCTCTTCTGGGAGTGCGGCTCAACGGTCGGTGCTGGTCGAGGTTCGGCTTGTTCTGGTCTTAATCACTGGCTTTTAGGTGTTACACAGCTAGACCCAGTTGTCAATAGTCTTCCTTATTGGAGATACAGCAACAAAGAGCGTATCGAACTAGGCGATATTGATATAGACTTGGCTCCGTCTAAACGTGAACTAGTCTTTGAGAAAATCAGAGAAGAGCGCGGTCAATTAGGCTGCGTACAGGTCTGTACGTATGGCACAGTTACCTCTAAGGCCGCAGTAAAAATTGCTTGTCGAGGATACCGTTCAGATAAATATCCAAACGGTATCGAACTAGATGAAGCTGAATACCTATCTTCTTTAATTCCTTCTGAACGTGGCTTTGTCTGGCCTTTATCTGATTGCTTCTTTGGCAACGGAGAGAAGAAACGTAAACCAAATAAAACTTTTGTCCAAGAGGTAAACAAGTTTCCACGTTTACAGGAAATTTTATTAAACATCTGCGGTCTTGTTACACAGCGAGCTATTCATGCTTCTGGAGTTAACTTTTATGGAGAAGACCCATACCAGACTGCTTGCTTTATGAAAGCCAAGAACGGTGCCATTATTACGCAGTATTCTCTAGCGAATGCGGAATACTGCGGTGATGTGAAGCTCGATTTCCTTGTAACGGAAGTTCAGGATGTAATTACTCAATGTCTTAATCTCTTACAGGAGAATGGCAAAATCGAATCTGGTCTAACTCTTCGTCAAATGTACGATAAGTATCTACATCCTACAGTGTTACCGTTGCATGATGAAAAGCTATGGAAAGCAGCTGTTTCTGGTAAGGTCTTGAAGTTTTTTCAATTTGACACACAAGTGGGCGGTCAAACAATCAAATTATTGAAACCGCACACGCCTCTTGAAATGGCGAATTGCAACTCTATTATGCGTCTTATGGCTAGTGAACAAGGCGATGAAACACCAACAGAACGATATAAGCGCATGAAAGATGACATTTCACAATGGTACGCAGAGATGGACAGATGGGGTCTTTCCAAGGAAGAGCAGAAGACACTTGAGAAATATTATCTTCCTGCATATGCGGCGCCTGCCCAGCAAGAAGATATGATGATAATTCTAATGGAAGTCTGTGGTTTTTCTTTATCTGAGTCTAATTTTGCAAGAAAAGTCTGCGCAAAAAAGAAGATGGATAAGATTCCTGAGCTAAGAAAGATGGTATTACAAGGCGCTCCAAACGAAAATCTTGGCAAATACATTTGGGAGACAGCCATCAAACCACAGATGGGCTACTCATTCTCACGTATTCATTCCCTGGCCTATTCCTATATCGGTCTTCAAACGGTTTATTTAGCGACCTATTTCCCTGTCGTATACTGGAATACAGCTTGTCTGCGAGTTGATGCGGGTCTTGACGAAGATGCCGCATCTAACTATGGTAAAATTGCAAAAGCAATCGGCAACATGATTAACAATGGCGTTACAGTAAAGCCAGTCAATATCAATAAGTCTGGTTATCTATTTGAACCAGACGAAGAAGATAGTGCTATCCTATATGGAATGAAGTCTTTAAATGGAGTTGGTGGCGAAGTTGTTTCAAGAATTATTGCAAATCGTCCATACAATTCGTTCCAAGATTTTCTAGATAAAAATAATGAAAATAAGACTACAATTTTGGCTCTTATCAAAGGCGGCGCTTTTGATTCTTTCGATAGTCGCAAAAATATTATGAAACAATATATTGAGATTGTAAGCAATCCCAAAAAGCGTATCACAATGCAAAATTTTAAATCTTTAATTGATTATAAGCTCATTCCAAAAGAGCTAAAATTCCAAAAGCAAGTGTTCAATTTCGATAAGACAATGAAAAAACAATGCAAATATACAGCAGAGGAATTTGATTTAAGCAAATCAGATATACATTATAAGTTTTACAATAAATATTTCGATACTGACAGTCTATATATTAAAAATAATTCTATATGTTTAAATAAAAAGATTTGGAAAAAAGAATATGACAAAGTAATGCTTGCCGCGAAAGATTACATCCAAGAGAACAAAGAAATGTTATTACAGAAGTTAAATAAAAAGTTATTCTTAGAACAGTGGAATACGTATGCAGCAGGTACATATTCAACTTGGGAAATGGATGCTCTTGGATACTATTATCACAAACATGAATTATCAAATGTCGATAAATCTATTTATAATATAGTATCGTATGGTAGCTTACCGACAACCCCACCAACTGATTACGTATTTAAACGTGGTGATAAAGAAATTAAGATTCCTAAAACATTTAGAATTATGGGGACAGTAGTCGGCAAGAATAATACAAAAGGACAAGTTGATATTCTTACAACTGATTCTGGTGTTGTAACTGTTAAGTTTGCATTAGATTATTTTGCAAAATATAATCGTCGTGTAAGTGAAAATATAAATGGTGAAAATAAGGTTATGGAACAAGGATGGTTTCAAAAAGGTGCCTTAATTGTAGTAAATGGCTATCGAAACGGTGATATGTTTAGAGCAAAGAAGTATAAGAAAACTAATTCACATCAGCTATATAAAATCACGAAAGTGAATAAAGATGGCACCATAGAAATGACTAATAACCGCTATGGCGAAAATATTGACAATTAAATAAAGTTATGTTATAATATAGGAGCAAACAGAAAAGAAAGGTTTGCTCCTATATTTTTGGAGGTTTAATGTATCCAACAGTAATCGGTATTTGTGGTAAGTCTGCGGCGGGGAAGGATTTAACCGCCACTCGATTAGTTGAAGAATATAAAAAGATTGGCATCCCAGCAAAAAAAGTAATCAGTTATACAACACGTCCTCCAAGAGAAGGAGAAGTTGACGGCGTAGATTATCATTTTGTTGACTTGGAGACTTTCATTGAAATGCAATATGATAATAAATTTATCGAGCATACTGAGTTTCGTGGGTGGCGATATGGCACTGCAATCAATTCATTCGATGATAATTGTATAAATATCTGTGTCCTTAATCCTGTTGGTATGACAAAGCTCGAAAGACTTTGTCCTTGGACATTACAATGCGAATGCTTTTATCTAAAAGTTCCTTTACTTGTGCGGTTCAAGCGTTCTATTAAGCGAGAGCATACTTTCAAATGGGAATTCATTAGACGAGCATTTGCAGACTGGGAAGATTTCAGCGGAGGGTATGATGATTACTTTGGATATGGTTCGCATGAGCATGTGCTTCACTATCGAGGTAGTCGCACAGATTTTATATCCAGTATTATGAATACTGACGAATTAATTCATACAGTTTCACAGCTAAAGCGTAAACATTTATCCAAATAAACGCATGGACATAAGTTTAGAAAGTTTATTAACCAATTTTTATATAGTAGAAAGAGGATAAAATGATTTTTCAAGTACGACAAGGGGTGTTTGAAACTAATTCAAGTTCAACACATACGCTAACTATTTGCTCAAAAGATGATTTTGATAAATGGAAGCATGGTGAGGTATTTTGGCTTGATAATGATTGGCACAAGTTAGATACAAATAAGAATTTTGTCACTCCAGAAGAGCTAGAAGAGCTTGCGGAAAAGTACAACGAAGAACAACAGAAGCGCATTGACGCTGGAGATAAGTTCGCTAAAGTGCTTGATATTGACAAGGTTCTCAATGAGCGTCCAGATTACGATAGTTGGAGAGACAGCTATTGGGACACTGAGCGTAGTTCACTTGAAGCGTATACAACAGATGATTTTTATGTGCGTAATGGTGACCTTGAGACCTATAGTGAAACTTTCACTTCTCCTTCTGGTGACGAAATGGTAGCGTTTGGAGCGTTTGGATATGATGGCTAAGGATTGGAATATGACGGCTAAAGGTTTTGACCCTCGCCCTTCCAATTGTGTTTCTTACAATAATGGTAACTATACAGTTACGTTATCTCTTGCAGACGGGACTATGATTCGATACAGTAAAGACGATGCTCTAGTCCCGTCTTTTCCTGACTCTATGGACATTAAAATCACTAACGCGTGTTCGCTGAATTGCCGTTATTGCCACGAGAAATCGACCATGCATGGACAACATGGAGACATTCTATCAGACAGCTTTATTGACAAACTTCATCCTTATACTCAATTAGCGTTAGGCGGTGGCAACGTCCTAGAACATCCCGACCTTATATTTTTCTTAAAGAAGTGTAAGGAGCTAAAACTAGTTCCGTCTGTAACAGTAAATCAGATTCATTTCATGCAGCATCACAAGTTTCTCAAGCGGCTAACAGATGAAAAGTTAATTTACGGTTTAGGCATTTCTTTCCATCATGCCGATAAGAATTTCCTACCCATGCTTCGCAGTTTTCCTAATGCGGTCATTCATACTATCGCAGGTATTACCAAGGAAAGGGATTACGAATTTCTTGCCGACAATGGACTAAAGATTCTTGTTCTTGGATATAAGAAGTTCGGTCGCGGCATTGAAGCCTATCAAGAGTCCCATCGGCACATTGATAATAGTATCGTAAACCTTAAACATCTTTTACCTTATATGGTTAAAGAAAAGTGGTTCGATAGTATTTCATTTGATAATCTTGCGCTAAAGCAACTTGACGTAAAGAACCTTGTGTCGCAAGACAAATGGGATATGTTCTATATGGGCGATGAAGGTAGTTCCACAATGTATGTCGATATGGTCAATCATGAGTTTGCGGCCAACTCTACGTCTGAGATTCGCTATCCTCTTTTGAACAATGTAGAAGATATGTTGAAAGTAATTCACCAAGAGAAGAAGGGAAAAAATATTGACTAAATATATTACAAAGCGAAATGGAAATAAAGTAGAATTCGATATTTCTAAGATTGAAAATGCGGTGTTTCGTGCGGCATTGGATGTTTCTGGTTCTCTTGGATGGACGCATAAAGATTGCCATGAGGTAGCAGAAGATATTGCAAATGACTTTGAAGAATCAGAGTATTATCATGATGATATGTCTGTAGAAGAAATTCAGGATGCCGTTGAAGAACTACTTATGGATGATTTTCCGCATGTTGCAAAGTCATATATGATTTATCGTTATGAACATCAGATTGCTCGTCAAGAAAATTTTGAAGACGAACTACAGAAGATTGTAAATAATGATACTTCAAGTGCATACGCGTATGAGAATAGCAACAAAGATTTTACTTCTGTTGCTATTCAAAGAGATTATATTGCTGGCATGATGTCAACAAAGCTAGCTTTAAAATATGTTTTTCCAAAAGACGTTGTGCAAGCTCATAAAGAGGGTTATTTGTATATTCACGATTTAGATTATTCATTCCAGCATACTTTGAATAATTGCGGATTATTGAACCTTGAAGATATGTTAAATAATGGAACAGTTATTAGTGGAGTCAAAATCGAAAAGCCGCACTCGCTTTTAACTGCTACTACTATTGCAACACAAATTATGATGCAAGTAGCTAACTTTCAGTTTGGCGGTCAAACAATTAATTTGGGTCATTTAGCACCATTTGTAAGAGTTTCTTATGAAAAGTATTTACAAAAATATAAAGATTATGGTTTAAATGAAGAACAAGCAAAATCTTTTGCCGAGAAAGATACCAAAAAAGAAATTCGAGATAGTATCCAATGTCTTAATTATCAGCTAAGCACATTGTTTAGCGCAGGGTCGGGGCAGACCCCCTTTGCTTCAGTGTTTGTTTATCTGAATGATAATCCTGAATACATAAAAGAGCTTATTGCACTGACAGAAGAATTATTAGAACAGAGATTACTTGGTATGCCTAACGAAGATGGCGTGCGCGTAACTCAGGCTTTTCCTAAGATTCTGTATTGCCTAGATGAAGATAATTATAAGCCAGGTACAAAATATTGGTGGCTTACAGCAAAAGCAGTCAATTGTTCCATTCATCGGCTTGTCCCAGACTTTATTTCAGTAAAGAAAAGCAAGGAGCTAAAAGAAGGTTACGTTGTACCTAATATGGGTTGTCGTTCATTCCTCGCCCCTTGGTATGATGAAAATGGTGAAGTAAAATTTTGGGGTCGTTGGAACCTTGGCGTTTGTTCATTAAATCCGCTTCTAATGGCTTATGATAGCAATAAAGATGAAGATAAGTTTTTCGAGATTTTAAAAAGTAAAGCGGAATTGGCAAAGAAAAGTCTTGAAGTGCGAGCTAAACGTTTAGCTAATACTAAATCAGACGTAGCTCCTATCCTTTGGCAGCATGGAGTCTATGCGCGTTTAAAACCGGGCGAGACATTAAAAGAAATGGTGTACAATGGTTATTGCTCTGCTTCTTTAGGCTTTATCGGCTTAGCAGAGGTAACACAATATATGAAGGGTGTTAGTATTGCAACTCCCGAAGGTGAAGCATTTGCAACAAAAATTATGAGTTTCTTGAGCGATTTATGCGCCAAATGGAAAGAAGAAACCGGAATCGGATTTTCACTTTATTCAACCCCCTCAGAAAATTACTGTGGTAAGGCTTGTCATGCTGTAAAGGCCAAATATGCAGAACAATTTAAATCTGATTTTGGGGCTACAAAAGATTACTTAGAGAACTCCTATCATATTCCTTCGTGTGAAGAAATTGACCCATTCTCAAAAATTACCATTGAAGGAAGATTACAGGCACATAGTCTAGGTGGTTGCCTAAGCTATATTAACTGCGCAGATATTACAGCCAATCCATCTGCTATTTATAAGGTGCTTGAATGTATCTATAATAATTGTCTATATTGCGAAATCAATGTTATTACTTCCTATTGCCATACATGCGGACAAAAACAAACAATCCATGTCCATGAGAACGAAGATGGCAGTACTTGGTGGGAATGCGATAATTGCGGTGAAACAGACCAAAACAAGATGGACGTAGCAGCGCGTACGTGCGGCTACATTGGCACTAATTGGTGGAATAGTTCTAAGACCCAAGAGATTGCCAGAAGGTATTATAATTTAGATAACCATGAGATTGGTGAATAATGAGATATTTTCAAATAAGGTCAATGGATATTAGCAACGGTATCGGCATTGGTACTAGCATCTTTCTATCTGGCTGTCATTTTCATTGCAAGAATTGTCATAACCAAGAGCTATGGGATTTCAATTGCGGCAATGAATATACTAATGATGTTAAGAATAAAATCTTAAAGACTATCCAGCCAAAATGGGTAGAAAGATTTTCAATCCTAGGTGGGGAACCATTAGAGACAATCAACTTAAAAGAGCTATTAGCTCTTATCGAAAACATTAAGATCTTACGTCCTGATATTAAGATTTGGATTTATACTGGATACACCTATGAACAACTCCAAGAGAGAATCAAAAAGAATAAAGACGATTATTATCTAGAACCGATTCTACGACTCGCGGATGTTCTAGTAGATGGCCCATTCATCCAAGAAAAGAAAGATTTGACGCTTGCTTTTAAGGGTAGCTCCAATCAACGAGTGATTGACCTTCAAAAAACATGTGCGGCAAATGACATTGTACTCTTGGATGTGTAAATAAGAGGGATAGATTTTTATTCTATCCCTCATTTTTTTATTGACTTTTGCTTTTCGATATGCTATAATATAGTAGAACAAAGAAGAGAAAGGAAGATAGTTGGACGCATCTATTAACAATTATGAAATTAATCGTCAAATGTATTCAAAGATTGAGCCACCTTCACAAGACGAAGTAAATGCAATGTTCGTCAATATAGGTGCTTGGCTTTCAACGCATTATAAGAAGCAATATTACATGCTACTTAATAATGAACTTCATTATTATACAGTTTTCAATCTAAAGAACCCAAACTACGATAAGATGATTCAGGAACTTAAAGAGTGCCTTACGTTCCGTGGCCGCGTCCTCGATATTGAATATCAGCACGCAGAAGATGCTTATCAGATTTGGGTCAAGGAATACAAGACTGGCGATGTATATATGTACATGCTATTTGAAGCCGAGGGCTTTGTGATTGAGGTGGAATAATGAATAAACTGATTATCGCTGCGTTTCCAGCGTCAGCTATCAAGTTCATGGTACAGGGAGAGACAGAACAGGTTGATTCCCAGAAAATGTGTTGGTTCCCAGAATTTGAGGAAAACTTCACGCCATATTTAGAGAAAGAATATAGCATTCAAGAGATTTATGTTCTCGGCCCAAAGAGTTATATTCCAGAAGTAGTAAGTAAAATTAAGGGTCTTACAACTCTGCCTGTTATCGAGGAAGGTATTTAATTATGCGTCATTACGTTATCAAGAACACTGCTGAATATCGTGTTGAGACGATTGAAGATGTTGTGTCTTTCCGCGAAGAATTACAGAAGCAGGCCGCACAAGATGGTTATTCTCTATCTGCGTTCAGCTATTCCGAGAAGCTAGTTAAAGAGCGCGGAGAGGTCGTAGATTCGTTCTACCAGGTCAAGGCAGTTTTCACTGTCAATGATATTAAGGAACCTACCATTCCTATCTTTGATGTAGAGCTACCTTATGCGGCAGAGTCTATGCGTTCCACTAATGACGATGATAGTGAGGATGATATTTTTGAGTAATTTAGAGACTATTAAGATTCGATATGTTGATTCCCCTGCGCTAGAGCAAAAAGACGGGTCAGATTGGATTGATACGTATATCGCAGAAGATGTTTCAATGCAGCCAGGCGAATTCAAACTTATTTCTCTTGGTTTTGCTTGTCAGCTGCCTGATGGATATGAAGCTATTCTAGCACCTCGTTCTTCTACCTTTAAACGATATGGTCTTCTACAGACTAATTCAATCGGCGTAATTGACAATTCATTCGCATCCAATTCAGATATTTGGATGTTTCCTGCTTATGCTACTCGTCCAGTAGTTATTGCAAAAGGCACTCGTATTTGTCAATTCCGTATCCAAAAGAAACAGCCTAAGATTAAGTTTAATCCAGTTGATAATCTCACTGCGGTTGAAAGAGGTTCTTTTGGCAGTACGGGGATTTAAGGAGCGCATATGGACAAGATAATTGAATCTACTATTAAAAAGCTAGAGACAGTTGCCATTAACCCGCACCCTACCCTTAATCCTACTCTTGGTGTTATCTATCGAGCGGACGATGCAGCCGCAGGCTCGTATCTCCGCTCCATTACGCGCAATGCTGAGAAATATAAGTCTACAATAGTCTCAGTTCAATGCGACACAATTCAAAATGCAAGTCTACAAATTCGCAGATGGTCACAAGACCCAAATATCAATGGAATAATTCTTATCTCAGATTATGGCGAAGCAACTCAATCATTATATAATATGATTCCAATGCGGCTTGATATTGATGGTCTTTCTAATAAATCTTCGGCACATCTATATGGCAGCAAAGACCCTATTGCATATCGCAAGGCTCCCTGTACTGCTGCGGCATGTCTAAAAATTATTCAAACACTCTATAACAATAATCTTGCAGGACTTAATGTCGCCGTTGTTGGCAGGTCCATGCGAGTTGGGCGGCCTCTCGCAGAACTATTATTACAACAAGATTGCACTGTAACGCTTTATCACAGTAAAAGTAAATTTATTTCAACAGAAGGAATGAATAATTTTAGCGATAAAGATGTATTTGTTTCTGCTATTGGACAACCAAAGCATTTTAATACTTCCAATCTTGATGTATTCCGCTTAAACATCATTGATGTTGGCATTAACTATGATGAACAAGGACATATTTGCGGCGATGTAGATTATGATAGGGTTAAAGATTTGGCTGATTATATCACACCAGTCCCCAATGGCGTAGGCGCTGTTACGAATACCGTTCTATTTGCTAAGCTATATGCAAATAAACTTGACTTCGCGGGAATTGATGTTTAATGCGTCTCTTGGCGCTCGACCAAGCTAGTCGAGTAACGGGTGTAGCGATTTTCGATGATGATAAATTAGTAAAATATGGTACTTTTGAAATTAAGTCAAACCAAGAGCTAGGTAAAAGATTAACGCAGTTTCTTGAGAACTTAGATAAGCTATATGTGGCCTATCATTTTGATGCTGTTGCCTATGAAGATATTCAATTGCAGATGGGCAATGTTGAAACATACAAAAAATTAGCATATATTCAAGCTATGATTTTATTTTGGTGTGAGAAGCATGAAAAGAATCTATACTGTTTATCTCCATCACACTGGCGCAAGGTGCTGAAAGATAAGTACGGTATGTCATGGGGTAGAAAGAGAGCGGAGCAAAAACAAACCGCCATTGATTTTATCCAAGAGCACTATGAAAAAGAAGTAGATAGCGATACTGCAGATGCTATTTGTATTGGATGTGCGGCAAATATCGAAATCAATAGAACTGAATCGGCTTTCTAAAAGCTATAAAAAAAGAGGGGTATTCTCAATTAAGAGAATACCCCTTATTTTATTTAATTAAAAAGGATTAGCATCAGAAATGCAGACCTGTAGACGGTCAAGAGCTTCACCGTAGATGCCAGCGTAATCATCGCCACCATAGGTAGAGCCATCATCGCATACAGAGTTTAGCCAACCTTCACGGTCAACAGTCTGAGAACGATAGTAGACCTGCTTGTACTCTTCACCGTTAGGAGTGATATAGTACATGCGGACACCATCAATGGCATGGCCACCGATACCAGCACAGCCATTAACTAGGTCGTTCTTATTGCCTGTAGAGATATAATCTAGCCAACCGTCCTGCTGAGTGTGAACCTGATACTTGAGAGTACCACGGTCAACCCAAGCGCACAGATAATCGTGCTTGCCGCAAGGTACACCAGCAAAACCATTGGAATCAGTGTTATTGAAATTAGTAACAGTGTCATTCCAGCCACCGTTGAGGTTGCGGAGAGCATAGTGAACATTTACAATAGCCTTGCCCTGCGGAGCCTTATTAGTAGGAGCAGGAACGGGAGTAGGCGTATTTGTAGAAGGAGCAGGAGCAGCTTCGGTACCGTTCTTCATTGCATCGTACCAAGCCTGCGCGCGACTCATGTATTCGGCATTTTGACTACCCGCTAGTTCGCCTGGACAATTGCCAACAATTGTAGTGCGGCCATGCTGACGAATAAGAATAAAGCCCGTATCAACGGTAACGCAAGAAACTTTCTTATCATAGCAACGTTTGGCATTAGCATTTTGAACAGAACGGAACTGCTTCTTAAAGTTTACACGGTCACCCTCAAGCATTTGAGTACCAACCCCAGCAGTAGCAGCAATCATCTGAACCACATCAAGATTATCTTGTGCGGCAGATGAATAATAGTAACCAGCACGGCAACCGTCCCAATCCTGAATGCGGTCAAGGAATAGTTCCTTTTGGCGCTTATCAAGAGCGAAACCAAATTCCATAGTGAAATGCTTATCTTTTAGATACTGCTCGGCAAAATCATGTAAAGACTTTTCGATGATAAAGTCTGTAGTACCATCTTTCTTGCAATTGATGGAGTAGGTATAACCAGTATCGTCAAGCAGCTCAATCAGACGTTCAATCTTGCGTTCCTTTTTAAGATGGAAACGAACATTCTCAAGAGCACCATCGCGGCGAGAATCACGTGAATAATGACCATCAGCCTGAACAGCAATAATAAGCTCAAGTTCTGTATCAGTTAGCGGCAGACCTTCACCGTACATTTCACCTGCATTTGGTAAATAATAAGTGTTTGTCACTTTCTTTTTTGTGCAGCTGCAAACATCTTTCCAAGGTGCGACAACTTCTTTGCCAAACTGACTCTTGGCAAGGATGCGATGGTCAGATGTGGCTTCAAGGTCGCGGCTTAACCAACAGTCGGAAGTATGGACTGGAACTAAGCGGCGGACAGGTGCCCAAACAATAGATAAATCATCCATTACGGCGCTAGCAACTTCTTCGCCAACTTGAATATCTTTTAGAAGTTTCCAACCATCTTTGGTAAGAAGTTCTGTATCGTTAATAGGTAGGCATGCTGTGGACGACCAATACTTGTGGGGGAAGACATTGACTAGCCACTGAGGACGGCCAAGATTGTAATAGAGACAAAGAGCAGCGACAAGATGCGCACCAGACTCTAAAGCAGCGGGGAAGACAGTCCAAGGATTACTATTGTTATTGGCGTGTTCAATAGAGATAGTATGCGTATTAGCATACCAATTGCCGCAAGCCCAAGCGGTATCCCAGTCGTTGACCATCTGGCCGATTTCACCATCAGCTTGAACCGCATAGTGAGCAGAAGTCTGTGAACGACTCCATAGATTATAACACTGGTCGATAGAAAGATTACCAGCCATATGGTGAATGGTAATACCAGTAATATTGGCACCTTCACGACCTGCGGTATAGTCGCAAGGCAGAATCTTTGTTACATCAGCTTGAATATTTTTCCAATCCATAATTTTCCTTTCTATTGGAAATAAAAAAAGAGCCGCATTTGCGGCTCTTTTTTTTAACTATTTAGTCTTGCCGCACATAAGATTCTTAAACTGTTCGTAGACAGCAACGCTCGATAAACCACTAACTAATGAGCCAACGATAAGTTCAAGAGTAACGGGAGTGCCAGTAGTAATAGCAGAAACAACGCCTGCGACAAGACCAACAACACCCACGATTAGAGGGATAAAGCGATTAACGGAATCATTAGGAACAAGATTCTTGACAATATAGCCGACACAAAGACCAAGAACAAGAATAGTCGGCATAATCATTGTAGAAATAGATGATAAATCAAACATAATTTAAAATCTCCTATTCGGTTTTATAATTCTTGAATTCTTCAAGAATTTCATCGGCCTGAGCCTGAGATAGCTTAGGATAACTGTGTAAAATATCATCAAGAGTTTCGCCACGATCTAAACGAATCTTAACGGCTTTCTTGACGATTTTAAAAGCGAGTGCGGAAACACCTTTAACGGGACGTGCCATTATTCATCACTTCCAGAAACAATCTCGGAAACAAGCTCATTTAGGTCATTAATATCAGATTCCATCTGTAAAAAACGATTAACGACAAACTTTTTAACAGTGCCGACAATTGTAATTACAAGTGCGCAAGCAATTGCTCCTAGCATAAAATCCATAGTTACTCACTTTCTTTTGGAGTATAGAATTCACGAAGTTCAGCAACCTGTTCCGCAGACAGCTTAGGATAACTGGCGAGAATGTCTTCCAGCTCTTCACCACGTTCAAGACGGATTTGTACTGCACTCTTAACGATTTTAAAGGCCATTTTGGATACTGCCATTATTCATCACTTCCCGCGACAATCTCAGATAACATAATAGTTAAATCACCAATAGAGGTAGTATTAGACTCAAGCTGGTCAGGGCCATTCTCCATAAAAGCAGTCTGCTTAGCCTGCTTTTCTTCGGCTTCTTTACGTGCTTGAAGCTCTTTCTCAGTATATAGAATATAACGCTGAATATCTTCATATTCATCATATGCGTCTTTATGCTCGACATGCTCTTGGTCAATTACAGATTTAATTTCTGCGCCATGATAAACATTACCTTCGCCTTGGTCTGCATACTCAAAGATACCTGCTTGGTCATCAATGACCTTTACGTGCGGGTCTTCGTTGGTTTCAATAAGCATTTGCGAGCCATCTTCAAAGACAAAACGTTCAACTTCATAGTGCTTTTTCTCTGAAATTTCTGGCTGTTCCTCATGATGAACAATAAATTTTTTATCAGATTTTAAATAGCCTTTCGTGGTATCAACGTCAGATTCTTTAATCTCAACGTCTTCCTCATTTAGAATTCTCATTTATACTCCTTTTATTTCTTAGGATTATTATCCTTTATTGATATACACTGCTTTTATCTTAGCTCCGCTTGGGAGATTAACGTATGCAACTGGCTGTGTTTTAACGGTAATCTTTTTTGGCGAAGACCAATCAGATACCAATGTATTATCTGCATTATAACATCGAGCACGAATATAGCAATTATTATTGGTTTTCAGACCCATAATGAAGCTATTGAATTGAGAATCGCTAGACGCGACAGACACGACCAAGCTATCGCTTGTGTATGTGCTAGACCAAGAGGAACCACCATTGGTAGAATATTGCCAGTCTATTTTACCTGATGGATAATGCGCGGCATCTGCATTGACTGTAAAGTTTAAACTACCAGCAGAAGGATAGATAATACCCATAGCATTAGACACAGTGGGCGTTGCTGGCGTAGTATATAGAAAATTTGAATATTGTATAGCAGAAGTGCCTGCGCTGTTGCCAGAAGATACTCGGAACTGATACATACTATTCGCCGCACCAGTGAAGGCTTGACTAGTTCGTACACCTGTACCGCCTACTCCATTCGTCCATGTGCCGCCGCCGCCGCCGCCGCTTTCTGCATAAAAATCGACTATATTCTTTGTAACAGCAGAAGTCCCGCTACCGTTATTTGTCCAACTTCCTGTCAAAGAAGTGTCTGATTTTCTAGTTAATTTTACATTTGTTACCGCTGGCGGTACAGATACAGACGCTCCAATTGTTACAGTACTAGTCGCGTAGTTATTATCAACATAACTGAAGCCACTTGAATCCCACCAAGCGTGAATCGTGTATGTGCGGGCAGAGGACGATGTACCTGCATTGTAGTAAGCGGAAAATTCAAAAGATTGACCCTTTGAAAACGTTAATTTTTGGTCATAAATATTACCTACGCCATCAATAGAAAGGGTAAAACGGCAACCGGAATACTCATATGTATAGCCATTGTTGTTAAATTTACCCACAACGGTGAAGCCAGTGTTTGAAACATCTTTAGCCCATACACTTACAGAATTACCCAATTTCTATCTCCTTTTATTTCTTTAAAAATTTTACTAATATACATAAAAAATGGGCAGAACTATTTACATAATTCTGCCCAAAAAATTTTAAGCTACTTGTACATATCAATTAATGTCTTGACATGTGCCGCACCGTCAATTAGTTTCTTGTTTTGCCAATCAAATAGACTCTGCACTATATCAGTTTGTTCTCCAAAAGATTCATAAACTTTGAGTAAATGTGAATGTAATATCTGTATGTGAGAATACTCTTGCTTAGACAAATCATTATACATATTAGACAGTTGCGGCGATTCGTCTTTTAACGACAGCGCTAGCTCCGCGTACTCCTTTGCGCCGCATATCTCATCATCGACTTGGTCAAGTAGCGTTTTAAAAATTTCCATTACGCAATCTTTACCACAATAATGTTGGAAATACGGACACTCGTAGCACTTAACGCCTTAACGTTAATTGTTGCTTGCGGAGCATTGCAAGGAACCGTGACAAGTGCGGAAAACGCTTGAGACACAAGATTACTTGCTGCGGCGCCTGTGTCAATAGCATGTGCCGCTGGAAGAGCGTTGCCGTTGCGATACATTTGTGTTTCTATTGGTCCTTCTGCTGTTGCGGCAAATGTGAAATTCGCCACAATCTGATAAAGACCGCTATTGTTAATAGTGATGTTCTTACCATCGCACGAGACACACTTATTGGATACTGTTGAATTAGGTACTGGAATGGTGTCGCCAGCAGCTAGTGTAATCGCAGTAGCGCTATCATAAGTGAATCTACCTACTGTTTTGATGCCCATAATAAACTCCTAAAGATAGATAGGATTAAAAAGTAGCTCCATTGCAGCCACAAGGAGTAGCGAAGTTAGGCACTACGCCATAGCCATAAGGGGAAATACGAGGTACGCCGCAGAACATATTCTGGGTTTTAAGCTCGGAAACTTGAGCCTGTAGAGACTCAATCTTATCCTGTGCAAGAGCATCTAGAATTTTTTGGGTCTGTGCGGTGGTGTTCTCGTTAATAGAAGCGGTGTTCATTGCAGCACTGTATTTAAGGTCTGCTGTGGCCTGCTTATTCTCGCAGCAACAATTCGCTAGCTGGCTAGAAAGTGCATAATTACCATCTTTGATAGCATCCTGAGTAGATGCGAAATTGCGTAGATTCTCATAGCCAACAGATGCTAGGCCCTGTGAAGTCTGCATGAATTGTGTCTGCATTAAGTCAGACATGCGGCCAACGCTATTTTCAAGATTATTGAAATTCATAGCGTTGCAAAGACCTGCTTCTGTAACAGGCTGTTCTGTAGTGGTGTTGCGATTCCAGCCATTACCATACATAAATAGGAAAAGAACAATAATCCAAATCCAGCCACCAGCACCGCCCCAATTGTCGTTGTCTTTAGTGACTGCCGCAATATCGGATAGAGACATATTTTCCATAATAATCTTCTTTCTATCGTGGTATATAGAAATATTTTATCCTGTGCGCACAAGGGGATAAACTAATTGAAGAATTTGGCTATATTCATAGCCTGTTGTTTTAGCGTCTCAAATTGCTGTTGAGACATCTGCCCAGAAGAGATAAGAGATTGAACCTTCTCTTGGGCTTGCTGAGGTGTGATGTTACTACTTTTAATGAAGTCCAACAACTCGGTCATTGGGTTGTTTTGCGGCGTTTGTGTTTGCTGCAATGTTTGAAATAATTGATTCATACTGCTCCTTCCATTTGTTGAATTCATCTTTTGTTATATAGTTATCCGCAGTTTGCGGCTCAACTTTTTTGAAGGAGTATTCTGAAATAGTAGATATACCATTCATATCAGTTTCTTTCAAATAAAAAATATCCTTATTTGAATCCATAAGCAACGCTTTTGTTCCGCGAGGAACGGCACAGCTTTCCGTTTCTTGACGATTAGACACAAATCTAACCCCTTGAATTTGGTTTGCTGATGGATACGCGCTATTCTGCATAGGCATATATGGCGCATATGGATTAAAATAAGGATATTCGTTCATGGTGTTCTTCTTAGCGATATGCAGTGATACATATATATAAAAGAAGATATGGTAAGAGTTAATCTATTTTATTATATGGAATCTGATTTAACTTCATTACCATATCTTCGTAGTGTCTTTAAGATTTTTCTCTCTATTTGTATCTAAAATTAAAGAGTAAAAATTATAATACTTTGCCCAATAATTTTAAATTTTTATCCACAACTTGCAGGTGCTTGCACTGGGTTGAGTTGAAGAAATAATGACCTCTTCTGGACGCCAAGTGTTAGTATCAGAAGTAGGAGGTGTATATCCAAGAGCCGCAGTTACATTTGCTTTGGTAAGAGAAATTGTGCCACTACTATTAGTAATATTAGAACCAACCTTAACGCCACCAAGAGCAGAAGAAGTGGCAGCAGGCAAACTATATACCGTGTTATTATCCGTGAGTGCGATGGTCGCATTACCAGATTGATTTAGCGTAAATGTACCCTTTGTCGCACCGTTCTGTGTAATGGTAACAGTACCATTGCCAACAGAAGGAATTGTTGGCCTACCAGAAATTTCAGACCAAGAATAGGAAGGTTTACTTGAAGCCTTGGCCCAAGCGTACACATCACTAGCTGGCATACTTGTAGGGAAGTCTGTAATGTCAGCCTTAACGTGCTTGTGACCCGTATTAGACTTACCATCTAATTTAGTATTGACTTCCGTTTTTGTATAATAACGGTCATCATGCGTGTGACCAGTGTTTGACTTACCATCAAGTGCAGATTTAATTACCTTGTTCTGTACAGGATTTGTTGAAGTAGTAGAAAGTTTTGCATCAACGGTAACGTGATTTGAACCTGCGGCAACACCGTCAAGTTTAGCCTTGTCTGCGGCAGACATAAGACCTGCGGCACTGGCAGTAGCATTACCGTATACAGTATTTGAATCTGTAACATTAAATGTGCTACCATCGCTACCTCTGAGAGTGATTGTACTACCGCTCTTGGTTAAATTATAAGTTGTATTTGTATTGATATTATCTTTAATCTGAATCAGAGAGGTCGCAGAAATACCAATCCACATAGTACCAGTATCAGTAGCGACATATAATGCACCGTCTAATACTTTTTTACTTGCGGTGAGGGCTTTGATATTAGGTTCTTTATCTCTGATAAATTTTACTCTTGCTATCTTGCTCACGTCCTTTCTGAAACATTACGCAATAGAATTCCAAGTTAAATCACTTGGTGTTAAAAAGTCTGTATCTTCATGATATGCGGCAGATTTTAATCCAAATACTTGAACATTTTTATCTTTTACTTGGATGGCACCGTTGATTGTACCAGTGGTAATCTGAGAAGGAGTAAGCATATCATCAGGCTTTACTTCTGCGGCCTTAGCGTCAACATATGCTTTAGTTACCAAATCATTGTTATCACTGATAGATTGATTGGCCGCATATTTTACCTTACCAGAAAGAGTTCCACCTGCCAATGGAAGATACTTTGCTTTCTCTTGGTCTGTATACGCCTTTGCATCTGTAAGAGCTTTATTTGCTTTATTTTGTGCATCTGTTGATGCTGCATTCTTAGCCGCATTGATTGCGGTGTCCATGTCGTTTCTAGATGGATAATTTGTAAGGTCAGTCTTTGAACCGCCTAATTTTTCAAACTTTCCGTTAATCCAAAAGTATTCAGTATATTCGTTTTGTGATTCAGTTAAATCAGGTAACATATAGATTGTGTTATCTTCACCAACAGCAGGAAGAGTAGAACCCTTTGCTAAGACAACACGTTTAAGGTGCGGGGCTGCGGCAACCGCTTGCGCAATAGCCGTATTCATCGCATCTTTTTTAACATAGTCTGCTGGAACTTTATCGCTTGGAACATTAGTGTCCCAATTAATGTCAGATGCATCTACAAGTTTGAAAGTGCCATTATTCTTCTGCTTAATTTTATCAATAAGTTGAATTGGCATTATTTCACCTCCACCGTAGTTGTACCTAGACCAGCGTTAGTTGATTTATAAATATTATAAGAAGCGGTATAACCACTTGAGTTCTGAAAATCAAAAGTCTTTACTTTGCTGAAACCGCCCTCAAAACCACCTACATAGAATACAGGAGTTCCAAAAGTAGCAGGAATAGCAAAATAAATATACTGTCCTGCGTTTGCAGTTACACTCCATGAACCAGTGCGGCCAGATACTAGGTTTTTAGTGAAACCTTTAATAAAAGCCGCATCCATCTTAGAAATATCTGTAATATTACTTACACCATAATACTTACCGTTTAGGAAAGAAATAGTAGATTGTTTTGAAGCAACAGCGTTGCGCACATCTGTAGCAGTAAGCGTAAAGGTTGTCGTGGTAGTCAATGGTTTTGTAAAGGAAACCAAAGCAGAACCAGATTGTGTTTTGTTAACATCAGAAGACTGGCTACTTGCCGTAATTGTCAGTTTAGAAGGCTGCTTGCTTAAACTCCAAGAGAAGGTTGAAGAAGAAAGTGAAGAACCGATTTCAAGCGTGCCGCTATTGTTTGAAAAACTATTAATAGACATCGCTTTATAGAGTGTAAGCGTACCATCAGAAGCAATATCAAAATCAGCACCAGGCTTGATAATACCTGCGGCAGAAGCAGTGGCGACCTTAACATCGCCACTGCCATATTTGATATTATTTTTCATGATGCTCTTGGAATCTGAAAGAAAATAGATACCATTAGGGTCTATTCTTTCCATTCCAAGAGCATCATACTCTGATTGTACACCTGTATAAAATTTAATATTTGCAGACATACAATCTCCTTAATCTATTTTAAATTAGAGTGTACCCCAGGTGAGGGCGTTGTTAGTATAAGTTTTCGCAGCAGCAAGAGCATTGTCAGCCTTGGTTGTAGCATCCTTAGCGGCAGCGTTAACGGCTTCGGTCTTCTTTGTATCAGCATAGGCCTTAGCAGAAGAAAGAGCTCCGGCAGCAGTACCAGAAGCATCAAAAGCGTCACTGCTCTGATAGGCCGCAGAACCTAGACCTTTAACTGCAACATTTTTACCTTTGACAGAGATTGTGCCATTAGCGGTTCCAGAAATAACGTCAGCAGCCTGAACAGCGGAGTCAGCCTTTGTACCCTGAGCAACGGTAGCAAAAGCGCTAGTGGCAGCATAGGCAGCTGTGCCTAGACCGTGAACTTTGACGGCAGCACCCTTAACAGAGATAGTACCATTTGTAGTGCCCTCAACAACATCAGCGGCCTGTAGAGCCGTATCAGCCTTAGCGCCCTGAGCAGCGGTCGCATAATTCTTAGCCAGACCATCGGCATAAGCTTTAGCGTTCTTCTCAGCTGTATCGGCTTTTGCCTTGGCATCGGTTGCGGCAGCAGTTACAGCAGCGGTCTTAGCAGCATCAGCCTTGGACTGAGCATCGGTAGCAGCTTCGCTCTTAGCAGTGTTGATAGCACCAGTTACTTGGTCTTTGGTAAAATAGTTGCTAAGGTCTGCATCAGAGGTACCAATACGTTCAAAGGCACCGTTAATAAGCATATACTCGGTGTAGACAGACTTATTAGAACCTGCGGCAGTAGAATCGCCACCATCAGGAACCATATAGATTGTGTCTTCATTGGCTGAGTCAACAGCAGGCAAGGTTTTAACAATTTCACGCTTGAGGTGATGGGCATTAGCTACGGCAGAGTTAATTGCTGTATTGGCTTCTTCTTTTGTATAGGCATCGGCGATACCATAACCAGCAAGAGTAGTAGCCTTGTTAGCTTTCTTATTAATTTCGGCTTGTAGAGCGGTCTTGGCAGCACCAACTTGCTTAGTAGTTTCAGCAGCAGCAGCTTCAATAGCTTCTGTCTTCTTGGTAGCAGAATCAGTCTTGGCATCGGCTAGGGCCTTATCAGCCTTAGACTGAGCGTCTGTGGCAGCAGCGGCGATAGCAGCAGCCTGAGCATCAGCGGCAGCTTTCTTAATAGAGCCTTCGCCTTCACCTTGAATAACCGTTAATTTTCCATCTGCGGCAGTAATATTATTTTCAGCTGTAGTAACACGCTTGGTGAGAGCAGAAAGATCTGCGGCAACAGTTGTTGGTTTAACAACTGTAATATACTTGGTGCCGTCCCAATAGGCAACGTTGTCGCCATTGTCACCTACAATGTACAGGGTATTAATTTTACCCTGCGTAGGAAGTGCGCTTACTTTTTCATAAATACCACCAGAATATGGGGTATTACCTTTGTAAATGCGCTGCTCTTCTTCTACGAAATAAAGAGTATTAGCATCTTTATTTTCAAGGCCTTGATAGCCGGCAAGAGTAGCAGCTACAAATTTAACTTGACTCATTCATGTCTCCTTTAAATAGTTGTCCATTCTGTATTATTAGCAACACACATATATGTATGAAGGGCCGCGTTCCATTTATAAATTGCTTTATCGGCAATATATATCATAGTTTCTTTTCCTTCTTTTGGAAAATCTTCAACAGAAGTACCAAAAATTATGGTTTGTAAATTAGAAGGAGTAAGCTGTTTCCAACCGTCTTTATAACGCCACATCACGCCAGTTTCTTCTACATAATAATAGCCTTCAACTGGTGCTAATTTATCAATTCTATCTTTGTCTGTAGGAAATTCTTGGATACAATTATATTTAATTCGTAGACCGTTATAATCTAAATAGAGGTGACGGGTATCGGAAACAAAAACTAAATTTCCATCGCTAACTGGTAATTTATTTAATTTTGCGGCCACAGTTGTATATACACGAACTACAGCCATTTTAACTCCTAAAATTCTACAATTGTTAAAGCGTTATCCGTGTAAGTTTTAGAAGTTTCAATGGCTTCTTTCTTTGCTGCTGCAATTGCTTCTGCACTAGCAGTTCCACCAGAACCTACGCTTGTATCAATATACTGCTTAATAGTAGTACCTTCGGCAATGTCACCGACTTTTTCAGAAAGAATAGTTTTTACTTGAGCAGCATCGACTTTAGTATTTAAATTCTCTTGAATGGGAGAAATTTGACCATCAGTATATGCTTTAGCTTGTTCAAGCGTTGTGGCATCTTGAGTATCAGTATATGCTTTTGCATCTTCAAGAGCCTTGGCTGCGGCACCTGCTTTTTCATAATTAGCAGCAAGACCATCAGCATACTCTTTTGCGCTTGTCAGAGTGGCAGTATCTTTTTCAACAGCAGCAGCAATGGCGGCAGCTTGAGCTGCATCAGCTTTTTTCTGTGCTTCTACAATAGCAGCAGCTTGAGCAGCATCGGCCTTAGTTTTAGCATCCGAAGCAGCGGCATCAATAGCAGCTTGCTTAGCAGTTGTAACTTCATCTTTAGTTGCGTAACCAGAAAGGTCTACCTTGCTATCACCAATTTTTTCAAATTTCTTGACTTCACCAGCTACAACGAGAATGTATTCATTATAATGGTCATCAACTGGAACCATATAGATAGTATTAGCATCAGCTTCATCAACAGCAGGGAGATCATCGACAATAGCACGCTTTAAATGGTCTGCTTTCGCAATAGCAGAAGCGATTGCAGTATCAGTTGCTTCTTTTGTATAAGCATCAGCAATGCCATATCCAGCTAAAGTAGTTGCTTTATCAGCCTTGCCAGCGATAGTAGTATCTGTATATGCCTTTGCATCTGCAAGAGCTTTCTTTACAGAACCTTCACCTTCACCAGTCAAACTATCTAATTTAGCTTGAATGGCTTCAATGATTGCTTTAAGATTCTCAACTTGTTCAAAAATTACTTTGAAACCAGAACCGGTATAGATATATCCTTTGTTATCTGTAGTATTAATATAGATAACGCCTTGTTCTTGGTCGGTTTCTGGAAGAGCTTCTACTACCTTAACATACTCTTTTACCTTGGTTGGGTCAATTTCACCATCAATTCCAATAGGAGAAAGATTAAAACCTGTACCCTCAGCTTTTGGTTGAAGCATATATGCTTTATACTTACCGTCAACCAATGCGGTAATGACTTGACCGCCATAAGCAATAGCTGAATCTGCATAGGTCTGTGCGGCTGCTAATGTCTCATGGACACTCGAAGCATCAAGTGGAAGAGCATTACCACGAGAATAGGCTTTTACAGCAACCAATAGTTTTGTGCTATCAATAGCCATAATTTATGACTCCTTTCTAAATGGTTACTGTAAATGTCATTGGAGCTGCGGCAGGAGCAGCCATAACGTAGCCATAGACTTTATAGTTTGCAGCTGTTGCTCCGTTGGCACCTTCGACAGACACGGTTTGCTTGGTAAAGCTAGAAGCCATACCAATATCATTTGTTTCTTCGTATTTAACTTGGCTTACATCACGAAGAGCCGCAGGATAGGCGAAAACAATATACTGTTGCCCTTGAGCGACTTTAATGGTAAGTTTGGTACCAGCAGTAGGATTAAGAGACTTACCAGTAAGACCACGTATAATTGCAGAATTTAATTCAGGGACAGAGCCTACGCCAGTACCATAAAAAGCGTTCCGCTTTCCAATATAAGAAAGTACATTTGATGTAATAGAGCCAGCAGTAATATGACCAGCTGGGGAATCGTCCCCAAGATTATCCTGCTTGATTGCACCCTCAGCATAAGAAGCGATAGCTTTAAAAGAAGTAGTACCTTCTCCAACAGTAATTGAATGGTCAGATAGAATCAGCGGGCTAGTGGTACCCTCAAGTACGTCTACAGTACCATCAGAAATCTTGATTGCGGTAAGAGCGCCAGCATCTTGCTTCGTAAAGTTTGCTGTCATTGTTGTCGTAAGCGTAGTACCAACTTCATAATTGCCCGGTTGAGCACCTTTTGAAACTGCAAGAGAAATCTTAGGTGCAATATATGTAGCAGGTACACGTTTCATAATAATCTTTTTGATTAACGCATCTAAGTCAGTACCCGCTTCAATAACATCGCCTGTCTTGATACCTCCAACGCTTCCACCAACACCTAGTTGAACAGTGTGAGCCTGTTTAGACTTAGCGTTGCCAAGTGTATGCGGCACTTTAGAATCATCTACATAAATCATATTATCTTCTGTAGAAATAACGACGCTATTTGTACCAATAGTCCCGGCGGTAATACTGTCGTTTAGTTTTGTTTCAGAACCGTGAAAAAAACTAATTTTTTTTGCATTTTCTGCATCAGCCATATGTTTGTAACCCCTCTCTATTGAGTATAAAAATTTTTATATATATATAAATAAACCATATAGCTAAAATTCTCGAATCTTAACTTCTGCGCTGATAGTTATCTGGTCTAGTTTATTTTCTACTGAAACGGCTTTATCATATGCACTTGTCGCAATTTGTTTGATTTCTTTTGTTTCCTTTGTCCATTCTTGAAATTCTTTACGTTGTTCATCCATTTGTTTTTCCATCTTGTCCCCAAGAGTAGCAAGATGGATTACAGCATTTTGAAAAGCGCTAAAATCATCAGAAACGACAAACGCAGAGCCGTCATTTGGGTCGGACAATACGTGTACAAGAAAATTCGTGCTAGAAGTAATTGATACTGAATCAACTAATTCGACACAACAAAGCACGTCTCCTTCATGTAACATGGCTTGCGGCCATTTAATTTCCCACACGATAGGGTCTTCATGTGTTTTTGTAAAAACATTATATCCTTTTATATCTAGTTGAACATGCCGCCAACTCAAATAAACTTTTGTATCTGCGACACACTGCGCAGCAGCTTCTTGGTCGAAAATAATTCTAAAAGTACGACCATTTGCATCTGCGCCGCCAGCCACAATAGGGTCTTGAATGTCTTGGTCAAGAGACTTTAAATTGACTGTAACTGCTTTTAATTCCTGACCCATTTATTCACCCCTTTCATTGTTCTTTTGGCTTACAATAAATTGTGGATTGGAAAGATTGATTCTCGGTAGTTCGCGTATCTCTTCCATTAAGCCATCAATGAATGAGTTGCCGCCTGCCGCTTTATAATATAAATATCTGCGCTCTAAAGATTCTAGATTAAGGTCATCAATAGCCTTGATTTCATAGCAAAAATAGTGATGCTTGTCAATGATATAACTGCGGGAGTTCTCCTGTAATCTTTCAAGAGTAAGTTTTTCGTGCTCTTGGAGTGCTTTAATATCATTCGATTGATTGCTAATTTCTTGGCTAAGACTCTTAATTTCTGCTTGTAACGAAGCAATACTTTCTACAATCTCAGAGTGCTGTGTATCTTTAAGTGTCTGATAATTGAAGAATTTTTTTAATTTATTATAAAAATATTCCAATAGTTCACTTAAAAATTTAAAAGCGACAGCTAAAGTCACAACTAACATAACGATAGCCCCGAAAGAGTATTGCGACACCAGTTGCGACAAAGCATCCATTTTCGGCAATATCCCTTCTTCTCTACATAATCTAATATAATATGAAAATAATTTATATTTGATTTTAGGAATTTGCCCATAAAAAAACGAGGGAAACATAAAGTTTCCCTCGAATGAAATAAATTAAGCAGTTCTATGCCATACATAACAATTTTGATAAGCTGGTAAATTATTCCACATAACCGTTGAAAGTGGTTTACCAATATCACTAAAGTTACCATTAGCACCCGGAGTTTTTGCACTGGTAGACGGGATAGAACTTAGCGATGTTAAAATGGGCGATGGTGTAGAAACGCAGTTACCATTATGAATATTGATACCAGTTACACCATTAATTGCAGTAAAAGCAAATCTTCCTGCCCAATTCATTGACATATAATGATTATGATTGAAATCATGAGTTTGAGTATCAGACCCACCTGTGCTAGTATCCTTTGCAGCACGTAAAACCCTTATTGGTTATTTGCGACCAAGTACCACCAATACTAGTTGCTGGCGAAACACTACTAAAAGTAATATATACTGAACCAATAGGATAAATAATGTCTAGGAGGTTAACAAAATTTGACATTATGCAACACCTCCTAACATATAACTAGGCTGTGCGGAAATAGATGTTAAATGCCCTGTATTTAGGTCGGTTGTCAATAGGGTCTTTCCCGCCACTGCTAAATATGGGATGGTCTGAATTTGTAGAATAACTGTTTCCAGTCCAAGTGGTGCTAGGAGCCTTTGCAAGTGCATTACCACCCCAGTAAATATCAACTGTGTCATCTTTTTGCGCTGAACCCCAACGGATTGCATGACTGTGTTGTGGCATTTGTGACGTTGTAAGAGTGTACGAGTTTGTTCCACCCGTTTCTTCAACCGCGCCTTGGCAAATAAAGGCCCCATCTTCGAGCTGCGTCCATGTTCCGCCGATTGAATCTGCTGGCGAGATTGACGTGTTCGAGATAAATACCGACCCAACTGGGTAGACAATATCCAAGAGGTTAACGTAGTTAGACATACGCCACCTCGCTTAGTTTTAAGCTGTACGATACCAGATGAAGCAGGTCGTGTAGGGCGGTAGGTTGTTGTGTGCTGCCCCCCCCCATTCAATTTAACAGGATTGCGGGGACATATCCAACCAAAATTCGAATCAAATACATACCAGTTACCAACGTTTGACGGAATTGATAAATTAGTTCCAGACAGTGAATAATTCATATCATGTGTATGATTTGGCATTTCATTAACAGTCAGCGTATGTGTCGCTTCGCCACCTGTTTGCTTAGCGGTTGTAGACCCGTAAAGAAAAGTTTTTAACTGAGTCCACGTACCGCCAATCGTTGACGCAGGCGATGTTGCGCTCATGCTTTGATAGATTGAGCCTACTGGATATATAATATTCAATAAATTTACAAAATTACTCATTTATATCCTTTCTAATTAAATAGAAAGAATATTATAAAATCTTCTTAGGCTGTTCTTTTCCACACATATAAAGAATAGTGATATGGGATATGTTCTTTTTGCTCTGCAATTAAATTACCGTCAGCATCAATTCTCCAAGTACCCTTAGTCCATAGATTCCAACCAGCACTACTAGTAGTATTGCCATATGATAATAACTGCCAAATATTGCCAGCGCCAGCATTAGTGTTCCAAAATGCACATGGACTATATGTAGCAGAAGCGGGATTCCATGCTACAACCTCATGCTGATGGTCTGGAATTTCTAATGTAGTAATTATGTTGCTGCCATCAAATCGTCCAGCTACATTATATATATCACCACTAGCTGCGAGCAAACAATTTTCAATTTGTGTCCATGTACCACCAACACTACTCGCAGGAGAAGTACTAGAAGTACTAAAGTATATACTACCTACTGGATAAATAATATCAAGAAGATTTACAAAATTAGACATGGTAAACCACCATGCCTAGAACAGCCATTGAAGAAGAAGCTACATTATTGTAGCCCCCCCCCACCAACGACCGTGATTAGTCATTAAGTTTTTCATAATATCCTTTCATTTAGGATATTAGATAAGTTAATGTGAGTAATTATGCAGTTCTACGATATATATGAACTGTTATATATGGCGGCATATTGTTATGTGCTTTACTGCCACCTGTTTTATTAGTATCCCAACCGCCGTCTAGTCTATATTGTTGATATTTTGTAATCCAAGTTGAACCAGCTGCACCCGAACTACCAAAATTACAATAATGAGAATGTTTTGGCATTTCATCTACAGTTAATATATGCTCTTCTTCTCCACCAGTAATACCAGTAGCATCAGCAGAACTATATAAAAAAGTATTTTCTAGCAGTTCCCATGTGCCGCCTACTGTATCTATTGGCGAAATTTCACTAAATGTAATATATACGCCACCAACGGGATATACAATATCAAGTAGATTTACAAAATTACTCATATAACCCTCCTAGGTCGAGGGCATTAACTAAGAGGAATGCCCCCCCCCCAGAAGAGTGTGATTCTTCATGGTATCTAACATCTTTAATTACCTTTCTTAGATAATTCGATATTAGATTTTAGATTTAAGCAGTTCGTTTATAAATAAAAACAGTATAGTATGGTGGTAAATTGGATTCAATTGAAGTTGTACCTTCTTGCGTATTGACATAAGTATTTTTTATTTCTAGAGCATTATTTTGCGCCATAATAGGAGCAGTACAGTTCGACGCTCCGCTGTTTCCACGATGCAAAGGCTGCAAATGTTTAAACCATATAGTCGTACCAGAATCGCCAGTAAAACTATACCCATTTAATTTTTTAGCAATATCAACAATACCAGCTGTAGGAGCATATCCCTTTTCTTTGGTTCCTGCAATATTTCCCCAACCATAGTATTCAGGGTAAGCCATCATCACTTTATGATAATGATTTTCGCTACCACCGACATCAGAAGGGTTTTGAGTAGATGAAGCCCCTTTTAAAAATCTGTCCTCAATTTTTTCCCATGTACCACCAACGCTGTCAGCCGGACTAACGTTGTTAACGCTAATATAAATACTTCCTACGGGATATACAATATCTAATAAGTTTACATAATTAGACATTAGCACCACCCGCAATCACATTTAAGTAGTTCTGACCCACACTCGGCAAGCGTAAGAGTAAGGGTAGTATTCTTGCCCCCCCCCAGCATTGCCAGTATTGCATCCTTGCGGATACTGCTGAGCGCCAGCACTTCCAGAGTCAGCAGCATAGTCTTTACGAACAATGTTTGGGCTACCACTATTTGCAGTGACGTATTGAGCATGAGAGTGTACTGGCATCTGATTATAAGAGATTGTCTTGCTGCCAGTATAACCAATGGTACTATCATACGCGGCCAAACATGCGCCACCACTAATCTTTGTCCAAGTGCCACCGATAGTTGTGGCAGGTGAAACATTACTAGTTGTAATATACATGCTTGCTACAGGATAAATAATATCTAAAAGATTTACGAAATTGCTCATTATTCAACCTCTTTACTTGGGAGGTTATCTAAAATCATAATATCAAATTGATTTATAGATTCTAAGCTACCGCAGTAGCCCCCCCCCTAGAGAGGTCAATTCATTAAACTTATTCACATAAAACTCCTTTTCTTTCTTAGAATTATATTCTATATCTATATGAAAAAAGGGCAAAACCCATAACAGGATTTTGCCCAAGATTGTGTTAGATTTTAACCCATAATTTAATATGTTCTTCTGTTGGTGTGTCAGTACCTACATAAACTGTTCCAACGTCGTCCGCAAGTTTAGAATTAGTGATAGCCTTGTCCGCAATCTTAGCAGATGTAACTTTACCATTACCAATAGTAGTAGTCATTGTAATAGGGTTTACTGTATTAAAACTCGTAGCAGATGTTGTAATATCGCCACTTAAAGCAACGGTATTATTAAACTTATTCGCAGATTGAGCATTTGTAGCGCTAGTGGCATTACCTTCTACATTGCCAGTTAGGTTGCCGACAAACTTTGTAGCATATACATAGCTCCATTTCGCATTAGAAGCGCCGAGATTATAAGAGTTGTCTGCGCTTGGTGTAATTGTGCGGCCAATCAAATTACCAGTTAAAGTACCACCAGATAATTTTAAATAACTTGTATCGTGATTATGATTAGCGTCTGCGGCACCGATATTAGCACAAGTAAGATTAACGTTACCCTTACGATAGCTTGTCTCTGTATTGCCTTTAACGCCAGTGACCTCACCAGCAACTTGCCATGTACCATCTCCGCGAAGAAACTTATTCTGATTTCCAGCAGCAGGAGCAGGAACAAGACCCGCATTTCCTGAAGCAGAAGCAGTAGCACCTTTCATTACCTCTGGTCTAGTGTTATCTACATCAAACGAAACAGCAGAAGAGCCATCAAAAGTAAGAGCCTTAATAGTTGTAGCAGTGCTTGTGCCGCCAATAAGATTTATTGATAAACTATGGCCTACTTTTCCAGCAGTAGTTGCATTAGTAGCATTATCGGCATTTACCGCATGGCTTGCATTTAACGCTGTTCCAGCTTTATACTCTTGGTATCCTGCATCAGAGTTTAGTTTACTATCATCAACAACAATATACATAATGCCAGTATCATCTTGGATAACACTGTCGCCAGTCTGTACTTGTGTATTAGTTAATTGAAAGCGTGCAGTCTTATTCGCAACATGAATTAATCGTTCTAGCGCTCCTTGCGGAATGGTATTTAAAGGTAATACCCCAGTGACACTTGCGGCATCAATTGATGGAATTGTAATTGAAATATTTCCAGAACCATCAAAATTAGCACTACCCGTGCCGCCATTATTACCACCCTTAACACTGATTGAACGTGCGGCTTTCAGTTTTGTAGCAGTATCGGCATTACCAGTGACGTTACCAGTAAGATTTCCTGCAAATCCACTATTGCCAGTAACTTTTCCCTCAAAAGTCGTAGGAGATTTAACTGATTGCGCAGTAGCGGTTGTCTTGTCTAATTTATTGTTTGCATTGTCATTAACAGCCTTTACTGCTTTTGGTGTCGCGGCAACAACTCCTGTAGCAGCGTTATCGGTTGCATTAGTCGCATCTGAAAGCCAGACTTCGCCACGCTTGTTGTCGGTAGCATCTGGCGCAACATAAATCGGCCTATACGTTTTAAGTGTAGGGTCATACACCTTGGCAACAAAATTATTTTTCATTGTAGAATCATTTGGATTACCTTTAGCCATTTACTACCTCCTTATTCATTAGCGTCTCTGTAGATAACATCTACAATTGTCTCTGGTGGCATACTCTTTTCAAATGTAAACTTCAACTTTGAACCGAAATTGCCATCAAGCTCAAGTATACCTGTCTCATTTACCTTGTATGAAAATTCACTTTCGCTTGTAGTAATTGTAATATCATAATCAGGAATTTGCGGGAAAAGGATAATTTCCTCTTTACCTTCGTTTAACGCACGATATTCAGAATATGCAATAGGCTGACGCTTTGGAATTTGAATGCCGATATGTACATAAGAATTACCCGCACCAGCATTAAATGTATGACTTGATTTTACTGAAAATGGACCTTTAATTTGTTCAAGTTTCATATCTACGCTCCAAACTTATAGGTACTAGACCAATAGGAAGGAATAGCGCTGTCTGAAACTGTGACAGAATTCTGTAGGAAAGCAAGACCCTCTGCTGTCAGCGTTTTAAGGCTCTCATAGCTGGCCGCACTTTCATCCATTAATTTAACATCGCGCATACCAGTATCGGCAATCTTACCAAGATAATACCACGTACTTAAATTATAGTCAAACGCATAGAACTCTTTATCACTCTTGGCATCATCTTGCGGCTGATACGTCACAATCTTGCCGAGATTGGATTGACCACCGGGCTGATTCTGTGCGCCAGTAAGACCGAACGGGAATTCACGATTGAGATACGTTACAATATCCGCATCGGTAAAACCAGCAGCAGTGAGCTGTGACTTAGTAATATTGAAGCCAATTAAAATACCAGCTTGGTCTTTAATTGTGCCAAGGTCTTTCCAATATACATCTACGCCGTAATCAGGAATAGAAGCATCATACTTCATTGCATCGTTGTTTGAAATCCAACCATCTGTTGCGACTTTTACGCGATGTGATGGGTCACTATATAGGACAAATAGATGCCAGTCAGCTGGACGAACAACAAGACGTTCAATAGAATTGATTGGGTCGCTAACTTTAACAGGGTCTGGACTACTATTGTATTTAACATAAATACTCTTATCATCGCTGATTCCAGTACCCATGTAAATAGACTTGACAGTAGTAATCTTATAATTCTCGCCACCGTTTGAGGTCTTGAGACTAATTTCCTCTCCTGTATTGAAAACAAGAGTAGTTTCACCAATGTCATTGACACGTGCGGCAGTTAGAAGTTTCAGCTTGGCCGCACTTACTTTATCACCAGTAGTCGTGTTAAGTGTAATTTGACCATTCTCTTGGTTAATTGTAATGTCTTTAACCCAAGTTAAGCGTTTATCAACAGACGCAATGCCATCATTGAAAGAGCATACAAAATGCCCTGTATTTTCATCTAGTGTAACCGAGCTAATCCAACGAATATGACCAATCTTATTCTTGCCGCTATTGGAAAGTTTACCACCATCTGTACCAACAAAGGTTCCGATAATATCACCATTGTCTTGAAGCTCAAGACCTTTGACCCATGTAAGGTCTGTTGTATATGCGGGAGAATCGTTGTTGAAGGTCATTTCAAAACGACCACCCTCGGCACCATCACCAGTAGATAAAGCAACGCCTGTTACCCATTTAATTTTCTTAGTAAAGACAGTATTATCATTATGTGTATAAGATACTGTTAAAGTGCCTTTATCATCAAGAGTAATATTCTTAATAATATTGAAATCACCAAGATAAATTAAGATAGGGTCTGGATTGATTTGCTTGTCATAGATATATAATTCATATACTACAATCTGACGATGCTTTACAATATCATCATTCATATTAGGATAGCCAGATTTGCCGACTGTCGCAAGACCAGTAGTAGAATCAATTACAATATTATTTGTGGCATAGACTTTATTGCGAAGCTCTTCGGTCATTTCAATAACTTTAAGATTGCGCAGAGTGTCGCCCTTTAAACCTTTGGGAATACCTATGTCCCAATATTCCCAGAATGGATGCGAAGCGTCGTCAATACGGCTAATTGAGGTCATATCAGCATCTTTCTTGATATTACCAGCCGCATCATACTGAGAAACCGCATGAGCCCTATAGTCAATAACTGTATAAGGGAATTTCATGCCTACATAGAACCAAGAGTCAGCATCTTCATCGTCTTTGCGAATATTGACCCATGTGTATTCAATATCATCGTTAAAAGACGTTCCATCTTTGCCAGGAACTAGCGTACGATTTTGAACATTGAATTTAAAATCTTTTTTAAGTGTGCCGCCAGCATCATGCCAATCACCGTTGACATCTTGCTTCCAATTGGTGACAACTGTGCCATCAACATTTTGACTAATTGGATAGCGGCGATAAGTATTCTCTTCAAGAGTCTTGGTTGAAATCTTTTCTACGTTGTCAATTGTGTCTACTTGAAAGAAAGGCGTTCCGCTTGACGGACCAACGATTTGTCCAACGAAGATACTGCCAGCAGTCTGTGGATTCTGGTAGTCTAGTCCACGTCTAAAAACTTTTCCGTTATCAGGATGATTCTTATTCTTTGTGGAAATTAAACAATATTCATGATACCAGACTTCAGTGAAATTGCCACCTTGCGAGAATCTTTGCTTCATTTCGTCTACAGAACTAAAAGAAGCCTTGATTACAAAACTAACTCCTTCATGTGAAGAATATAAGCTGTCCAAGTCTATTCACCTACCTCTTCTACGTCTTTATTTGAGAATTCATAGTCTACTGTGAACGAATCATTAAAATCACGAGCGACTACACCAAGAGAAGAAACAGGAACTTCTGATAGCTCATAGAATCCGCTTGGTCCAATTTTAATCTCTTCACCGTTAATAGCCATCATTAAACCAGAATGTCCCCAAACGCCAACCCTGTCTAAGTTCGCATTTGAATTCATGCTATTGACAAGATTGCTTACTTTATAAAGTTCGCATATAGTTTTATCAAGGTCTAGTATGCGGCCATATTCAGTACCGTTACTAGTTGTATGCTGAATATTATAATCTTCTGATTGTCTTGTCATTGATAAGACAACAGATACAAAACCTTCTTCTATTGGCCTGAAAATCATTTCAAATAGACCATACCTCTCACCGACATCAGTTTTCCATGATGCCGCAAGTGCTACGATATTACACTTATCTGTTTGCTCATATCTTGTACCGCCTGTACCAAGATAATATTTTTTATCTAGTTCTCGATAATACAGTGCGCCATTGATATTACTTTGCCCATATTTAAGAGGAATCATGGCATTTATGCTGCCATCTTTTTTCTCGTATAGAGCAACATTATATACATTAGTCCCGTCTCCACCAGCATTAACATTAACGGTCTTGATATACTGATAAGAACCTTGGTCGGTATCCTTATTTTTCATTAACTTAATAGTAAATTCCATAGCATAATTCATATCTTGTGGAATCTTAACTTTTAAGTAATAATCTTGACCTTTTGAAAACTGCTCGTCGGGAATGATAGCAACATCTTTGAAACCTGTATTTTTTTCATCTAATCCAGTAATATCAATGTTGGAGCTTACATATACTTTCTTGAAAGACATACTTGTAATACAATTGCTACTTGCACCAGCATATCTATACTGACCAATATTTGTGGTTGCCAATTTCCCTCCTTTTATCTCTAAAAATATAGCCTAATATAAAATAAAAAATAGGGCAAACCGATTATACGGTTTTGCCCTATTACTAGAATCTCTCTATTGATTGGTTGCATGAAACAGTCATTGCATTACCCGGTCCAAGAGGAATAGAAAGTGTATTTAGATTATAATCACCATATGTGTTCGTAGAGGTATCATTCAATTCAATTCTAGAATTAGGCTCTAGATAGAATACTGGCAACGCAGTAATCGACACTGCATTTTGATAAGTTGTATGAAGATATAATTCATACTTCACTTGGTCAAAAGCCCCATTCTTATAACCGCCAGTAGCAAGATTATAAAAAACCTCACCGCGTACCTGAGTATATGGCATACCATTATCTTCGCATTCTTGTTGCTTTGTCCTGCCCTTGTCATCTTCATCAGCGTTGATAAATACAATGTTTGGAATCTCAGGCGCAAACAAGCAATTTACAGTATCAGATGATACCGCATCTGTTCTGCGTCCAATAGCGGAAACAGAGAATTGACCTAAATCAGACGTTGAAGAATCAATAAAATCCAAAAAATAATTGCCATCTGTCAATGAAGATGTAAGTAATTCCGCATTTTCTTTTTCTCCAATGAATTTCTGGTCTACAAGGTCATACACTTGCGGCCAAAACGCATCAAGCTCTTCAAAATAATAATCAGTATCTATCCTACAATTATGTGCGTATTGTAGAACATCTCCTTGCCAACCAGCAATGCTATCAATCTTCGCATAATAATTACCAGAATCAATACCATTCTTCTTGGCTAACATACCTTCAAGATAAAGCTCAGTACGCCAATCTTTAACTAGATAACCGCCATTTACTATTGGAACTGGTACTGGCTTAGTTTCTTCTTCTTTGGTTTCCTCAGAGCCAGTTTCTGCAATAGCAGAAATAGATAGTGTATTTACTGCTGGATAGTATGCAGAACATTTTAAAGACTTATATGTATCATCTTTCCAGTAGTAAGCAAATTTATTTGTCGCATCAAAGTAAATAGTATTAAATTCGCCAATAGAAGGAAAATCATTCTTTACTGTATATACCGCAGGAAATGCAGCTTTTATCTCTTGAGTGGATTCTTCCGTATACAGTAATAAATTATAATATGTATTATAATAATTATTACCACGTTCATCTGACGAGACAGGTAAAGGCTTGCGGTCAATACAAAGGTGATAACGAACATCTACCTGCTGTTGGCTATTTGTGCCTTGACGTTTACCTTGAATAATAAAATCATTTTTAATATTATTAAATTGAGGTGTCTTGCTGATACTGATAATATTGTCTTTATCACTAAAAGTGTATACACTCTTACCTGTAGTTGTCTCTACTAGATAATCATGTTTCTTCATATCATTTACTAAAGTAGTTGCTTGCGTAGTATTGAGATAATTCTTAATTTCTCTAAAATGAAATACGCCAAATTCATCATAGAAATATTCAAAATTACCAAGATAGCTTTTAATCTTATCGAGTACAGATGTTACGCTTTCGCCAAGATTAGCAGATAACTCAGAATCATACACAAAATCATCATATACATAACCGCAATCTTGACCGCTTAAAATCTCAATTGCGCCGTCTTCCAAAGTATCAGGTCTATCAACATATGCCGCATACCATACCACTCCAGCACTACCACTTTGTTTAGGCACGAGATACAACGGATTAGAACCAGTCCATTTCATTACCCTTTTAATGCGGCGAGGTACATCCTCAATAATGATATTATTTAAATCTTCTCCACCATAATGATTTACTAGTTCTTGGATAATATCATAAACTAATACTTTTTTAGTAACATATGCACCACTTGCATCCTGTGTATCCATTTCATCGAATATAACAGCCGCAGGCAATGTGCCGGAAACGTCACCAGATAAACCGCACATTTTATCTTTCAATGTCAGCTGTAATGATACGGCAGATGAAACAGAAGACGATGCACTTGCACTTGCAATAAAGAAAACACCTTGAGGAAACCACAAAATAGGATAATCTAAAAATTGATTACTATGGATTTCGATGCCAATTTCAATAAAGATTTTTTTATTGATAGCAAAATCATATGACATATTTTCAATATCATATTCACCGCTATCAATAGATGCAGTTAATGAACAAGTACGTCTGACAGACGAAGAACCGTCTTTAGAGAGACTACCAGACGCAATAACGCCTTGAATCTCCTTTAACGGTTCTTCGTTCCAATTGAGAAGAGTTAGCCGCACATACTGTTTTTGATTGACAAAATTATCAATGGTCTTGAGAAAATTTCTACGCTTTAACGCACTATTGGCATCTTCATAGAAGCTGTCATTTAAATAAGGATATGTCCTTCTCATTTCCCCTCCTATTGATAATTCGTAGTCATTACAGTACCATAATAGTTAATCATACCTTCTACTGGCATAGCGGCAATACCGATACGTTCTGTAGCTGTATTTTTATCAATCGCATCAATTGATGCAAAAGCAAAATCGTACCATTGATAATTATAGTATAATTTTAACTCGTTACTAATATTGTACACAGTATTTAAAACAGGTTTTTTAATTTCATCTATTGAATTATACATTTTAGTGCCAGTATCCATACCAATAGGATTCCAAGTTTCACCAAATGAATCTTGCGGCTCTTGCTCGTCTTGAATAACCGATACTGGCTGTTTTGTATCAGTATTATCTATAACTGTAAACCAGTTAAGGGCCGTAATATTTGCCGCGCCAACAGATGAATCAAGCCTAAACTCATTTTCTTGGAGATACTTTTTCTTATTTGTAAGTTTCATTCGTATACCCAAGAAACATATATCGTCTACTGGAACGTCTTTGAGCATATGCAAAACACCTGTCCCACCGACAAGGTAATTCTTATATTCATCTTCATTGTGGTATTTGATGCTGGCAACCGCATAGGGAGTAACATCTAAACAGATGCCCTTCCAATATTTCATGCGCTTGCTGGAAAGCATAACGTCGCCATTCATCTGAATAAAATTATATTTATTCCTAATCTTATTACCGAGATAAGCGTTTGGCTTAAATATGCCACTCTCTTGACCGACTAGCGTACGGTCAATTGACGCACCAGATACGGCTTCTTTTGTACTAGAACGCTCTTTGTAGCAAAGCGTATACTCAACAGTGACAACATCGCCAATTTGGAAATAAAGACCAGTAACATCTAATTTATTAGGAATTTGGTAATAGCCACGTTCATTTACAAAAATATTATGGTTGCCGTCACTACCACGAGTAATAACGCCAAAATAATATCCACGTTGAACTTGTTTTTGATTCAGCATTTCCGCAATGCCATTTGTATTTTCAGTAACTTCTGTTAAGCCATCTGAATTGGCTTGGAATGTATAGTAACGAGGTTTAGAATGATAAAAAATCTTAACATTTTTAAGAACAATATCTTCTGCCTTAGACCCAGATAAGACACCACTATACTTCTTTGATAAAGCATCATTAATATCATTTCTAATATCATTATTATTTGTAACTGTTATCTTATACATCTGTGCAGGCTTGATAACTTCAATATAATCTTTAGGGTCATCTTCTGAATCCTGTTTACCGCCACCATTAATAGAGCCAATCATTTTGCGGTTATAGATACCAAGAGTATCAAGAGTGTCTAGAGAAGAAGCATCTTCAACCTCATAAACTGTAGCAGAAAAATTCCATAACCTGCGGCCAACAGTAGAATTCGGTGTCAATGTAACGTCTGTAAGCATAACGACCATTGAACCTTCTGCCATGGAACGATACAATTTAGGTTCACCATCATTTAACCACGCAATTAGCTTCTCGCGGAATTCACGCTCATAAAGCCAATCGTTTGTAGTTGTCGTTAAATACTCTTGTGACGTAACACTAGAAATAGGCCCACTAGGATATTGATTGCCGCCAGTTTTCTGCCAATTCTTAAAATCATTGCGAATTAAATCTTCAACGCCAGTTTCATCTTTATACTCTGAGTATAGGTCTTTAAGAGTATCATTATTATGATGAATAAGTTCTGTCTTATTTGCAAACTCAGAATAAACATCAGACTCGGCGCTAATCATGCCGGAGATACTAAACTGCTTATAATTTAATACAGCATTTTCCGCGAACTTAGGATATTTGCCACCAAGAGTATCAATCTTAGCTCTATTAACTACTGGCTTAAAACTACTTACCTGATAATTATATCTTACCGCGTATTGTTCTTTCCCACGAGAGAAATACGCATCATAAAATTGCGGCAAGACCACTTTTGACATGATTGGTTTTGCAATTGACATTCCAGTAGATGTAAGAGCTTCTACACGATAACGATACCACGTTAGGCTTTCTACAGTATTGTCTACAATTGAAAAATCAATTTGTTGTAACTTTGCACTATAGATTGTTTCCCACTCTTTAAAGTTATCTTTATTAGATGCACGCCTTACATACACAGATACGCCATCACTAAAAGAGTATTCATTCTTAACAGAAACCTTGATTGATGCAGTTTCGTCATTAACTTCCGCAATAATTGTAGGTTGCCATTCATCGGCGCCAGTATATTCACCTATCTGAAACTTATATTCTTTACTAAGCTGATACTGATTCTTCGTGCGGCAAGTAATGCGGCATACGTAATACGTACTGGTAGGGTCTGATGTTGAACCATCTGCACTATTCTTTAAAGATGAAAAATCAATATTATAGACAATATTATTTGGATTAAGATTCTCACCCGTGTAAATTGTGGGCGTAGAAAATAATACATTATCTGAATCATCTAGAATATCAAATTGATATGCTTCAAGCGTTTCGGTTTCAGTATTTAAAACTACTTCTTCGCCACTTTCATTTTTAGTGACAAAAAGAAGACCGCCAGCAATCTGCGTTAACCCCTTATTGAAAGTCATATATGAATTACCTGTATAATTTTCAAATACAGATAGATAGATTTTAGGTTGGTGAATAGGTCTAATTAGACACACAGAAGACCATTCTGAAAAATATTGTGTATGTGATAAAAGATAACTATTCTTCTTTGCTTCATCATTGATAGGCACTTCATCAGTTCCATTATAGCTATCGAAACGAATTTGAACTTTATAAAACTGATTTGTATTGAAAGCATTACCTTCAATATAAGCGGTAGGTATCGTTACATAATACATACCGCTTACTTTATCAAATTGTAAATCTTCAATAAGAATGCCCGAAAGTTTATTCAAAGCATTCTCATTGTTAAGTTGATTTACGCAACTGACATGCACGTGCTTAATCTCAGATGCGGAATTAAAAGAAGAAAGAGTAAAATACACAACAGCATCTTCTGTGTTCACGAAAGCGTTTTGAAACGTTGAAACTACAGGAGGATACAGCGTACTAACAACTGTTGCCATATTTCACTCTTCCTTTCTATTGATTAGAAGAACTTGTATCAATCCAAATGCCAACATGCGTATTGGTAGGCTGAGTTTTACCAGTATACACAAATGTTGTATTTTTCATGTAGTCCATATAATTATCGAAGAACTGGGCAAGAGAATAATTGCCTTTATCCCTACGCGTGTCCACTACATTTTCAAAGCCAACTCCAAATTCAGAGTAAGGCATGGTAAGTGAACCATCTTTGGCCTTTTGACCAACCTTTTTAACAAAGGATTTTACTGCCATTATTTAACTTCCTTCTCCTTGGGAGTAGCTTTTTGCTCTGCTTGATTGATTTCTTGTGCCTGCTGTTGAGCCTTGGCCGCAGTTTCCATATCAATAGCTCGCAACATTTCGCCCTGAGCTAATGGATAAAGACCGACAAGAACAGAATTAAGAGCGTCTACCATAGCAGTAGCGCTAACTCCATTCTTTGCCATAAAATCATAAATCATATCTTTTGCAAGAGCATGAACCCTCATACGTACTTCTAATTCATTCATATCCTTTTATCTCCTTTTTAATCTTATAATTCATTTGAAGTGCTTGAAATATACTTACCACCAGTTGCTAAGCCACTAACAAATAAATCAGTAGAATTCTTACCGCCAATACGAACTTTTGTCATTGAGTAATTAACATTATGATGGTGATTCTTCTTAGCATAAGAGCTATCATGGTTGTGATTCGCAGCAGCTTTACTATTTGCAATATTAATAGCATTTTGTACACCAGACTTACGAGCATTCACTTCGTTCGTAATCTGTGTTTGTAAGTTATTTAACAAGTCATAAATACAACCTAAATGGTCTGAAATCTTAGTTGAAATTCTATCCGCGCCCATACAATTATGAGAATATGCTTTATTATAACAATATTCATTACTATAATTCCAACCATTGATGCTGCGCATATCTCGCTCAGCAATAATTGATGTTGTAGATTGTGAGTCAGGCGTACCTAAGAACGTACCCCAGTTTGATACAATACCATGACCAATACTTACGTAAGTTCGTTTGCCTACATGTTTAATTTCATCATATTTGGATTCAATGCTACCAGTGCCAGACCTAATATAAAAAGCACCATTACCACCCGATTGCGGAACAAGGCTAATGCTCACGCCGCCTTGTGCTTCATTATCTTTAATAGCCGTGGCAAGTAATTTAATACCATTAGGCGAAGTATCACTTACAATTTTAACACCATTGTTTGAAGCGTTAAATTTAAGGCCTTCACCGACAAGAGTAGTATCTTGGCCTGTATTATCATTAAGTGTCAATAGCGCCTTAGCGTCATTCGCGCCAATAGTGAAAGTTCCTTCGTCATTTTTTGCAATAGACGAGAAAGCCTTTGAATTCATAAAATAATCTTCGCCAGCTTTAATCTGAAAATTTTTGTCTGCAATATTCGTAATTGAATTAGTTGCATTAAGTCTTAAATTGCCGCCAATGGCATATGTATAGTTACCATCTTTATCCGCCTTATCATCTTTTGGCGATCCAATGGCAGAAAGAGTAAAATCACCAGTAGACATAGTAGTTTTTCTGTCTTTTGGGTTCATAAATTCAAAATTATTATTTAAGTATAAAACAGATGTTTTTGTCTTTCCTTCTGTAGTATCATCTGCCGCAGATAGTGCAGATAATCTTAGATAAGAATTTTCGTGACCAATAATAGCCTGTTCTGAATCTATGTGAAGTCTATGTGTCGAGCTATCAGATGATTCCTTGCCTAAATCTGGCGCATAAAGACTAACATGCTTACCATAAACATTGAACCCTCTTGGATATTCATTATTAACGTTTGTACCAGTAGACAAATAAAGGTCTGTAGTTGCTTTTTCAGAACTTCCAACTGTGCCATCAACAAAGAATTTAAACAAATTGGTGTCAGACCAACCAAATTGAGCGCCAATATATTTAGCATCGAACGCACGCTTGCCAAAAGCACCAATCTTACCAATACCCATTGAGGACTCTTGGTCTTGAATTGCATTAGTATAGAATTGTCCAAATTGATTGATGCCTACTAATGGATAGCGATGCCACTTATCATCTTTCTTATAATGTCTATAAATTGAGAAAGTTGAATCTTTGCGCGGGTCAATTTCTACTTCAAGGCTATCTCCCTCGGCAAGTGCGGCATTTGCTCCGTCAAAATCAATATTTGAATTTTGTTTTGTAAGTGGCTTACCTTTGACTGAAATATATGCGGGATTAGCCCCTAAAATAAGACCCTGTTTGTCTGATGGAATTGAAAATTGTGAATCCTTTACAGGATAATCTGTATATGGTCTATCTACAGTCGCTTCTGTGAAATTACCGTCTTTATCAACCTCCGCATTTGCAATATTATATAATGCACGAGAACCGATACGCCATGCGCCAATATAGCTTTCGCCACCTGGGACCAGTTTAATGCGGCCTTCCTCAAAATGATTATTCTGCGATGCCTGCTGTTCTGGCAGACCAAAAGTAGCAGAACCATCTTTAGCATCTAAGAAAATAGACTGCTTACCTTCTGAAAAACCCATTAGACCAATTTGAGATTCATTGGAATCATAGGTCTTTGAAGTTCCCATAACAACGCCAGTAAACTGATTATTCTTGTTCTTTTCACCCGCGCCAATTTGCGGCGCAAGGATATAATTTTCATCTTCATTGATTTCTAGGTGCGTTCCATCCCAGTCATTTAGAGATTTAAGGCCATAGGTATTCAGTGACATATAAATAGGAATATATAACTCGACAATAGGGTTAGCCACATCTGCTGATGTATAGACTTTACAATGGATTAAATTGTTTCCATACTCGCCATCATATACATCATTAGGTAGAATATAGATTTGACTTAATCCTTTTGTGCGGGCTGTCTTTTGTACACCATCTGATGTATTCTTTTCTGTAATAATTTTGAAGCAAGCACTTAACGGATTCTCGTCATATGTTTGACCAGCCTTTGAAGGCTCGCCGCCCTCGGCAATCCATTCAACGAATAAATCATCAAGACCTGTGCCAACAAGAGTTACACCTTGGTTCTTATTATACAGAGGATTGCGCCCATCTGCATTATAAGTAATAGACTTTAATAACGAAGTCTTGTCAATTTGAATATCATTGTCCGCATACTTCTTAATTACTGGAATACCATAGAAAGCATAATATTTATATGAGGTATCTCCAACGGTATAAGTTGTCTGCGCTTTGACAATTTGATTCATGAATTTGCGCTTGGCCGCATTTGTAGTATCCCAAGACACAACACCATCATTGCAACTCATATATTTGCTTTGACCATAGCCCATAGACCAAGAGACAGTAGAATCATCATTGATTTTTTCATTACGCTGGTATAACTGGAACTGTAGAACTTGCTGTGAAATAGATTGGCCTGTATTCCATTCTACTTTATTATTCTTATCAATAACGAGCGCAAGCATCTTGTTCTTTAGACTCTTAGACGTTGGCGAAATCTTGGCTACAATATCTGTACCATTAGTACCATTCTCTCCTACTTTTGTAAATAGGAAATCAGTCATTTGGCTATATGTAACACCTTGATATGTTACGATAGCTTCAATTTGATTTGACACTGCGGAATAATCAAAGTTTGCGGCAATCGCCATAGGATAAATCTGCGAAGTACAATATTCAATCTTTTGATTAGATTGATTTAGAACCATTCCTTCTTTTGGAATAGTAATTAATGAATCGGTTAGCGGCACTCGCCATTTAATATCATATGTGTCTTTATTAACCTCAAGGCCAGCAGGGTCGAAGAAATGGCAAGTAAGTGGTTTAACCTCTAATGGGTCTTCGTATCTATCATCGTCAGGAGATACACCAGATTCGCTATACTGGAATACTTGGTCACCATTCTCGATAGTGATGTAATAGTCTGTAGGGTCTGCGGCAGTTGCATTTTTCAATGTAATTGTTGCCGTGCCAATACCATATTCAATATCTTCTACCGTTTCTTCACCCGTAGGTTCCCTGTCGCGCAGATAAACCGCACATTTAAATGTAGCCTTAGAGTCAATACCCTTGACAGGGTACGTCAAAGTATTCTTGCTCCATGATGCACCTTCAAGCGCATTCATTTGATTTTTTAGGGCAGATAAGTTATTATATCCGATGCCTTGTTTTATACCTTCTTCATAGCGAGCTTTCAACTCTTCTACCGTCTCAACGAACGATAGCGTCTGGCCGTAATCATCAACCTTAGACCAAACAAATCTAAAGTAGCTGTCAGGATGTCCATTTGCCTTGCCTGCTTCAAAGTTTTTGTCTTTGCCGTCCAAGAGACAAGTCAGTGTAGGTTCACCACGGTCAAAACTAAAACTCACACCAAGAGAAGAAGTAATTTCAATGTCACGCTTTGCGGCTTCGTTGTATAGAACAAAATAATCTTTTAAAACCATTTGCTCTTTATAAACGCAAACGCACATATATTTATTTTCATAAGCACGATTTTCCGCACCAGTAGTAGCAAAGTTATATTTGTTGCCTTTGGATTCAAAATAAGACCAACCAGCGCCACCGTACATTTTATAGTCTTTAGAACTTGCAGTCACTCGTCCATCTTCTTTGAACCAGTAAAACATTGCATCGCCTGAAAGGTCTTCATTCTTGTGACGAAGAGTGCTGACAACGCTTAAAGAAGAATTCTCAGTCAAATCCCTAAACGTTGAGCCTTTGGGCATTGACAAGTGCATCTGATAATCGCCATTTGCCGCACTAATCTTTCTTAGACCATAAAATTCAACGTCTTTGACAAAAATATCATCGCCCCAGCCAATCGGCCTATCTTGCGATTGAATTTGGTCTGTTGCTTCTACAAAGTCTTTACAATAGAAAATAATCTGGTCTATATATAGAAAATTCTCTACATCTATTGGAAAGATTTGATATTGGTCAAAATAGCTTTGATATTGAAGCGGCGAACCAGTCATACTATTGCTATCAATAGTGTACGATAGTTTTTTAACTAACGCCTGTCCATTATCATCAGTAGCATCACCGTCTTTAAAGGCAAGAATAAAAGTGATGCCGTATTCGCCAGTCTTTGTAAGTTTATGCTCTCGCGGTAAGGATGTGCGGAAAGACGCTTCAATCAACACCGCTTCTGCCTGTTTAATATTATTCTCTAACTCTTGGGTGTCAATAGATAGAAACTTAGGTTTAGAGCCGCTTACATCTTCGTCTTTCTTATATAGAACTTTATAATCTTCTTTTTTATAAGAACGAAGTCCCGCAGGCGTGACTTTATTTTTATCACTAAGGCAATTGCGGCCAATGAGATTATAATTACTAATAGCCGAAGATACAAAGCTAATATTGTTATCATCTTCTGCTGCCTGCGCAACACCTACGATATTCTTTTTCTTGGTGAAATCACCTTCTGGAACAAGCACATATACTGATTGACCTTGAGTATATGTATTTCCTTCTTGGGCATATGCTTTTAATTTGCCACCATTATATGAAACAAGGTATTCTCCTGTAAGTGAATTAGTACAGCCAGCGACAGTGGCGGTAACTGTTTTATCCGTAGCTATTTGTTCTATTCTGTTGGATACAATTGTATCCACAGCTTCAAGAACAACGTCTTGTAGATTCGCCATTGTCAACTCCTTTTCAATCCAAATAAAAAACGGGAGAACATAAAGTTCTCCCGTTTGTAAAATTATGCTCTAAGACATATCAAAACCACAAATATTCGATTATAAAATTTTGCCCATGTTTATCTGAACTTATAAGCGTACTGAACCGCTCTGTCATTCAGTGACATAAGCGCAGATTCAATTTCTGCCGCACTGTTCGCAGCTGGGAATTCAGCCGTGATATGTACGTTTTGGTCAATTGTCTCGGATGCGTTATTTGCTTTCGCGCCACTTACCGCTCCAAGAGCAGTAGAAAGTGATTGCGCAAGACTTGTAGATTTAAGGCTATCTGCAAAAGACCTTACGGATTCAACTGCCGCAAGAATATTCTGCGTATCTGTAGCGTTAAGGACAAGTTCCTTCTGGTGCAGAACTGCTAGTTTGCCATTTTTGGCATCTGCGGTTTTATCAGACCAAGAACCTGTATAGCCGCCTGTATCATAGCCGATTAGATTCTTAGAACTATATTTCATAGAACCGTAATCAACAAGTTTACCAGACCTAGAATATTGATTGATAATATCCTGAACATGGCGGGCAAAAGCAGTACCATATGCACCAGTCAGCTTGCTAGAACGTACAGGGTCATTGCCCCAGCCAGAAGCCCAACCATAAGTCCAAATCGCCTTGGCAATACCCCAAGCAGTATCTTCATTAGCGCCAGCTCCAGCGCCACCGCCGCCAGATGAAGGACCGTTAGCGTTGCCATAGTGTTCATAGTTATAATTCTTTTGTTCAGCCTGCTTTAGAGCTTCGCTTAGATTGGCGTTCTCTTGTTCTTTCTTAGACAGCTTGTTTGCAGTTTCATCAGCTAGTTGCTTGAATGCCTGCATATTGTTGTTGGCCTCTGTAATACGATTGGCATAATCAGTCATCGTAGATTCGGTCTTTTTAACCTCACCAGATACATCTTTAAGGATGTTGACAAATTCTTTTGTGCTGTCCGCAAGTTCTTTTGTCTTATCGGTTGTACCGCTAATGCTATTGGAAATATCATCAAAATTAGTCTTTGCTAAGTCAGCGATAGTCTTTGTACCATCCGCATAATCTTTGCCAGCTTGCGTCAAATCGCCAAGCATCTTATCTGTATCAGCCTTGAACTGGTCCATATTCTGTAACCAAGAGGTCAAAGAAGTAGACCAACGTGTATCAATCTGGTCTAAAGCATCTGTACTGCCATTAACAATCTGGTCGTATACGTCTTGTAGGTTATCTTTGTTCTCACCAGTAAGCATATCGCACATACCGATGAAGTCATTGATAATGTTCTTCTGGGACGTGCTTAGCTGTTCGCTGGTTCCCGCAAGATATTCCTTGAGCGAATTAATGATTGCTTGCGTTCTCTTGGTTTTCTCTTCAAGAGATAGATTAGCATTATTCCAAATGTCATTGACTGTAGATTGAGCATCCTGTAGCGCAGATAGTGAATCTGCCTGAGTCTGCTTCATCTGGTCTTTAGACATATTATATGCGTTGTTCTGTGCATCTAGAAGGTCAGATTGTGCGGAACGTACATTATCATCGTTCGCTGTATAGACATATGAATAATTACCCTGAGTATCCCTGCGAAGTTTCATTTGAGACTTATTACGCTGAGCTTCTTCAAGCGCAATTTGCTTCTGTAAGATTTCAAGCTGTGCGTTCGCATAGTTTACATCATATTCAGATAGCTTAGTCTTATCGCGCAGATATTCAAGCTGCTCTTTCATTTGCGCTGAAATCTTCTGCTGGATAGCTAAATCATTTGAACCATCTAAGAGGTCAAGATACTTACTCTGTAGCTTTTGGATATTATAGGATTTATTAACATCATCGAGATAATAATCAGCATTGCGATTGATTAGCTCCCACTGTGTATTCATCCAGTCAAGGTCAGTACCAACAGCCTTGGTTCCCCATGCTTTTGTAATCTTTGAAACTGTATTTGAATACTGCTTCTGTAGATTCTCTAAAGAGTTTTGAATAAGGTCGTTAATGTCAGAAGTAGCGTCTTTAATCTTGTCAGATACTTCATTCCACTCTTCCGAACCTTCTTTCATGGAGCCAAGCATATCTTTCCAAATATCGCGCTGCTGCATTAGTTCATTTAGCTGTGCTTTATAATTGTTCTGCTGTGCGCCAAGGATGGTATTTAAATCATCATAAGATTCTTCGCCATGAAGCATTTCAGTGATGTCTAGCCAATGCTCAAGTTCATCAGTAATAGCTTCGTACTGGTCTTTACGCCTATCCATCTTATCGCTAATATCATCAATCATATCCATGACGTTATCATGGAGATTTTCAATCAATGACCAGTAGTCCTGAGCAAGCCCTGCGGCCTGTTCGTATACTGTCTTAGCTACGTCATAGAGGTCTGCGGAATTCTCACCGAAAATATCAGATTTACCAGTCTCTTCAAACTGCTTCATCTGAGCGTTAATATCAGTTAGATTCTTCATAGACATATCAAAATAACCAGTGCCGTAGTAGTCTACACTCTTGTCACCATTGAGCGCACGCTGCTTGGCAGCTTTTAGTTCATCTACGCGACCTGCTGACCATTTCTTATATGCGTCAGATGTACCTGCGGCATTTGCTGCATCCTCTTGTTTCTTGATAAGATTGTCATAATATTCATCAACGCTCATGGTAGCAACATCAAAGTATTTGCCGAGCTTAGCTACATTATCTACTGCTTCTTGATAAGGTGTTAGCTTGATACCACGATTGAACGCACGGTCAAAATCAACGAGACTTTCTTGAATATCTTTCAGATTATCAAGAGCTTCGATTTGGGTCTTTAATACAGAAATATGTAAGTCTTCAATTGAGTCTTTAAGGTCTTCAATTTGAGACTTTGTATCCTCTAAGTCACCGCTCCACAGCTCGTCATAGCGCTGATATTTCTTGTTAAAATTATCCAGCGATTTCGTAGCAGCTTCATATTCTTTATCAACGGCATCTTGTTGTTCTTGTGAAGTTAATCCAGAATATTTTGCACCGATACTATTAACTTTATTCACAAGGCCAGTGTAAATATCAGCATAATTTGAAATAAAACCTTCGTTGTCAAACTGCACACCGAAAGAAGAAGTCAATTCCTTGCGTAAATCTGCTGCTTCTTTTTCCTGAATTTTTTGTTTCTCTTGCTGTAAAGCAACTTGACGCTGTAAAAGTTTATTTTCTTCGGCTAAATTCTGTGCTAACTTATCACCAGTCAGTCTATCTCGTTCAGAAGTTAAGCGGTCATACTGGTTGGAAATTTTTTCAAGCTGAGCATTAACCCTTTCATAAAGGTCTATCTCGCTTTCAATTTCTTTGTTCTCTTGCGGAGTGTATGACGAGCCACCACCGCCGCCACCTCCACCGCCTTTACCACCGCCGCCACCAGCGTTGGAACCGTGTCCACCACCGCTTGGGCTGCGATAGCTACTACCGCCACCGCTATTTGGTGTCCTTGTGACAGACTTAATCGTTGGAACCATTATTGATTGGCTAATAGCACTTACTGTAGTACCGACAACCTGTCCAAGAGCTTCGCCCATGCTTTTGCTCTTTTTACCACTTATATTACTCTTAACCATTTGAGTAATTTGCGGCAAAGAGATAGTTGCTGGCTGATAAGCAATTTCAAAGTCTACGCCAAGACCTTCAAGCGCCTTAAATAAAACTTGCAATTGCTGAGTAGTATATTGGCCTTCTGATAGCATAGTGCGCAATCCATCAATAAATGGGCCTTCATTGATTGTTGCACCAGCTTCAATATCAGGAATATTATTATTGACATAATCAATAATAGAAGACATACTGTTATAGATGTCAGCGCTACTATTCGGATTAATTCCAGCATTAATTAAAATTTGATTTGCAGCTTCACGTCTTAATGCTTGTAAGGCTTCAACGTCTCCATTGGCTGCTTCTCTAATTTTATCAAGATTATTGGCAACAAAAGCACTTTTTTGATCTAATGTCCAGTTAGACATATCAATATTGAGCATTTTACCAGTTGCATCAGCAAGCTCTTCAATTTTTGAAGTATAGTCGGCTGAACTTTCAGCTAATCCTTGTAATGGATTTTCAGTATCGGCAAAGATTTTATTCAAATCTTCCATACCATTTTGCATTACAACCAGCTTAGCAGTTAATTCATCATAATTTTGATTATTTTGCTTGATTGATTTATTATTTGCGTCAATTCGAGCTTTGTTTTGTTTCCATTCATCGCTAGACGCATCAAGATTTTTATTTGCCTTTTGTAATTGTTCATTTTGTTCTTGAAGGTCTGCGTTATTCTTGCTAACATTATCACCATATTTAGCAAATGCTTGATTTGTTCCTACAAGATTGGTTTTATATTCCTCAAGTTTTTCAGCACTTTCACCAACATTGGCAAGCTCAGAAGAAATCTTTTGGTCATCCCAGCCGTTTTCAAACAAGGCTTTATCATCAATCTTATAAGATTTAATGGCATCTGCAAAGGCTTTCGCATATTGCTCGCCATTTTTAAACCCGGCGGCTTTTGCAGCTTCATCTGAAATGCCAAGATAGTCAGCTGTAATGCTATCAGAATCATTTTGCAATTGGAAGATTTCAGAAACATCCATTCCAGACAAATCAAAGCCACTTTGTTTATTGCCGCCAGCGACAGCATTTACTAAGTCTGTCCCATATTTTGAACCAGCAGCAGAATTTGAAATTTGAGCAACAATACTCGCAGTATCAACCCAATTGCTTGATGCTTCTGTCATAGCTTTAGAAGCGGCTAAATAATTAGTTAATACTTCTTTGGAAACTTGTTGTTCTTGTCCAAGGGCATCAGTGAATGTAAAAGTACCATTTTTTTCTTTGTTAAAAGTCCAACCATTTTGCTGAGCATAAAGTTCACCAAGGTCAGAAGACTTCATACCACTAAATTCACTATAATACTTATCTGTAAGGTTGGCAGCTTGTGAAGCAACCATAGCAACAACTGCGTCATTGTTCTTTTGGCTAGAATCATAACCAGCTGTGTTATTAAGAGCCTGCTGTGCCGCATTTTCAAGAAGCTGACGATTTTGAGTATTTAGCTGTTCATTTTCTCTAAATGCACCGACAATTTTGTCGCCATTGTCAACAATAGCGTCTACAATTGCATCGCTAGAGTCTTGACCAGCTATTTCCAATGCTTCTTTAATGTCACTTTCTTTATTAATACTATTGACACCGTTATAACGGAGCATATCATAAACAGCATCTAGTTCATTATCAGAAAACGAACGGGTACCATTAGTAATATATGAACGTTTACGTCCAGCAGAGTCAGTTACGGTTTTTGTTCCTCTGCCTTGGAAAGTTACATTAGCTTGAACTTCTTTATTATTGGCTTCAACTTGAGCTTGGTTTGCATCTTGCTGCGTCTTAGCGACAGCAAGTGCGCCATAAGCAACATTTTGAGCCATTTTATCTTGTAAGTTATCTAAACCTTCATCTGAAATAGTTAACTTACCATTAGTATCTTTATATACATATTTCTGTAGTTCAGGATACGCTTGTAAAAGTTTAAGAACTTCATCATTGACCGCAATAAGTTCGTCTTTCCAGCCACGAGTTCCCTTTTCAAGTTTATCAAGAGCTTCTTGAGATTCTTTATAATTAGCAATGCTATCTTTAAGATTCTGATAACTATTTTGAATCTCTTGGTATTCTGTAGCAACATCGGCAGCAGACTTAGCTAAATCATCTGCTTTCTTTTGCGCTCTGTCAGCTTCAATAGCAAGATGATTAATGCTATACCAAATGCTATAACCAACTGCCGCAACACCAGCCCCAAGAGCAATCCAAGGAGCAGCAGCAACAATCAAACTACCAAATGCAGATGCCAATGCGCCTACTGCACCAGTAATTTCACCAAATCCGCTAACAATTTTGGCTGCAAACCCACCAGCAGCAATACCTTCTGTGGCTTTTGCAACGGTTTCTGCGGCCCCAGCAGCATCACCAGCAGCATCTACAACATCCGTTACATCGTCAACAACTTCAGCAGCATTGCCAGCTGTTTCAGCTGCATTACTAGCGGCTTTGGCAGCAGCATTTTCTGCTTCTGTAGCACTATTTTCTGCCGTTGCAGCAGTATCAACTTTATCAGCGGCAGCTTCTTCTAGCGACGCTTCTGCACTTTCTTGTTTGGCTTTAGTGCTTGCAGCTTTGGCTGCGGCATTTTCAAGTTCGTCTTTTGTATTTTCTTTTGTGCTTGCAGAATCACCTTTCTTAGACATGCTAACAGCATCGGCTACCTCAGACACATCATTAGCAAGTTTTTCAAGGCTGTCTACCTTAAAAATATCTTTAAATGTTGAAAAAGACTGAGCAAGCATTGGCGCAATTGTACCAAGAGACATAAGAGTTTGGAGAAGTTTTTCGCCAGATGTTAAATCATCATCGTTCCAAATATCTCCAATAGACTGAATTTGTTGGTAAACAAAAGCAAGATTTCCAAGAGCACCTGCAAATTCTAGAGTCTTAGAAATAGCGTTTGCAAAATCAAGAGATTTAATAAACGCTGCGCCGCGTTCCTTAGCAGAATCAAATAAAGAGTCAACCTGAATTAATTGAGAAGAAAGTTTAGTCAAGTCTTCATCAGTTTTAACCATGTTACTATCATAATCATTTGCCGTCTTATTCACAGCTTCAATTGCTTGCTCTAACTGTTTAAAGGCTTCTTGTAGCTCTACAACTTCTACATCTTGAGAAGTTAATAAATCAAGTAGATTTTCAGCAGCGTCAGCAACGTGGCTATTTTCCACTTTATTCATGTCATTAAATGACCTACTAGTTTTCATAATGTAATCTAAAGCATCGCTAGCTTGATTTCCTTCAGCAAGTTTATAAATAGCATTTAGCTGGTCTGCACTATCTCTGTATTTCTTTGAACCATTGACAACAAATTGCAATGGCTGTAAATCTCTAGCAAAAGATTCATCTATATTAGACATGTCTGATTTATATAAAGCAAAATCTTCTTGTTTCACAGCACTATGGTCATATTTAAACTGCGCACCACTGCCATATCTCTCACTATATTTCTGCAAACCACCAGTATTAACACCTGTAATATTACCATTTTCGTCTCTAATCAAAGAAACATCTTCTGCAAGCGTTCTATTTCTAAGTTTGTAAGCTGCATTCGTAGCATCAACAGATTTTTGTAATTTCACTTCAAGGTCAATGGCTTCTTTCTTTAAAGCTACTTCATCTTGAAGAATACTATTATATATTTTTTGAGCGTCAGGGTTCATAATAGAAGCGTTACTCTGACCACCTTTAATCAAATTCACAATGTCACTATAACGCTCATCTGTAACATCGTTAATACCAAGTTTTTTAAGCTCAGCATATGCTTGATTTTTATTATTTGCCTGAATCTTAGATAAATCTCTATTATACAACATAGAAGAAATACCATTACCAATATTCTTAGCAAACACTTGCGTGGCAATTGGAGCAATACCAGACAACATGCCCTTAACGCCACCAAGAGCGTTAACGAATTGGTCTGTCAAATCAACAATCTGAGTTAATGCATCTACTGGCGCATAAAAGTCTTCTGTATCAAAAAGGTCATTAAATAAATTCTCAGCGCTAGCTTGCAATTTATTCATACGGCCTTCAAGTGAATTGACATATTTTTCATTCATTACATCTAGAGTACCACTAGCATTCTCAGATGCACCCTTATATTGATTATATAAATCGGAACGATTCATTAGAGCTTGAAAACGCGCAACTTGATACTTACCAGCTAAAGATTGAGACAGACCTGCTTTTTGAGTTGTGTCAAGACCAGCCCAAACTTTCATCAAATCTTCAATAATATCGCCAACATCGCGCATGTTATTGTTTTGGTCAAAAACATTAACACCAGCGCCCTGTAGCTGCTTTGTAACAGTACCTAATGTAATGCTATCGTCAAGGGTCTTTCCCGTCTTTAAGTCTGAAAAACGCGCATAAAGTGTTTTTAATCCGTTACCGATTTGTTCAGGAGCCTCACGAGTAACAGACTCAATTGTAGCAATTTGTGCATTAAGTTGGTCTGTAGATACACCAAGAGTAGCCGCAGAAGAAGCTGCTTTCTGTGATGCTTCTGCAAGCTCCTTAACATCGGCAGCGGACACGTTGGCTACTTCTGCCCATGAGTCCATAGCGCTCTGTAATTGAGAAAGATTCTTGTCTAGACCGTATGCGTTCATATATGCCATAATCTGGTCAGAGGTCGTAGCCGTATCTTGCTGTGAAGCATTAGCGAGCTTTGTAGATAATTGAGCCAGTTCATTAGACTGATTCAGTGAGAACCCGGATTGCGCGAATAGCAAGGTAGCATTGGTCATGGCAGTCGTAGTGCTGCCTAAAGCTCGGGCCGCTTCGTTTGCTGACTTAGCGTATTGATTCATGTCATCCTTACTATAACTAGTAACGAGCTGAATCTGCGTTAAAGAATTATCTAACTCTTTAACGTAATCTGTAGCTTGTCTAATTGAATTTGTAACGCCATTAAACGCACTTGACATAATGCCCCAACGAACAGTATTGCCCATTGTATTAAACATTTTGTCAACAAGAGAACTTGTAGCTTTGACGCCAGTATCAAGTTTACCGAGAGAACCTAACACGTCTAGAAACGCTTTTTGGCCTTCTGCTCCCGCAAGTTCAAAACTTTGCTGCAAAGATTTTAAGTTAACATCCTTACCTAAATTCTTTGTAACTTTAGAAATATCAAGCATACCAAGGTTTGCATTAAAACTTTTCTGTAAAGCCGTGGATACCTTATTAATATCAGCAAGAGCTTTGTTCGCTGTATTTGGAGATAATAACTCTTGAGACTGCATTGAAATAATTTGCTGTTGCGTCTTAGCAAGTTGAGCTTGCAATTGAGACAAACCAGTATTATCTAATGTAGTTCGTAGATTATACGTAATAGTATTCGAATATTTACTAATAGCAATCACCTACTTTACATTTATCTGTACGATTCACAATCGTACCTCCTTTTATATCTTTATTAACGTTAATATAGGCATAAAAAAAGAGCCTACTTTATATAAAAGTAGGCTCAAAGTAATTATTGAATTTTGCCCTAAAGCTCGAATAGCGGACCGTCTTCCTCTAGCGACTCTTCTGTTTCTTCTGGTTCAGAAATTTTAGGTTCCAATACATTGTCAACAACTTTTTCAGATTCTCCAACAATCTCAAATTTAGGCTTTTCTTTGTTTGCGATAGCTTGAACTTCTTTTTCAGGATTGTTATTCATGCCCCAATTGTTAGCGATTTCAAGAACTTGGTTGGCACCAACTTCGTCTGAAACTGTCTTAAATTTTTCAACAGCTGTTTGAATAATATCTCCACTAAACTCTTGGAAAGATGAAAGAATACCACGAGCAGATTGTAGGTACTTAATATAGTCATCAAGCCATACACTGCCAATTCGACCAAGAGCATCCATATCTACAGCAAAGTTTTCATTCATATCTGCGATAGTGCCATCAGTCAAAAGAGCATCCCAAGCATCTAGAATATTATCCGAAACAATGCGGCCAAGCTCTTCCTTACGGTCAGGATATAAAATAATTGCCGCATACGCATATAGCGCACGTTCAAAAACAAACTGGTTGACGAAGCCATTATCCTCAGCAGACTGTGCTGCAAAATGAATAATGTCATACATGTCTTGTGAAGTCAGCTTTTTAGCTGTCTCTGTTTCAAAAAGAATTGCCATAAGAATCTCCTTTTATCTCTATACCTATATGGTTATATTATACCATACTTTTAAAACAATGTCAACTAAGATTTAAAAATATCTGGCGTAAATAAACGACCCATATTAAGCGTGATACTAATCTTAGTATTATTCAATACCTTGTAGGCAAGTTTATTACGATTTAACGCCATGCGAAAAACATTATCTCCTGTCTGTGACGGCATAACTTTACTTCTTAAAGTACCTAAGTCAAAACCTTCAACAAGATAATATTTGTTGCCACCATACTTTAAAATAGTATCTGAATTATCATAAATCTTTCTAAGAATATCATAAATTGAAAATATTTTATTATTTACAATAAGCAAGGTTGAATAATCTCCTTGAATGCCACTACCAGCGATAGCATCCACAAGACTCAAAGCACCAGCCGCCTGCCTGATATTGTACCAGTCCATAGCATCAACAGTAGTACCAATAGCACCGACAAGGCTATATCCATACTGACCAGCACCGGGCGCAAATGCGTTTAATTTTTTGGCTAACTGCTGATATGTCATACTTTTGGCTACAAATCCTTCAACTCCAAGGGCGCGCGAGCCTGGGCCACTACCTTGAAAGGGCGCGCTTTCACGTAATTTGACATTTCCACCAAACTCAAGCACAATGCCGCCTTTGTTCCAATAAATATGAACATCTTCCTTAGATTCTTTGCCTTCAAGAGTATCTGTTATCTGTTGTGCCGTCCAATTGGAATAAAACTTACCATCTGCGGCAGATACCATCTGCTTTATCTTTTCATCATTTTCCATAATAAGCTGTTGACCTTCATTTGCGGCAACATTAATTGCATGTGCTTCTGCCATTTCATGAACTGTACCGCCAATAGAGTTAAAAGCAGCTGCAATAGAATCTGCGGCAGATTGAAAGCTATCCTGAATATCAGCACTGCCACCATCACCAAGAGAAGCAAGAATATCTAAATTTTCTCGTACCTTCTCCATTGCAAGAACAATTTTCGTTTCAGACTCCTTGACCATTCCCGCACTAATGCTCGCATCTGTTGGAATGCTCTGTAGGTCTGATGGGACATTTCCGCTTGTATAGTATGCGTCAACTAGACGCGCAGCAACTAAGTATTCATAATTAGATGCAAGTGTCCAGATAATATTATTAACAGCTTCATTGACTGCTGTAGTAATACTGGATACATGAGTCAAACAATCTTGCACAGACGAACTAAATGCATCACCTACATTTGCTAAACTGACACCATCGACAAAAATATCACCAGACGTACTATACGATTTAGCAATACCTTTGCTATCAAAGTTTGCAATGTTTTTCATTGCCGCATCAATATTTTGACCTATTATACCACCATTTGAAACCCAGTTATCCATCATAGATTTAATCTGTCTACCAGTATATTTTTTACCACTGGCCGCATTTACTTGATTAAATCTTTGAGTAAATGTACTTACTTGACGTTTCATAATACGATGCATCGTGTCATCGTCAATATCGGCTTGTCCTCTGGCAATAGTATAAGCAAGATATTCTTTACCGCCATTATACGCTTGAATGGCACGCCAATTGAAATTGCTCATATTACCTCCTAAATAACATTAGTATATATTGCAATAGCAATATATATTATTGCTATTTAAAAAGAAAAAGGGTGTCCCAGTTAAGGAACACCCTTTAGCTTATTTAGCTACAGACTTCTTTAGCTTAGAAACACTGGGAATAGTTTCATCTACAAAAGTCTTAGTAGTTGAATCAACTGCATTAGCAGTTACGTCTGAATGTTGTTTGTTAGCCGCAGATTCAGTTGACGTTGCGGCCTTTATTCCCCCGCTGTTTCGGAGAAGACAGACTTAGAATACCAACTATCTACATCGGAATCCTTTGTACGACCATCGTGACCAAGAACATCCTTATTCTTATAGTTGTGAGTTGTATCAGTTTTGTCAACAACCTGTAGCGTAGCCATAACTTTCTTCTTTTTGTTGAATTTTGTATAGGCAGGCATACAGTCAATAGTGAATGTAAATGTTGATGGGTCACCATTATTAGCCATAGAGAATGTAAAGTTACTCTGGATTTTACCACGAGGAATGATAAATTCAGCAGGAAGGTCTACACCAGTCTCTTCATCACGGAAGAGTGTAGACGCTTCGATGTAATAGTAACCAGCGAAGTTCTCAGCATCAATCTGCATCTCATAGGCTTCATCGTAATGGACCTCATAGCAATCAATACGTACAGTATCGCCAGCTTTTACAGCAGCATCCTGCTTACTATCACCGGGAGTGTCGGCAGCAAGCTGGAAAGCAATTGTCTTACCTTCGGCTTCAATTTCACCGTGGTCACCAAGAGTAGCGGCAGTCAGGGTCTTGCCATCATTAATAACAAAAACCTGCTTGTCGGTAACGGCAGAAAGATAATTAGCTTGAGCGCCAGCACTATCGAGAGTAACAGGATAGATAGGAGCTTCTTTTGTAACGATGATAGTTGCACCATTACGGTCTTCATCAGTTAGCTTAGCGATAATTTTATCATCAGAAGTTTCAGCAACCATATCATATGTAGCATGGACATAGATAGGAGTCTTATTTTCACCAGTCTTCTTGCCATGTACTAGACCAGCACCAGATAGCATAGCAAAGCTGGTAGGACTCATTAGAGAGTCTTCAAGTGTCAGAGTAAGCGTCTTTTCACCACATTTGTATTATCTGTATCTTTATATATACACACAGCTTAGACTATATCTTGTCTTGGTTAACACCAAAGACTTTGCACTTCGATTTAAATAAATCTACACTCTTAGAGAGTTAGTCGTTGAACCTATCTTGACGTAAATTATTTTCAGAAAAAGTAATTTTTTGTAAATTACTCAGTTCATTATTTTTTGGATTGTTATCAATATGGTCAATAACATAACCTTCCATGTCAAAATCATTATTAAAAGTACAATATACCATTCTATTTAAAGAATAGTGCTTTTTTGTATTTAAATTAACACGGACATATTTGTGAGTATTATCTAAATGTAACAGTCTATTCGTTTTATTGTTTTTAACTCTTCCCATATTTGATACCGAATATAGCTCATTTTCAGGAAACACCATCCATTGTTCACCTTTTAAATCTTCAACGTGATATTTTGGGCATCTGCGTTCTTGTTTTCCATTCTTCTCTCTATGATAAGCAACGTTTTGCTTCGCGCTAACCCATTCCAAATTATCTACATTGTTATTTAATTTATTTTCATCTTTATGATGAACATAAGGAAAATTATCTGGATTCGGTAAAAAATATTGAGCTACAAGTCTGTGAGCATAGACATTTTTATTTTTCTTGTTTCGAGTAACAGATAATTCATCGGGAATTTGCAATACATATGTGTGGTACCCGACATTATCAATTTTACCTTTTAAGAATTTATTTGTTTTTACATTTAAAATTCTACCATCTGAATATAATAAATAACTATCATTTTCTTTTAAAAATTTACTTTCAAGATTTGGCTGCGAATTGCCCAATTCATTCATTTACTACTCCTTTGTTTTAAATTTGTAATAGCATCTAATTGGGGTTTTTCGCAATTCACAAAATTTTATTTTACATATCATGATATAGATATGGCTTGAGCAGTTTATAGACATTCTTCCCAAGCGATTAGACGAGGATTACCCTTGCCGCCCTGAGCATAGACAGTAGTAGCGGCACCTTCAAGACTAGAAGTCTTAGCGGTGTCAATGTAAAGCATAGGCTGACCAGCATCGAAATGCTGACCACCAAGGTCTACGGATGTGAGTGGCTTGAAGACCACATCACAAATCTCGCGCACACCAAAACGATTCATAGATTTCTCCTTACGTTTAGGAATTTGTATACATTTTCCTTAGTCATAGAAACATAACGCGCTAATTTCTATGTCTATTATATAAACGCGGTAAAACCACGATTATACTCAGTAAATACCATCCATCCAATTATCAGGCTCGTCCATCTTGCTAACATCCATCATAGGAGTAGTAGCTACCTTCTGATATAAGTCATATGCCATTTTAATTGTATACCTCTTAATACTGTCAAACAACTGAAATGGAGTATAATTATATATAACATTAATATCAATTGCCAAACCAATAGAAAGAGCAGAAGCGTAATTGCCAAAGATACTGTTAGCTTTCTTCTTATCTTTATCACTCTTTATCTGATTTCGTATTTCTCGACCACGTTGAAGTTTGGCCGCAATTTCGGCAGCTGCATCATTAGCAGGATTAAATTCTTCTTCATACTTATCAGTGCCTACTGGCAAAAATAGTTCTTTCAATGTAATTCTGAAATTTTCAAAATTCATAGGATTGAGTTGCCCTACTATCGGTCCATTTTCCTGTACTCTAAAATTGATACACCCAGCGTCATATTCAATTATATAATCAGGAAAAATAAGGCCGAAAAGGTTATCTACATTTCTTTTCGTGTTTTCGTCCTGTTGGATGATTACTAATAATATTTGAAAATCGTCCATATATCCTAATTGACTTTTGCCCACGTTTTTCATTTCTGCGGCAAGTTCTTTCGCCTTGACAAAAAGTTCAATTGACATAAGAAACGAATCTTCACCAAAAGCACAAATATCTTTAATAGACGGTTGCGAGATAGCAACATTTGCTCCCGCAACCGTCACTGGCATTCCAGAAAGATATTTACCTAAATCTCCTTGTAACTCTGACATGCTGCACCAGCTTTATAAATCTTGCGGCGCAGGCTTGGTATTATCAATATTCTGTGAATCATCAGCTTCGCTATGGCTAGCTGAGTATCGTAACATTACGCCACCTAAATATTCATTTAAAACAAGCTGTTGCGCACCTAGGAATTGTAGTTTTCCGATACCAGAAAGACGTGTATCATTCATGATACCGTCAACGTATCCCGCAATCATCCAAGGGCGTAGCTGATAATCATCTAATTCCCAGTAGTCAAGCTGTGAGATAATAGTAAAACTAATAACACAATTGCGATAGCGAGGATTCTCAGAAGGAGAAAAATCATCAAAGTCTAACATGATATAAGATTTAACTTCTTCATGTTCTCCAAAAGAGAGCTTGGGAGTAGCCTTGATATATTGATTATCATGTAGGTCTTTAATAGTATATTGTTCAATCTTACGCTGATATTGGTCTTGTGTCCTATCAAGACAATCAGGCGTATTAATAATAAGTAACTTTTTCAGCATATCGCTGTAAGGCCTACTTTCAACAAAAAGTTTTCGCCAAATGGTTTCTTGGTCTTCTGCATGAGAAAGAAAAGTAGACTTATAATTAGTTCGTAAGATATTAGAAGCAACGTGTTTCATGTAACCTCCAATCCTTATAACGATTTAATCTTAACTGGTAAATCTGTCTCAACATCACCATATGCCGCATGAATGACAAATTTACCTTTCTTGCCAGATACAATTTCCACTTTGCAGGAATCATTATTGGAATCTACAATCTTAGCCATAGATTCATCATCAGTAGAAAATGCGACTCTTTCACCTTCTGGAAGTTTCTTAATCCAGTAGGTATGAATATCATAAGGATAAACCTCTTGCGGCCCTTGAATTAAAGGCTTCTGCCATTCGACAATTACTGTTTGGAAGAAATCGCCATAACAAATATCAAACGTCTTTACCGCACCAGCATATATTTTAACTTTGCACATGCGGCCATTCTCATATTCCTCAAGTATTTTGACTCTTGGATTATTCTTGACTTCCCAATGAATCTTTGGGTCATATGCTTCATTTGAGATAGCATATCCAACAATAGTATCTTGTTTAGCCGTTGTAGCACCGCTAATAACATTGATGGGTGTAGTCTCGTCTTTGAGAATACTGGGCAGTTCTGCGATGCTATTATCATAATACTCTTGAATTTCAAGCTCTAAAATACCCGGTACTGTAATAGAATCTGTAACTTGCACTTCCCATGTATGTCCTGCAAGTTTGATATGAGTGAAACGATGAAAAAACTGTCTAGTATTTTCATCATTCTTAATGTAAAGACGACCAGACAGATTGAGTTCATTGATATTAATATTATTCTTGATGAACCAACGCAAGTCTGTTTCTACAGGCCCCCTCACCGCAATCCAATAGTCTTCACCATTTACATTTAAAGAATATCTACACCTAATAATCTCTGTTCGTAAATACGCGGTTTCAGTTACAATCGGAAGATATACCATCCAATGTTCGCCTGAATCAATCATCTGAAAGGTATCGCCAGGCGTAAGGCCAGAATCAAATTCGACAGATAAATATTGCTTATTATAATCCGCCTTATTACCACCACTCATAGAATTAATAAGACAAGGCCAAGCACTATTGCCATCATCTGGTTTTATCATTCTTGTATTGTAGCTATTTTTCATAGCTTGTTTAAAAGAATATAATTTAGCCCTATCCATTCTTTCGTGATTATTCTCGCCCAAGATTTGAAGTCTAGCGCCTAATGTTTGCATACTCATAGGTTCTCCCTAATATCATTGGCGATATTACAGGCTTCAAAAATCATGCGGCGAAAGAGCATAAATTCAATGTCTTTACCTTGTTCTTTCACACCTTGAAGTTTATATACGAGCTGATAAAGTTTTGGCGCATTAGGAGTAACGAGAGCCATACCTGTAATCTCGATAACTAGGGTGTCTAATGGCTTAATCCAATCTTTACCATCCTCAAATGTCGGTAGAAGTTTAAAAATTTGGTTTGTGATGCGTTCTAAACTATCCTTTACATTTTCTACCTGATAATTTAGAATCCTATCATCTATTACTATCAGCGCCATTTTATTTCACAGGCTCCATAATCATACCAAAAGAAGAACGAACATGTCCTTTATTGTCAGTATACCTGCGGCAATAGACTCGCTGAGCATGTAGACCTTTCTGCTCATACTCCTGCTTCATAGTAATCAGTGAGCGCATATGATTGGCCTGAGACGTAAATGCAAAGTCTGAGCTTGAATACTTTTGACGAATAAGGTCAACAGTGGCAAGCTGGTAGCTAATCCATTCGGCAATCATATAGTAACGAATGATAATCTTTTCCTCTACTGTAAGACAAGTAGAGAAGCATTTGTTTTCATAATCTAGAGTAAACGGGTGCGCCCAATGCGGGAACTCAAATTTAGGAACTGCCGCAATCAGAATTTCCTCAAGCAGTTTTTCAGTATCCTCTTTGGTAAGTTCCATAAACATATCATCGGTAACACCAGCTAGGAAAAATTCATACATCTCCTGAAAAGAAGTTGGAGGTATGACTTCCATATCTTTATCAATATCTATATCTTTTGGCATTGGGCAAACCTCCTACTTATTTCATATCACTCAGTAGTTGCCTTTACACGGCGCTTACGTGGTTCGGCAGCTTTTTGAACTCGGCGCTGACGTGGTTGTTCAGCAACATTGGTATCGCTATTATTATCATAAGCGTGCTTGTTTTTAATAGCGGCATCAATATCGACACCTGTCTTTTCCGCAATTGCCTTAATCTTAGCGCGGTCATTGATTTCAAGTTTAATTGCATCATCTTTAATAGTTTCAATAATGCCTTGGGGCGCAAAATCAAGCGCATCCAGTAGAACATCAATTTCATCTGTAAGCAGGCACTTCTTTACATCCGCTTCTGTCCAATCGTATTCTAGAGCATCGCAGGGAACACCAAATTCTGCGGCAAGTGATTTATTGCCAACATTGATGTAGTTCTGTAGAAGGATGGAACCGCCGGGCTGGAAAAACAGCTCACGTAGCTCGCCTGCGGAAACTCGCATAGTAACGCCGGGAATAAGACGGCGTGAACGACCAGAAGAGGAAAGAATGTAGCCAGTCTCACAGTTTACAATATTGCGGATAGGGACTAGTGTATCATCGCTAATCAGTTCAACTTCATTACTCATATTATATTTTCTCCTTTTAAATCTAAAAAAAGAAGGGACGCAGAGCGCCCCTTCCAATAATTCATTATTTGAAATTAACAACGGGGTCGTTAACTCCATCGGCGAGGATTCCCTGAGTATCAGCATATACATAATATACCTTATCAATTCCTTCGCCCTTCTCCGTAAGCTTTTTAGTGCCACGAATAAGGTTATCGAAGTTAATTGTGAACTTAGAGAAATCCTGTGTGCTGCCAGCCTTGGAATAATCCTGTAGCAGCATAAAAGCAGTATAACCGTCCGCGCTAGGCGTATCGCTATCGAATGAATACGTATTATCCTTAAAATTGAAGGTAGCAGAAACATTCTTAGGATTGCTTAGACGGATTGGATTATTGTTTACGTCAATATCTTCAAACACGTTACCCACAAAGTTTACAGTTGCACCTTCGGCAAGGTTATAAAGGCTTACGCCATTATTCTTGAGCTTGCCCTTGAACGTGTTGTTCTTAAAGGTAACATCTGTAATGTCACGTGCATTACTAATGCTAAACTCAACCATGTTATAGATATTCTTATCGCCAGCATCGAATACATTGTTCTCGAAGACAATCTTATCTGAAGTCATTACAGATAGAGCCGTGCGGGAAGTGCCTGAAATTTCACTATTCTTTAGAGTGAAGGGTTTAGTACCGCTAACTTTAATAGCCATAGCAGTCTTGTCGTTGGCATCCGTACCAGCCGCAGTCAGTTTAACATTATCAAACGTAACTGCCGCATCTTGGACTACTACTGGCTTTTCAAAAGCTACGCCATTACCCTTGACCGTAATATCGCTACTAAAGGTTACAGGCTCTTCAATTGAAGCGGTTCCCGCAGGGACAAATAGTGTGCCGCCAGCGGGAACATTTGCAATTGCTTCTGAGACAGTATCATAATCGCCAGCATTTACCTCGTCTTCCCCAGGCGTGGGAGGTTCTGGGTCAGGCATTGGCGTTGGGTTTAGCGAGTTGCTTTTTTTAGTGCTGTGTTCTGATAAGAGCAAATGGAAGGATTAGAGAATACAGCGACACCAAACTTCTTGTAAGTCTGGAGGTCGGTTGACCAATCGTCATTATCAGAAACGGTACGAACAGCAGTCTGGCCCTCGAAAACAATCTTGACAGGCTTTTCACCAACAGAAGCAAAGATGTAAGCCTGAGAGGGGTCAACGACCTTCTCAGTGTTGGTTTCGTCAACCATAGACTGCTGAAGGATGATTACAGGGTGACCCTTATAATCAGCGAAGAAGCCCTTGCGGAAAAGCTCTTCCTTCATGGAATCAGAAGCCCAGTCGGCAGAAGCAGGCTTCATAGTGGAAGCGAATTCACGAGTGCAGTAGATGGTAGAAGTACCATTGCCATAAGAATCGGAAATGGCAAGTAGTTCGTCCATCTTAGTCTCGTCAAAGCCAGCGCCAACATACTTGTTAGCAGTAGGTAGCTGTTCGACAGTCTGAGCGAGAGCCTTTAGGATTTCAGCGTAGATATATTCATCGACACCTTCAAGCATAATGTTGGTGAAGTCGGCGAAAGAATAACGGCCATCAAGGAATTCCTCAAAGCCAATGCGGATAGCGTAACCGATAGCGCTGGTAGCGACTTCTAGTTCCTTACCATCAAGCATCATTGTCTCGTAACGGCCAGCAAGACCGACACGGGTAACGAAAGCCTTGGCGCGCTTACGAGCGGCTTCGGTGATGCGAAGCTTGAAGACAGCCTTGTCACCCTGAGCAATGGACTGAACGTCCGCAAACTGCTCAAACTGCTGCATAACCTTGACGGGAAGAATCTCGTCAATGGTATTTTCAATTAGTTCGTAGACAGCAACCTCGTTGCGACGGAAGAGACGATAATCGCCAGCAAGTAGATTGAACTGTTCACGAAGAGTGCGGTTGACGGTATCAACGTCAAATGATTCCTCGTTGCCATTTACTGAAAAAGTAAGGGGAGCATTTTTGGTAGCGGCACGAGCGAGCTTTTTAAGTTCGTCAAATTTCATTAGTTCCATTATCTATCTTACTCCTTTCTTATTCAGCAATGACTTGTAGTTTAAGGCCGGGCTGACCATCAGGCATGGTGGTGAGCTTAACGACCTTGACGGCTAGACCTTCGCCCTTAGCGCCACTCTCAAGAACGCCAGCATCGCCGGGAACGAGAACATCACCAAGGTTGTAATCGCCAGCCTTGACGTTATTGGTAGTGAAAATATCACCGGCATACATGCGGAAAACACGAGGTGTCATAACGCCGTCATAGAAGTCAGACTTCTTCATGGCGTAGTCACGGTGCATCTGCTTTCGCTCGTCATAGAGCTTTTCTTCATTGAAGACCATCATCCAAGGGCCTTCACCAGTGAAGTCAACCTTGCCAGCGGCATAATCGTACTTTACGAAAGTGCCCTGTTCAAGCATTTCAATAGAATCATCAGCAGGGAGCTGACCATAAACGCCACCACTGCGGGGAGCAGAGAGGTGGTTAGGTTCGACAACAGCAAAATTGTCGTGACCTGTAAGCTGAATCTTAGCATCAGCGCGGTCTACATGTAGAGCCATTTAATCCTCCTATTAATAATTTTGTGCTTCGCGGAGAGCAGATAGCATTGGGTCAGCATCATCCGCAATTGTTTCATCGTCCAGAGAGAATGTAGTAAGAGGGGTAGAATCTACTTCTTCCTCTTCATCAAAATTGACATTCTTCTGTACATATAGTAAAGCGAGTTTGCTTTCAATCTCGCCAAGAGTGAATTTATCTTTATCAGCGATAATTTCCGCTTTGTCTTCGTCAGAGAGCATATGATACTTAGCAATCATAGCATCTTTATCGGCATCAATACGCTCTGCCTTAAACTTACGAAGCTCTTCTGCTTCTGCTTCGAGAGCTGTGAACTTATCGGTAAGCTCTTTTAGCTGTTCAGAAAGTTCAGAAACCTGATTCTCAAGCTCGTGCTTTTTCTCTGGCTTCTTTTCATCTTCCTTGTCATCGGAATCATCAGAGTCATCATCTGATTCATCTTCTTTATCTTCGGAATCAGAGTCTTTTTTATCTTCTTTCTTCTCTTCTTCCTTAGCAAAAGTTTCTTCGGCGGAGTCTTCGCTAGATTCAACGTTTTCGTTTGTCTCAACGTTTTCGGCAAACTCTTCTACCGCAGGAGCTTCTTTCTCAACTGTGGCAGTAGGCTCTACCTTAACGCTTTCAACGTTTTCTTTTGGCATAGACCCTCCTTTTGTCAACGCACTTTTTAATTCATTCATCATAGCAAATAAAGTATGCGAAAACTCTTTGTTATAAGAGAAATGTTCGCTTACTTCTGGGCTAGTGACAGATGCGCCCTCAAAACAAGGTTCTACATCATCGCCCAAGATACAAAGTTTAGTAAAGATTGCATCATTTATAATAAAAAACTCAACATCGTTGCTATCAGTTGTCCAATGACCGTCAACGTCATCAATTTCCATTGACTGTCCTTGGCCTTGGTTGATACATTTATCCAATTCAGGATACTGCCCAGTCCATAGATAACCAGTAGTCATCATGTATTCACGTGTAGTAGTTTCACCAAATTCATTCGTATCATCGAACTTTTGGAACCAAACTTCTGCGTCTGGAGCAACGAAACCGTAAGGAACGGTCTTACAAGAGAATTTTATTTCCCCATCTTCAATGTGAAGAACTTCACCGTGGTCACCAAAGTCTTCTTTGTTCTCATTATAAGCAGCTACGATTGGTGTAGCAGGCAATGAGTTCGCCATCTGGATGGCTGTGTTCTTGTCAATAAAAGAACCGTTGCGGTTCTTGCCAAGATACATGACCTTAATCTCACATTTAGAAATACCGGGGTTGATAGCATCTGGTGCTAGATTAATGAATTCTGGACTATCAATTGTAGCCACAGACCTATTTCTTAGCATTTAATTCTATCCTTCCGCTTCTCTATTAGCGATTGTTTTGTCAGACTTTTGGTCATCAGGTTTTTCAGGGCGACCGCCCTTATTGCCCGAAGATGGAGTCTGCTGTTGTTTCGTCTTCGCTGTAGTGTCTCCATTGCCATTATTGCTCATAGTAGAAGATAAGGCAGGAGCAACAAAAACCTCATTCAAAGACATAACATCATTCTCAAAATATGCAGTCATAAGTACTGCACTCTGAGATTGACCAAGAGCAACTTGCGGCAAGAGCTTGGAAAATCCAAGAGAGGTCATATCTTTATACTGCTTAGACAGGTCTTTATAATTATAGACAGTTGTTGGCAGAATATCGACATGATAATAAAGTCGCTTACTGTTCTTGTTAAATGGTGCCAACAGACGTTCCGCAAATGTCTGAAATTGTAAAATAAGGTCAGACATAGTAGCTTCATCATTTGCAATAGATTTCTCCAATGCAAGATTACCATCTGCATTAAAAAGGTTTTGTCCAGTACCAGCTTCGTTGTACACAGAACGTTCAACTTTATTAAGCTGGTCTACGGAAGAGACATTACCTTTGTCCGCAAGGTCTGCCACATCAACATCCGCGAACGTTGTCAACACGTCAACTCCAACAGCGTCACCAAGCATGGCAACCGCGTTAGTATGGAGCTGTTGCGCTTCTTGGACATCGAAGATTAAATCGCCGTTCTTATCAATAGGCATCTTTTGGATAATAATCTTCAAAATCTGTTGAAGCATCTTTTTCTTATCTAAATCCTGCGCGTCTTCCAAATCCAACAGCTTAGGAATAATACTCATGAACAGTGGCGCGTCACCGCCCGTAATATTAAACTTCACCGTTGTAGATGGGTCAAGTAAAAACCAGCCGTTGGTATCGCCAGCATAGTCAATGGGTAACTTCCCATCCTTATAAGCAAGGTAAGCCTTCTGGACTTCCTTCGGCCACAGTTTTAGAACTCTTAAACGATACGCAGTATCGGAAAAAGCATCATCGAAATATTTCATATTAAATTCAACCGCAGGATTACCGTTAAGTTGATAACGGCTGCGGCAATAGGAAATAGGCAATTCTTGAATAAAACAAGCGTCCTTTTGCTGTACAATAACGCCATAATATGCGCCTGTACGTACAACTTTTAGCGCAATCTCACCAAACACTTTTTTGAGGTTGCAATTTTCAAGATAGCGTGTTGATTTATACCAACCTTCAACTACCTTTTTAGATTTACCATCTTGTTTTAATTTTTCATCATATATCATTGGCGTGATAAACCAATCATATTTGAATAGGAAAGACATATAACGACATAAGCGGCTATAGATACCGCTTGTCTTAAAAAAATAATTTGAAATTTTACGCTGCTCATTCAGGTTATTCTGTTCAATAGCCTTGATTACATCTTCCTTGGTGTACTTCTTGCGGCGAGAATATTTATCTGTAACAACCTGACCAATATCAAGAATAACATCATTGGAGAGAGTTTTGTTCCCTACCTTAATCTTATTAAATGCCAAAGAGCCTGATTGCCTATTGGCATTTGAAATGATGCGGCAATCGCGTTCATTCTTATCTTTAACGGTAGCCAAAGCTCACCTCCTAATATCCTGCTGCTTTCATAATATAATCATAACTTAGTCTTCCTTCATCATAATAAGGAATAGTAACTAATTTCAGATTATGTTCCAAGCAAAATTTTCTTTTTAATGTATCGTTATATTTTTGATATTTGAGGGCACGAGCGCCACCATAACGACTGACAGGTACATAGTGCTGTTCGCCTTGAGCTTCTATTAAAAAGTCAATATTGCCGCAATCGTCAAATACACAAAAATCAAAACGAAGATTTCTGCCAGATTTACCGACAAGCCCCTCAAATTCATACTCTTCCTCAAAAGGTAAACCTGCGTCTTTCAATATATTATATATTTTTATTTCTAATAAAGAATCACGCATCATTTGTCCTTTCGGAATTTCTTACTATACCATATAAAATTACACTCTATAAAATAATACAGTTTTGCCCAATTTTTATAAAAATTTTTATATAAAAATAGGGCACGACCGCATTGGTCGCACCCTACTAATGCTTCGTAAAGAACATAAATCCACTTAAATCTCTTGAATTGCGGCGGTTTCGCCTATCCTCTTGGCGTTTACACCAATAGAGTCCATAGATTAGAGCAGACACTTTATCCTTTAGAATCTTTCTATTAGATTGTTTCAGGATGATATTTGCACCTTCATTATCTTGTACCAAATTTGCCATTTGTGATTTCAAAATATCCGTGGCAACATATGGCCGCAAATAATCCTGACGCTGTAATGGTGACATCTTCTTTCCTTGCGCTTGCTGCAAGAGCTTATTCTTAGCTGTGTTTGAGTCGATTAAAAATTTTAATTTACCGTTGCGCAATTGCGTCTGAGTGTAAGAATACAGTTCTGTATTCATTGGAGCATTTGCTTTCATCATCCAAATCGCATTTTTGATTGTGTTTTCATTCTCAAACGATTTATAATTCTTGCGGTCTTGTTCGTTAGGAATATCGTCGAGATTGATAATACCCATATTAGGAAGAAGCTCGTCTGTTTCTGGGTCGTTCTGGTCTGTAATTAGATAATCGAGCAGCCCAACGCCTAAACCATTCGCATCCAAAACTATGGCTTCGCACTTGAACGCATTAAATAATTGCTTAATTCTAATGGCTTGATATTCAAAGTGAGATTCAGACAGAGTGAAGATGTTCACTATCTTTTTATCGTTAACGCCTGTTGTTCTTGCAGGAGAAGATTCAATAATTACAATTTCTGTCGGGCAGTTAAGGCGGCCTACGTCTACGCCCATAACGTAGAATGTGTCTCTATTTTGTCCCTTGTCGTATCCATTCTTGGCAAGATTAATAATCCTGTGTTTGTCAAACTTATTCATGTCGAAAAACGCACCGTCTAAAGTTCCTGACCAGACGGACCCGTATTCACGTTCAAAGCCAATCTCGTCCATCGAGTTGCCTGTCTCTTGGGCTTGAATGTAGTTCGCTGGCTGTAATCCTTCGACTACTGGTACTCTCCAATCGCCTCCTAGAATGAAAGAATCATATCCATTACTTGACACCATACGACACAGCGCGTCAATTAGTTTGTCGTAAGCATAAGTACCTTTGAATCCTGCGCTTGTAACGTAAATATCGTTTTGATTCAACGTTTCATCTGGGTCTACTTTACCATTGACTTTTCTAGAAATAACGAGCATAGGCGCAATGATTTCTTCGTACTTTTGCTGGTCTGTAATAGTTGCTACCTCTTCTGTAAGTACAGCTTGAGCACGAAAACCACGAGAACCAGAAGTCATGCTTACGTTCTTAATTGTACTTCCATTGCGAAAACTGTATGTTACTTCATCTTTCGATTGACTTGTCTTTGCCAAAGTTCCTCGTGTATCCCAAACAATTTCTCTTGCTAGTCCGGGAATTAACTTACATATCTCCTGCATCTTTGACTGAAGAATCATTGCTGACTGACCTTTAGCATCTGCTACTGTAATTAAAGTAGAACCTGGATAAAGAATTGCCTTGACCATTAAAGACAAAACAGCCATAAAAGATTTGGAAAATCCTCGACTAAATACTTCATAGACGGTTCTATATCGCATATTGATACGTAAAATCATACGCTGAGTTGGGTAAAATTGAAACTTATTATTAGGATTGAGTGAAGCCATATAATCTACAAATTTATCTGGATACATACGCCAATAGGCAATAATACGTTGATATTTATCTAAATTATCCTCAATCTTTTTTGGGTCAATTTCAGCAACGCTTTTTTTATCATGGGCCGCAATTTTCAATAAATTACTCAGCGCCATACTGCTCTGCCAATCTCTTAGCTTCTTCCTCGCGTTCTTCAATTTGGAATTGCTGGAAGTCCGCAGCTTCTTCATCAGTAACTGCGTTATCTTCATCGGTTTTGATGCCCTCTGCAATAATTTCATCTACGCTCTTGGCCTTATTCTCTTCAAGTTTCTTAATATAAGACTCAATAAGATTACCTAGGCCAAGCTCGTTCTTTACGAGATTGTCAGTATAGTTCTTCATATCGTTGATGATAAAATCAATCTTGTCTTGCGGCACATTGATTGGGTCATCTTTTCTTGGGATAATTCCACCTTTAGATTCTACAAATGCAACAAGCTCACCAATCGAGTCAATGTCTCTCTTCTTCTCTTCCTGTTTTTGGCTGTCAGTGAATTTACCCGACTTACGCAACATGTCATTGGCTCCCTGTAGGTCTTTAAATGTCTTAATGTCACCTACGTCTAGGGCTTGATTCATCTTTAAATCGGTCTTACAGATATTTTTCAATACTTGTTCACGGTCTGTAGATAACTCATAATCCGCCGCATACTTCTGGTATAATTCTTCCATCTTAACCCATTCAGATGGTTTATATAAAAGACCCCATTTAAGAGAAAGATATTTAATATCGTCTTCTGTAAGACTTTCTGTAATTTGCGCTTCATCAATTCGCGCAACATCTGGAATAAAGTCATTTTGCATTTCACCAGTAATATCTAGTGGCGCATTACTAATATTCTCTACTGGGTTTACGCCAAGAGAAGAAGCAACGTCAGGCATAAGGTCAAGCACTTGTGGCTCAGACTCTTCTGCTTCTTTCGGTTGCTTTTTTTTCTTTTCTTCCTCAGCTTTTTTTGCTAAAAACTCTTGCTCAACATCTTTAGCCGCACTGATAACATCAGCGTTTTTCTTGATTTCATCTGAATCAACTGTATTCTCTGGAACTTCAAGTTCCTTGTTATCAAGCACACTATCAGGGTTGCTCGCAACCTCTTCCTCTCCTTGCCGCATCTTCTCATTAATACGGTCTAGGACACTTTTTCGACTCATTGTATTATATTCAGCTTGTGAAATCTCACCGGCTTTAAGGCTCTCTAGGAGTCTGTTTTCAAATTCTTCATCGTAAGATGTGCCTTTAATGTTCTGTTGCTCTTTCTTAGCTTGCTGGAATTTCTCATTATTTATTTTTTCAGAATCAGCATATTTCAAATTATTATACTGGTCCATATTCATAGTACGAAGATAGGTTCCGATAACTGACATTGGACCAAAAGTAGCTGGATTCTTCATGTAACTTTTGTTTGCAAGCTCAACCCATTTCTTCTCAATATACGGAACGTCCATCTTTTTTAAAATCCATTTGAAGGTATCTGGGCGGCGATTATCAATATACATTGTCAAGCAAGTCTTGCAAAGGTCACATCTTTCATCTGTATTAGGTATCTTATAAAAATCAGTTTCTTTTTTAGTTTTTCCGCATTTCGCGCATGTTTTCATAGGTACGTCTGCCATAAATCTCCTTTCTATATAATAAACCCACTCCAACCAATAGAAGGAAGAAGTGGGTTAGAATATTATTTCTTTTTAGATTTGCGGCATTCACGACATGTAGAATAAAAGCCATCTTTCGCGGAATTATTCTTTGAAAAGAATAAAGGATGTGCCAATTTGGTCTTTCCGCATTTTCCGCATTTTTTCCATTGCCCATATTCCACATTTGTGTAATACCACATAACATAATTCTTTTGAGCCTGTTCCGCAATCATCTTTGGAATCTTTTTGCGCCATAGCGTTGAGAAATATTGCGCGGTATGCGAAACGCCATATTCCTTCTCCATCATGCCGCATATCTCGTCATTTGATTTGCCGTCAATCTTCCATATCAAAAGGTCATATAACATAGCGGTTGTCTGGTCTTTAGATTTGAATGTCTGTTCAATTAAATTCTCAAAGTCTAGAAGTTCCCAGTGCATATCGCAATTGAGATCAGTATAGCATTCCTGTTTAATTGATGAATAGTATGTAAGTAGGAATGAAATATGAACTGGATTAAATAATGAAATGACTCCATTAGATACTGGGTATCCACGTGAATCGAAATAAATTTTCTCAGACAAATCCATATGTGCCATGTTCTTTAGCTGTGCTGAAACCTTTGACTTGGCAGGCCAGCCCTTGACAGACTGTTTTAACAGGTACATCTGCTGATATGTCTCGATAATTTGTTTTTTCAGATAATAACGTTGCTTTCCAGTAGCAGAAAGAAATTGTCGTTTGAGTGATGTGATAATTAAATTGAATTCCCGCATACCAGGAATATTCTCTAGGTCTTCTTCTGATATACTATCTTTATTGTCTAGAATTTGATTCTTATCATTGTTGACGAGCGCATAGATGCCGTCCTCGCCATTTTCCATATTCTCAACCATTTCCTCAAAAGAAATCTGTCGTTTGTTTACGGTTGCTTCTCTATTCTTCGTAATAATACTGCGCTCTTTTTTCTTTTCCTTTTTGGTTTGATTTCTGTCTGCGGCAAAAAGCAGATAATCTGTCATTACACGTAAATAATTTGCATCTAATTTCTCTTGAGAAGTGGCTGCAATGGTTTCCCGCACACATTCAAGTCGTTCTTCCTGTGTCTTCAATGTGTAATCAAGTGCCATATCTTTACTTCTCCTTTTCTATCGGTTTTATTGCATTTATATTATACCACGAAAGAATATGAAG
>ERZ1034901.57-NODE-57-length-83802-cov-10.053877_pt1 | contig 83802 bp, 58 predicted proteins | sample MGYA00520628_ERZ1034901 | MGnify/ENA primary metagenome ERZ1034901 (study PRJEB33766, sample SAMN09781783) | gut metagenome | biome: gut microbiome | host: Homo sapiens | place: Madagascar | study: EMG produced TPA metagenomics assembly of the PRJNA485056 data set...
TACGACTTTTGCAAATCAATCGGCGAATCGGTTCAAGAGAACGTTTTGCTTGAGCCCTATGCTGAAGAGTGTACCCAGCTTTTTCGTCGGCCCTCCATGAATATGTTCCGCCGGATTTGGCGCGCCCGCTTCTCACAATACACTGAGATGATGGTGAAAGTTTTCAGCGTTGCCGAAGCTAAAGGAGATGTTCAGCGGTATGTCCAATTGAAGCAGCTGCTCGACTTCATCAACCAGGACAGTCGGATCAACAATCAGCTCATTGATGAGACCCTCATTGACAAGTTCGGCTTTGCCATACTCGAGCCTTTTCTCGACATTCGCGGAGCAGCCATACTTCCAACCGATAAAGAGGAGGCACTCATCGTCGAATTCTTCGAAAGGATAATTGGTCCATCTGCTCAGCTGCATGATCGACGCTTCAGCACCCTGAACGACGATCTACAGAAGCTGCTCAAACGCTGGATGAACGGCCGCAAGCTTAACTGGGCTTTTGACGTAATTGATTCTGCGACGGGCCGTCAGTTCGACCACGTCAAGGCTCAACAATGGAGGGATCGTCGCAGTTACTGGCATGAATTCTGGAGTAAGGGTTTTATCGATGACATTCAGGTTTTTATGATGAAAAATTATCTGAATGAGTATCGATATCAGCATCCAGACATCAAAATGCTTACCGGAGTCTCTAATGGAGCATCTGCGCTTGTCATTACGCTCGTGTTTCAGGGCAGCGATCCCATTCAAGTTATCGAAATGAGCGGCAATGGATCATTACGTCTCTTCAATATGCGGGCGTTCCCTGGACTTGACTTCAGAAATAAGAACACACTCGATTATGGGTATGTAAAAAGTCTGAAAATTCAAGATGGCAAATCCTATGCAATCCGCCATGATCGCTATTGGACTGCGAAAACAAAAGAAGCCATACAAAATCTTTCAAACTATCGACTTTAAGCAAGTCAAATACGGAAAATAAGTCTCACATAAAGAAAGGCAAAGGAACCCCCATGTTTTTTGATTTCTTTAAAAAGAATAAGAAGAGTGAAGGATCAGCCCGGATGGGGAGTCGTTCCTACGTTGATTCAAAGAGCCTTGCAGTACCTAAAGCAGTAAAGACCATCGTATCCCTTGATGAACTGCACAGGATGACAGCAAATATGCTCCGCGTCCTTGCAGAGAACGATAAGGATCAAGAAGCCGTTGATGCAGCTCATTCTCCCGAGCTCTCAGAGCGCGAAAAGCTTTACCGGCAGTATCTGCTTAAGACCCAGTGCTGCAGTGCCTTTCTGATTTCCCTGAATGATGCTGCTATTGAGGAATGGGACGCTATTGCCTCTCCGGAAGCCCTTGAGGGCATTCAAACGCTCATGTCTCTCCGAGACAGCGGGGAAGCTGAATGGGATGAATCACGACAGGCATTGATTGTTCCCGATGCCGTAATCGCAGGCATTGAGCCCCGGCTCTGGCCCCTGATGGGTCTCCCTCCTCTTGGCGCCGAATCGATTGCTGTTGATTCAGAGGGAACGCCCTATTCCGACGACTTTTCAATCAATGTTGCCTTCATTTCCGATAAGCGCCGACTGATCCGCCCAACCCGCATCGGACTCCAGATCACTTACGGCGGCCGTTCTCCTCATTTGCTTCCGCCCGAAGTCTTCATCGTTGCAGAAACGATCGAAGCCTATAAGAACGCTCTATCGGATCCCAATGTTGACCGGAATTTCGCATGGGCCGAAGCCATGTCGGTGCTCTCCATGTCGCGTGCCGTCGAAAAGGCGGTCGCCGGCATTTCCCGCGCCAAGCTTCTCACTGCTGTGCGCGTAACGGCTGAGGTCGATGACCACGGGAAGCTTCGTCCCGTAATTCTTCGACCCAAAGGCATCTCCGGACAATCTGATGATTTCCTGCCGCTTCTTCTCAAGGGAGAAAAGAAGGACTTCGCACATTTTCTCGACAGCGGCCTCCCGATCAAAGGTCACGTGCCGCTCGGCGGCGGGACGTATCTCTTCATGCCGCCCGATACGCAGCATGTCGTCGAGGCCATTCGGGACATCAACCACGCGAGTCCGGATGAGCGCATGCGATTCCTGGAGAACCCTCGACAGGCCATCATGAAGGCCCTCGCCAAGGCTGGCGTTAAGGATGACAGTCTCGACGACCTCGTGAACTTCACGTTTGTGGAAACGCCAGAGTTCATCAGCGACCGAGTTAAGGCTCTGGGACCCTGGCAGCGCCAGACGCTCTCATTCATGCAGCCGATCAAGACCGACTGGTATGCCGACGGTGCCGACAGAGCGGGGCTGGTTCTTCACGGACAATTCTTCTGCCTTACGCAGGCGGAGCTCGAAAAACTCATCAGCGACCTTCATGAGGCGAGCGTCAAGGGAGATGCCCTCGTGAAGGTTAAGGATGCGATGATTCCGGTGGAGAGCATCAATGCCGCATCTCTTCTGGAATGCTGCCGCAAGGTATTTCCCCAGACAACCGATAAAGATGGGAAACCGGACGACCTGCATCGCGACAACAAGGGGGAAGCGGATAAGGCAAAGAACGACGCTGAAGAGCGAGTTCAGTTCGGCCCTGACATCAAGCGGAATCTGGAAGCGCTTGAATATCAAGCCGAGCTTGTCAACCGCACGCCCTGGCAGCACCCGCTATCAACGCTCTCATCCGGTCTCTCCCTGCTGCCGCATCAGGAAGAGGCGCTCTCCTGGCTGAAGGACCTTTGGAACAGGGGAATTCCCGGGGCGCTCCTCGCGGACGATATGGGGCTCGGCAAAACCATCGAATGCCTTTCCTTTGCTGCCTGGCTTGCTGAAGGCATGAAAGCTGCCGACTCGGGCCTCCCTACCCTTATCATCGCCCCTGCCGGGCTCCTCGAGAATTGGTTGACTGAAGGTCGAAAGTGGCTTGGTGAAGCCTACGGACGAGGACTTGACCTCTCGGCTGCGAGCGTGCGCCGCATGATGAAGCTCTCCCTGACGGAACGTACGGAGCAGCTCGAAGGATGCACCTGGGCCGTCACAACCTACGAGTCTGTCCGCAATCAGCAGGAGTTCTTTTTTCAGCAGAACTGGGGACTCATCGTTCTCGATGAAGCCCAGCGCATCAAGAATCCAACGGCGCTTCTCACCGAGTGCATCAAAGGACTTAAATCTGAATTCCTTCTCGCCATGACGGGTACGCCGGTTGAGAATACCTTTATGGATCTCTGGTCCATCCTCGACGCTGCTGTGCCGGGGGTAATGGGGTCGGCGAAAACCTTCTCGAACAGGTTCTGCCGGGGAGACGACGTCGCCTCAGCAGAGACGGCCGGCCGCGAACTTAATGCCCTTCTCCTTGGCAACAAATCAATGGAGATCGCGGGCGGCCAGGCAGGTACAGATCTTTCTAGCGACGCAGCTTCCCCTGAGGACGCGAAAGGCATTCAGCTCATGCTCCGTCGCCTCAAAACTGACCGCCTCAAGGACCTCAAAGCTAAGATCGAGAAGCTCTACCGGGTTCCGATGCCTCCGGAACAGGCGGCTGCCTATCAGGAGGTGCTGAATCTTCGCAATTCCTCCATGAACGGCAAGGCGAGCATTCCCGGACTTCAGCTTCTGCAGATGCTTTCTGCAGCATGCTTGTCGCCGAAGAAAATCGGTGCCGCCGGCTCTGCACGAGTCAGCAGCGGCGGGGCTTCCGCCAAAGGCCTGGCCGGCGAAAACTCAACTTTTGTCCTCACTGACGAGGACATTGCGAACTCTGCCCGCTTCACGGCGCTCTTCAAGATTCTTGATGAAGTTAAGGAGAAGAACGAAAAAGCGGTGGTGTTTGTGCTCCATGTAGCGCTTCAGCGAGTCTTAGCCAGGAAAATTCAGCAGCACTACAAGCTCGAAAAGGAGCCCGGCATCATCAACGGCACCATGCTTGCCGCTGCCCGCCAGAGGGTCGTGCGGGACTTCCAGCGGCCGGAAAAGACCGGGCAGTTCGACGTGGTGATTCTCACCAGCAGGGCTGCCGGAACGGGGCTCACGCTGACGGCCGCAAATCATGTCGTTCATCTCGAGAGATGGTGGAACCCGGCAGTTGAGGACCAGTGTTCAGACCGCTGCTGGCGCATTGGACAAACGAAGGACGTTGTCGTCCATATCCCGATTGCCGCTTTCCCCGGCGACGGTTTGGAAACATTCGACGAAAAGCTTCAGATGTTCCTCACGGCCAAACGTGCACGCTCTCAATCCGTTTTGATGCCATCGAACGATAATGCATTTGCAGGAGAACTGATGACGGCCGTCTTTGCAGACGAGGCTCCGCAGACGACTGCATCAGACAACACAGCCGCTGCAACGAAATCGGGTGGTGATGCCGCGCAGGACCAGCTTGTGGAAGACGTGCCGTTCTGATTCGTTTTCGCAAGATGTTCCCGGGGTATGCGAGTGGGACCGCACGGATTTTTAAGAAAGATCTGCGCCCGATGACATTCATTCAGGGTAAAAATTGATGCCCGTCCTCAAAGCGCCGAACCTGCGTGTCGAACGCCTTGATTGTTGCGGGCATCCAGTTTCCTCCAACCCCTGAGACCCCATCCTGCAGGCACGGGTACGTGGCCAAATCGGAAAGAGAAAGCTGTTTAAAAGAAGACACTGAGTTGAGAGACGCCCGTTCCATAGGTTCGACCTGCGCGCCAAGAGCCTATGCGATTAACGGGCGTCCCGCCATGCCGACACCACCTCCTCGCCTATAGCACAGGTGCCATCTATCCTGCGAGAATCATGAAGAACATAGCGTTCTCAAACCGAAGATTCTCATCTCCAGCCACCCAACTATAACTCAACATAATTCTTTTTGCTTTTCTCTGAAGCTGGGGGACACTAATTTCAGGGAGTTCCTTTCATCAACAATCTTTAATCCGGCAGCCGGTTCTAAAGAGCGGCGAAATCGGAGGCGGTATCGTTCCTGGACTGGAAGAACTTCCGCGCAGGAGCGCGAGAGCTTACGGGAGCCTGAACTCCGCCATATAGCGCGACCAAATCTTCGTGATGGCAGGAATGATTTCAAGACTGAACGCGCTCCCCGAGCTTTTAGCTGACTTAGTCAGCTCTGCCGTCCACCAAAGTTTCGGAGATGGATTGCCGGGCATTTCTTTCACCCGCTGCTCAGGCGCCTTATCGGTCCATTTAGTATTGGTGCTCGGATCGATCAGAGCGAGGTTGCCGAGCTCGTGAACTCTGTCGTCGAGGTTAGCTTCGTCGCCTCCGTTTTTCTCCTTCGTATTCTGCGCGGTTTTCTGAGCAAACCAGTGGTCAATCTGACCACGGCTCACGATTCTGAATTCGTTCCGGAGGAAGTTTTCAAACAAATTCAAAAACTGCGGTGCGATGAGCGCATCTTTAAACGGCAAGAGATTCTTCTCTTCTGGGATGCCGCCGGTTGCTTCCCCCATGAGCTCCCGGAGTCGGTTCTTTCTGTTCCTGCTCCCTGCAAAATCAAACCAAAGCATCCAATCTATGAAGAAAAGAAGCCACTGGCGGATGCCATCGCCATAGCGCCATCGATCAACTTCCTCAGCAACCTCCTTCGCGGCTTCCGCCAGAAGTTCTTTTCCGGAAGTGCACGAAACCGCGAGCTCGTAAGCAATTTTTGTTGCAGAGCCGTCGAGCCTGCTGCGCGCATAGGTGAAGCCCCAGGTGACGAGACGGGCGAGCGCTTCAGCTTCGAGATCCCGGCCTGCCTTGGCGTCAAAAACCGGCAGAAGGGTTTGCTTGAATTGGGCCGCTTCTTTAGGCACCTGCTCTCCCTTTAGCCCGCTCTCAAGAGCGAAGGCTCCGAGAACCAGCAGCCAATATTGGCCTGAAGCCTGGTAGCTGTTGGCCGCCATGAAGGACACGGCCAGCTGGCGAAGAGGCGTTTTCGAACCTCCAACCACGTCGTAAATTTTAGAGTCTCTGAAAGGCGCCCATTTCCCGACGACGCGGACAAGCACCGACATCACGAACATAAGACGCATCAGGTTTTCAGGCCCCGCTGCCGGGACTTCTTTATCGTTGTTCTTAACCAACCAGTCGAAGCGTGAGCGTATGTCCTTAACCGCACCCGCCTCCTCTGTCCGCGACAATGCGTACGGATCACCTCTTCCCATCCGCAGCTTCAGAATCTCGTTTGCCATAACGAGGAGGTTGAGCATGTCAATGGGGGAAAGCTGAAGCGATGCGGGCACAACCGGCGCTTCCGTTTGTTCCGCCGGAATGTTCGTGTTGGGCGCAGCCTTCTTGACCTTCTTGAACATCTCGCCGAGGCTCCATTCCTTCCTCTGCTCCTCAATGCTCCCTTCCACGGCTTTCATTGCCTTCTTCATCTCTTCAAAGGAAGGCCCTTTGACGCATTCCTCATAGGAGCTTAGCCGCCGCTCGCAGTCATTCCAGATCTGGTTGAAGAAGCTTCGGTCAAGCGGGTGGGCGTCGCCGAAAATCTGCAGGAATCGAGATTTCAGCTGGTCGAGCAGCGAGAGCTGCTGGCCTCGGACATTGATGATTTCGAACATCTTCGATGCTTCGTTCTGGGCGCCGGCCTTGAGCGGCAGCACGACGAGCATGACCTGAATGTTCTCCTTGAGCCATTCCAAAAATAGAGCTCTGTCGACAACTTCAAGACGGTCCCGGATAGCCTTCATTTGCAGGTCATGCCGCGGGAGACGCGTTTTATCAGCATTTTCCTTGGCGGTGAGGTATCGATAGGCGGCAATGAGTTCTCCGCAGCGGTTTTTGTCTTTCTTTTCCTTCGGCGACAACTCATTGAGGAGGATGTCAATCGTCGTCAGACGCTGCTGTCCGTCGAGGACCTGGAGTTCATTAGAGTTCTTATCGGTCGATCGGGTACAGACAATCGTGCCGAGCGAGTAAGGCTCCGAATGCGAAGATCGCCACGCGTCAATCAGGTCCTCCATGAGCTGCGCCACCTGCTCTTCCCGCCAGCTGTAGCCGCGTTGAAAAGCCGGGATCACAAGAGACAATTTCTTCTCTTCAATCTGCTCTCGGAGGGACCCGATGCTTTCCAGAGAGGCTTCAAAAGGCTGATCTGCCTGCGCTTTGGCGTCGTTTTCAACGCGTGCTTCATCAGTCTTCATTTGCGTTCCCCGACTGGCTGGCATCCATAAAATATTTTTGCTGGCGCAGGTAGTTTTCTGCATAGCGGAAGGCCTGAAAGCGGTCAGGATGCGTTAGAGCCTTCAATTCCCGCAGACAGGCCGCGGGGCTTCCGGATCGATGAGGAAGGAAGAAGAAGCTTTCCTCTGGATTGCGATATTTGAGCCACTTAAGCATGGTGTCTGCTTCCAATCTGTCGTAGAGGCCGTACTTCTTTCCACCGCGATTGCTGAAAATATCCAGCAGTCGGGCAAAAGAACAGAGCCAGGCTCGCAAATCAGGATCATCGCGAAGCGCTGCGCCGATTTTTTCAGCCGAAAGCCGCTTGATTCCTTTGTCATCTTCCAGGTAGGGATTGAATCCGTCGTCGCCTACCTTCAGGAAGCGGTCCGCCCAGGCTATGCCGGCAAGAACGAGAAGCTGATGTTCCTCGGCATTCAAATGAATGAGTGAGGAATAGACGCGGGATCCCCCATCCTGAGGCTGCGTCATGGCGGTTATGGCTTCTGCAATAGCAAGGTAGAGCTCAATCGCGCGGAAAAATCCTATGCCTGCTCCGGGATCATCGAGCAAATCGAAATTGAAACGTTTATGACCGGCGGTTATGGCCTCTGCAATAGCAAGGTGGAGCTCATTCACGCAGAAAAGTTCTATGCCGGTCCCGGGATCATCGAGCAAACCAAAAGCAAAACGTTCATGACCGGCGACCCCGCCCTCCGAGCTCAGCTTCCAATCAATAAAGCGGCCTCTGAGATGAGTGCCAGTTTTGCCTTTCAGGAGCGCCAGGCATCGATCGCGAAAAGCCGGGCGGGAAGATTCCCAGGGCGCGATGCCGAATCTCATCAGCATCGCGGGTATGACGAAGCTGGATACGAGTTTTGCCCGGCGTTCGCGATCCGGCGATTTGTCTTCTGCCGAACTCTTCTTCGCAGCACCGTCCTCATCCGGAACTTCTTCCTCTCCCTCATTGAAAAGATGCCAAATGCGCCCCATTTCCTGATGAAAACAGGCTTTGGCCACACGCATGTGATAGGCCTTCAGAAGATCGAGGAGCGAAAGCGGCAGCCCGCGATTGTTTTCCCCCTGAAAGAATTGTTCGGCCGCTGCCTGCGAGATGAGAAGCCTTACGGCAACCATGCCTTTGCGGAGGATGTACTCGAAGCGCTCAACGTCCCTGCATAGCGTTGCATGGTAAAGGTCCGGTCCGTCTATGTGCAGCAACTCATAGTCGAGATTGAATTCCTCGAATACTTTGCGCACCTGGACATGCGTCCTCGGATTGGATGAGAACAAAATTTGCTTTTCAGGGATGGACTTTGCGGCTTGCCAGTGATCCCGGATGACATCCAAGAGCGCGGCATTCGCTTTGGAGGCCTGCTTTGCGTTTTCTTCAAGCTGATGATCAATGACGGCAGCGATGAGAAGGAAGCTCGTAAGGCGCTGCTGACCGTCCAGAATTTCCCAGCAGTCATCGTTCGTCTCGCTTCTACGCAGGCAGATGGAGCCGAAAAAGTATTCCGGCGCATGCACGCCGGAACCCGCGGAATCATCAGAGGGATACCTGGACCCGGGCGCACCGTCAGGATCCGCACGCAGTTCGTCCACGTCATCAAGGAGTTTCTGCACGTCGGCTTTTGTCCAGACATAGGGCCGCTGGAAGTCTGGGAACACGAACCGCTTCGCACTCCCGCCGGCGGTGGAATCAAATTTGAACTCGAAGACGTCGGCAAGCGAAAACGCAGCTTTGCTGGTGGATGATGCGGCAGATTGAGGCATTTCTTCCCGGTGAATCGAATGAGCGCGTCGAGCTTGAGCTGCCGGGAAGTCAGGTCAACGCAGGAGCCCGGCGACAGCGACATTGTGAATTCTACGCAAGAAGGGAAATTCTTCTTCTGACGCTAAACAGATAGCGTTCTGCGCCGAGATAGAAAACTTCCTTATTTACTAATGAACTCAACATAATTCTTGACGCTTCGTCCTTAAATCAGTATAAACGGCTTAGTGCGATTTATTTTCCTTCAGAACTCTTCTTATGACCTCCAAACTTCAGCAACTTCCTCTCGGAATTTCTGAATTCTCCCAACTGCGTGAATCCGGGGCAATCTACGTCGACAAAACCGATGTCATCTGCTCCAATGCCCGCAACCCCGGCGAAATGATCTACATCGCGCGGCCCCGGGGGTTCGGCAAAACGCTCCTCCTCTCAACCTATGAGTCTCTTTTCAGCCGCGGCTCGGGAGATCTGCGGGCGCTCGAGGGCGTCGGCATATGGAAGCTGAGACGCGTTCATCGAATCGTCCGTCTCGACTTTGAAGCGTTCTGCGGCTCTCCGGATGCGGAGGGCTTTGAAGAGCGCTTCGACAGCTGCATCGTCGATGCTTTTTCGCGGCAAGGCTTTCAGCTTTCAGACGGCGACCGAAGACCGCCGCTCCTGCAGATATCGGATTGGCTCAGCGACTTCAGGACTCATGAGTTCGTGCTACTCGTAGACAACTACGATTCTCCCTGGCTCGAAAGCCTTGAGGACAAGGCACGGTTGAGCCGCGTCCGATCAAAGTATTTCGAATTCTGCCGCATGATCGGTGCTGCAGAAAAAGTGTTCCGCTTCGCCTGCTTCACTGCCATCACGCAAATTCCTCTTTGGGACATGTTCGAGTTCCTGCACCATCTGACCACGATGAGCGACGCTGCTCTTGTCTGCGGCTTCACCGAAAAGGAACTCAGGGAAAATTTCGGAGAGTGGCTTGAGCGAGCGATGGAGCACGGCATGTGGTTCGGGATGGATCAGATGCTGGAAGGCCTCTGGCGGCGCTACGGCGGTTATCAATTCAACAACGGATGCAGGCGGGAGAGGCTCTACAACCCCTTCTCGATACTGAGTTTTCTTGCAAATCCCGAGTACGGCTTTGAGAATCACTGGGTGCGCGCGGAACCCAGACCGCGGCTTGTCGCCTCTCTTATTCAGCGAGCCTTCCGCGAGACGGCGGGCGCCGTCTGCGCCGGGAATCTCTGGTACATCGACTACGTCGATTACATCTCGCCAGAGCCCGCTCTGCGCATCCTGACCGAGATGGGGTATCTGTCCTTGAGACAGAAGGACTGCTTAAAGATCACAGTCGACTACCCGAACACCGAAGCACGGGTCTCAATGGCCCGGGAGCTCAGTCGCGTGCTTCTCAACGGCATCAAGCCTGCGGATTACGGCATTCCGACGACCGCTGAAGAACGCGAGTTTTCCTTGGTGGACGACATCGTCCTGATTCCGAAATTTCTCGAACTTTTGAGAGATTCGGGATGGCAGCCCAGGAATCTCAGGCAGGCCGCCGGCATGCTCGTCACGCTGCTCCTCGCCTACGGATTCAACGAGGATCGGGATGTCATCGAGTACCAGAAGCCCTGTTGTCCGATACTGCGCATACAACGCCTTACGCAAATACAAGAATTCGAACTCTCATTCGTTGACGCCTCCGGGCTCGAAAGCTCCTGTTGGTCAGAAGGCTGCACGCTTTCAGCTGTCCCGGGCGCATATCTGATGATCGACTACATCGGCTGCCCGGAAAGAACGGCCTTCTTTCCTGCCGACTTGAACTCAACCTTCAGTTAAGCCTTAAGCCCGCAGCTTTGCAGACTGCGGGCTAGCTTCAGGGTTGAGAATTTTCTCTTTGGGCGGCTGCTGGAAAGAAACGCATCGAACCTCACTTGCCGCATGAAGAGAGTGATTCGAGATGTTCGTGCCGCCAGCTCGAATGGGCTGTATGCCAGGTTGAGAGACGCCGTTCCATAGGTTCGACCTGCGCGCCAAGAGCCTATGCGAAACGGACGTCCCGCCATGCCGACACCACCTCATCGCCTATAGCACAGGCGCCATCCAGTCTGCGACAATCATGAAGAACATGCGTTCTCAACCCTGGCAACGAAATAATAACTCAACATAAATATTTCTGCCGCATGAACTCACTTGAGTTCATATCGAACGCTCTCATTGCGGTGCTTCTCCCAGTCGGCTTCATATCGGGCTGCAAGGGCGGGAGAATCAATGAGGACGAGGTTCTCAGCATTCGAAGTGTCCGATGAGTCCTTGTAGTTGAAGCTGCCGGTCGCTACCCGCAGGCCGTCGACCACCATGAATTTGTCGTGAAAGGTCTTATGCATGCTGTCGGCATAGACCGGAATGCCCGCCTCAGACAATTCCTTTTTCCGCGAGGCCTTCGAATGCATCTTCTTTGCATCAAGCACCACTTCGACGGAGACGCCCCGACGAGCGGTGTCAATGAGCGCCTCAGCGATCTCTGGGCTTTCAATCTTGTAGATGGAAACGCGAACCCGTTTCTGCGCCTGCCGAGCAGCGTCAATCACCGCCTGCTTCACGCCGCCGTTCGGTGAAAACCAAACCTGGATTTTGCCGTCATATGCCTCAGCCGAAGCCGAGGCTGCGGTGAAAACGCCGATGAGTGCGGCGCATACAGGTACGAGGATTTTCGAGGTCGAAAACATGGAACAGCCATCTTCCTGAGCAAATTAATCAAACACGCAGGATTCTCTCTGAATCATTTCCACGGCAATCAAAGCATTTGCGTTGGCTTAAGGAGCGCACAGCGTGCGGTTGGTCACTAGTCTATGCATGTAAACATCAATGCGGCGCTTCAATATGCAACGCGTCATTTCCATTCTCATGCCTCTCGAAAACGCTCAGTCGTCAGCATGCCGTTCAGGTCACCAGAGTTATAAAATGCGGCGCGATCCCGGAGCCCTCCGACAGCTCTCGCAAGTTCCAACCAGCTTCTCCTCCAGCCATGAAGTACTTTGACTTTGAAATCTGCGGCCTTACCCGCAAGCTCCCCTACGTCCAAATCTCCGACAAGCTCGGGCTTGCGAGCTTTGTCTGCCTCTCCGACACAGAGCTGGTTCAGACGGTTGCCCCTGAGCTTGTAAAGCGCCTGCCGGAGGTCGACTATCTCATGACGGCCGAAGCCAAGGGCATCTGCCTCACGTACGAGATGAGCCGCATCATGGGCATGAAGGAATTCATCGTCGCCAGAAAGAGCCGCAAGCCCTACATGGTGAATCCGGTTTCGCACCATGTCTTTTCCGTCACGACGCAGAAGGACCAGACGCTCTGGCTTGACGGCTGCGACGCCGACAAGATCCGCGGCAAGCGCGTTGCGCTGATCGACGACGTCATTGCCACTGGCGAATCCCTCGCCGCTATCGAAAGCCTCGCCCAAACCGCGGGCGCCAACGTCGTTGCCCGTGCGGCCATCCTTGCCGAACTCGGCGCAGTGAACCGCAAGGACATCATCTATCTCAAGGAACACTATGTCTTCCGCGTCAACCCCGACGGCAGCTTTACGCCGATCAGGAGCCTCGAGGAAGCCAATCAGTAATTCCCGGAACGACGCCATATAGATCAAGAGAGCCTCAGCACTCATCGTGCCGGGGCTCTCATTTTTTGAAAGTCAGATTGCCTGACGGCTCAAATCATCCATCAAGCCTTGAGTTCGGCAATCTTGCGCCCGATGATGTAGCCCTGCGTCAGGCAGCGCCCGAGCCCGTGCTGGGAGCAGCCGCCCGCAGATTCGCCGCCGCACCAGAGGCCTTTGATCACTTCTCCCTTCCAGTCGCGGACCCGGCAGTCGCCGTCAATACGCAGTCCCGCATAGGAGTCGTGAACGGCAAAGGTTGCCCACGCTGCATAGAACGGACCTTCGGCAATCTTGTAGCGGGGTTTGGGCTTGTCGAAATCCTCATCCGCGCCTTTTTCAACGAGTTCGTTGTAGCGGGCGACCGTCGCGGCAAGGACTTTGGGATCCATCTTCCAGGTCGACCAGGGCGACGTGCTGATCTTCCGGGCGAGCTCCTCAATCGTGTCGGCGCTGAAGAAGATTTCCGGGTCGCCGGAATGGTCATTGAGCGTTATGCGTTCGCGCTTCAAAGCGGCAGCATCGAAAATCGCCCACTGCGGTCCGGAAGCAAAGTCCGGAGCCTGGGAGCCTTCGTTCATGGCGCAGGCGGCGTCGATGTAGTTTCTGGGCCTGAAGGGCGCACGAGTGGTGTTCCGCCAGTCGCCGTGCACGTAGGGCTTTCCGTCCTTGTAGAAGCCTTCATGCGTGCCGTTCGGGTAGCCGTTTTCCATTTCGTTGTAGAAGCGTTTTCCCACCTGGTTCACAATGATGGCGTTCTGCCAGTTCTTCAGATAAAGGCCCGTGTAGCGGATCTTCGGAAAAATCGGCGACTGCGGCGTCCAGCGGATGTAATTCGTGCGCACGCCGATGACCGGGCGTTTTCTGAGGGACCCGTTTCTGTCCATCGATTGATTGGCCGTCCCCCAGAGCGACGCGCCGACCGCTATTGCCGCGAGCTCGCCCGAGCCGTCCTGCGGAGAGTATTCGGCTGCCGCATTGGCGTATTCAGCCGTGAGGCGCGGATCAAAGATCCGGCGGAATTCGACATTTCCGGCATTGCCGCCCGTGGCGATCACAACGGCATGCTTCGCGCGGACGGTGACTTCCTTTGAATCCGATTCAATATTCCCTTCCGAACGGAAGCTCGCGAGAGGCTTATCCGTTCCCGGCAGGATGGTGGGCGAATAGCTCGCACGGAGGCCGACGACGCGGGCATCTCCCTCTTCCTCGCGATAGAGCTCGTCCATATGGTGATTGAGAAGGAACTTCACGCCCTTTGCGCGCGCCGACTGCTCGAGGCCGCGCATCAGGTCCGTGCCGCCAGCGCCCGCCGGCGATTCGGCGGACTGGCCCTGCGACCAGCGGCAGTGGAGTTCGCGCTTTGCGGAAATGCCGACGGCGTGCGCACCGTTGTTGTCGGGCGCCTGGTCGATGAACTTGACGCCGTTGGCAAGCAGAAACTCAAATGTCGGCGCTTCATTCTGCGCGAGCGCGTACTGCACGGCGCGGTCGTTGTAGCGGTAGTCGGGCATTCCGCTTGTTTCGCAGACGGTCCAGTCGGTGAGGTCCTTGAAGAGCGTTTCCGGATCATCCTTGATGCCGTACTTCTTCTGAAACGACGTCCCGCCTCCGAGGGGCACATTGCCGCCCGAGGTAATGGCATGTCCGCCGATATCGTAATTGGCTTCAACCACAAGTACCGAGAAGCCCGCCTCGCGCGCAAGAATAGCGGCGGGAAGACCTACCGCACCCGCGCCGATCACGACGACGTCGGCTTCGAAATCCCACTTCTGCGGCAGGGGCTGGGTTCGTGCCTGAGCCGTGCCGGCAGCGCCGAGAGCGAGCGCAGAGAGCGCTGAACCGGCAATGAGGCTGCGTCGAGAAATGTTTTGAGTCATGGCCTTCTCCTTTTGAGCCTTCTCCCGGCGGATGAGCCGGGATCGATACCTCCATGATTGCACGGCGGAATTCGTCTTTTTCGAATAACGGTTTCAATATTTACCCTGAAGCGGTTTCCATTTTCGTCATTACCGATTGATAAATATGGCGTTCTTTCGATGTTCTGACGCTCATCCCGATGCCCTGTCCTCCAGCCGCCCGGCGGCATTCCACCTGAGGCTCCCGGTCAGCCGGAAGCCATGGAGAGCAGTCTGTTTCCTTCGGACCTCTGGAGAAAGACGAGTACACTTCCGTCACCTGCGGCCTTATTTCCCTGGTTCGCGAGCTCATTCATGCTTCAACTTTCTTCTCCGGAATCACTGGCGCTTGTCTTTCTCCTGGGCGGCATCGGCGCTCTCGCCCGATACGCCGTTCTCGTCGTCTCGGCGCACGCTGCCGGGCCTTTTCCTGCCGGCATTCTCGTCGTCAACGCGCTTGCCGCCTTCATCGGCTCCGCACTCGTCGCCGCGCGCGTTCCGGATGAACTCCTTCTGATTATCGGCGGAGGCTTTGTCGGGAGCCTTGGAACCCTCTCATCCCTCTGTTCCGAAATCATTGCCATGGAGCGCCTCGGGAAATACGGCTCCATCGTCCTTTTTGTCGTGCTGACGCTCGTCACCGGCATTGCAGCAACGCTAACAGGCAATGCTGCGGGAGCGAGCTTCCATGGCTGAGAAGAATTTCCGCGACCTTCTCCTGATCTTCGCGGGCGGTGGCGCCGGCGCAGTGCTCCGCGTGCTCCTTGACTTCCCGGAGCTCGGCCCCTGGATGCCCGCCAACTTTCTCGCCTGCTTCCTGATGGGGCTCTCGAGCGGCATTCTGATGGAAGGCTGGATGAGTCCGGCGGCCGCGAGCTGGTGGCGGGCGCTCGTCCATACAGGGTTCCTGGGCGGCCTCTCCACCTTTTCGGTTCTCTCCATCGCTTCGGTTCTCAAATTTCCGGAGTCGCTTCTCATTGCGGCCCTCTGGCTTCTCCTTCTCCTCGCGGCCTTTTTCGCTGCGGCCCTCGCGGGCTATCTGATCCCGGTTCTGATTGCCCGGGTTCTGAAGAGAAGCGCAAGATGACGGTCTTTCCTCCGGGGGGACCCGAAGAGAAGCGCTGCTACCGCGTCCGCGGACCTTATCTGCTCGAGGGCGAAGCTCTTCCCCCGGACGGGCTCGAGCTGATCGCGGAAAGTGATTTCTGCATTGATGTCCATGCCGGGCACCTTGGGAAAGAAGAATGGACGCGGCGGCTCGAAATGGCGCTTGACGCTCAGGGCGCCAATGCGCTCACGGACTGCACCTCTCCGAAGAAAAACTGGTTCCGCGGCCGGCCGGCGCTCGTTGTGCGCGTGAACCGCTTTGGCGAGGAAAGCACCGCAGCGCTCAGAACTTCCTTCAGACCACTGAAGGATTCAATTGACCTCACGAACGTCGTCCTTCCGAAGGAACCTATTGACCGGGGCCGGATTCTGCGCGTGGTTTTCCTTTCCCTCGTCGCCTTTCTCGGCATCCTCTTCCTTTTTCTTCTTTCCGGCGTGCTTCTGACGCTCCTTTTCGCTTCCTGAAAGGCGTCATGATGAGGTATTACCCTGAGGTGCTCTAGGATTCCGTCCGGCGCGCGGGTAGTCTTTGAAGTCATTTTCACTTTGGCCCTGAAACTGACCTCTCAACCATGTTTACCCATGCCAGCAAACCTCTGATCGCGCTCACGCTCGCGCTCCTTGCCGCGACGATCGCTGCGATTCTTGCCGCGCCCGAAAGCGTTGTTTCGCTTCTGCGCGGAACCTACGGATTTCTGACCACGAGCCTTGCATGGCTCTTCCTGCTTCTCGGCGTCGTTTTCGCGATCCTTGCCGTTCTGGCAATGACGACCCGCTGGGGAGACATCCGGATGGGCGGACGCGACGCGAAGCCCGAATATTCGACCTTCACCTGGATTGCCATGAATATCTGCAACGCGCTCGCGGCAGGCATTCTCATCTTCGGCACGGTGGAGTGGATGTTCTACGTGAATACCCCGCCCTTTGGGCTCGAACCCGGATCGGTGGAGGCCTATGAATACGCTTCCGCCTACGGCATGTTCCACTGGGGGTTCTCGGCCTGGGCCTTCTATCTCATCCCCGGGCTCGCGATCGGGTACCTCTACTGGAATAAGGGCGCCGCGAGCCTTCGCATGTCGGACCTCGCCCGCCCGCTGATCGGCAGCGGGGAGACCTTTGCCTCGCGTTCGGCCGGCTTTCTTCTCGACGCCATTGTGGTCTTCGGCTACTTTGCCGCCATTATGACGACCGTCGGCATCGGCACGCCCGTGATGGGCGAAATCCTCTCCGACGTCTTCGGGATTGAGAATTCCTTTGCATTGAAGCTCGGCGTCATCATCGTCTTCTGCACCTTCTTCACGCTCTCGGCGTCAAAGAGCATCGCGCGCGGCATGGGACGGATCTCGGACTTCAACGTGAAGCTCGGCCTCGCCTTCTTTGCGTTCCTTCTGATCGCGGGCGACACGGGCTTCATGCTCAACAACACCGTGATGGCGATCGGCACCAACATCCGCGAATTCGTGCGGATGAGCTTTAATTCGGACGCCATCGGAAACAGCGGGTTCGTGCAGAGCTGGACGATCTTCTACTGGGCCTGGTACGTCGCCATCGCCTTCCTCTGCGCCAACTGGATTGCCCGCACGTCCTACGGCAGAACCTTCCGCGAGATTGCCGTTTCAAACTGCATCTGGGCGCCGCTCGCCTGCTGGCTTTCCTTCTCGACCTTAGGCAACTACGGCATGGGGCAGGAGCTTTTTCACGGGCTTGAGGTCTCGTCGGCCATCAATGAGGTGGGCTCCGCCGGCGCCACTCTCATGGTGCTCCAGACGCTTCCCTTCCCGAAGGTTGCCGCATTGGTCTTCCTCGTTCTCGTCTTCTTCAACCTTGCGACCTCGGCAACCGGAAGCGGCCTCGCGCTGTCGCTCTATACCGCCAAAGGGCTCGGGCCCCGCGACGAACCGGACCGGCGCCTGACGATCTTCTGGTGCGTCCTCTTTCTAGTCATGCCCGTGGGAATTCTCCTCCTCGAGCGCGCGATTCCGGGCTTGAACGTCCTTTCCACCATCCAGTCGATGATCACGGTCTCCTCCATCCCGGTCTTCTTCGTGCTGATGGCGCTCTTCATCGCCTTCATCCGCGTGATCCGTTCCGACATCCGGTCAGGAGCGGTGGCGAAGGCCGTGAGTCCATCCCGCGCCTGGCGGTGGACGGACGATGCGCTTCCGCCTGAAGCGGCCAGGCCCGCATCTGAACCGGCAAAGCCCCAGGCGTAGAATTCTAAAATTTTCCGCAAATTGACTTGCCTGCGCCGGGCTTTACCAGTCCGGCGCTATTCATCTGAACTTCAGGCCGCAACCTGAAGCTCCTTCCTCAAAGAACATGACCGAAACTACCCAGACAATCGAGCGCACGGCGGACGAAACCTTCGCTGAAGGGCTGCTGCGCGGCATCCGGACAACGCTTCCGCTTCTCGCGGGCATCATTCCGCTCGCCTTCATTCTCGGCACGCAGGGCGCCCAGCACGGGCTTTCGGGCGTCGGCATGGCGATGATGGCGGGCCTCAACTTTGCGGGCGGGAGCGAATTCGCAGCGGTCGCGCTCTGGAGCGCCGCGCCCTCGCTTCTCGTCATCTTCATGACGACCTGGCTCATCAATTCGCGCCACATTGTGCTGGGCGCTGCGTTGACGCCCTGGGTCGAAAAGGCGCATCTCCCGGTTCCGGCAAAGCTCGCCGCGTTCTTTCTCATGTGCGACGAAGTCTGGGCGATTTCCATGCAGGAAGTCGACCGCAGAAGAAAGCTCGGATTCCCCGCCGACAAGATCTTCTCCTTCCCCTTTCATCTGGGCTGCGGCCTTACGCTCTGGAGCAACTGGTGGTTCTTCGCGGGATTGGGCGCCGCGCTCGGGACGTCGCTTGGCGACCTCTCGCGCTGGGGCTTCATGATGGCCTTTCCCGCGACCTTCATCGGCCTCGTCGTTGCCATGCGCCCGGCGCTCTCAAAGTCGGCGCCTATGGTGGTGTCGGGCATTGCCGCCGCGCTCGCGAGCCTCTGGCTGCCCCTTCACTGGAGCATTCTCATTGCGACGCTCCTCGGCCTTGCGACGGCGGCGGTCTCAAACAAATAAGCGGGGAGAAGAGAAAATGGAAGAAATTTTTGCTCTGCCGTCCCTGAAGGAATTCATCGTCATCATCGGGATGCTCGTCGCCACGTATTCGACGCGCCTCATTGGCTGGCTCATTCTCAGAAACCGCCCGGTTTCGCCCGCCATGCAGCGCGTGCTCGACGCGGCGCCGGGCTGCGTCATGATTTCGATTGTGGCCCCGGCCTTCATGACGACGGACCCCGCAACACTCATCACGCTCTTTGCAACCGTGCTCGTTGCCTTCCGGGCGAGCCTTTCCGTCACGATTCTCTTCGGCGTCGCCTTCAACGCGCTCCTGCAGACCTTCCTCTGACGATCCGACTGTTGTGAGGTCGGGGAGCGCGCTTGTGCTAGGCTTCTCTGAATTCTTTCCTTCAAACAACGCCGTCCGACGTCTGACGCTTCCCGACCTTGCTTCCCCGAGCCCTTCGGGTGCCCTGCGCACTCCTTCTCTTCTTGCTGTCGCTCCCGGCCTCTGCAGAACCGCAGGCGCTTCGGCTTGCGGTTGTCGAAATGACGGAGCCGGGCTTTGCCGCAACGACGGTGAATCCCATCCGGAAGGCGCTCTCGTCGGTTTTTCCAGCAGAGGACATCGTCATTCTGCGCGTCAACTCGGCGACGCTTGAGAGCTCTGTCCGGGAACTTCGTCCCGACTTCATCATTTCCCCGGCTGCCGACTTCCTGAGGCTCGTCGACGCCGTGGGCGCGCACCCCATTGCAACGAGGAAAACCCGCTGGGCCCGCGATCCGCATCAATCGACGGGGGCGGCGGTGATTTCACTTTCTTCTCGAACGGACATCACGACGCTCAAGAGCCTTGAGGGGCTTAAAGCTGCGGCGACGCTTCCGACCTCGCTCGACGGCTGGCTCGCACTCCGGGGCGAGATTGAAGATGCCGGGATGGATTCTGAGAACTTCTTTTCGAAACTGCGCTTCTTCGGCTACGGCATGCCGCACGTCGTTGAAGCCGTGCTTTCGGGCGCCTACGACGTCGGCGTCGTTCCCGTCTGCACGCTCGAGCGCATTGAGGCCGAGGGGCTGATTGACCCTGGGTTTCTGCGCGTCGCGGCTCAGAAGGAAGGCGCTGAATCGCTCTGCCGGACGTCGACGCGGCTTTATCCCGATCTTGTTTTCGCAGCGCTCCCCTCTGCCGACCCGGAAACGGTGCGGTCTGCTACCCTCGCGCTCCTCGGGCTCGGGGCGGGCGAATATTCCTGGTACCCGACGAGCGACTTTCATGCGGTGCGGGCGCTCGAGGAGCGCCTCCACATCGGGCCCTGGGCCTATCTCGAGGAGATGACGCCTTCGGCCCTCTGGCGCCGCTGGCGCATCTGGATCCTGGGCGCTGCCGGCCTCATTTTGCTCCTCCTTCTTTCCGAACTCCGGCTTCGCGAACTCGTCCGCCGCCGGACGGCGGATCTCCGGGCCGCTTTAGCCGAACGCGACCGCCTCGCGGCTTCTGAAGAAAACGTCCGCTCGAGGCTTTCGAGGCTCGAGCGCATGGGGGCCGTCAGTCAGCTCTGCGCCATCGTCGCCCATGAATTGAAGCAGCCCGTGGGGGCAGTCATCAACTACCTTGCCGTCGCGAGGCTTAAAACCGGCATCTCTGCGGCGTCGCCTCTTCCTGCGCCCGGAACGGAATCGCAGGCCGATCCGGTGCTGATCACTGCCATTGACGGCGCGGACATGCAGGCAAGAAGAATCGCGCGGATCGTCGACCGCGTCCGCAGCTATGCGCGTGCGGAGAAGTCTCGTCCCGTGAGGCTCCGGATCAATGATGTCCTCCGGTCAGCGCTCGCGGGCGTGAAGCTTTCTTCACCGCTCCCCGTGGAGGCCCATCTTCCCGACGAGTCTCCCGTCATTCTCGGGGATGCCCTTGAGGTGGAGCTCATCCTCCACAACCTCATCAAGAACGCCATTGAGGCCGTGAAGGATGATCCTGAGGGAAAGGTTTCCGTGAGGATCGCTTCCACGGATTCGGAGGTCTCCATCACGGTCGACGACAACGGGAAGCCCCTCTCCGACGAAGCCTTCTCGCGCCTCTCGCGCGTTTCTGCTTCCGGAAAATCCGACGGCCTCGGGCTTGGCCTCGGGATCGTACGGAACCTCGTCGAGGAGAACGGCGGCCGCCTCACGCTCTCGCGCCTCCCCGGCAGGGGGCTCCGCGCCGAAGTGCGCTTCGACATTGCCTCCGGCGCGCTCCCCGACGAGAATACGAAAAAACATTCCTTCCCCGAAGACCAGACATCATGACCCCCAGGACGCTTCCCCCACTCATCCGCATCATTGACGACGACGAGGCGCTCCTCGCCTCGAGCGCGCTCCTTCTCCGGTCCATGGGCTGGGAAGTCGAAACCTGGAGCGACGGCGCTTCCTTCCTCGAGGCTGAAAGCCTCGCTCGCCCCGGCTGCATCATCCTCGACGTGCAGATGCCCGGCATGGACGGGCTTGAGGTTCAGGCGGAGCTCGTCCGCCGGGGCTCGCGCATTCCGGTCCTCTTTCTGACTGCCCACGGCTCCATACCGCTCGCAGTCCGGGCGCTTCACCGGGGAGCGGAGGATTTTCTCGAAAAGCCCGTTGATCCGATGACGCTTGTCGCGCGCGTCGCCCAGTGCGCCACCGCCTCGGCCGCAAGGTCCGCGGAGGAGTCGGCGCTCTTCGAAAAGCGCTCGCGCTTTGAGTCCCTCACGCCCCGCGAGCGCGATGTTGCCGAGCACGTCCTCAGAAACGAAGCCAATAAGGAAATCGCCCGGGCGCTGGGGCTCGAGGTTTCTACCGTCAAGATGCACCGCGCCAATGCCTTCGCGAAGCTCGGCGTCCATTCACCGGGCGAGCTCTGGCAGCTCGCGAGCGAATGCGGCCTCACGGGAGAGGGCCTCAAAGCGCCGGGGAGCCTCCCGTGAAGCGGCGCACGCTCTTCCTCCTTGCCGGCGCCGCGGGTTCGGGCCTCATTGTCGGTAGCCCGGCAGCTGAGCCGCTTCCCCGCGAGGAGGAAGCGGATGTCGTCGTGGTCGGCACCGGTGCGGCGGGATTGTCGGCAGCGCTCGCAGCCGTCAGCGAGGGCGCACGCCGCGTCGTGGTCCTTGAAAAAGCGCCCCTGGCGGGCGGACACACGATCATTTCGTCGGGCTCTGTGGCAGCCGAAAAGTCCCCTGAGGGCATCGCCGGGCTCACGAACGAAATTCTTGAAACGGGCGAGGGCCGGGCCGACCCGCAGCTCGCCCGGTCGCTTGCCGAAGGTTCCTGGGGAGCCATTGAACGCCTTTCCGCACTCGGGATCACCTGGATCACGACGCCCTTCCGGGCGGTCGGGTCGCCCTCGGCCCGAAGCTGGAATTCGGGGTCGCCTCAGTCGGGCTACGACTACGTGCAGGTGATGATGGCGGCCCTTCGTAAAACGAGCGCGGCGGTGCGCTTTCTCACGCGCGGTGAAGGGCTTCTGCTTTCGGGCGACGGCAGAAGCGTCGAAGGCCTTTACGCGAGAACGCAGACGGGCGATTCCGTTCTGATCCGGTCAAAAGCGGTGGTGCTCGCGACCGGCGGCTTTACGGCTTCGAAGACCTTGAGACGGCGCTTCGCGCCCGATCTTCCGCCGGAGCTCGAAACCACGGCGAGCGCGGGCGGCGAGCTCCTCGACGGGGCCGAGGGCGACGGCATCCTCATGGCCGAAAAGGCTGGCGCGAAGTTGGTTGACATGGATGCGCTCCAGATGCTCCCGCTCGCAGGCGGCCGACTTCTCGACTATGTCGGGGGCGAGGTGTGGCTCAACGACTCTGGCGAACGCTTCGTTTCCGAGGGCGCGGGCTTCCGTGAAATCGAGCGCGCAATCTCAAACCAGCCTTCGAAGTCCATGTGGGTGATCTCGGACGCCCGCTCTCCCAAGGGGGCGACGCTCGGCTTAAAGCTCATGGACGGGACGGTGCGGGAAGCAGAGACCCTTCACGAAGCCGCGCGCGGCATGGGAGTGCCCTATACGGCGCTCGAGGAAACGATCGCGCGCTACAACCGGTCGGTGAGAAAGCACTGGGACGACGACTTCGGGATCCCGATGCGGGGGCTCCCGGTGGAGACGCCTCCCTTCTTCTACGGGCGCGAACATTTCGCGCTCCACTATTCCTGCGGCGGGATTGCGATCACGCCCCGCGCAGAGGTGCTCCGCCCCGACGGCCTGGTGATTGCGGGGCTTTATGCCGCCGGCGAAACGACGGGAGGCGTCCATGGCGCCGCGCGCGTGGGCGGCTGCGGTCTTACGGATGCCTTTGTTTTCGGAGATATTGCCGGCAGGGAAGCCGCCCGGTTCATCGGCGCCCGGGGGCCGGTCTAGTTCGCACACTCCTGGTTCCGGGAGCTTCATCGGCCGGCAGGGAAGCCGGAATAATTTTTGTTTCGTTCCGGAACGCTTCCATGATTCTTTTCATTCAGGGAGCATCGCACGCGGGCAAAACATCGCTTGCGAGACATATCGCCAAGTTGCCGGTGCCGGCATCCTTTCGATCGATCTTCTCAAAATGGGATTGATCTGATCCGGAAACTCCGACTTTGCCGGCCTCACGCCGGAAGACGACGAGGCGATTGCGGAAAGGCTCCGGCCCGTTCTCCGCGAGACGGCCCTCGTCGCTCACGAAGACGGCCAGCCGCTTCGTTGTGAAGGCGCATCGCTTCCGCTTGAGGAAACGGCCCGTCTCGCCAAGGAGCTCGGCCCAGAAAATGCGGCACTCTACGCCATTCACTTTGCCGAAAGCTATATCCGAAGCCATTACCCGCATATCTGCCGAAAGGCGCGTGCGTCAGGAGCTCCCCGCAAGCTTCACGAGCTGCTCGCCGATCACGCGCATGTCCGCGGGAAGGCAATGGGCTGCGGCTGGACGCTTCTCGATATTCAAACGCCCGAAGACCGGGAGCGCAAAATAGGTCGTCCTGAGGGCAGTCCCCCGGACATCCTCGCCGCTCTGCATCGGGACTTATCCTGGAGGCTTGCGGTCTTCTCCCGATCTAAGGAAATTCCTACGGCCTAGCAATACCTCCCGCGGGAGGTATTGGAATTCTTTCCTGATTCTTAATATGGCTCTCAACGGATCCGGAAGCGCTTCCCCGCCACGGTCCGCAATGCCTCGATTCCCGGGCCGGATGAGCGCAGCTCGCGCGAGCGGCGCTCCGACAGCCCAACAATCAGTGAGAGAAAGAAAAATGACCCTCCGACCCGCTCTCCTCGGCGTCATGGCCGCAGCGCTTCTTGCGCTCGGCTCTGCCGGCTCAGCCTCCGCTGCGATGCCTTCCAAGATCAACGGCCCGCATGCGAAGCTCCCCTGCTCGACCTGCCACCAGAATGAAATGAAGGCACCTCCCAAGGAGACCTGCTTCGGCTGCCACGGCTCCTACGCGAAGGTTGCCGAACGCACCGCGAAGATGAATCCCAATCCGCACATGAATCACCGCGGCGAACAGCAGTGCACGAACTGCCACAGCCTCCATGCAGAGTCGCGCTTTGAGTGCAACGACTGCCACAACTTCAACATCAAGATGAAGTGAGATTCGCCATGACGCTTAAGAATTTCTCCCGCCGCTCCTTCCTCGGCGCCGCCGCAGCCTCCGCTGCCGCTGCCGCCGCCCCGCTCGCTCATGCCGCGAGCCAGAAGAATGAACTTCCCGCCAAGTGGGATATTGAAACCGACGTCGTCGTTCTCGGCTGCGGCGGTGCGGGCCTCATGGCCGCCTGCCAGGCGTTCGACCGCGGCGCCAAGGTTGAAATCTTCGACAAGGGCCTCTCCCCCTACCATACGGGCACGAATCTCTGCGGCGGCCTCTTCACGGCCTGCGGCTCGAGAATGCAGAAGGCGGACCCCAAGGGCAAGGACGACTGGAAGGCCTTTGCCGACGACATCATTGCCTACGGCGAACATCAGTCCCTCAAGGAACCCGTCTACGGCTTCACGAAGCATTCTGGCGAAGCCTTTGACTGGCTTGAGGATCACGGTCTTGCCGCTCACCACCTCGAACCCTATGCAGGCCACTCGAACCTGCGCGCGCACCGCCAGGATTCCTTCAAGGGCCGCGACTACATCGACGTTCTTGTAAAGGAAATCGCCGCCCGCAAGCTCGCCATTCATCACGGATGCGGCCTCACGAAGTTCTTCTTCGACGAAAAGGCGAACCGCGTCGTGGGCGTTGAATGCGGAACGGGCGACAAGAAAGTTACCTGCCGCGCCCGCATGGGCGTCGTCATGGCGACGGGCGGCATCACGGGCTCGCCCGAGTCTTTGGACCGCTGGGTTCCCTCCGTTGCCGGCAAAGGCGTCGTGATCGGCGGGCCCTCCAACACGGGCGAAGCGATGATGATCGCGGTCCGCGACGTGGGCACGCCCTTGTCGCACATGCAGTACATCGCCTCCTACCCCTGCGGCATCGTAACGCACGGGCGCAACGGCCCCTACTGCCGCTGGTGGTTCATCTCCGGCCAGGGCGGCATCCTCATCAACAAGAACGGCAAGCGCTTCATCACGGAACGCGAAGGCATCTGCCACGTGACGCCGAAGCTTGCATCGAACCCCGACGGCTGCCACTACATCCTCGCCGACGAGGCGACCTGGCAGCGCACGCTCTCGAAGATCAAGCTTTCCGCCCTCGTGGGTCTGCCCTCCTGGACCGAAGAGCGCGTTCTCGCTGAGTTCGAAAAGGGCGAAAACCTCTGGAAGTGCGACACGATTGAAGAGCTCTGCGAAAAGAGCGGCGTCAATCTTGAGGGCCTCAAGGATCAGCTCGCCGTCTGGAACAAGGCCGTTGAAACCAAGGTCGACAACCAGTTCGGCCGCACCGACCAGCAGTGGAAGCTCGAACAGGGTCCGTGGCGCATGATCCGCATGTTCCCGTGGAACAACCTCTCCTGCGGCGGCTTGCGCGTCACGGAAGAATTCCAGGTTCTCGGCTGGGACATGAAGCCGATCGAAGGCTTCTACGCTGCCGGCGAAACGGTTGCGGGCGTTCACGGCGCCTTCTACTGCGGCGGCAACGCCTGCGGGTTCGCGCATACCTCCGGCTTCATGGCCGGCCGTTATGTGACGGGCTACAAGGAAGCCTGATCAGCGCTTCGGGCCCTCAAATTCCGGGGAACCCGGCAGTCATTGCCTGAGTTTCCCCGGAGATCCGGGCCCATCCAAGTCTGATTCGCCTTCTCTTCGGTTTTTCTCTCTCCTTTCCCGAAAAAGGCGCAAAGTTTGAGGTCAATTTCTATTGGACATCACCGGACCAGCGAGGCGCATATTGCCTCCGGTCCGGCTTTTTTTTGGACCTCTTTCCCTCTTCTCAGAAGGATTTGACGTAGAGCCAGCTCTTGAAATCCTCGTTCTCGTCGATCTTCCAGGGGATTTCGCCCTCCCGTCTCCAGCCGTTTCTCGTATAGATCGCGGTCACGCAGTCGTTGTCGGTGAAGAGCACGGCTTCACGTGCGCCCTTTTGCTGCGCTTCCGACTCAAAGAGCCTGAGGAGCGCTCCGGCGCAGCCCCGTCTTCTCGCGATCGGGTGTGCGATCAGGAAGACGAGTTCCGGCCGGTCTTCCATTGAGCCGCCGGCCCTCGCGACATAGTCGGCGAGCATTTTCCGGTTGACTGAATGGAGCTTCTCCTCGAACCCGAGGCAGGATCGGCCGAGCTCCGTTTTCTTCTGGAGCGCTGCGAGCGATTGATGACGCTCCCGGAGGCCAGTGAGATCCGCGTCAGGAGCAGCAGGCTCGGCCTTCGGATCAAGCCGGGCGCACATGAGCGCCGCGGGACGGCCGTCGGGGAGTTCCGCCACACGGATCAAGTCCGACTTGAGGAGGTTCCCTATCACGTAGACGAAGGCATGCCGCATTCTTTCGGGGCGCTCCGGGTCGGGAGAAAGCTCCCAGCCCCAGGTTTTGTCGTAGGCGTCTGCGAAGGTGTCGAGGTCGGAAAGCTGGAAAGGTCTCAGGCGGATCGGGGAAAGCATGGGGACTCTATGGCTAAAACTGATATTTTCTCACAGCAATTGATTCGGCTTCTGTCTCCGCGTTCCGGTCTGATCCGGCTCATCAGGATGAGCTGATGCTGGAAGATCTGACAGCCATCTCCGGAGCCATCATGCCCGGCTACCCGAACATGAGGAGGCATGCGCTGACGTTTTCAACTGATTCCTCTCAGCTTTGCAACGTCAATCTCAGCGGAGATCTGATTCGCTTAGGAGAAATCGCCTTGCATGCACGCGCATGCATATTCAATCGCAATCGAACATAACGTCATGACGCGATTGCCGAAACTCTCGCTGCTGTCGGCAAAATCAGACGATCCGCAGTCCTGAATGGAGGCAGGAACGGGCGAGGGATTTAGGCGTTCGGAGTTCGTCGAATCGCGGCATTTCCATCTTGGGTTGCCGTTGATTTCGAAACCCTAAAAACTGAGGGCCACACCGCTTCCAACAGTGAGGCCCTCTGGAGGCTAGGGATGACCTGTAAGAAATACCCTAGTGACGCTAGAGTAGCAAAACCGAAGCGCCGCAGCAAGCAACGCAGGAGGAAAACAAAACACCAAACAAATCAACGATCTACGTTGAAGTATGTGTGCACAAAATTCTCTCCGCGCTGGCGCTTCTGATACTTATCCTGGCGTCCGTGTTTTAGTCTTTGACCGCCGGAGGCCTTGGAAACCTTCGGCGAGCACGGCTCCGTTACTAAGGATATCAAGCGATTCGCGAATCGTGATCCGAAATCCCCGGCGCCTTCATCCCGTCATCTTCCGGTACTTGCAGAAGCAGGTTCCTCAGCGCATCGTCGGTCCCGCGATACTCTGCCGCATGAAAGAAGAGTTCTCGTGAATGAACTTCGGCATCCTTGGCGGGAGCTTGCAGCCCATTCATTTCTGCAACAATTCCCAATACGAATTCAAAACCACGCGTACCTGCAAAACTAAAACCGCCCGGAAGCCATTAAGCTCACGGGCGGTTTTCAGAAGCGATTATGCGTGCTTCAAGCGCGATCAGCGCTGCGTCAGATCTCCGCCAAAGAATTGTTTGGAGAGGTTCCCGAGCTCACCGGACTTCCTCATCCCTTCAATGATCTCGTCGAGCTTCGCCTTCATGGAAGCGGAGTCCTCGCCCGGCTTCATCGGGATCGCCACCGGGATCACGTCCGGGTCGACGGCGGCAATCTTGATCTGCGCATCCGGGTGCGCGCGCATGTAGTCGTGGTAGGTAACCTCAGCGTTGAGCGTCGCATCGATGCGGCCCGAGAGCAGAAGCTCGAAAGTCTGGTTGAGGTCGTCGACGCCCGTCACCTTTGCGCCGTGCGCCTCTGCGATTTCAGCGTAGGTGCTCGAAATCGTGTTGGCCGTGGTGAGGCCCTTCAGGTCGTCAAGCGTCTTCACCTTGTCGGAATCCGTCTTCGTCATGACGACGGTGCGGTTGAATGCATAGGGTTCGGTGAAGAGGAAGGCCTTCGAGCGCTCGGGCGTCACGTCGACGCCGTTGATCATGATGTCGAAGCGCCCCGCGCTGATGCCGGCGAGAAGCCCGTCCCACTTGCCTTCAATGAAGACCGCCTTGACGCCCAACTTCGCGGCAATCTGGCGGCCTAGCTCAACGTCGAAGCCCGTGAGCGCATTCTTTTCATCGTGATAGGTCCAGGGGGCCCAGGTGCCTTCCGTGGCAATAGTGATTTCGCCCTTCTTCATGACCCGCGCGAGAAGATCATCCTCCGCGGCAGGAGCGCCAGCAGCCGGAGCGGCATTGGTCTGAGCGGAAGGGGTCGGCTCCGACTTTTCACTGCACCCCGAAAGCATGAGGGCGCCAGCGGCAAAGGCGGCGGCGATGACGGCGCGCCGGGAGGTTCTGCTGATGAAAGTTGTCGTCATTTCTTAAAGTCCTATGAATGGTCGCTGCCGAAGCCGCGGAGGAACTCTTCCGTCCTCGGCTCCTTCGGAGCAGTAAAGAAGATTTCCGTCGGGGCTTCCTCAACGATGACGCCGCCCTCGAGGAGGGCCGTGCGGGTCGAAACCTTTCTCGCAAAGGCAAGGTCGTGCGTCACGATGATCATCGTTCGGCCTTCGCCCGCGAGGATTTTGAGAAGTCCCTCGATTTCCTTGATGCGTTCGGGATCGAGCGCTGAGGTGGGTTCGTCAAGAAGAATGAGATCCGGATCAGGCGCGAGCGCCCGGGCAATGGCAACACGCTGCTGCTGGCCGCCCGAAAGCTCGCTCGGGTACTTCCCGGCATGGTCCTTCATGCCGACCTTTTCGAGAAGCGCCATGCCGCGCTCCACAGCCTCGCGCTTCGGCATCCCGTGGGCCATGATGAGGCCCTCGGTAACGTTCTCGAGCGCCGTTTTGTTGAGGAAGAGATTGAAGTTCTGAAAGACGAAGGACGTGCGCTTCCGGTATTCCCGGATGTCGTGAGGCTTCGCATGGGCGAGCTCGATCCGTTTGTCCTTAAAGGTCATGACGCCCCCGTCGGGGCGGTCGAGGAAGTCGATGGAGCGCAGAAGCGTCGTCTTCCCTGCCCCGCTCGGGCCGATGAGCGCAAAGACATCGCGTTCCTTGAGCTCAAACGTGACGCTTTTCAATACTTCCGCGTCGCCGAACGCTTTCCTTAAATTCTCAATCCGATAGAAGGTTTCAGCCATTTTCCTTCACCTCCTCTCAATCAGCGGCGGCCGTAGAAGCGGAGCTTCTCTTCGCCCGCACGCTGAATGCGCGTGAGAACGGTGCAGAAAAGCAGATAAATGAGGCCCACCTCGATGTAGAGAACGAGGGGCTCGTAAGTGCGCGCCACAATGCGCTGCGTCGTCATGAACATTTCCGTCACGGTGATGTTCGCGGCAAGGCTCGTATCCTTCACCATGGCAATGAGCGAATTGCCGAGGGTCGGGAAGGCCGTGCGCATGGCCTGAGGCAGAATAATTCGCCGCACGACCTGAAGCCACGACATGCCGGTCGAGAGGCCGGCCTCGAGCTGCCCCGCCGGGACGCTCTCCAAAGCCGCACGGATCGTTTCCGCGCAGTACGCGCCTTCGTTGATCGAGAAGACGATGATCGCAGCCGTCCATGGGTTGATGAGGATCCCGGCGTGCGGGAGCCCGTAGAAGACGACGAAGAGCTGTACAAGCAAAGGCGTGCCGCGGATCACCCAGATGTAGAAGCGCGTGATGGGCGTAAGTATCGGAATGCCGCGGTACTGGATGAGCGCCACCGCAATGGAAATCACCATCGCAAGCGCAAAGCTCACGGCCGTGAGCGGGATCGTCACCGTTAGGCCGGGGAGCAGAATCTTCCAGAAGGAATCGATAACGAGACTGATGACGTCTTGAGACATGGAGAATGCGCGCTCTGACTGCTTGGGAAATTGATTTTGCCTGAGACTTTCATTCTTCTACGTTCTGCGCTTCTCTGTCAGCAGAAAGCTCTCGAAGAACTGCCTTTTTCTATTAGAAAGCCTCGTCCGAAAGCATAGAATAGAAAGTTCCCCGATTGAGCATCCGGAAAGAGGAAGGAGGCTAACAAATGTTTTCGCTCAAGGGCCGCATCGGCCGCAAGGAATTTCTGATCCGCATGGTGCTCCTCATCATCGCGAGCCTCATCCTCAACTTCATTTCGAGCTGGTTCTGGGGAAATAGTCCAATGGCCCCGGATCACGGACTTCACCACGGCGGGTCGCTGGCAGCCCTCCTCGTTCTCATTGCCGCGCTCGGCGTCACCTGGTGCACGATCTGCGCAGCTGCTGCGCGCCTGAGAGACATCGGGCGGTCCGCCTGGTGGGCGGTTCTCCTCTTCGTGCCCGTTCTCGGCTTTATTGAGCTCATCGTCCTCGCGGTTGCGCGCGGGAGCAGCAGGACTTAAGTTCAGGATGACGGCGTGTCGCTGCCGCGTGAACCTGGCCTTGAAATTCGAGCTGACTTCGGAAACCCTGGTTTCATAGCTTTGCAGGAAACCGGTCTCATCCAAAAGCAAGGAATCCGCGCGCTGGATGCAGCACAAGGACGGCTTGGTTTTGACTAAATTTCGTAGAGCTTCCCGCCGACTACAGCACACCTCTTCCCGCAGAAGGCGATGCCGTACGCGTAGTACTTCCTGCATCGCAGCCAGCGAAGGCACGCGGCGTAGTCTTTCTCGTCAATCTGCTTCAAGACATTGTCGACGGCGTCAGGAAGGCCTTCCGGTCGGGATGCGCGCTTGATTTCGATCACTATGCCGATGCGTTCCGTTCCGTAGCCGGATGAGAAGACGATGTCGGCATAACCGTCTTCCAATTCAGAGTTCGATCGGAAATCGTTGATTCGGGTGCCGGCGCAGGCGAAAAGCGCGGAGAGAAGGCTATGGCAGTAGTTCTCTGCAGGTGGTCTTGTCCCCTCATCCCGCACGGAAACATAATTCCTCAGGAGCGGTTCAAGCACTTTAGCCATGCCCGGAGCATCTCCACTGACTGCAGCTTCAGCAAGCTCCACGCCGTGAGCGGCGAAGGAACTATTCTCGCCGGAGAACCGCGCCTGAACGCGGCTTCGGAAAGCATGCCGAATTTCTTCATTCGGGATTCGGAGCAGATATTTTTTGTATCCGACAGGCTTCGCAATGGTGAGGTAGCCGGTGAAGAGGAAAAGCGTCCAGAAATCCTCAGACTTATGGCGACTGATGTCGGAATAGTTGAGCTCTTCCGTGATTTCAAGTTCAATATTTCCGCCGTCAATCAGCGTCTGCATCCGTTCCGCGTCTTTCTCGGTGAAGAATCCGAGGAACTCATCAATGACGTCGTTGCTGCTCGTACCAATCCAATAATTGTCGGGTTCAAATTTCAGGGGATTGGTACTTTTCAGGGCGCACTGACAAAAGTTGAGCACATCCCACGGACAGTAGATCTTATCGGGGCCGAAGCGATAACCGTCATACCAATGGTTGACAGCCTGCTTTCGAGAGGACAACCCGTAGTAATCGAGGAAAGCGCGTACCTCAGGCTCGGTAAAGCCCATTGAGGCGGAGAGGCTGACATTCTCGGAGCAGATGGTGTTGATGGAGATGTTGTTTATGCCCGTAAATATGCTTTCCTTGCTGACGCGAAGGCACCCTGTAAGAACGGCTTTTTTGAGGAAAGGTCGGTCATAAATTTCAAAGTCGGCCTCGGGCTTCAGAACAGCGAAAAAGGCGCTGATGAAATCGCGCATGGAGCTCTTGTAGCCGCGAGATGCAGCCTTTGCGAGCGGAACATCGTATTCGTCCAGAAAGAGCATTGCCGGACGATCAAAGTGCTTCGCAAGAAAGGTCAGCATGTTTTTCAAAAAGTCGGCGGCAATGTCGATATTCGCGAGATCCCTCATCACGTCGATCGACTGGTATTTCCGGAGCAAGGCTTTGTCGTCATCATGTAGTCGAGGACTATCGAGCAAGTAGGCATGAAGCTTCGCAGAGACTACGATTGTCGAAGCAAAAACTCGATACGCAGCTTCAAATGTCGCGCCTTCAACGGCTTTCAGTGAAAGGAAGAGAACGGGCACCTGGCCCATGTATTCGCGGCAAAAATCCTGGTCTTCAGCGACTTTCAAGCCCTTGAAGAGCCTTTCCTGCTTTGCCGCATTCCCCGGGTTTGCCGGATCGATTGCAAGAAAGAGGCGAAGCGAGTCCATAAAGAGCGTTTTGCCGAACCGCCGCGGACGCGTGATCACATCAACCAAGCTGCCGGACTCAATCAACGGCTTGAAGCAAGCGGTTTTATCGACGTAAAAGCAGTTGTCTTCAATAAGCGTGATGAAGGACGAGTTTCCAACGGCAATTGTTTTCTTCGGCACGGCACATCCTCTATCGTTCGGTTCTCTCGAACACTTCAGTCTATCATTCATGCCGGATGAGCAAATCCGAGCGACATACGGGTGCTGCCGGTCTGCTTGTGCGAGATTGTTCTACCAATGACTTTGAGTCGTGCGACCTCAGGGATATGCGACCATATGCCGCAAACTACGATGAACAGCATGCTCTTCAAGGCAAGCGGCGCTGATTCGAGTGATGAGAGGCCGTAGAGACGGCTTGACGTTAAGGCGAATGCTCCGCGCGCTGCGCCTGGAATGCATCCGCCTTTACTAGATGATGTCGCTGGAGACTGTCTAAGCGACTTTCGCCGGCATTATCCCGGGGTTGGAATAATGCCGCTTGACGGAATCGACCTCTTTCAGGAGACCTGGATGAGGTCGTACTTGTCGCTGCCCATGCCGAGCTCCTTCATGTAAGTAAGCTGCCTCAGGCCATGGCGCGTTTCAATGCGCTGAACGAGGTCGTGACGCTGATTCTCGGGGCGCGCATAAACGAGATCCACCGACGCCTGATCGATCGCGAGAATATCGGTCGAGGCGAGAATGCCGATATCCGGAATCGTGGGTTCCGCGGCGCTTCTGCCCGCGCAGTCGCAGTCAACCGACATGCGGCGCATCACGTTGATGAAGACGATCTTCTTCCCGAAATGGTCGCAGACCGCCTTCGCGGACTCCGCCATCGTTTCCATCAGCATTTCCTTACCCGGCCACTGATCCCAGGGGAGATTGACGTCCGAGACCGCATGGACCTGCTGCTTGCCGATCCGGCCGTCGGCGCAGCCGATGGCGATGTTCTTCATGGAGCCGCCGAAGCCGCCCATGGTATGGCCCTTGAAGTGCGTGAGAACCACCATCGAGTCGTAATTGACGATGTGGCCGCCCATGGAGACTTCCTTGAAGTGCTTTCCGCCCTTGACGGGAAGGTTCACTGTGCCTTCCGAATCCATGATGTCGACCGGGCAGAAGGTCCAGCCGTTCACCTTGAGCGTCTCGAGATGGTCCTTCGTCGTGTAGCGGTCGCCGTGATAGAGCGTGTTCGTTTCGACAATGGTGGAATTCGGGATCCGCGCCTGGAAGGCCTGAACCATGTCGCGCGGAAGAATGTTGGGGCCGTGCCGTTCGCCCGTATGAAGCTTGATCGCGACCTTGCCGGAAATGTCACCCTTCACGAGGTCGTAAAGCTTATTGAGGTGCTCGGCGTCGATTACGGGCGAAAAATAAACCTTTGCGCGTTCCTCAGGCTTCGCTTCGCCGGAAGCCTCTGCGGCCAAAGCCGCCGGACCCGCCGCCGCGGCGAGCGCAGCTGCGCCCGCGCGCTGGAGGAACGCCTTTCGAGTCATGGACATGTCGATTCTCCCAATTGCTGTTCAGAAGGCTCTGCCCGCGCGGAATGCTTAAAGCGCGCGGCGCCGCCCTTCATCTCAATTTTGAGAGTTGCGGTCTCCCCGGAATTGCTTCTTTTCAGCAGATTCCTGCCAATTTCTATCTCATTCGTCCTTTTGAGCGGTCTTCTCCTTTAGGCGTCCGAGGGCGTTCAGCTCCCGCCAGTGGATGAGGCAGTAGAAGCCCGCCACGAAGACGAAGCCGCCCACGAAGTTGCCGATCGTCACGGGAAGGAGGTTTCCGAGAAGGACGTCCTCAAGACCGAAGTGAATGCGCGGAACATCGGCAAGCGCCAGATAGCGCGGATCCGTGCCCACAAACCATGCGGCCGGGATGAAGAACATGTTGGCGATGCAGTGCTCGAACCCGATTGCCGCAAAGGCCATGGTCGGACCCCAGAGCGCGCAGATCTTGCCGAAGGTGTCCTTTGCGGCAGAAGCCGCGTAGATTGCGAGGCAGACGAGCCAGTTGCAGCCGACGCCGCGCCAGAAGGCTTCCCAGGGGTCGAGCGAAGTCTTCGCGTTCGCGAGCTTCACGACGAAGCTTCCCCAGGGCATGGTGCCGTTCGTCATTTCAAAGAGGATCCCGCCCTCCTTCACGAGCGCCCAGGCGATGAAGACGGCGCCGAGGAAGTTCCCGAAATAGGAGAGGCACCCGGAGCGCGTCGCGCGCCACCAGCTGATGCGGGAGTTGAAGCGAGCGGCCGAAAGCGAGAGACAGTTCCCGGTAAAGAGATCCGCGCCGCAGAGCACAACGAGAAGAAGCCCCGTCGGGAAGACCATGCCGAAGACGAGCTTCTGCAGGCTCCCCCAGACTTCAGGCGGCATCGCGCCGCTCACGCGCACCGCAAAAAGGCCGCCGAGGCCAATGTAGGCGCCCGCGAGAAACGCGAGGCAGAGCGTGGCAACGATTGTCTGATGGGTGCGCGCGGCACCGCTTGAAACAACGGATTGCAGTATCGCGGCTGCAGGGGAAATCGCCATGACAGGAACTCCGGGGAAAAAGGAGGTTTAGGGACGGACTGAAGAATAACCGGTCTTATGCGGGAAAACCCTTAATTTCTTCCTCTGCACCTCATTTATTGAGTCTATCGTCTCGACGCGATTGCCTCTTTCCTATCGGCGTCAAACTGCAGTCGCAGCTTCTTCAAGCAAGAAAAAAAGCCCTGAGGCATCGCCGGCGGGTATGTTTGCCGCAAATGCTCTCAGGGCTTCCGATCGCACAGGCTCCTGCAGCGCAGGTCGAACCTATGGAACGGGCTTTTTCATGAGACGTGGAAGGAGATCAATCCACCGTGATGAGCTCGTACTCGTTGCTGCCCATGCCGAGTTCCTTCATGTAGGTGAGCTGATGGAGCCCGTGGCGGGATTCAATGCGCTCGACGAGGTCATGGCGCTCCGCCGCCGGGCGGGCATAGACCATATCGATCGACGCCTGGTCGACCGCGAGAATGTCGGTCGAGGCAACGATGCCGATGTCGCCGATCGTGGGTTCGGCGGCCGAAAGCCCTGCGCAGTCGCAGTCAACCGACATGCGGCGCATCACGTTGATGAAGACGATCTTCTTCCCGAAATGGTCGCAGACCGCCTTCGCGGACTCCGCCATCGTTTCCATCAGCATTTCCTTACCCGGCCACTGATCCCAGGGGAGATTGACGTCCGAGACCGCATGGACCTGCTGCTTGCCGATCCGGCCGTCGGCGCAGCCGATGGCGATGTTCTTCATGGAGCCGCCGAAGCCGCCCATGGCGTGACCCTTGAAGTGCGTGAGGACCACCATCGAGTCGTAGTTGACGATGTGGCCGCCCATGGAAACTTCCTTGAAGTGCTTGCCGCCCCTGACGGGGAGGTTCACGGTGCCCTCCGAATCCATGATGTCCACCGGGCAGAAGGTCCAGCCGTTCACCTTGAGGGTCTCCAGGTGGTCTTCCGTCGTGTAGCGGTCGCCGTGATAGAGCGTATTCGTTTCAACGATCGTCGAATTCGGAATCCTCGCCTGGAAGGCCTTAACCATCTCGCGCGGCAGAATGTTGGGACCGTGGCGCTCGCCCGTATGAAGCTTGATCGCGACCTTGCCGGAAATGTTTTCCTTCACGAGGTCGTAGAGCTTGTTGAGGTGCTCGGCGTCGATCACGGGCGAGAAATAAACCTTCGACTTTGCCATATTGCGAAATCTCCCTGAGGTTTGGAGCGGGCAATGAATCTGCCCGCAGACTGCATCTTTCTATGTTGCTCTCCGCAAGTACGAAGATGGATCCCGGGACTTCCCGGAGAAATGCCGTCAGAGCGCGAGATAGGCCTTTTCGTCGACGGGCTCGCACCATTCATTCGAAGCGCCTTCGGCGGGAACTTCAATCGCGATGTGCGCAAACCACGAATCCTTCGCCGCGCCGTGCCAGTGCTTCACCTCGGGCGGAATGTCGACCACGTCGCCGGCTTCAAGCGCCCGGGCGGGCTTTCCCTCTTCCTGATACCAGCCGCGGCCGGCCGTGACGAGAAGAATCTGGCCGCCCTTGTGGTGAATGTGCCAGTTGTTGCGGCAGCCGGGTTCAAAGGTGACGTTCGCGACGACAAGACGGTCTTTGGTGAGGAGCTTGAGCCAGCTCTTTCCCACAAAGAACTTTGCATACGCCGTGTTCGGGTCTCCCGCCGGGAAAAGGCTCAGGCCTTCGGGCGGAACGGACGTTGATGCTGCGGATTCAGTCATGATGGTTTGCCTCAATACGGGGTGCCTGGAAAATTCGAAGCTTCCCTCTCGCTGGAAGCTTCCGATGGAGCCATTCTCCTCCTGATCCCTTGCGTCTTTCTTCGCCGATTTCATCAGAGGCTTGCTCATTTGCATCAGGTTGGGCCTCTTCTGTACCCGGATGGTGCGCTTCTTTCAATCCATGCACTGGCTTGAGGCAGTACTAACCCCTATTCTGCTAGGGCTAAGCTCCTACTCCCCGTGCCTTTCGGCAGAAAACCGTAAACTAGAGAAATCAAAGCGATATCAGAGAGAATGGAGCGTGCTAACGTTTACGGCAATGAGAGCGCAGCAATAAAGCGCTCCGATACGCACGAATTGAAGATGAACCGCCACCATGGGTTCTTCTTGTGGAGAGTTCCAAATGCAGATTTGTTCCGCCGCACGCCTTGAAAAAGACTATTCCGCTGTTGCCGCTCAGTGCGCCCGCACTGGCGAAGCGCAGGTTCTTGCTGAAAACGGCCGCGCCGATCTCGTCGTGATGGATGCGAAGACCTATCAGCGCCTCGCTGAAAAAGCGGCCAGCGCGGGTTCGAAGAGCCTCGCCTCCGACCGCATCGCCCTCGAAATGGGCGTGGTCGCTGCGGGCTGATCCGCCGCACGAGATTCTGAGCGAAGCTTTTCTTCAGAGCAAAGTCCCGGATGGAGATGCACCTCCTTCCGGGACTTTCTTTATGTCCGTTTGCGGCTCCTGAGAGCTCAGCAGCCCCTCCACTTGAAAACCGCGCTTCAGCCCCCATATAGGCTTCATCGGCATTCTGCTTTCGGGCAGGATGCGTCAGACCTTTATCAGATTTCGGAGAAAAAGTCGAAATGGCTGCTGAAACTCATGTTTTCCAGACCAAGGTGAGCAAGCTCCTCAAGCTCCTCGCCAATTCCCTTTATTCGAATAAGGAAGTGTTCCTGCGCGAGCTCGTCTCGAACGCCTCCGACGCCATCGACAAGCTCCGCTTCGCGGCAATTGCGAAGCCCGAGCTCCTCGGCAGCGACCCCGTCTTCTCGATCCGCATCAGCGCCGACAAGGAAGCCGGCACACTCACCGTTTCCGACAACGGCATCGGCATGACGCTCGAGGAAGCGAACGAACACCTCGGCACCATCGCGCAGTCGGGCACCGAAGACTTCCTCGAGCACCTCTCCGCCGATGAAGCGAAGAACGCGCAGCAGATCGGTCAGTTCGGCGTGGGCTTTTATTCGAGCTTCATCGTTGCCGACCGCGTGACCGTGGTTTCCCGCGCCGCGACCGCCGGCGAAAACGAAGCCGTGCGCTGGGAGTCGGACGGCTCGGGCACCTTCACGTCTGAGCTCACCACCCGCGCCTCCCGCGGCACCGACGTGATCCTGCACCTGCGCGACGAGGACAAGAATTTCCTCGATCCCTGGACGCTTCGCGAAACGATCACGAAGTATTCGGACCATATCTCGACGCCGGTTTATCTCCTCGAAGAGAAGCCCGCCGAGGAAGGCAAGGCTCCCGAAAAGGACTGGGTGCAGGTGAACGACGCGAAGGCCCTCTGGACGCTGCCTCCCAAGGAAGTGACGGACGACCAGTACAAGGAGTTCTACAAGCACCTTACGCACGACTGGGAGGATCCCCTCTGCTGGGCGCACAACCGCGTTGAAGGCGACCTCGAATACACGTCGCTCCTCTACTGCCCGTCGGTCGCCCCGTACGACCTCTACAACCGCGACCTTCAGAAGGGCCTGAAGCTCTTTGTCGAACGCGTCTTCATCATGGACCGCGCGGATGCGTTCCTGCCCAACTACCTGAGGTTCATCAAGGGGCTCGTCGACACGAACGATCTTCCGCTCAACGTTTCCCGCGAACTTCTTCAGGAAAGCCGCGTAGCCGCGAAGCTGAAGAAAGCCCTTACCCGCCGCGCGCTCGACATGTTCGCGAAGCTCGCCGACGACAAGGAAAAGTACGGCGTCTTCTGGACGCAGTTCGGCCGTGTGCTGAAGGAAGGCATCGTTGAGGATCCGGACAACAAGAAGGCCATTCTCGGGCTTCTGAGATTCGCGACCACGAAGGCCGGGGCTTCCGACATCACGGTGTCCCTTGCCGACTACGTGAGCCGCATGCCCGAAGGCCAGAAGAACATCTACTACGTCATCTCGAACACCCCGGAAGCCGCTGAAGGCTCGCCCTATCTCGAGGGTCTCAAAAAGAAGGGCGTCGAAGTCCTTCTCCTCTGGGAGCGCATCGACGAGTGGATGATGGGTGCTCTGACCGAATTCGACGGCCACAAGTTCATCCCGGCCACCGCCGCCGACCTTGAGCTCGAGGGCGTGAAGGCGAAGACCGATGATGCGGAGAAGCCTTCCGAAACTTCGAAGGAAGACGACGACAAGGCCGTTGCCCGCTTCAAGGCCGCGCTCGGCGAAAAGGTTGCGGATGTCCGCGTGTCCGACCGCCTCGTCGACTCGGCCGCCTGCGTGGTCGGCCAGCACGACCAGATGCTCACCGAACAGATGCGCCGCATGCTCGAGGCTGCGGGGCAGACGGTTCCGGAAGAAAAGTACACGCTCGAAGTCAATCTCGAGAGCCCGCTCGTGAAGAAGGCGCTCGCTGAAAATGATCCGTCCCGCTTCTCCGAATGGGCGGACGTCATTCTTGATCAGGCGCTCCTTTCCGAACAGGGGTCGCTGAAGGACCCGGCAGGGTTCGTGAAGCGCCTCAATGCGCTGCTTCTCTCGTGATGCAGGGTTTTGAATCCTGAGTTTTTCTCAGAAGGCATGCCGCTCTTTTCAGGGCAGCATGCCTTTTTTATAGATTGAATCAGCGTCTCAGAAGAGAATTGTTAATAAAAATCAATCCCTGAAAAATAACTGTTGCTCTGCAACATCAAATTGATTTTTTTGATTGGCTTATGAACCACAATTCTGTTTTTCTTATTCGAAAATTGCATGAAGCGCGATGACTGCCTCAGCATCGAGAGTGACTCGAGTAGATCCATTAAGCTGATCCTCCAGTACATTCAATCGCCTTCTTGCAGCATTTGCATTCCCGGAATCAGCATATTCCTTAATTACATCAACTGCGTCCATGACTTCTGGCGATTGGCTTGGTACATTTAAAATGTTTTCCATAATTTCACTTACATTAAGTCCATAGGACTGTACTGGCCGGAGAACTTTACCATTCACGAGCAAATTAACATTAGCCGGATCCACTTCTCCAAGCATCACGGGAGAGTTTGAGGCAGCAATAAATTGAATCTTCGGGAAAGCTGTTCTTAGTCCTTTAAGCATTTTGCGCTGCCAGTCAGAATGCAGATGTGCCTCCGGTTCATCAATCAGAATGATTCCCTCCGTCATCACCGCCTCATCCGGCCGGAGCTGCGGATTGAGAACGCACATTCTGCGCAGGATATCTGCAAAAAGCAGAATAACCGAGCGCTCCCCATCGCTCAGCATCGTCATGGGGATCTGAGAAATTCCTGATCCTCCTCCGATCAATATGATTTTTCTGGAAATCATAATAGAACCTATTTCAGGATCCCAGCAGACATCCAGGATTTACGGAAAAGCAGCATTCAGCATCCGATTCAGAACCCGCCGTTCGTCAGATTGATGAATATTTCGTGAAGAATCCCCTTCCCTCAATTCTAATTCATTCCGTAAAGATGCCGTTTCTCTGATCCATGATAAGGTTCTTTCGCAGGAATCATTATTACCTGCATCACTCCAGTTTTGATATGCGGAATTTCTCTTTTCCTTTGTAATCATCGATGAATGTTCAGTTGAATCCCAGTCGAACTCCATGAATCCGGATGACCGGTAGAATGAAAATATCGGCAGATCCTTTCCAGATGCTCTACCAATAATGTCCGCTAAACCCGGATCTTCAATCACTGTATCTTCTTCGCCTGATTCATTGACAATTCTTTTTAATTGAAAGCATTTACCCGATCCGTCTATTTCCATAACGCACCGGATGATACGGCCAACAGTTGGTCGATCACTTCCATCCGTACTATTCAGAATTTCAGCAGAGTCCGTTTTTGCATCTTTCTTAATGAAGAGCTCGCCCGATAGCGCAAAGTTATCCGCGAGGACCTGTAGCCCGGATGCAATGGTCTCAAGAAGATAAGTTTTTCCTTCTCCATTCATGCCTGAAATGATGTTGAATCCTCCGGAGAGCTTTAATTTACGGTAAGGAGCTTCTTTTTCATTTCTGAGTTCTATCGTTCTGATCAGCATGGCGTCTCTTCCGGAATACGGATCCATCCATTTAATTTACTCTTGAGTTTAACCGCAAAAGGATTGCTCCCTTTCACAGATCCTCAATTCGACTATTACTGCTGCGCGCGGAGCTGACGCTCCGCCCCTTCCGAACGAACTTTCATCCGGGATCGCAGACCGAACCTTGAATGCCCGGCTCGGGCACGCGCACCGCGGCGCATGAACCGGATTCAACAGCCAAAGAATCGCCGGCTTCTGATATTCGTCATTGCTCCTCCCCCCGCGGGAGGAGGTGAAAAACATTGGGAAGACGGAAAATAATGCGTTTCCCCAAACTCATCATTGCGGCTTTTCCCATGGACGAAAATTTCGCCAAGGTTCTCGCCTTCGTTGTCTTCATTGCCCTCGGCTGGGGCCTGAGGCGCTTCAACATTCTGAAGCCCGAGGCCTTTCACGCCATCAGCGCGCTCGTCATGTGCGTGACGCTTCCCTGCGTCACGATGACGGGACTGAACGGCTTCAAGCTTTCCGCCGACTACGCCGTCATTGCCGCCATCGGCTTTCTCGCCAACGTGCTCTTTCTCATCATCGCCATTTTCCTCACCCTCGGAACGAAGAACATTGAGGAGAGAGACTTCCGGCGCTTGAACCTCACGGGCTTCTCGGTAGGCCCCTTTGCAGTCCCCTACGTGCAGGCATTCCTCTCGCCCGCGAGCCTCTTGACCGCCCTCGTCTTCGACCTCGGGAACGCCTTCATGGCAGCTGGCGGCACCTATGCGGCCATCTCCGGTATGAGGGAGAAGACGTCGCCCGCGAAAATGATCGGCGTCGTCTTCAAGAAGCTCGCAACTTCAGGCCCCATCATTGCCTTCGTCTTCATGCTCGTTCTCTGCCTCCTGAGCCTCAGGCTCCCCGACGCCGTGATTACCTGCACCAAGATTGGCGCCGCCGCCAACACCTTCCTCTGCATGGTGATGATCGGCGAGGCGCTCAACCTGTCGCTCACCTTCCGGGAGTTCCTCGATCTTCTCAAGATTCTCGCGATGCGCTTCGTGCTTCAGGCGCTTCTTGCCTTCGCGCTTTTCGAGCTCCTTCCCTTCGACCTCGAGGTCCGGCGAGCTCTGGTGCTCGTCTGCTTTGCGCCGGTTCCCGCGATGAACCTCATCTACACGAACCTTCTGAAAGGCGATCTCTCAAAGGCCGCCAACCTGAATACGCTTTCCGTCTTCGTGGCGATCCTCTCGATGTCGGCCGTGATCTACATTATTTGACGGAATTCCGTATCCGCCAAAAAGGAATCCCCGAATGCTTTTCACCGGCATCCGGGGATTTTTTTGCGTGCTGAGATCCTCGAGCGTCTCAGTCAGCTATTGCGTCTTAGAAACGGTGGACGCTCGCGCCCTCAAAGCCCGAAGGCTTCGCGGAAGCGCAGGGCTTGATCACGAGGCTCGGCTTCGTGACCGACGCATCAGCGAGAGGCGCAATGCTCCCGAGCGTTCCGTGCTTCTTTCGGAGCTCCTCGATGTCGCCGAATTCGATCGCGCGTTCGGGGCAGCTTTCGACGCAGACGGGATTGAGTCCCTTCGTCGTGCGGTCGAGACACCCGTCGCACTTTGTCATCTTGCGCTTCTTCGTGTTGAGCTGCGGCACGCCGTAAGGACAGGCCTTCGCGCAGAGTCCGCAGCCGATGCACTTCGATTCGTCGATGACGACGAGACCGTCCTCGGCGCGCTTCATATGGGCCTTGGTCGGGCACACCTTGACGCACGCCGGGTCAGCGCATTCGTTGCAGCCGATGGAAACGTAATAGGCGAAGACGTCCTGACGCCAGGCGCCGTTCCTGTCTTCCTTCCAGCTCCCGCCCTCCACTTCGAGAACACGGCGGAAGTCGATTCCGGGAGGCGTCCCGTTCTTGTCGGCGCACGCGACGGAACACGTGCGGCAGCCCGTGCAGCGGGAGACGTCAATGTAGAAGCCTTTCTGTGTCATTTTCTTAATCTCCTCTCTTCATCAGGCCTTGCGGACGTCGACAAGAATGTTGTGCTGGGCGTTGCCCTTGCCGTAAGGACTCGGACGGTGCGCCGTCAGCGTGTTGATGCAGCCGCCGACGTCAACCCGGCGGCCGTCGATCATCTGCGGGTCGTACCAGGCGCCCTGGGGCATCGTGACGACGCCCGGCATGATGCGCGGCGTAACGCGCACGGGGAGCCGGACAATGCCGCGATCGTTGAAGATCTCAACCGTGTCGCCGTCCTCTATCCCGCGCTTCCCGGCGTCGACCGGATTCATGTAGAGCGCATCCGGGTGGAGGCTCCTCAGCTTCGGGAGATTATGGAAAGTGGAATGAATGCGGCCGTGACCGTGGAAACCGAAGCACTGGAGGGGATACTTCTTCTGAAGCGAATCGCCCGGCATATCCCAGGTGCGCCAGAATTTCGGAATCGCATTGATGCGGTCGCCTTCGGCGAGCACCCAGTCGGCGGTTTCCTTCGCGAGCTGCTCGGAATAGATCTCGATCCTGCCCGTGGGGGTCTTGAGCGGATGCGATGCCGGGTCCTTTCTGAAGGCTTCGAGCGCAATCGGGTCCTTGCGGTAGTGCCAGACCTTGGCAAGCCCGGCCTTCCAGAATTCCTCAAAGGTCGGGAGTTCGGGCGCCTTCTTCCGCGTTTCCTCGTAGCACCAGCGCACCCATTCCTCCTGCGTGCGGCCTTCGGTAAATTCCTTCTCGAGCCCGAGTTCGCGCGCGATCAGGCGGCAGATTTCATAGGAAGACTTCTGCTCGTATTCGGGTTCGCAGGCCTTCTGGATGGCGAGCATTTCCGCGACGTCGCCGTGGCTGCCGCCCTGGCAGGCCATGTCGTTCGTTTCGGGCCCGAGCGTATCGGGAAGCAGAATGTCGGCATAGCGGCAGGAAGGCGTCATCATGTTGTCGCAGACGACGAGGAATTCGAGCTTCTTCTCGTCCGCAAGCACGTCGTGCGTCCAGTTGGCGTCGCCGTGCTGGTTGATCATCGTGTTGCCGCCCGAATTGATGATCATGCGGATATTCTGCGTGAGCTTCTCAGCGCCCTTAAGGGCATCAGTGCGGCGGGTCATTTCGCTGCCGCGAAGAATGGCATCCGTCCAGAGGTAGCAGGGAATCGACGCTTTGACGGGGTTCTTTCCGACCGGGAGGTACACCGCCGGGAAGGAGGTGTTTCCTTCATGCTCGCCCGAATTCGTGCCGGGGAGCCCGATCTGACCGAGGAGAATCGGCACCATGGCGATGGCGCGCGACGTATCCTCGCCGTTCGCCTGACGCTGCGGGCCCCAGCCCTGCGAGACGAAGAGCGGCTTCGTTTCTGCCATCTCCTTTGCGAGGCGGCGGATCACATCGGCAGGAATACCGGTAATGCCGCTCGCCCATTCCGGCGTTTTTTCGATCCGGTCGGGGCCGCGGCCCAGGATATGGGACTTGTAGTCGGCATTCTTAGGCGCAGATGCTGGGAGCGTCTTTTCGTCGTAGCCCACGCAGTACTTGTCGAGGAAAGCCTGATCGACCTGGTTCTTCGTGATCCACTCATAAGCGAGCGCCTCGACGAGCGCTGCATCGGTGCCCGGACGGATGGGAACCCATTCGTCGGCGCGCGTGGTCGCCGTATCGGTGAAGCAGGGGTCGATCACAATGATCTTCGGGCGCTTCTTCGAGAGCGCGAGATCGATCTGGTAGCCCTTGCCGCCGCCAGAGGGACGCGTGACGGAAGGGTTGTTGCCGAAGAGGACGTAGAGTTCGGCGTCCGCAATCACGCTCGGAAGCGACGCCGGACGGCCGCCGTAGGTGAGCGGGAAGGCGGCGGCGAGCTGCGCGTTCGAATAGGAGCCGTAGTACTTGAGGAACCCGCCCATGAGGTTCATGAGGCGCTGCCAGGCGCGGCGCGAGCTCACGATCGACTGCTGGCCGGAGCAATACTGCCAATAGATGGCTTCATTGCCGTAAGCGTCGCGGATCCGCTTCCATTCGGAGGCGATGGTCTTCACGGCCTCTTCCCAGGAAATGCGTTCGAACTTACCTTCGCCGCGCTTCCCGACGCGCTTCATCGGGTACTTAAGCCGATCGGGCGAATAGATGCGCTCGCGCATCGAGCGGCCGCGCTGGCAGGCGCGGATCTGACGCGGGGCATCAGCGTCGTCCGGGAGCGTGTTGTCGGTTTCAATGCGGATCACCTTCCCGGCTTTCGTGAAGCACCGCACCGGGCAGCGCTGGCCGCAGTTGATGACGCAGGCGCACCAGGAAAAGGATTCAATGTCTTCTGCCGCTGCCGCCACGGCGCTTGCGAGCGGCGTCATGGAGAGGCCGGCGAGCGCGAGCGTTGAGCGCAGGAGGTCTCTGCGAGAAATTCCTGTTTCAAGCATTTTGGGGTTCCTGAGACGGAGTTAGGGGAAATTCCTCCGGCGCGAACGGAACGCTTTGACGGTTCTCTCTTACGCGCCTGAGGCTTGTCGCTATTATCCCCGACTTCTACTCACAATGCGCTACTTCTTTGAGACTGACTCACGGAAACGCCTGTTGCAGAGATTAACTTGAGATAGTAATAATTCTCATTCGCCATACTTCCATTCGAAAACGCCGGTACCCGGGCGGGAACCGGCAAAAGGACCCCAATCACTCAGAATCCGATCCGGGGCTTCTTGCGACCTTCCGTCTTGAGAGCCGCATCGCTTTCGAGCCGGCTGAGAAATTCCTCAGCGCTTTGGATGGGACTGAAGGCGGATCCGCGTTCAATGGCCGCAAAGTCGCCGGGCGTGATGCAGTCGAGCGCCGAGAGGCGCGCCTCGAGGCCCTTCACGTCCTTCGCCCCAAGTCCGAGCGCAGCGAGATGACGCTCGAAGAGCCCGAGCCTTTGTTCGGGTCTCAGGAAGTCGAACTTCGCCTTGAGGTCGAACCTGCGAAGCGCCGCCCGGTCAATGTTCTCAAAAAGGTTGGTCGTGGCGCAGAAGATGCCGGGGAAGCTTTCCATCTGGGTGAGGAGCTCGTTTACCTGGGTGACTTCCCAGGAGCGCTGACTCAGTTCCCTGTCGCGCAGGAACGAATCCGCCTCGTCGATAAGAAGGAGCGCGCCCGCGCGCTTTGCCTCTTCAAAAGCCTCGCGAATCAGCGCTTCAGTACCGCCCACGAACATGTTGAGAAGGTCGCTCGCGCGTTTGGCGATGAGCGGCATGCCGAGCTCGCGGGCGAGCCAGCGCACGTATGCAGTTTTGCCGGTGCCCGGAGGTCCGTAGAGACAGAGGCGCCCTGCTCCGCAGCGCTTCAGTCCCTCGCAGATTTGACTGAGATTTGCAGTCGTATTGACGAAGCGGGTGTCGTAGAACACGGGGAGCGCGTCGACTTTTCCGGGCAATTTCCCGAGAGACTGCGCATCGAGCGTGGCGGAAAGAAGCGTTTCGCAGGCGGCGTCGCGATTCTTTTCCTCAACGAGCTTCAGGTCTCTGATCACGGAAGCCGTGCGCGAAATGACGGCGGGCGAAATTCTGTCGCTCATGGCGAGGCGATCAAGCATGCCGGCGCTGAGGAGCTCCCCGAAAGCCTTCCCGGCAATTTGACGACGCACCTTTTCGGGAGGCACGGGGACCTCAAGCAGGATGTCGAACCGGCGAATCAGCGCGGGATCCATTCCCATCAGCGAATTCGTGAGCCAGAACGTCGGAACAGGAGCGGTTTCGACGAGCTTATTGAGCTCTGCTTTATTCGTTCTCTTCAGACCGCCGAAGAGCGTGAAAACGGCGCCTTCATTGATGATGTCTTCGGATTCATCAATGACGAGAAGCGTATTTTCCGCGGTTCTATAGAGCTTTTCGGCGATATTCCAGCGCGATATGCGGGAGTGGGCCTTTTCCTCCTTTTCACGTTCGCGTAACGGCTCGATCTCATAGAGTCTTGCTCCGAGCGCGTCAGCCGCCGCTCGCACAAGCTCGGTTTTCCCGGTGCCCGGCGGCCCGTAGATGAGAATGTTGACGCCCTGCTTTCTGGTTTTCAAAACCTCCCCCAGATATGGAATCAAAAGCTCCCTGACGGCAGGAATGTGGCTGTAGTCATCAATCGCAAGGTTCGAAGGCGGCGTGCGGGAGATGCGCGTGCTGAAGAACGCTTCAGGCGAGATCCTCTCGTTCATGAGCCTCGTGCTTTCCTGATCATTGCCGAGAAGATCAAAGCGCATGTCGAGGCTGTCATCCGTCGCATCGCGAAGGGAAAGAAGCCCCGTACGCATGAGCGTTCCTTCCGAAGAAAAAAGCTGCTCGCTCATCTCTTTTCTGAAGGCAACAGAGAGCACTTCCGACAGAAGGCGGGCGCCGCCTGCAGCAAAGTTGAATTTGTAGAGAAACTCCTGGAGAGGCTGAAAAATGCGTACAAGGAGAAGAAATGCGAGCGCATTGCTTTCATCTTCCGTGAGACCGAATGCGTCTCTAAACGCCCGGATGTTGGACCGCAGGGGCTCGGGGAGTGCATTCTCTTTTCCGGCCGAATATTCAGCCTCCCGGGCATTCAGCTCGTCACGGAGACTTTGCGGGCAGACATCCGGCCTCTCAAAGCCTAATTTTTCTCTTACGGTTTTGAACCAGATTCCGCACGCTCTGTTGGGGCAGAAATCGGCCGAATTAAAGGCGCCATAGTTCATCTCCGACGAATGCTCGAGGCCGAGGCGCAGACACTCCTCAGGAGTCGTTCCTTCCTGCGGGTGCTTGACCGCCCACATGTACGCCTTGACTTCCGCCCGGAACGCCTTATTCCATGGATCATCCGTCATCACGTCGGTGATGTCGATTACCTCCCAGGCATCGCCTTCCACGTAAAGACGCGCCATCCAGAGTCTCGCGATAAATTCGACATCCTGACTTCCCGACTTTTTCCCGCAGCGCGTGAGCTTTCCCGGTTCCGAATGACTGAACATGTGTTTAATTCTCTTGGGGTTTTATTCTTATTACACAATGCGGGCAGAGAAAAATGCGTTTCCCTTTCCCGTGAGCACATAACGATTCTCAGCCCCGCTGCGTCAAAAAACGACCGACCAAAACACGATGCGCACTGCGCTTTGAAAGCCGCGGAAAAGCGCTTGACAGGAAACGCGAAGTTTTCCTGATCGCGCCCGATGAAGCGGACCCGGAAGATCCGCCGCCTCACTCGGGAATGGCTCCGGCAGAATCAACGCGCTTTTCACTTTCAAATTGGACTTTGAACCCAGCCTCTGAGTGCGCGTATCTGAAGGCCCTTTGACAGCGCAGGTGCCGGAGGTGCTCCGCGACTGCAGGTGGTTCGCGAGCCTTAGACTTCATGCGGTCTCTCGCAAGGAACGGCGCCCCATTTCCTGCGCCGACGCGAACCGCGGAGGTTGGTCGGCCTGGCTCCTCTCGGCTCCCGATGAAGAAAACCCGCCGTCTCCAGTCATTCCGGAGCGGCGGGTTCAGAGTCCAATATGAGAAGAGTTCAGCGTCAGAAGACGTACTTCGCGCCGACCGTAAAGCCGGTGCTCGAATAGCCGCTCCTTCCGGCTTCATGGGTCACGTCGCCCCAGAGGCGGAAGTTCTTCGTGAACTCGCCTTCTAGGCCGACCCGGAACTGACCGTAATCTTCGATGCCGAATTCAGCGGTACTGGCTCCCTGTGCATTCACGACCGTACTTTCAAACGTCTTCGTGTTGTGCACCCAGGCGCCTTCGGCATAGACGCGAACGAGCGGATCATTGAAGCGAGGAGTCTGCCCCTTCGACCCGAACTCAAGGCTAGTGCGGGCGCCAAGTGCAATGGCGACGTTCCCGTCTCCTTCAACACTGAAGCGCTGACCGTAGGCGTCCGTCTGATCGCCCGCCGAAACGCCCGACCAAGAGACTCGCGTGAAGGGCGAAGCATCCCAGGACATAGCCCGGCTTCCGTCAGTCGCTGCCGCCGTCCAGAGTCTCTGGTTCCAACCGGCTTCAAGCCCGAGCGACATGCCTCTTGCGTGGTACTTTTCTTTCGTGAGCCCCTGGCCCTTCACTTCGTTCGTGAAGTCGTTCCAGCGAACCTGAGCATTGGCGAATAGCCCGCTCTCGCCCACATGCTGCCACGCCGCATAGGCGCCGAGCGACCAGCCGTCGAAGTCCGCATCCGCCTTGAGGCCCGTGATATTGGAATCCACATCGTAGGAACCGTCGACCCAGCCGCCCATGAGGCCGACTGAGAAGCGACCACCGGCGTCGTTCCATGCATAGAGGTCGCCGCCGAGGTTCGTCGTGGACATGTGGCCGTCGTTCCGGAGCTGCCCGGACGAGTCATCCATTTTGCTCCAGCTGCCGCCCTGGATGAGCCAGAGACTCGTCGTCTTACGTTCGCCCGTGAAGGGATCCGTATAGGACTTCTCGCCGATATGCTGGTTCAGCCCAAAGTCGAATGCCCGCTGGTTCATGAACGCAAGCGCAGCGCGGGCGCCGGCTTCCGGAGTTCTCAGCTCACTCGTCGTCAGAACCGTCGATCCGGTATCCGTGAGCGTGCCGACAAGGTAGTAGCGCAGGCCGTCGTTGGTCTTCATGAGACGGTAGTAATAGTCACCCCTCTTGATCGATTCACCAAGTTCAAGCTCAAGGGTCGAACCGTCGCCAAGTTCAACGACATCAATGCCGGTAACCGCGCGACCAACGGATTCATCCGTTACCGAGAGATCGAGGCGGCTCTTGCCCGTCGCGGCACCCTCAACGACAAACTTGCCGGTTTCCGCATTTTCTGCGGTCACGTGCGCTCCGAGCGCAATGACGCTTCCTTCCTTGCCCTCATAAGATGCCGCACGGAAATGGCCGAGACCGACTTCAATCGTTCCGGCATTCTCTACGGCACCCTCAACCGAGACATTCTTCCCGTCGTTGACGACGAGCGTACCGGAGTTCCGGACATCCTTCGATTGGCCGAGAGCCTTGTCGTGGGCCGCAACCAGCCGGGCGCCCTCTTCGACATGCGTAGCACCGGTGTAGTCGTTCTCGGCAGCGAGCGTAATCGTGCCCTTCTTCGCTTCGAACCCGCCGCTGCCGGTGAGCTTCGCCGAAAGCGTGCTGTCCTCCCCCTCCCTCTCGGAAAGAGAAAGCGTCTTGCCTTCGAGAATGGATACGGTCTTCAACTGCCAGGCAATGCCTACATTGCCCCCGGAAACGCTTGCGCTGTAGCCGTAGATGCCGTCGGCTACGTGTTCGCCAGCCTCATCGGCGATCCTGAAGGTTTTGTCGCCGGCTTTTATTTCCGCATTCTTCGTATCCACGAGCTTGAAGGTGCCGTCGCCCGTTACGTCCGTTTTGGACGTAATGAGAACTGTCGTCAGGTCAGAACTCTTCGACTCCTTAAAGACATCCTGGGCCGTCAGACCCACCTTGCTGCTCCCGGCATCGGGATTGGCCGCAACCAGCTGATCCGTATCGAGGACAATCGTGTTTTCGCCTGTGAGATGGAGACTATTCACGGCAAGATGATTACCAGCCTCGCCGATCGTACCCGGAGTACCGGCGTCATTGAAGAAAAGGCTGGTGTTGTTCAGGACAAGATCGCCCAGCCCGGTCTTCTCCGCCATCGTAAGCTCGCTATCTACGACCGAGAGGTTCTTGCCGGAAATCTTTTGATCCACCGTGAACGCAACCTTATTCAGGCTGATGTCCTTGATGCCAGCAATCTTGTCGGCAGAGTCGAACGCAAAGCTGGCCCCGGTGCCTGATACGTTCAGTTTCGAAGCGCCCTTGATCGTCGCGGCGAGGGTTGCGTCAGATTCGGCGTTGAAGGTAATGGTGGAATCCTGCTTGAGATCCAGAATGCCGGAGAAGCCGCAGCCGTTCGATAACGCGTTCTTCAACGTAATCTCTACGGCTTTAGGCAGACTGAGCGTACCGGTGCCCGTGAGGGGATTATCGATTTCACCGCTGTCGAACGTGCCGGTAAGAGAGCCGTTGATCTCAATGGAACCGGCGCCGAGCCCGTCAGCATGATCAATAGTCGTCGTGGAACCAGATTCCAAGGTGACGGCGCCGGCGAAACCTTGATTTGCCCCTTTAATCTCAGAGCCTTCCCCTGTCAGGTGCAGATTGCCTGCGCCATCTAAGGCATTGGCCGAACCTGTCGTGAGTGTCGCGACGGTATTAGCTTTGTCCTTCTCCGCGTTGACGGTAAAAGTCCCCGACTCGATGCTGAGTTCTCCCTTGACATTCAGCGACTTCACGCCGCTCTGATTGCCCTGAATCGTGACTACGCGCTTTTCGTTGACATTGAGGCTTTCAGTATTGCCGAGAGCTCCTTCCTTGACGATGAGATTGCCGTTGACAACGTTCGTCGCACCCGAGTAGTCGTTCTGCTTATTGGTAAGGCTTACTGGCTTCCCTTCAGCCGTGTCGATCGTCAGGCCCCCTTTGCCGGTGACCTGAGCGCTGAGTTGAGCATCGCCATTGCCCTTCTGTCCAAGCGTGACCGTATGGCCCTCTATCACATCCAGAACCTTGAGCCCATAGGTGACGGAGAGCTTGTTATCCGCGTCTGAGAGTTTGTAGCCATACGTGCCGAAAGCATCGCTGCCGACGGCAAACGTCTTCTCTTCGCCTTCAACTTTTTTGCCGTCCACCGTCAGGTGAGCATTGGCGGCGCCGGTAACGCCCGCAGCTTCAGCGAGCGTAATAGCGTGATTAAGGTTGTCGTCCTGTTCAAGGAGATTGCCCTGCCCCTCCTCCTGAGTGAGATTCTCAATGACGCCGTTAGCAACATTAACGGTGGAGTTCCCCTCAAAAGCAATACTGCCCGTGACTGCAAGCAGGTTGTCCGTTTCAGAAGCTCCCGGAACCGCAGAGGTCGTGAAGTCGAGCGTCGAATCTTTGACCGTAAGGCCGCCTAAAGACAGCTTCGTTGCATCCGCCTTATAGGTAGAACCATCCGTCAGAACCAGCGTAGAGCCGGATGCTTTGTACTCTGAGCCTTTGAGAGTTACCTTTTCGAAGGTCGCCTTTCCCGAGAACGCATCGTTCGAGAAAGTGACTGCAGTAGGTGCTTCTCCTGAGCCCGTGAAAGCAAAGTTGCCTGATCCTCCGACATTGAGGGTGATATCGGTCTTCGACGACTTCACTTTAAGAATCGTATCCGTCGTCGCGAGGTCAAAGCTGCCTAAGTAATCGCCAATGTCTTTGGTGATTTCAACATCTCCGCCTTGCAGTATGAAACTGCCGGAGTCGGAGCCTGAGATCTTGTTTTCGAAGAGGTGCTTGGTTCCCGACGTGGATGCCGAGAAATTTGCTGTGAGCGTTCCGTTGATCTCTATCGTTCCCTTGCCGAGCCCGAGCGCATCATAAATGGTCGTTAACGAATCCGTTCCCAGAGTAACTGCGCCCGTAAACCCTTTGTTCGTTCCATTGATATCCGAGCCCGTTCCAGTAAGGGTAAGGTTGCCGCTGCCCGAAAGGGCGTCGGCTACTGACGTTTTAAGCTTCGAAACGGTATTTGCTATGCCTTCCTTTTCGTTTACGGTAAATGTCCCATCGTTGATTATTAGTTCGCCCTGTACATTAAGCGACTTCACGCCGGTCTGAGTGCCCTGAATCGTGACCACGCTCTTCTCTTTGACATTGAGGCTAGCGGTTTGTCCGAGAGCGCCCTCGGCGACCAGGAGATTGCCCGCCTCAACGTTCGTTGCGCCCGTATAGGCGTTATGCGAATTGGTGAGAGCAACATCCCTGATCGTATTGATCGTCACGCCGCCCGGGCCGCTGATCTTTGCAGTAAGTGTGGAATCAGTTGCATCAGCAGAAGTGCCGAGCGTCAGCATGCCGTTGCGGACTTCAATCTCCTGAAGGGCATAGGAAGCATAGAGCGAGCCTTGATCGGCGCCCAAAAAATATCCATACGTGCCGTAGATTTCGCCGCCTTTATGTTCAATTTGAAGCTTCTTAAGTTCGTTCCCTTTGCCATCTGCGATGGAGACAGTGTTGTTCGTACCCTCAAGTACAACATTTGAAGCCTGAGCGAGAATAAGCCGCTCTCCGCCCTCATCCTGCTCTAGAAGATTGCTTCCCTTGATGTGATCCTTCACGACGGCGCCCTCAATGGTGACGGAAGCGTCCTTCAGGGTGATGTCGCCTGAAGCCTGAAGCACCTTGCCGGCATCATTAGATGCGGGGAGCGCTGCGCTCTTGAATTGCAGCTTCGAATTCTTCGTGACAAGGAGGCTGCCGATCCCGATGTTCGGTGAATCTACGGTGTAGACGGAATTATCCTCAAGCACGACATCGGCATTTCGGAATTTCGCAGCGGTACCGGAACTTTCAAAACGCGTCTGGATGCCGATGACTTTGCCGTCGAACTGTTCATCCTCAGCATCCTCAAAAGAAATGAGGTGTCCATAGCCTCGGATCTCCAGCGTGCCTTTCCCGATGATCGGGTTGGCAATCTTAATCTTCTCGTCGCCATCCTTGACATGAATCGAAAGCTCGCCGTCCGTTGTGTCGACAGCAGCCGATCCCAGGAATTCGGGATCGTCGAGCGTGATCCGCGGCGTCGCATTCCCAGTCTTTATGAACCCAATCTTCGCGAGGCTGGCGTAAGGTCTATCGAGTTTCAGCTCCGTGTTGTCTGCCGCCACAAGATTCCAATTTTCTGAATTATCGTCGTCCACAGGAGCATCAAAGGTCCACGGGCCTTGATAGGCCGAGTTTACCGTTATCGTGCTGCCTTCTTTTGCGATGATGGAGGCCTTCTCAGAAAATATTTCCGTATCCCAAATTTTGCCATCCGGGATGTGAAGAACGAGATTCGAGTTCGCATCTTCAAGGCTGATAGTGCCTTTAAAGGTCGTCTGTTGACCCGATACTGCGAGAATGGAGTCGATGATATTGAGGACACCGCTTCCGGTGAGCGCACCTGCCCCTGTAATGTGATTGTTTGATCCCCCTGCTCCGGCCTGCTCGTCGCTGAGGCTGAGCGTGCCGTTGATGCTCAGCGTGCCGCCGCCAGAAACCTCTAGCCCCCTGACCGTCTGAGTTGTGCCATCCGCGATGAGAACGCTGCCGTACATTCCGATGGAGAGAAGCCTTGTATTACCGAAGGCTTTGTCGACCTGCGCCTCCAGAACAACCTGGCCGATATCAGAATTGACGTAGGTAGCGCCGGTGTAGATATTGGCCTCATCGGAGGCATTGGACGTCTTGATGATGTAGTGCGCACCGTTCCTGGAGTCGGCGGAGAACGTGATGTTCCCGCTCCCGATAATCTTGGCGCTCAATGTGTTGTTATGGTTCGGCGCCGACTTGATCACATACCCGATGCCGCTTTGATCGATAAGTTCAATGTGTTGGAGATCGAACGAACCGGAGATTATTTTGCCGTTCTCTGAGACGACGAATTTTGGCTTTGACCATACAAGCAGCGCACCTCCGTCCGGGGTATCTTCGACCAAACCGGATAGTTCGAGGGTTGCGTTATTTAACCCGGTGATGGATTTCTGCGCGACGATGAGCGGCTTTTCCTGAGGCCCCTGAAAATCGAAGATATTGAAGTTGGCGCGGTCGTATGCAATAGTAAGCTTGCCTGATTGGAGATTAACCGTATCGGCCGAAAGCGTTCCACCAGTGAACGAAAGCTGGCCGCCATTGAGCGTAAGGTTATTGACGGTCTGATTGTTATCTACCGTCAGAACGCTGCCGGCATTGATGATTGTGTTGTCTGCATTCTGCAAAATCGCGCGTGCGTTCGAAGACAAAAGGCGCGATTTTGTTAAGCTCAAAGTACTTATGCTGCTGGTGCTGCTATTCGCATCAAAAACGACATTGCCGACTTCTGTTCTGTTGATATGAAGATTGCCTGCTCCTGTAAATACGTTGCCGATCTCCAGAACTCCGGGATCCGTGTGATAGATAGTGAGAACCCTATCGGATCCAATGGTGATTGCACCTGAGCCGCCCACGCTCATAATTGAAGCTGTACCTTGACCTTGCAGATCAAGCGCGGCGCCCTGCTCAACATTAAGCGTCCCGACATCAAGCGAACCATTAAACATCGCCTTTCCGCCGTCCTTGATGCTGATGGTGCCGCTTAGGTTTTCGTAAGCCCCCTGCATGGTGAGGGTGCCTGCAATCTCAATACCGCCTCTTTTGCCGCAAATGCCGCCAACAACATCAAGGGAAGAATTGGAATCAACAGTTATTGTCCCGTCATAGGAATGTGTGCCTGTAGCGCTCAGCGTCACTGCAGTACCGTTTTTGCCGTCGCCGATCTCCAGAGGTCCGTCTCCTGTCAAAAGCGCATCCACAGAGCCGATGCCGAGGATATAGGTTTGGTCGGAGAGTTTCAGATTCTTATCACCGGCAATAGCAAGCGTGCTGTCGTTGCGTAAGACAATATCGTTCCAGCCGGTCAATACCAGAGATTTAAACGTCACATCGCTGGCTGCGTATACGTACGCATTCTCGAATTCTGTATCTGTTTGGCTGAAGAAGTTTGCAGCGCCCTTAACCCAGTCCAGGGTGGCGTTCTTAAGACTAAAAAAGCCGTGGAAGTCGTTTCCAGCATTCATCAGCCTGATTGTTGATCCAGATCCAGCTTTATCAATGAGCTCTATGCGGCCGCTTCCTGAAAGTTGGGCATAAACTTGCTCATTGACCTGTTTAACATTGTTGTTGCTGCCAATAAACTTTGAGTGTTCTCCTACTTCAATCCGCCCTGCTGAAGAGCTCTCGTTATTCACACCCGAAAATGCCGTCAGGTGTTCAGCATAGACGGTTGTATTGCCTGACAGGATGATTGAGCCGTCAAAACTGCTCTTGGCATTGTCCTTGGCTGTCAGCGTGACATTCTCAAGACTCAGAGTCCCGGCTCCCTGAATTGCCGAAGCGATTGATGAGCCCTTGCCGTTTTCAGGTTGACTTATAGTCAAAGTATGGGAAGAGTTGATCGTGAGCGTTTTATCGGTGTTCGATGCAGTAATCGAATCCAATGTCTTATCCGAATCAACTGTGTAGTTGTCGCTCATCACCAGATCTTCAGCCAGTGCTGAAGCAGGCATGCCCCCCAGAAATCCGGCGACCAGAAGAGCAGCCGCAACGCCGGAAAAACGAACTCTAAATTTATTTACTGAAAAATCAACAGGTTGCCCCCCCGAAATTTGAGGAAGCGCGCTTGCCGCGGCTTCGCGTCATCTCGTTGACGGCCTGGAAAACTTTCAGAACTTCGTTGTAGACGACCTTAAAGACGGCATTCATGATCACACCTCCTCGCTGCATACCCGAGGGACGGCATTGCGATTTCAAGATAAGACTATTTTCGCCTGTTTTGCCGCCTGAATGTGCCTGAAGTTTCGGGATTTCACCGGAGATTCGGAATACCCGCGGCTTGCGAAGGAAAGGCATGCATTTTGCAAAGCCTCGGCCGCAGCGCGCCGCCTGGCGCGGCAGCGGGAATCGTGAGGCGAATGACGATAGTCATTTTCGTCCGGCATGCCGAAATAAATAGGGGAAACCTTAAGCCGGTGGCCTGCCCGCCAAAAACGGACGTCTGTCACTTCCCGGCAGGCTGTGGGAGGCTCTGCGCCCTGCCCGCGCCATTCCCTTTTTCAGCTTTTCGAGCAATCGAGCGCCGAGGATCTCACTTGGCACTGCGGACAAATTCATCCTCGCAAGCGACCGGATCCTGATGCTCCCTGAACCCGATCTCCTGCACGGCGTCCGGAGTTCAGGATCAAAATCCATTCGTCGGTCGTGGATCTGAGATCAGCGCCCCGATATCGCCGTCACTTCCCCTTGACTTCCCGCGCTCTATTGCATCAAGGAGCCGCAAAACTCTTACAGCACATCGATAGAGGTAAAATCCCCGTTTGGCCCGCGAAAACCGCATGACGGCAGGCGGGCCTGAAGATTTTCCCTTCAACAGCAAATTTCAGAATCGGCTTCAGAGAAATGCAGGGCTTTACGAGCGGAAGCAGCTGGGAGTGCAAGGAGTGGTTTGAGACCTTCTCCTCGCAGTTCCCCAACTACACGTCACCAGGCATCTGGATTGCGGCGCAGGAACGCCTTCACGGACTCAAATCCCGGAAACTCACCTGGGACCGGACTTCGCGAACGGTGAAGCTTTCGCTCACGAATTCGCGCGGGCAGCTCTATACGCTTGCGATGCATTTTTACCCGGGCTCAACCCCGTCCGTCTCAAAGATTCTCGGGGAAGCCGCAAAGATCACGGGACTGATTCCGTGCCTCGCGAGCGGCGACCTGCCGCCTGCTCTCAATGACGCGATCAAGACTTCGGGCGAAGACGTCTTCCTGAAGAACCCGGGAAGCATCGAATTTGATCCGGGCATGATGTCGAGCGAATGCGCGCTTCTGATTGCCGCCTTCCTCGAAGAGCTCGAGCAGGAGCCCGGACGCTGGTTCCGCTTCATTAATCTCAATTTTGCTGAGGAAGCCGAAAAGCTCGAGAAGCCCGCAGGCCAGCTCGCTCCCGAAGGCGGCGACGAGAGCGCTCCGGCGGATGGCGAACATAAGTCCGGAGCCTCCGTGAGCCGCGGCGACGCCCTTCAGCAGGAAGCGCTCTCCCCGTCGACGCCCTTCACTTACGCGAGCATCGGCGAAATCATCCGTTTTGCCGCCGCTCAGATTCCGGAACTTGAGGTTCCCGCGATGGAGGACGAGGAGCGCCTTCAGCGCCTTCGCTTCTGGATGCCGCAGCCGCTCCCGGATATTGGAACAGAGCTCATTGATGCGCTCCCGTCCACCGGCCTCTCGCCGCTCATTGCCCGCCGCTCCTGGTGCGCATTCGGCGACACGGAAGCCCGTGAATTCCTGAAAACAGTAGTGCGGGCGTCCGCCCACAGCGTGCGCGAACTCCTCGGGCAGCTCATCCGCCGCGAGGAGCGTCAGGAACGCACGCCCGCCGTTACCGTCAACCCGAAGTGGCGAAAGTTCCTCGAGACTCAGGCCGAAATCTTCGCGCAGGACGCCTCGCTCACGATCGACTTTGAGGCGGCAGTACTCGCGACCCTCCGGCTCGAGGCGATCATCAAGGCGCCTCCGGCGGATCATGACGAAGAGAAGATGCGCGATCTCCATGTGAATGCGGAGGTCTTCCTTCAGTCAGTGCTCGCGCTCACGCGCCGCGAACTCCTTCCCATGAAGCCTGCCTTTGCGATCTGGCATGCACTAAGCCAGACGGCGGCGGAAATCGTAGCCGCGGGCGCCTTGGCGCCGATCCCGGTGCCTTTAAGCGCCACAGAGTGCTACGACCAGTATCCGGGCTTCCGGGTTTTCTGGATTCCGGCGGTCTCTACGCCTCAGGTGAAGACGCTCCTCTCCGAGGCTTATGCCCTCACGAAGGGCTTCCTCACGCAGAAGAAAGGCGGCAAAACCTTCCTTTCGGGCGAGGATCCGAAGGCCGAAGGCGCAGAGATGCGCGCCTTCTTCTGGTGCATGACGCTCATTACCACGGCCTTCGTGAGAAACGCTTCCGAAAAGAATAAGGAAGTAAGCCGCCTCATGATCGGAAGACGCGTGAGAAAGGCGCTCACGGGCGACGGCTTTGCGCCGGAACCGCCCGCCTACGACGATCTCGCAAGCGTTCTTTCCGCCTTCTTCGCGCTCCCGCTCGCCGCCATGACGACGCCCTGCCGGCTTGTGCTCGCGGGCGAACTCGAAAACGGGGCTCTGAAGCTCACGCTTCACGTGAAGCCCCGCACCGGGACAAAAGAAACGGCGTCGGAGAACGAGTCGAACGACTCTCCCGAATCTTCCGGCAGCCTCACGATCACCGAGTGGGAGAAGCTAGGCGACGACCCCGATCACCGCGTGCGCGCGGCAGTTGAACTTCTCGCCGGCACCCACCCGCTCTTCTCTGAATTCGGCGCGAGTTTTGAGAACCCGGCGTGGCTTCCGAGAAGTCAGTGGGAATACTTCCTCTTTACCGCCATGCCGGCGCTTTCCGCCTACGGTATTGAATTCGATCTCCCGGAAGCGCTCAAGAAAATCGAAAAGCCGAGAATCGTGCTTTCGGCGTCCTCTGCGCCCAAGACCTCCCCGAGGAGCCCGAGGCTCGCAACCCAGGGGATGCTCAACGCCGCAGCGCTCGCCGACTTCCACTGGGAGATTGCGGTCGGGGACGAGCGCATGACGCTCGAGGAACTCCGCGCCCGCATCAATGCCGAGGGTGAGCTCATTACCTCCGGGGGCGCGCTCTTCCATCTCTCGAAGGCCGATCTTGATCGCCTCGTCCTCGAATGGATGGAGGCGCAGAAGAAGGCCCTCACCAACTGGGAAAAGCTCCGTGCGCTCCTTTCGGGCCAGATTGCCGGGAGAACGGTGGAAGCAACCGAAGAGCTCCTCGGCAAGATCCGCGAACAGGCGGCCGTGAAGGAGCTTCCGCCTCCCGAAGGCCTCAACGCGACGCTTCGTCCCTATCAGGTCCGCGGCTACTCGTGGCTTGTGCAGAATGCGCTTCTCGGTCTCGGGTCGCTCCTTGCCGACGACATGGGCCTCGGCAAAACCGTGCAGGTGATTGCGGCGGTCGTGGAACTCAAGAACCGCGGACTCCTCTCGACGGGCCGCGTCATCATTGCGGCTCCAGCGTCGCTCCTCGTCAACTGGCAGCGCGAGATCGAGCGCTTTGCGCCCGGCCTCACGACCCAGATCTTCCACGGGAAGGAGCGCGAGCTTGATGACGGCCCCGACCGTCCGGACATTCTCATTACCTCCTACGGGCTTCTGAAGCGCGAATTCCCGAAGCTCTCCGAGCTTCATTTCCGTCTTCTCGTTCTCGACGAAGCGCAGGCCGTCAAGAATTCCAAGACCGGTCAGGCGCGCGCCGCTCAGGAATTCCCTGCCGACGCCGTTGTGGCGTTGACCGGCACGCCGGTCGAAAACCGCTTGTCCGAATACTGGTCGATCTTCTCGATTCTGGAGCCCGGACTCCTCGGAACCCCTGCGCAGTTCCGCCGCGAATACGTCGAACCCATCGAAGAGCACAGGGACGCTGGAGCGATCGACCGCTTCCGCAAGATCACGGCTCCCTTCCTTCTGAGGCGCGTGAAGACCGATCCGGGCATTCTCGATGAATTGCCGGAAAAGAACGTCGTCGACTACTTCACGACGCTCACGCCCCGCCAGGTGGCGCTCTACGAAGAGTGCCTCAGGGAAAATCTCGAGGAGCTCGAGACCCTCGACGCGAGCGCGGCGAGCGCCGATCAGAGCGGCAGAACGCTCAATGCCGCCCACGTCCGGGCGTCGAGGCGCGGTCAGATTCTGCGCATGATTCTGCACCTCAAGCAGATCTCGAATTCGCCCTCGCAGTTCCTGAAGGAAATTTCCGATAAGCCCGACTCCGGCAAGGCCGAAGCGCTACTCGAACTCCTTCACCGCTGCCGTGAATCGGGACGCAAGGCCCTCATCTTCACGCAGTTCCGCGAAATGGGCGAAAGGCTCGTGCGCTGGATTGCCGATGCGACGGGAAAGACCCCGGAGTTCCTCCACGGCGGCGTTCCCGCCTCAAAGCGCATGGAGATGGTCGACGCCTTCCAGAACGATCCCAATGCGGAAGTTTTCGTATTGTCCTTGAAGGCGGGCGGCACGGGCCTCAACCTCACCGCGGCTTCCGCCGTCATTCACTACGACCTCTGGTGGAATCCGGCCGTCGAGGACCAGGCGTCCGACCGTGCGTGGCGAATCGGTCAGCGGCGCGACGTCGTGGTCTACCGCTTCATCACGGCGGGCACCTTTGAGGAAAAGGTGAACGAGATGCTTAAAAAGAAGCGCGAGCTCGCGGACCTTGCCGTCGGCGTGGGCGAATCCTGGATCGGAGACCTCACGGACGACGAGATCAAGTCGATCTTCTCGCTCTCGAAATAAAGAGATAGGCCCGGAAGAAATCCTCCTCCGGGTCTCTTTCTTATTCTTTGGAGCTTGCTCAGGGGCAAAGCGCGCCCGCTGCGTCCGGGAGCCTCAAATTCGCGCTATCTCAATCACGCGCTGATTGGTGCTCCCGAACCACTTGCCCTGTTCCGTCACCTTGCGGCTTTCGATGAAGGGGCCGTCGACGAGCACGTCGATCTTTTCGATGAGGGACTTCGCGGCCGGATCGTTCATGAGGTGCTCGTATTTGCGCCCCGTCCAGATCCAGATGGTCTTTTCTTTTCCGAACTTCCCGCGGTAGGCGTCGACGATGCGCGCAACCTCCGGGATGTTCTCGGCCTCAAAGGGGTCGCCCCCGAGAATGGAGAGGCCGGCGATGGAATCATCGTCGGAATCCCTGAGGAGTTTCGCGAGCGCATCCGCATCAAAGGGCTTCCCCGCACCGAAATCCCAGGATTCCGGATTGAAGCACCCCTTGCAGTGAAGCGTGCACCCGGAGACGAAGATCGAAACCCGCACTCCGGGGCCGTTGGCCGCATCGAACTTGCTGTAGCCGCAGTAGTTCATTTTCGACTTACATCGAAATGCGGCGCTCGATCTCGCGCTGCTTGCCGTCGTTCATGCGGGTGCGGCCGTTCATGTTGGAATAGCCGAGATATCCGCAGACGCGCGAAATCACCGAGAGATTGGTGCTCCCGCAGTGCGGGCACTTGTTGAGCACGTTATTCGAGTGCGTGCCGCAGTCGTTGCAGTAGGCGCTGTCGAAGTTGACGCCCTGATAGAACCCCATCTTCATGCCGCGGCGGATGATGGCCGCATCGGCTTCGAAGTTTTCAGGGTTCGTGAGGCGCACGTACTGAATGTGACCGCCCGGAGCGAGGTGGAAGCTCTCGAACTCCGCATCCTGCTTCTCAAAGGGCGTGATGTCCTCGGTCACATTGACGTGGAAGCTGTTCGAGAAGTACATCGGGTCGTAGTGCTCGGTGTGCTCGAACACATTGTCGATCCCGCGCTCGCGGCAGAAGAGCGCATACTGACGCGCCTGCGTGCCCGTAAGGGACTCGGCGGGCGTGCCGTAGATCGCGTAGAGATGATGGTCCTCGGCCTTGAAGGCATCGATCCTGTTCTGAATGTGGCGCAGCACCTTGTGGGCGAACTTCCCGCCCTCATCGATCATGCGCTCGCCCGTCCAGAGATAGGTGGACTCGTCGAGCGCCGTGATGCCGAAGCTCGCGGTCATGTAGTCGACGAGGTCGCCCACTTCTTCATCGGGCTCCCGGTAGCCCTTGTAGAAGCCCCCCTGCGTGAAGGCAAGCGGGTTCGACGATGCGCGCTGGTGACGGATGAAGTCGTAGCGTTTTTTGAGGAACTCGCGGATCACTTCGAGGCGGTTGTCGAGAATCTCCCAGAACTTTTCGCGCCACTCGGTCGGGTGCTCGGTGCGCGCAAGGCTGATGAGAAGCGGAATGTTGAGCGAAACCGCGCCGATGTTGCAGCGGCCGATCGTCACATACTTGCCCGTTTCCGGATCCTGCCAGGGCGTGAGGTACGCGCGGCACCCCATCGGGCTCGTCACGACGCCGGTCTTGAGGAAGAGCTTCGAGACGTCGCCGTGGTCGGATGAAAGCGAAAGCCAGTCCGGGTACATGCACTGAGCGCTCGTCTTGACGCCTTCTTCAAAGAGCGAGGCAGACCACTTGTCCGCCTTGATCTGGCGCTCGTCGTAAAGGTAGACGAGCTTCGGGAAGATCACCGGACGACGGCGGGCGCCGTGACCGTTTCTGCGGGTCGTGAGGATGATGCGGTCGATTTCATAGAGCCATTCCTTCTCTTCCTCGGGGAGCTTCGGATCCCACTGGCCGAAGGAAACGGTCGTGAAGGCGATGTCGCCGCGGGACGACGTCACCGTGTTGAGCTTCAATTCCAGCGACTGGAAGCCCTGCTCGAGCTCGCGGATCGTTTCGGCATGCGCCATCTTCTTCGCAGCCTCTTCAGGCAGACCGCAGGTTTCCCTGTACTTTTCGTAGGCGCGCGCCCAGGTCTTCTTCACGTAGGGGAGAAGAACCTTGTCGAGCTCGGCGATCGTGAGGCCGCCAAACTGCTGAGCGGAAGCGACGAGCGTGATGTCGCCGATCACCTGAAGCGCGCTGTGAACGCTCTTCGGTTCCGTATATTCGACATTGCTCATCTCGAAGCCGCCCTTCAGAATGGAAGCGACGTCAAGGAGGCAGCAGTTGACCGATCCGAGGATCATGTCGCGCATGTCGTGAATGTAGATGTCGCCGCGCTCAGTCAAGGCCTTCTCGGTCTTCGAGAGATAGAACTGCTTATAGAGCTCCTTCGTGAGATAGCCCTTGATCAGAACGCCCTTCGTGGAAACGAGGGAGGAGTCGAAGTTCGCGTTTTCGCGGTCGCCGAGACGCAGAACGTCATCGGCTTCCTGGCGGATCTTTTCAAAGGTCTTGGCGTACGTCGTCTTGTAGTAGCGGTATTCGGCGTACGAATCCGCCACGTCCTTGAAGCCGAAGGAATTGAGCGTCGCAATGACGAGCTCATGGAGGGATGCAACCGGAACAGCTTCCTGATTCTCAACACGCTTTTTGACGGTTTCCGCCATGGCGGTCATCGTTTCTTCCGGAATGATCCGGTCGTAGCGAAATGCCGCTTTTTCGATGGCGCTCACTATCTTTTTATCTTCAAAAGGCTCAAGCGAATTGTCTTTTTTTAATACCTGCATCTCAAGAAGCTCCGGGCACCCAAGGGAAGCACTCAAAAAGAACGGCGACCATCACTACGGAAGCTCGCCGATCGGTGCTATACCTTTGAATTTTATGAATATTTGTTTCTATTAAGGCGTCATTATAAACCAAGGTCCTGCCGTCTCCCGCCCCTCTCAAATTCCTCCCCGGGGCTCTCTTCATCGGGTCCGGAAAGCACCTCAGGAAGCCGTCTGATTTTTCTCAGCTTTCAAAAAGCCCCTCTTTTTGCCTATTTTTTAGGCAGCCTCAGATTTTTCCGATATATCAGTCATAAGTTTTCTGCCAGACGATCGATAGAAAAAATCAAAAATCATGTTTATCAACAGACATCGAATTGTCTCTGATCGCCCTCCGCCTCCTTTTCTGCACCATAGATTCATCGGACAGCATTCTCAATACCATATATAGCGTTTCTTGCTTCAAGTAATGACTTTTATCCACAATCTGTGGAAAAAATGCGCTTCTCTGAAATTTTCGAAGAAGGCTGAAGCGAAACCGGGCGTCCTGACCCAAAACCGCCATTCGGGTAAAAACTGATCTCAAGGTCGGTTTTCTGCAGTATTGTGATCGGGACCAACCAAAAGGAGAAGCACAATGATTCCTCTCAGAACCACTCTGACGGCGATTGCGGCAGCGCTCTCGATTTCGGCGGCCGCGGCGGCCCCCGTCACAACAACCGGCACCGGCGTCGGCAAGCACGGCGACGTGACGGCGGAAGTCACATTCGATTCCGGCCGCATCACCCGCATCAACGTCGTCAAATCGAACGAAAACAAAATCCTTGCGGCGAGAGTCTTCACCGATCTTAAGGATGCAATGATCGCGGGCAACAGCGCCTCAGTCGACTCGATTTCGGGCGCTACTGTTTCGTCGGAAGCCCTTAAAACAGCCGTGGCCGAAGCGGCCCGGAAAGCGGACGTGGTGCTCTCCGGTCCGGTTGCCGTCATGAAGAAAGCGGCAAAAGTTCCTGAAAGAAGCGTCTACGACGTGGTTGTAATCGGCGCGGGCGGCGCCGGATTCTCGGCCGCGATCGAAGCGAAGGACAACGGGGCCTCCGTCGTCATTCTCGAAAAGATGCCTTCCGTCGGCGGGAACTCCCTCGTCTCCGGTGCGGAAATGGCGGCCGCAAACAACTGGGTTCAGAGAAAGCTCGGCATTCTCGACGACTCGGTTGAACTCCATTACCAGGACACGATAAAAGGCGGCGACTATAAGGGCGATCCGAAGGTCGTGCGCACCATGGTCGAAAATGCTCTTCCCGCGGCCGAATGGTGCCGCGACGTCATCGGCGTCGAATTTCAGGAAGACAACCTCTTCTTCTTCGGCGGCCACTCGAAGAAGCGCTCCCTGATCCCGAAGGGAGCGACCGGCACGGAATTCATTCAGAAGTTCACTGCCGCCGCAGAAAAGCGCCGTATTCCCATCATCACCGGCATGAAGGCCGAGGAGCTCATTCAGGATGCGTCCGGGCGCGTCACGGGAGTAAAGGCCCGCATGGACGGGAAGGACTACGTTTTTGAAGCAAGGAAAGGCGTCGTCATCGCAACGGGCGGGTTTGCCGCCAACGTCGAAATGCGCACGAAGGCAAATCCCTTCTACGGAGCAGGCTTCAAGACCACGAACATGCCGAGCGCCACGGGCGACGGCATTCTCATGGGCGTGAAGGCAGGCGGCGAAGCCGTCAATATGGGCCTCATCCAGACCTACCCGATGTGCGATCCCGTAACCGGCGCGATTGAGCTTATCGACGACGCCCGCTTTGAAGGGGCAATCCTCATCAACCAGGAAGGAAAGCGCTTCGTTGAAGAGCTCGAACGCCGCGACGTCATGAGCAAGGCGATTCTCGAGCAGACCGGCAAGTACTGCTACGCGCTCTTCAATCAGGCGATTGAGGAGAAGTCGCACGCCATCACTCATCATCAGGATGAAGTTGAGGTCTTCACGAAGTCCGGAATCCTCCACAAGGCCGATACGCTCGAGGATGCGGCAGCCTTCTTCAAGATCCCCGTTGAGAACCTCAAGGCCACGGTTGCGCGCGTCAATGAATTCGCGAAGACCGGGAAGGATCTCGACTTCAACTACCGCGGCCGCTTTGTCGACCTATCAACCGGTCCCTACTGGATCTACCGCGGCGTCCCGTCCTGCCACCACACGATGGGGGGCCTCAGGATCAATGAGAAGGCCGAGGTCCTCAATAAGGACGGAAAGGCAATTCCCGGTCTCTACGCCGCGGGCGAAGTGACGGGATCGACCCACGGCACGAACCGCCTCGGGTCGAACGCCTATGCCGACATCATCGTCTTCGGACGCATTGCCGGTGAGGAGGCGGCTAAACGCTGATCCTGACAGTAGCTTGATCTCTTCCGGGCTCCCCGCCATTTCAAGGCCTTATCCTTGGAGCCCGGAAGAATTTCACTGCAAACAAAGGAGCGCCATTCTCATGCCGAAAAAAGGTGAAGCGAGCCGCGAGGCGATCCTCAGAACATCCCGCGAGATCATTCTTGAAGAAGGCATTGAGAAGCTCGCGCACGGCGCAATTGCCGCCCGCCTCGGCCTCAGCAAGAGCGCCGTGCTCTATCACTATTCTTCAAAGCGCGCGCTCTGGGAGGCGCTCATCGCTCAATATGTCGGGCACCTTGCTGAGGAAGAGGCCCGGCATGAAGCGTCCTACATTGACTCCGGCCTGAGCCCTGAGGAAGCTATTCTCCCTGCCATGCGTGACTGGTTCATGGATTTCTCACGCAATGCCGAAGGGTGGGTCGAAATCGGGGCCGCTCTCATCGGGCTCCATCAGAACGACAAGGCGCTTCTTGAACCCATTCGCGGCTGGTACCGGGATCTCTACCGACGGATCGCTCAATCCGGTCTGCCGCGGGAAAAAGCCTTCGCTGCCATGATGACCTTCGACGGGCTCTTCAACTCAATGAAGCTCGGTCTCTTCGTGCTGGACCGCGACGCTGCTGAGCGGATCTCAGGACAGGTGCTTGAAGACCTCTTCAAGGATCAGCCCGGGAAACTCACGAAGATTGAAGCTGTTCATCTGAACTTAGTCAGCGGCCGGAACTCTCACGACATTGCAGATTAAGCGCGTCTAAAAAAGGTTGAGAACACTGCAGAGACTTTGATTTACTTTCGCCATCTCTGATAAAGATAATGAACCTATGCATTGGCTGAGAGAAGTCAATGGTACGGTCATAATTTTATCTGTTGCTACCCAACTGACTTTCTGCAATCCATTTTCTTCAGATGGGTCAAGACGGACGCGTGTAGGTATATTTCCAGAATCAAAGGAAGTTATAAGACACATAATGGAAGACTGGAAATCTGTAATTGCATCTGATTGAATAATAACTACAGGTCTGGGTTTTGACGCATAACCTTCAGCTCGGCAGAGCCAAACTTCACCTCTTCGCATGTTCTTTTTCTTCTTGATCTGCATTTTGCATTGTTTCTTTGGCAATCTGCTGTGCAAAGTCAAGCATTTCTTTTTCACTTTCAAAAGGCTCAACTTCACTTCTGGCAAGAAACGGCTGCTTAAAGTTTACTTCGCACTTAAATCCATCGGCAGCATTGAAAGCCAGAACAAACATTCTCAATACTTCGTTTGGCGTGGATCCTAACTGTTCAACCTTTTCGAAAAAAATATTACCTTCATGTTCATTAATGCTAAGTGCCAATTGAACCGTTGACATGCTTCCTCCGCATTCACGAAATTCAACTCATTTGCTTTTATAGTATATATTTTTCCTCATAATTTATCACAGTCATCCATATCCACAGGGATCTGCAGGCGGATGCATCTTCCTGACGTCAGCGCATGCAAGCGACCAGCGAGCTCAAAATAACGGACATCCCAAATGGAGCTTGCAGTCAACATCTTCCAACAACTTATTTTGGGTAATTAAAGAACGACGACATCTTGCCGCAATAGCGCGCATACAGATAGATATTAAAACCGCCCGGTGGATGGCGCTCCGTCCGGGCGGTTTCATTCAGGGATCGAATCCTGCGTTAGTAGAAATACTTCGCGCCGACGATGTAGCCGTAGGATTCGTAGTCGTCCTCACCCGAGCGAAGATTGAAGTCGCCCCAGACAAGGAAATCGTCGGAGAGATGCATGACCGCGCCGAGACGCGCCTCTGCGAAGTCCTCGAGATCGACGGTCGCGGTGCTCGAACCCTTCTCGTTCGTCACCGTGGCATTGAAGTCCCTTGAGTAATGAACCCAGTTGCCTTCAACGAAGAAATGCATCGCCGGGTCATTCCACTGAGGCATGGCGTCATCCGTGAGCTTGAGGCTCGCACGAACGCCAAGCGACGTCATCAGATTGCTCTTCCCGTCCGTATCAAAGCGCTGCCCCGTCGAGTCAAAGCCCGTGTCCGCATCGAAGTCCATCCAGTAGAAATGCGCGCGCGGCTCAAGATCAAAGGCCATGTTGTAGCCGCCGGAATTCTTCTTCGTGAAGAGACGCTGCGTCCAGCCGGCTTCAAAGGTGGCGCTCAGACCTTCGGAGTCATATTTGTCCTTTTCGAGTCCCTCTTCCCTGACTTCATTCTCGAAACGATTCCAGCGGATCTGCCCGTTCGCGAAGGGGCCGCTTTCCGCACGCGTCTGCCACGAGGCATAAGCGCCCACGGACCAGCCTTCGAATTTTGCATCCGCTTCGAGCCAGGTGACGTCGGACTTCGTGTTGTAGTCCGCTTCGCCGTAGCTTCCAAGGAGACCGATGCGCAGGGTATCCGTTTCGTTGAGATTCCACTTGTAGATGTCGCCGCCAAGGTGCGTGACGTTGGTGCGTCCGTCGAACCCGAGCTGGCTTGTCGTGTCGCCGAACCTCGACCAGTTCCCCATATTGAGCATCCAGATCGAGGTTTCACGTTCTTCGCCCGTGAGCAGGTCATAGTAGACGCGGTCGCCGACGTGGCCTCTGAGGCTCAGGTCGAAGACTTCCGCAGCGAGGTACGCGAGACCTGCGCGCGCGCCGGCCTGGGGCGTCTTCAGCGTGCTCGTGGTCCAGACGACGTCGGAGCCGCCGCCAGTGCCGCCCTGATTGTCCGGGGTTGACGGATTCTTTTCATCCTCTACAGGTGTCTGGCCGGAAGTATTGTCTGGCTTCTCCGAATCCTCAGGATCGGGATTCTTCGAAGAATTGTCCGGAGTCTCCGTGGTCTTTTGCGGCTTCTTCGTGGTTGTCAGATACCAAGCTGCGCGATCTGAGTTGGAGTCATTGTCAGTCCTTACGAGCATGTATGTGTATTCGTCTAATTGAGGCCGCTTGTCTTCAGGGATTTCAAGCATCAATGTAGAACCAGGCGCCATGGTCACAACATCAAGGCGGTCAAGCGCGCGCGCTTCGCTGCCTTCACGAACCTGGACATCAACCTTCCCTTTACCTGTGGCCTTCTCTTTAACAATGAGCATGCCCGTCTTGGAGTCTTTCCCCTTAAGCAGCGTGCTCACCTGTATGGTGCTGCCTTCTTTACCTTCATATCTATCGGTAAAGAATTTCTTTTCTCCAATAATGAGCGTTCCGCTATTTACTGTATGTCCCGGGCCTTCAACGTCCACCTGGTCCGCAGTAACGGTACCCTCAATCGAAAGTTCCTGTGTAGTGCCCAGAGATTTTTTATGACCGAGTACGAGATTTGAATCCTGTGCCACTAGGGTATTGCCTTTATAGTCATTTCCTCTATTAAGCAGCACCGTACCGTTAACAAATTTGATATGGCCAGAGCCCGTTAGTTTGACCTTTAATTCCTTACTTTCTTCTTTTCCTCCGGCATTAACGACAAAGCCGGAGCCCTCATTTTCATTGGTTAATTGAATTTCAGCAAGCTGTGAGGAATATTTAAGAGCCTCTCCGATTTTGTTAATTTCCTCGCCTTTTTCAATCTCCGAATACTTGAATGAGTCCCAACCAGCATCCTTTACATACCAAATCAAAGTCGCATCATCGACATCATCTTTAGATTCCGTCTGATTTATTTTCTGCTCATAGACTCCATCTTTATTTAAGATTAAATGAACGCCATTTTTATCCGAAACAACAGATTTTGACTTAATGAGGTAATTCTCGGCTTCATCTTGATTATTCCAGAGATTGAAATCCGGGTCAGCTCTTTCAGCAAACTGGACTTCGATCCCGGTTCCCTGCCTCACGGGTTTAAATTCGCGAACCGTTAGAGTGGATTGATCAACGTTTTTCGCAAATTTATCATGATCCAATACAAGATTCTCATAGTTCAGCGTTCCACCTTCAAGGTATAAACCGCCAAGCACATATTGGGCTTTGTTCTTGCCCCCAGGAGAGAAGAGCATGAGAGATCCATCAGCCAAGTGAATATTCTTATTCGGATTCACGGGATGTTTTACTTTATCGAGGCCTAGATATTTATAAGTTCCTTCATTATCCATAGACAGTTCAAAGTTTTCAAATGTCATGGATTCAAATCCCCAGTCCTCCTCTGGAGCAGGTACGGACCATTTCGGATCCTTTGTAAACTTGACGTTAAACTTCAGCTGAGTTCTTTTTCCAGCATCTTTCGTAAATACAACCTTAGACTGAGCCAAAAACTGATTAGAAATAGTTACCTCATCAACATTTTCCAATCGACCTTCATAATCAACAATTAAAACCTTCCCCTTATCCATGCCGACTCGGCCTTCACCTTGAAGGGCCTTAATTTTGGCATCGCGCATGAAATAGATCTGAGAAGTAGGATCTACATCAATTACTTCCGAAGAAGAAATGTCACCGTATACGTTGACCTGACGATTATATCCAGATTTGATATTCGTTTTTCCAGTATATTTTTGATCGACATTGATAGCAGTTTGTTCATTTTTATCTACAAAATCAACATCTACACTACCACTTATTGATTCATTCAGTGCTTGATAATTAACTTCAATCGTTTCACGCTTTGTATTATCTTTTAAATCATTAAGCGTATAAACATTCCCATCCACATCGGGCGGATCTTCTGCATCACCCGATAAAAGATTCAGATAAACACCCTGCGAAACGGATGTTTCTGCGAGCACCGGCGCAGCGTAAAAAGCCGCAGCTGAGGCACAAACGAGTGCAATTGCAGAAAATTCGAAATTCAGATGTCCGAATTTCTGAAGGCAGAACGAGGGAAAGCCCATTCCCTCAATTTCATTTGCGATCTTATTTCCCAGCACAGGCTTGCTTTCAGCCGTTGGGGAAAACTTGTATTCGTTCTTGGTTCCAATATCGCGAAAGTTTCGCAGAGCTTCATTACCGATTCTTTGATTCTTATTCATGGTAAAACCCTAGCTTTTACTGTGCGACAGCTCTCTCCACCTGTCGTCAATAAAGCACATTTTTGCTCCTGCATTTTGAGACTTCAATATTTGAAGCCCCCGAATACGCAGATTAAGGTTTTTCCTAACAAGAGAATGAAATTTGTTTTCAGCGGAAACAATAGGAATTTATTTGGGTTATCCCTTGTATCTTTAAAACGACAGGATATCTCCCTTATTGGTTTACCATGTAAACATCTTTAAATACACAAGCCAAAACTGGCCTAAAATGTTTTTTTTTAATATTGTCTATTGACTAAATTAAATAAATCTATATCACGTAAGAACCCCCTCGTTCAGAGATCCTTGATAGTGCATTACCCGTCTCTGCATGACTTCGTACGTCGATTGGTTTCCTTCGACGCTGAGGGTTCCGCCGCCTGAGATTGTTAGCCGTCTAAATGAGTATGTCCTGTCAGATACGCTCGCCAGCTACACCCGGACTTACTCGACCAGCTCCTGGAATTTTTCGTGCGGCCTCCCTTTGAAAACTACCTCGGCCTCAACTCTCCTTCAGATCACTTCACGTTCTCTCCTGGCTGACAACCTCCCCCGCCGCGTCATACCGACACTGTCGCCTCACCCGGCATATCGCACGAGTAACAATTCAGTCGCCGCACCATCCGAGCACCCATAGGAAGCAATTTCGGCAGCTGCAGGCGAAACAACCGGCATTCCCATCATTCAGCTCCCGGGCAGACCGCGGCGATCTCCCGGGAGTGTTCACCAATGCTGAAGCCCCAGCTTACTCAGCAACGCGCTTCGCGAGCTCTGCCGGATACCGGTCGCCCGCCACCGGCGTGGCGTCGAGAAGCGCACGGATATGCGCGAGTTCGTCCGCGCTGAATTCCACGCGCAGCGCGCCCAGGTTTTCCTTGAGGCGATCGAGCCTCGTCGTCCCCGGGATCGGCGCGATGAAGTCGCCCTGCGCGAGCACCCAGGCAAGCGCGATCTGAGCGGGCGTTGCGTTCTTCTCGCGCGCAAGTTCCTGAACTTCCGCAACGAGCTTCATGTTGGCATGTAGGTTCTCGCCCTGAAGTCTCGGGATGATGCGACGGAAATCATCGCTCCCGAATTTCGCGTCGGCAGTGATCGCGCCCGTGAGGAAGCCCTTGCCGAGCGGGCTGAAAGGCACGAAGCCGATGTTTTCTGCCTCAAGAAGCGGCAGGATCTTCGCTTCCGGATCGCGGAACATCATGGAGTATTCGCTCTGGAGCGCAGTGAGCTTCGTCACCGCCTGCGCGCGGGCAATGGTCTTCGGGCCCGCCTCGGAGAGGCCCCAGCCGCGGATCTTTCCTTCCCGGATGAATTCGCCCATGACCTCAGCGACCTCCTCGACCGGAACCTTCGGATCCACGCGGTGGAGATAGTAGAGGTCAATCACGTCGGTTTTGAGGCGCTTCAGCGATCCTTCGAGCGACCTCCGGATCGCTTCCGGGCGGGCGTCGAGAAGCTGCCGGCCGTTTTCGTCAATATGAATGCCGCATTTGGTCGCGAGGACGACCTTGTCGCGGATGCCTTCAAGCGCTTCGCCCACGAGAAGCTCATTTGCAAAAGGTCCGTAGCATTCGGCCGTATCGAAGAAGGTCACCCCGAGATCGAAGGCTTCGTGAATGAGGTTCTTCATCTCTTCCTTCGGCTTCGCCGGTCCGTAGCCGTGGGACATGCCCATGCAACCGAGGCCGAGAGCGGAGACTTTGAGGGCGGCAGCGCCCAGCGTGCGTGTCTGCATTCCTGTCTTTCCTTAGAGAAATCGGAGCGGCTCGAGGATGTAGGCTGCGGCCGCCCCATGTTCAACCATCTGAGAGAAGTCTAGGAAAGACGAGGCTTCTCCTCTTGACGCGCACTCTTCGATTCTTGCTCATTTCTTTCTGAGGTCGATTTTTCGCCGCTCCCGAATATCAGATCCAGATAGGCCTTGAAGACCCGGCGGAATTCGAGAGGCCTGGAGTCGCCCAGAAGCGTCTGCCAGAGGACGCCCTGGATGATCGGAGCCGCAATCAGAAAGGGATACTCCCGGATGATGACGGGAAAATCCTTCTTCGCTGTCATGCGCGTAAAAAAGCCCTCGTCACCGAAAGCCGGGATAAGGAACTTCTCAAAGAAGGGCCGCGTGAGCTGGGGCCGATGAAGGCCTTCCGACCAGATCACCCGGAGAATCCGCGACATGCGCCCGCGCCCGTTTTCACTGATGATGGGCTCAAACACCTCCTCGATGCGCTCCCGGGTGCTCATCGCAGAAGCGTCGTTCAGCGTACGCTCGAGATTTCCCTGAATGAGGTCGCCCAATTCCTCGGCCAATCCCATGAGGAGCGCTTCCTTGCTCTCGAAATAGTTGTACACCGTGCCTTTGGCGACGCCAGCTTTTTTCGCGATGTCCTCAATGCGCGCGGCAGCAAAACCCTTCGCCTCAAATTCCTCGAGGGTCGCGTCGAGGATGGCGCGCTTCTTCTCTTCAGTCTGTGTTCTCATCTCTACTTTCCTCAGGGCACTCTATTGAATCTTATTCCGGAAGAGCCACGCTGCGAGGGAGAGCGAGATGAACGCTGCCAGGGCCGCGGGCCAGAAGAACTCCACCGTCTCCATGAGGCCGGAGCCTTCGAAATAGATCATCCGGAGCGCAATGATCGCGCTTCGAAGAGGGTTGAGATTCGAAAGGAGTTGCATCCACTGCGGCATGGCGAGAACCGACGTGAAGAGCCCCGAAAAGATGATGGTGGGCATCATTACGAAGATCACAATGACAATCGCCTCCTGAATGGTGTCGGCTACTGCGGAGATCGCGAGCCCCAAACCCACGAAGGAAAGCGCAAAGCCGAATACGAGAAGCCCAAGCGCGAGGGGAGACCCCGCAAAGGGAAGCTCGAACCAGAAAACGCCGACAAGGAATATCAAAAAAGCCTGCAGACAGGCAATGATGGTCGGAACGACGGCCTTCCCGATCAGGATTTCAACTGAAGTTGCGGGCGTCATCAGCATCATGTCGAACGTACCGTCCTCGCGCTCGCGCGCCACCGTGAGGCCCGCAAGGAGGAGCACCTGAATGAGCGAAAGCGCAAGGATAAGGGCCGGCATGATGGCGTAGCGCGTGATGCCGTTTTCATTGAAGCGCTGCCGGTCGAGAATCGTGACTGCCTGCGCTGCACCTCTCTCCTGATTAAACCGGGAGGCAATCGACGCCACATAGCCCGCGGCGATCCCTGCCGTGGTCGAATTTCTCGCGTCGAGCGCCACATAGGCTTCGCCGGTCTTCGAGAAATCCTTCGGAATCCAGATCCCGAGCAGTGCTCTCGAATTGTCGATCGCTTCCGTAAATTCAGCCTGCGAGCGGGCGACGGTCTGAAGCTCAAACCCGGGTGCCCGGTCGATCCGCTGCACGAATTCGGTCGCAAGGCTGCCTCCCGATTCATTGAGAAGCACCCAGGGCACGCGGTCGAGGTTGAAGGTTGCGCCGTAGCCGAAAATCACCGACTGGAGGATCACCGGGACGATGAGGACGATTCGCGCGCCCTTGTCGCGAAGGGTCGCGATGAGTTCCTTTTCCACGAGCGCCGCAATCCGGTTGAGGGAAGCGCGCAGTCGTTCGATTGCATGATGAAGAAAGATCATGATGCGTCCTCCTTCAGTTCAATCTTCGCCGGGCGTTTCCCAAGAAGCTTCAGCGCAAGCATCAGGAAAAGGACGGCCGAGAGCGCCACAACGAGCGCGTTCATTGCAAGCTCGGATTCATTCCCGCCTGAAAGGAAGCAGATCTTGAGGGACTGAAGCGCATAGGAGGGCGGAAAGAGCCGTCCGATCCATTCAATCCACTCGGGGACGCTTCTCAGGTCAAAGAGAAAGCCCGAGAGCATCATGGTCGGGAGAAAGCTCGCCATGATGGAGATTTCGGTCGCGAGGAACTGGCTCTTCACCTTCGCGGAAATAAATAGTCCGAGCGCCGCAGCGGCAGTTGAATAGAGAAATGCCGTCGTGAGAAGCCAGAAGATGCTCCCGCGGAGCGGCACCTCAAAGAGGCCGATCGCCATGAAGAGGCAGAGGAAGAACCCGAGAAGCGCAATGCCGGCGCAGGGGATGAGTTTGGAGAGGAGGATTTCGAGGGACGATGCTGGCGTTGCAAAGAGCGCATGGAGCGTTCCGCGCTCGCTTTCGCGCGCGATCACGAGGCTTCCGAGGAAGGATGCGGAAACCGAAGTCACGATGATGAGAATTCCGGGTACGAGATACCAGGTGGAGTTTGCCGCCTCGTTGAACCAGAGTCGGCTCGTGAGCTGAACGGGCGTTTCCGCTGAGGAACTATCCCTCAGGGGGCTCGCGAGCCTCGGATCAGAGAGAGCCGTCCCGAGAACGCCCTCCGCATAGGAGCGCACCATCTGCGCCGTATTGCTGTCGACGCCGTAAAGCGTGAGGCCGATGGCCGCGTCTCCCTTTTCCACGCTTCTCGCGAACCCGGAATCGATCCGGATGACCGCTTCCGTCTCGCGCTTCGAGAATCTTTCTTCCGTCTTTTGCGGCGACTCGCTCCTGATTCCGGAGAGATAGGCATTCGCCTCAAAGCGCCTCGCGACGGCAAGAGCCGCCGGCGTGGATTCCCCGAGCACGATGTCCGCAGGCACGTTCCGGATGTCCATCGAGATCCCGAAGCCGTAGAGAAAGAGCATCAGAAGCGGCAGCCCCAGCCCGATCACGAGGTACGAGGGATCCCGGAGAATAAGCCGGCATTCCTTGACGAGAAGCGCCCTGAAGCGCGCGAACCGAAAGCGCAGAAGTCCATGAAGTTCGCTCATGCGGCACCTCCTTTCTCCCGTTCAAGGCGCTTCTTTTCAACGATCTCAATGAAGGCCGATTCAATTGATGCCCCTTCAGCCTTTTCCTTCCCGAAAGCCGCCTCGCGGATTTCCGACGGACTCCCGATTGCGATGATTTTTCCTGCGTCCTGAATGAGAAACCGGTCGCAGTATTCGGCCTCTTCCATGAAGTGCGTCGTGACGACGACCGCCGCCCCCTTTGCCGCAAAGCGCACGATCCTGCGCCAGAGGGCGCGCCGCTGCGCGATGTCGGCTCCGGACGTCGCTTCGTCGAGAAAGATGATTTTCGGATTGTGGATGAAGCCGCAGGCAATTGAGAGGTCTTTCTGGGCTCCAAGCGAGAGGGAGACCGCCGGGAAATCCGCCTTCTCAGCGAGCCTGAAGTCGTGCAGGAGCTCTTCGATTCTTGCATCAAGCGCTTTCCCCGAAAGCCCGAAGCTTCTGCCGAAGAAGCGCAGATTCTCGCGCACGGTGAGCTTCGCGTAAAGCGAAAACTTCTGCGCCACGTAGCCGATGAGCGACCTTGCAAGAGACTTCGCGGATTTGAGATTCGCGCCTGCAATTTCGATTTCGCCCTCAGATGCCGGAAGAAGGCTCGCGAGCATTCTGAAGGTCGTCGTCTTCCCCGCGCCGTTGGGACCGAGAATCCCGAAGATTTCTCCCGGCATGACGTCGAAGGTCGTGTCGTCGACGGCAACGAAGTTTCCGAAGAGACGCCTGATGCCGCGCGCGATGACGAGAGGCTTCGGGGCTTTCTTAGACTCAATTGCTGGCAGCGCGCCGGACTTAGGAGGCGCAACGCTCGCGGCATGGGCCTCCGAATCCTCTCCAGGGGCATCCTTGAATGTCAGAAGCGCATAGGCATCCTCGAGCCGGGGCGGCCGCGGCGAGAGTCTTCCCGGATCGATGTCGTCCGGAAATTCGGGGCTCCGCCCGGGCTGAAGGAGCAGGTCCATCCTGCCTTCCCGCGGAACGGCATCAAGCCAGGGCGAGGAAGCGTCTGATGCCGCAACCATCAGCATGAAGCGGCGCTTGATGCGCTCGCTCTCCTCCGGGCTGAGCCCATCGAGCGCATAAGCGAAGGTTCTTCCCCGGGCCGCTTCCTTGAGGCTCTCCGGGCTCCCCCGGGCGATGATCCTGCCTTCTTCAAGGAGAATCACGCTGTCGGCGGCTTCCGCTTCCTCGAGATAGGCGGTTGAAAAGAGAACCGCCATGTCATGAGCCTTCCGGCGTTCCTTCAGAACATTCCAGAGCTCGCGCCGCGACAACGGGTCGACGCCCACCGTCGGTTCGTCGAGAAGCAACAGATCGGGCGAGGCGAGCAAGGCTCCGGCGAGCGCGAGCTTCTGCTTCATGCCGCCCGAAAGCTTCCCCGCGGGACGCTCCATGAAGGGCCCGAGCCCCGTGAGGACAAGAAGTTCGCGGATTTTCTCAGCCGCTTCCGCCTGCGGGATCCCGCGGAGCTCTGCCTGAAGCTCCATATTTTCGCGGCAGCTCAGCTCCCGATAGAGACCGAGCGACTGCGGCATGTAGGCAATGCGCTTCAAAAGCCCCGGGTCGTCGGGATCCGGGGGCACCCCGAGGGAGCGCACCGTTCCCGCGTCAGCGGCTTCGAGCCCGCAGAGGATTTTGAGAAGCGTCGACTTCCCAGCCCCGTCCGGGCCGATCAGGGCCGTGAGGCGCTCTTCGGGCGCAGTTTCCAGGGTGATGCCCTTCAAGGCTTCAACCCGCTTGCCGCCAGCCCCCTGGTAGACCTTCCTCACGCCCTGGAGGGATACGGCCGGAATGCGGTCGGTCATTTTGATGCCTCAGAAGCAAACTCAACCGTCGCCGGCTGCCCGAGCTTCAGGATGTTTTCCGGGTCATCCACGATGAGGCGGACTTCATAGACGAGCGCTGTGCGGAGTTCCGCCGTCTGAACGGTCTTCGGCGTGAATTCCGCCTGACTCGAAACCGATCCCACCGTTGCTTCGATCGGCGGCATCGTATCCGTGATGACGGTCGCCCTGCCGCCCGGGCGCACCATGCTGAGCTGAGCTTCCGTCACATAGGCCCGCACCCATTTGGGCGAAATGATGGAAATTTCATAAACCGTACGGCTTGAGCTCGTCATGTCGCCGGGTTCGGCGAGCCGGCTTCTGACAATGCCTTCAACCGGCGAAACAATGCGGCTTGCCTTTTCAATCCGGTAGAGAAGCTCGTCAACGTTCGTCTTCGCGGAATCCACCTGCGCGGATGCCGCCTTAATCTCATCGGGACGGTTTCCGGCGGCGACGCGCCGGGCTTCCGCCGCAGCCGAGGCATGCTGGGCTTCTAGAGACTTTCTCGTCCATTCGGCCTGATCGAGCCTCTCCTTTGAAGAAGCTTTCGAGGCGTAAAGCGCCTTCTCGCGCTTTTCCTCAATCCGGGCAAGCGTCAGGGACTTGAGCGCCGCATCGGCATTGGCCTCAGCCTTCTCGATGTCTTCCTTGCGGAATCCGTCGCGGGAGAGCCGGTACTGGGCTTCGAGGAACCTCAATTCCGCTTCGGCGCGTTCCTTCTGGATGCCGAGGAGTTCGGTATCAAGTTCCCCGAGAAGCTCGCCCTTTTCCACCCGGTCGCCTTCTTCCTTGAGGAGCGACCTGATCCGGCCCGAGGCCTCAAAGGCGAGATTTACTTCACGAACGTCAACGCTCCCCCATGCCTGATTGGGCTGCGGGAGGCTCTTCTTCTGCCACTCTCCAAGACCCCAGACGGCGCCTACGGCAATGCCGAGAACAGCGGCAAATCCAAGAACGGTTTTGATTTTCATGCGAGCCTCAAAATTGAACTGACTGGTCAGTTCAATTATAGGCTGCAGAACAAAAACAAAAAGCCGCGGACCGAATCTTTACGTTCGGCTTCCGCGGCTTTTTGGGTGTCAGGAAAGCATCGGATTACTTCTTCGAAGCCTTCTTTACGTTTTCAGCACCCTGCGCTTCAGGTGCAGCAGCTCCGTCCTCAGGGATCACCTTCTTCCCCGGATGACGGCGGCGGTAGTCCGCGAGGAACTTGGCGATGCGGTTGATCGCGTCGCGGAGCTCCCATTCATAGGGAAGGAAGACCATGCGGAAGTGGTCGGGCTTCGGCCAGTTGAAGCCCGTGCCCTGAACGAGCACGACGTTCGTGGCTTCAAGGAGCTCCTTAAAGAACTCGCGGTCGTCCTCGATCGGATAGACGTCCGGGTCGAGCCTCGGGAACATGTAGAGAGAAGCCGTCGGACGAACGACGGAAACGCCCGGAATGGCGGAAAGCATTTCGTACGCAATGTCGCGCTGACGGCGCAGACGCCCGCCCTCGCCCACGAGGTCGTTGATGGACTGGTAGCCGCCGAGAGCCGTCTGGATCGCCCACTGGCCCGGCACATTCGCGCAGAGCTTCATGTTGGCGAGCATGTTGAGGCCGTCGATGAAGTCCTTCGCGCCGCTCTTGTCGCCCGAGATCACCATCCAGCCCGCGCGGTAGCCGCAGGCGCGGTAGGCCTTCGAGAGGGAATTGAAGGTGAGCGTGAGAACGTCGTGCGAGAGCGCCGCCATCGAGGTGTGCTTGATGCCGTCGTAGAGAATCTTGTCGTAGACCTCGTCGGCAAGGATGACGAGGCCGTTTTCGCGCGCCACCTGAATGATGTCGAGAAGCACCGAATTCGGATAGAGAACGCCCGTCGGGTTGTTGGGGTTGATCACCACAATGCCCTTCGTGCGCGGCGTCACCTTGGCGCGGATGTCCTCAATGCTCGGAATCCACCCCTTCGATTCGTCGCAGAGGTAGTGAACGGGCTTTGCGCCCGCAAGGCTCGTCACGGCCGTCCAGAGCGGATAGTCGGGCGTCGGAACGAGAAGTTCGTCGCCTTCGTCGAGGAGCGCGTTGGTGGCAAGCGCAATCAGGTCGGAAGCGCCGTTTCCGAGATAGATGTCGTCGATCGTGACGCCTTCGATCTGCTTATCCTGCGTGTAGTGCATCACGGCCTTGCGCGCCGCAAAGATGCCCTTGCTGTCGGAGTAGCCCGCCGAATTCGGAAGGTTGTAGATCATGTCGCGCATGACCTCTTCGGGCGGATCAAAGCCGAAGACCGCAAGGTTGCCGATATTGAGCTTGATGAGACGGCGGCCTTCTGCCTCCATCTGCTTAGCCTTATCCATGATCGGACCACGTATGTCGTAGAGGACATGCTCAAGCTTTGAGGACTTCTTGATTTCTTTCATTTCAAACCACGTCTCTTCGTTTGTTTTTTGTGCACCGGCGAGAGCCCTCAGGCGTCCCAATTCAGGCGGGGCGCGTGAAGAAAATCTGCTGCATCGGAACAGGATACCCCCAACGGGTGAATCAATTCATGCCGAATGCCTGTCAACACAGTGCCGGGAGGGTATTCCTCATTCCTGATTTTCCCTGATGAGCCTTGAGGTCGTCTGAGAAGCTGCGGGATAAGAGGAAATTCCTAAACCTTCAGACTTCTGCACCAGAATTCAATCGGAAAGGCGAGTGTATACCGATTGCCGCAAAATCTGCGGACCGCCGCGCGCCCATCAAGGTCATTCCCGGACAACCCGAGAGCGGAATCCAGCCCTCCATAGTCCGGCGCTCAATTCTCCAGCTTCCGCTTGAAACCGGCGCATAACCGTTCGAACGAAGCCTCTGCCTCTCTGTTGGGAGATCCGAGCTCCACGATGCCGGGGAGGATTCCTTCTCTTACGGTCAGGAAACCCGCATAAAGGAGCAGCGCATCAAGCGGCACCTCGCGGATGTCGACATCCATTTTCAGACCAGCCAGATCCGCGGGTCTGCTGCCGAGAAGAATTTCAGCCGCAGAGGAATCAATCCTCGACTTGAGGAGCCTCATGAGGCCCGGAGGCATCGTGCTCCTATCCAGCCCGTTGTTTTTCCAACACGTTTCCGGGTGTTCTAAAAACTGAAGCACCGACCGGGGGCTGCACACGCGCAGCCGTGCGGTTTCATCAAAGGAGAAGCCGCCGTACAGCTCCTCAATCGCGCGCATGGTTTCCTCAGGAGAAAGATTGAGTGCCTGCCCGCACGACGCAAGATGGTCGCCCAAGGTTTCCCGAATCTCTTCACGGGTAAAACCCGTGAGCGCGGCAAAACGGGGATTCAACGAGATGTCGTCGAACGCGTTGAGGCCCGGGAATATTTCGTTTCTGAATCGGCAGGTGCTTGTTATAGCGCAAAAACGCAGCCCGCCTTCGTAGGATTTGAGAGCCGCAAAAATCCGATTGAGCGCTCCGCAAACGACGCGGGAGAGTGCCGCGTTCCAAGGATGCGCGAGAAGCGGCGCATCGAAATCGTCAATGAGCACAACAACCCCGGCGTCCTTCAGACCGGCCAGACAGGAGGAGAACCTTCCGATGGGATCATGATCCGCTTTCGGGAGCTCCACGCCGGCTCGGCCTGCAGCGTCTTTCATCATCCGGCCGAGCGCCTCATGGAACGCTTCTGCTGTTTCAAAAGCGCTCATCGAGGAAAAGTCGAGCCGAAGGACGGGATAGGTCCTCTCTCGCCAGAGTCTCTCGATCTCAAGTCCCTGGAAATCCTTCAGGCCATGCTCAAAAAGCGATTCGAAGACAGAGAGCAGCAGCGACTTCCCGAATCCGGAGGGCCTTGCGAGGAGGAATTTTCCCCGTCCGCGTGAAGCCATCTGATGAATCAGATCGGTTTTGTCGACATAGCGCCTCCGGGCGCTCCGAAGCGTCGGGAAAGAAGATGCAGTCAGCGGCAGTTTCGGCAAGGACATCTCAAGAGGCTCCTATTTCCTGCTGACAGGAAGGCTCTTCAGCGTCGCTCTCTCCGGCATGCATCGCGAACATCGAGCGCAGCCACTGCATCGGAATGCTCTTGTCGCTCCGTTCGTGCCAGATGAGCCTCGTATAGTTTTCCGCGTACTCGCCTTCGTAGGGAATCGCAATGAGGCCCGGGATCTGGCGCGCGAAAAAACGGGCCGTTCTGGTGGGCATGAGCAAGGTGTATTCCGTGCCTTTGAGGAAATACGGTGCGCCAAGAAAATACGGGAGCTCAATGAAGGTTTGGCTTGACTTCAGTTCCGGGAGCGAGATGTCGAAGACCGGCCCGCGGCTTGAATCCTGAAGCTTGATCAGAATCCTCGGATACATCCGGATCGATTCGATGGTGAGAGCTTCGCCCGCGGCGTAGCGAGCAGCGAGCGGGGGATTGCTGTCGACGAGGAGCGAGCGTGAGACCCGAAAGAGGTTTATCCCGAAGAAATGAGCAGGCAATTCCGGGAGATTAAGCGTCGGATAGAGGAGAAAATCAAGTCCACCCTCAGCAAGCCGTTGAAATTGTCTGCCGTCGAGAGGCTGGAGCCGAAAGCTCAGGCCCGGCGCTTTCTCCCTCACCGCCCGGATAACGGGAGGAAGAAGACTCACGAGCGCATTGTCCGCCGCTCCGATCGTAATCGTGCCTTTAAGCTTTTCCGGCGAAAACTGCTTCTGATACTCAAGCTCCTCCATGCGTTCGAGAAGCTCCCTCACCACAGGCATCATGCGCTTCGTCGTATCCGTCGGCGTCAATCCGCGCCAGACGCGGATGAAGAGCGGGTCGTCGAAATCCTCCTGCATTTTCTTAAGCATCCGGCTCGCTGAGGCAACGGTGAGCCCAAGATGCCCGGCCGCCTCCGAGAGCGATCCGGTTGAAACAATCTCCGAAAGGAGCGCGAGATGAGTGAGCCTGAGGTCGAGCATGAGTTCTGCCTCTTTCATGCGTTGCAGAATCTGCAAAAGACTTGTTGCATCATTCTACGAAAATACGATTGAAAGTCCGCATTGGCGGCCCTGAAGGTGCTCTCTAGACTTTGATCCCGTCAATGAGCGGCGCTCGGAAATGCGCTCACTTCATTGAACCACTCAACCAAAAAAAGGATTGGATCATGCAGAACATCACGCTCGGCCGCCGCTCGCTCTTTTTCGGTGCTGTCGCCGCAGCCGTCGGCAGCGCCCTCCCCGTCACGGCGGCCCGCGCTTCGGGCGGCTCTTCGGGCCCGCACGTCACCTTCGCCACGCAGGGCCACATCGGCGAAGTGATTGTGAACCCATACGGCATTGCGCCTTTGACCGCCATCATCCGCAACGGCGGCTATGAGCTCACGGAAGCAACCGTGCGCGTTGTTCCGAAGCCTGATGGTCAGGAGATCAAGTATTCGGTGAGCCGCTCCGAACTTCTGACGCATGCCGGCGTTCCCGTCTTCGGTCTTTATCCGGACTACATGAATACGGTTGAAGTTACCTACACCCGGAAGTTCTACGGCAAAACGGAGAAGTTCACCGACACCTACAAAATCTATGCGGCTCCCGTGTACCACGAGGTGAGCGGCGCGCCAGGCCTGCATAGCAATATGTTCGAAACGAAGGTGGTCAAGGTTGATCCGAAGTTCAAGGACCGCCTCTACCTCGTCAACAACCTCATGCAGCAGTACGCCAAGGCGACGCGCGCGGTCTGGAACAATCCGATGGGCGGCGCGATGGAATGGAACTTCTACCCGCAGAACGCCATCATCGACACCAAGGGCGAAGTCCGCTGGTACATGCACGTTGAGCCCATCTACAACGTTGAGACGATTTATCAGTCCGGCGTCATGATGGGCTTCCAGCAGGATGTCGACGGGAACATCACCTGGGGCTACGGCCAGCGCTACGTGAAGTACGACCTCATGGGCCGCGAAATCTACAACCGCCGCCTGCCGGTCGGCTACTCGGACTTCTCGCACTCTCTCGACAATGCTCAGAACGGACATTCCTTCATCCGCGTCGCGAGCGCCGATCATCGCCGTGCGGACGGAAAACGCGTCCATACCGTGCGCGACGTGATTGCCGAGCTCGATCAGAACGGCAAGGTTGTTGACGAATGGCGTCTCTGGGAAATCCTCGACCCGTACCGCGACAACGTCATGAAGGTGCTCGACCAGGGTGCGGTCTGCCTCAACATCGACGCCTCGCAGTCCGGGAAGACCCTTTCCGCTGAGGATCTTGCAAAGCTCGAAACGAGCGACAAGTTCGGCGACATCGTGGGCACGGGCGAAGGCAGAAACTGGGCGCACGTCAATTCAGTCGACTACGACCCGATCGATGATTCGATCATCATCTCGTCGCGCCACCAGTCCGCCATCGTCAAGATCGGCCGCGACAAGAAGATCAAGTGGATCTTTGCTTCGCCTGAAGGCTGGCGGGACGGTTGGAAGAATCTCCTCCTCACGCCGGTAAAGGACGGCAAGCCCATTGCCTGCCAGGGATCGACCTGCGAAGGGCATTGGCTAGTCGAATAAAATGTTATCAAACCTCCCATAACGCGCAGAA
>ERZ1034901.62-NODE-62-length-81664-cov-96.427073_pt1 | contig 81664 bp, 52 predicted proteins | sample MGYA00520628_ERZ1034901 | MGnify/ENA primary metagenome ERZ1034901 (study PRJEB33766, sample SAMN09781783) | gut metagenome | biome: gut microbiome | host: Homo sapiens | place: Madagascar | study: EMG produced TPA metagenomics assembly of the PRJNA485056 data set...
ACCTACGGTGTAACCTTATGTCAGAGAACTGTAGATAAAAAGAACAATGAAGCTTAAGCCATTATGGAGATGATAAAGGATTTAAACCTTTCAAACTCCATTCTCACCTTTGATGCCATCAACACAAGAGCTGCAACACTTAAAGCTGTTACTGAAGCTGATGCAGACTTCCTGGTCTGTCTAAAGAAATGCAGAGTAAATGGCCTTACATTAAAAGTCTCATCAGAGTTAACACCACAAGAACTTATAAATGCTCAGGTGTCTCCAATACAGATGATGTAGAGAGCAGATACTTTGTAAGTTCAATTATCACTGACGGTCTTGATAAGAATTTTGCTGACACCATACAGGACAGCATTCTTGCAAGATGGCAGATTGAATCAAGACACTGGGTGATTGATGTTGCCTTTGACCAGGACAGACTTCCTTTACGTAATCAGGATTACATCAGAAACTCTACTGTCTATACCAAAATGGTATGTAACGTTTTAAGCTACATCAGAAACAATGTTCCTCTGTATCAATCCAAGCCATGGTCTTTTGACAGTCTGCAGATGTTAGCATCTGATGTTGAGTATGGATTTATGTTCTTAAAAGCTTTCTTTACTCAGGATATGTCTGAAATAGAAAACGATGAAAGATTCATCGGTCTATTTTACAAAGAGCCTGAACCTACAGGTAATGATGTTCCTGACAACCTTGAAGTAAACGGCTTTGAGAACACTATCAGTGACGATACTCCTTTAGGCAGGTTTGCAAGACCCCGCAAAAAGATTAAACGTAAGCGTTAACTGAACAGTTTTTTTACTGAATTACATTTTGAAAGAGCAAGACTATGTCGTTAAGACACAGGCACTTTGTGCTGGATGTATAAAATCAGCACAAATTTACATGCAGAAAACTCTGCTAAAACAGATTAAATTTGGCCCCAACACGTATGTGATTAAGACCAGATCGTGTTGCCACCCTATTTATTTTATTACAGTCTGCCTAATCACACATTTTTTAGTACTGACCTTTTTCTTAATTTCTATTCATATTAATAATGCACTGATCATAGTATTTAACAAGTTTATTTGATTCCAATTCTGAATCGAAACCTTTAACTTTTATAACATCACTATGATCTCTGCGAACAGAATTTTCAAAAGTGTTAACAATTACGTGAGCCCATTCTGTTGCTGGATTATCTAAACTTAAAAAATACCCTAAATCATCACACCCACTAGATTCAACAGGGATTTCTTTTGAAAAATAAACGGGTAACCCACAACATTGAGCTTCAACACCGACCACAGGTAAACCTTCATACAATGAAGGTAAAAGAAAACAATCCATTGCATTATAAAATTGTCTTATGTCTTCTCTTCTACCTAAATAAAGAACATTATCTTGAATTCCATATTCAGATATATGAGACAGCATTTCTTCTCGCAGATCGCCATCTCCAATTATTAACAATTTTGCATTGCTTTTTAAGGATAGAATTTCCTTAAATATATCTATAACAAATAGAGTATTTTTCTGTGCTGTCAATCTACCAATATGGCCTACAACAAAATTGTCTTCAAGGTTGAACTCTTTACGACACTTATCTCTTAATTCTGGTGAATATGCATTTTTTGTTGTATCAATAACAGTTTTAAAGATAGTAACTTTTCCTTGATTATATAAATTTCTAAATTGCCATTGACCACATTGCTCACCATTAGCAACAAAATTTGTTGAAAAATATCTAGAAAAAGGTTTAAGAATTTTTTTTAAAAATGTCTTTTTATCACTTTTGTGGGCCATTGATATGCTTTCATTAATTCTTACTGGAACCCTAGCAAGATACGCAGCAAATAGGCCAAAAATATTCATTGTGCCGTTGTAGCCGTGTACAATTTTATACTTGTTTTTTTTGCAAATTTTCTTTATAGCAAGAATATTACTAATAATGTTTTGATATCTTGGAACAATATAAACTCTTCCACCCAATAATTCGATCTCTTCTTTTGGAATTGAGTTAGAATCCTCATCACAAATAAAGTCAAATTGATATTTATTTCTATCAATATGTCGGTAATATTCCATAACAAGATTCTTTTTACCACCAGAGTGCATCTTTCCCATAATTACACCGATTCTTTCAGGGGAAGGAATATTGTTTTTTAAAAACTCAGCAGTCATGACTATACCATTTTCTAAACTTGTCGGATTTAATTTTTCATAAGTAGATTCATATCTTGATATATCCAGATAATTTACTGGAACATCTACAGTACGAGCAGGCAGATAATTAATTTTTAACTTTTTATTAAGAACAGAAGATATTTTTTTTACTATTGTTTTAACATCTGTTCCATATCCACAGCCCAAATTGTAAATATGATTAGAGGCATCTGTTCCAAATGTGATATTGATAATTGCTTTTATTGCATCATCTATAAAAATAAAGTCTCTTATCACTGAGCCATCACCATACACATTCAACTCTTCATTATTTAATGCTTTGTATATGAAAGTTGTTACAACTCCTAATTTGCCATTAGGTCTTTGGTATGGCCCGTAAGGATTAGATAATCTAATAACTCTATAATCCAAATTGTACATATAATTATAGAGATACAATAATTTTTCTATAGTTAACTTTTGTAATCCGTACGAAGTAATGGGATTTGTAGGTAAATCTTCTGATAATGGGCAGTTATTTACTTTTCCATAAACCGTTCCACCAGACGATATAAAAATTACTTTTTTAACTTTATTAAAAACGCAAGCTTCGAACAGTAAAGATGAAAAAACAACATTAGCTTTCATATCCAAACTAACATGTATATTAGAACTAGTTGGAATATTACTGCTAACCAAGTGAAAAACAATATCTTGATTTTTTAAGAAGCAAAAATTCACATTTTCATCCAATGGTGAAGATATATATTCAACCTTTTTGGGAAGAATACCTACAATATCAGAAAAAAAGCAGAGTGATTTGTCAACTAAAGTTAAATTAATATCATTATTTTTTGCAAGAGATATGGCTAGATTTTTGCCAATAAAACCACCAGCTCCGAGAATTAGTACATTCATGATATCGTTTAAAAATCCTTAAGAAAATTATTCTAGAATATAACTAGCTATTTCGCGCCACGACCAAATAAAACTACCCAAACAGTCATAAATATGATCTTAAGATCAAGCAATACCGACCAGTTATTGATATACTCCATATCAAGTTTAACCACTTCATCAAAATTCTTGATATCACTTCTACCGCTAACCTGCCATAAACCTGTAAGACCTGGTAACATGGATACACGAGCCTTATGTTTAGGCTCATAGTGATTGTATTCATCAACAGTAGGTGGTCTTGTTCCTACTAAGCTCATATCACCTTTTAGTACATTTAAGAACTGAGGTAACTCATCAATAGATGTCTTTCTAATAAAGTGACCTACTTTAGTAAGTCTAGGATCATTTTCCATCTTAAACATTAAGCCATTCATTTCATTTTTTGACATCAGTGATTTTTTTAACTCTTCAGCATCACTTCTCATTGATCTGAACTTATAACATTTAAAGATTCTACCGTTGCGTCCTACTCTGTTCTGAGCAAAAATAACAGGACCCTTTGAATCTAACTTAATGATTGGAGCTAACACAACATACACTAAGCAAAAGATTAAAAATCCAACTATGCCACCAGTGTAGTCTAATAAGTGTTTAGCAAAAGCTTTTCTTTTTGATACAAATTTACGGCTAACAGAAATACAATGCTGATTACCAATCTTACTTACAATAATAAATGACTTAGGCAAGTAGTCAAATAACTCAAGGTTGATCTTGATATTTACACGTATTCCCATCTCCTCAGCCTGAGAGAGTACATCTTTTAACTCTTCATGCTGCTCAAGATTTACCAGCACATAAATCTCATCAACATAATTATGAGTGATGTAATCTAATAAATCATGATGGGTACAAACTGCATTTATTCCCCTGATCTTTTTATTAATAGGAGTTATCTCAGGTACTGCGATACCACAAATCTTGCGTCTCCAGTCAAAGTTCTTTAAAAGATCTTTAATTGAGTTTCTGCAGTTAGTCTCGGCTATGACCAAAACCTTGCTTGAGAACTTTGAGGTTTTGTATTTTTTAACAATTAAGTACTTAATTACAGTTCTTGTAAGTAACTCTAGTAAAAAGAAGGTAACCGAGAAATAAGCAATGATTAAACGCTTTGAATCAGTTAAATTATGTAATAAGAACAGAATTAAGATTAAAAAGATTATAAGTGCACAGGTAAACTGGAAAACAACAAAAGCTTCTTTTAAGAAACTTCTAAAAACAAAGCTTCTGTTTACACCGGTAAAAGCTGTAGAGAATAAATACTCAAAGATAAAGATAAAAAGATATGATCTAAATGAGTATAAGCTCAGTGTTGTTATGGCGTTACCATAATAGAAAGTAAATGCTAAGAAGAGAGACAAGAAAGTTATGATACATCCTGTTACAGCAAGGACGTTTCTTATAATCTTTTCAGAACTGTCACGATTCATAACTTACTCTCATTTAAGACTAAACTTGCTCTTCTGGATTTACCATATTTTAACAAATTTAGCTTTTGTATTTTAAACTATGATACACACACCAAAATACGGCAACTTATATCTATTAGATTATCTAATTGGCAATTATCAAAATCTGCAAATTACCTAACCTAATTGAGATACACCTGTCATCTAATATCCTGCACACGTATGCGACGGAGACATCTTCTTAAATGACACAGATACTCTCGATATACAGCTATCCTGTATTCTGTACCTTAATTGATTAATTTTATTCTTACTTTATCAAAATCATTGAAAAGTATATCTTTGTATACTTTGTACGCTCTGGGGGGGGGGTAAAGACAAATTAACGCGATTATTTTCTTAATCTTTATTTATAGTAATTAAAAGGCTCAAAGAAAGCTTATATAAAAGTAAAGTACTTTTATAAGTTTTATACTGCTACCTTTACTTTCTTTTACTTTTCTTTATGCTTCATCGCTTTAAGATTAACTGCATCATCTACTTTTCAAAGATGATGCAGTTTTCAATATTCTTAAAGAACTTTCTTAAAGAAAAACTTCAAAGCTTTTACTTTGATGAATGTAGTTCTTTTATGATGCATTAAACCCATTAAGTTCTACACAAAAGTCAATTACTTTGAGTTATTGTAGCTTTTTTTAAGAGCCTTTTTTGCGTCAATATTTTTATTCGCTTTACATCCTGTGAGCACATTATACATTTACATCATAGTATTTGCACCTAAAAAATTTGCATAGTTAATTTTATGTAAAATTAAGTTATTCGTTTTATTAGGTTTCACCTTTTTTAAAGGAACTTTGTCTACTTTTTCAAAAGAACTTTTCTCAGCTTTTTTAAGCAACTTTCCTCTATAAGCATCAATTCATCCTCTTTTCAAGGATGTCTCTTTTAAAGCCTGTTCTTCCTTTTCTAGCGGGAAACCACTTTCTTCAAAGACACTCTTTTCTCCAAAGGCAACCAACTGCTTTAAAGGCGACATCTTTCTTCAAGGACAACTTTTTTTCAAAGAAAAGCTCTTTCTCTAAAGACCTTCCATACCTTCAAAATAATGATGAAGCCCAAAATTTAGGAGCAAAGTATTAGGAGGTAATCTAATATGCTCTATGCGTAAACAATACCCAGTACCTCTAGCTTATAAGTTTTTAAAGTCTCAAACTCGTTTACACATTTCTCAAGAACTGATACATCAAGTTTTTCACAAACTAAAGTTGCATCACATTCAGAGATTTGCTTTATGTTATAGTCCTTTAAAACCTTAACACTTATCCCCTTTGCATTCATTACTTTTTCAATAATTGATACAGCATTGTCAATTTCTTTCTTCTCAAGAGTTGAAACAATGGCTATGCTCTTCTTATCTTTAGATAAAAGCTCTAAAGATTCTTTTAACTTTTCAATTTCATCAGGATCTTCTTTTGAAAATGATGCTTCATGTAATACAGCAATATTCTCTAATTTAAAGAGATCCTTTAAGTAATCTTTTGAGTTTAAACGTCCACTAAATAGATACTTCATACCAAAAATTACAATACAGATAAATAAGCCAAAGGCAAAACCTGCTACGGCAAAGACGACCAACTTTTTAGCTTTATAAGCTTCAAGTGTTACTAATTTGTCATCCTCAGGAGGAACTGGCAACACTGTATTACTAATCTGATTTCTCTTAGCATCAATTGCCTTTTCATCATTTGTTACTGCTGAGTCTTTATCCTCTTTAAGCTTAATTAAGCTTGGATTATAGGTATTCTCAAAAGAGATCTGCTTAGTTCTGATTACATACTCACTGTTGAAGAACTCAGTAAATTCTTTATCAAAGATTTCTTTTACTTTTTCTAATGAAGTTACAGTATCTTTTGAATCACCTTTTAAAGAAATCACAAATGAGTAGCTGTCAACTGCATTAAATCCTACTAACTCATATACAGGCTCTTTGGTGTACTCAAGCTTTAAGCCTAAAGCATCAGCAAATAAAGTAACGTACTTTTGAGTAAACAATAAGTTATTAGCAAACTTAACCACAGTTGACTCGTTCTCTAGCTGATCAGCAGAATTAGCGTTAGCATCATTACCCTTGTTTTCTAATACCCTTCTAACAGTGGCTGCATTGGTCTTGGTAGACTTACCATTCTTCTCACGGATGTTGTAGTAAAAGTCTGCTTCCCAGTAACTAGCTGGATCCAGACCATAGAGTTTAGATTTTTCTAAATACTCATGTTTACCCTTAAGACCATTTTCAAGGACTTTAATTTCTGAAGCTAAAACCTTCTTAACATTTCTAGCATCACTGATCTTAGTCTGGTATTCAGATTGCTGAGCATCAAAATCCTCAGCATAAAGACGGTAACTTACCTTTTCTTTTTTCTTAACAATCTTACCATCAGGCTCTTTTACTACACGTTCAATAGTAAAGAGCTTATCAACATCCTCTAATGGAGTTGATGAGAATTCAAAACGACAGAATTTATAAGCACAAGCCAAGGCTGCAAATACAATTCCGCTTATAAGAAGGATCTTGTACTTTGACAATATAAATCTAAATAGACGAACTAAATCAATTTCTACTTCTGTATTTTGTTCATTCATGGTTCAAGACCCCTGAATTCCTTTTACTTATCAATTAAATTTGCTTAAAACTAAAAATCATTTAATTCTCTAAACTTATTTTCTAAACTTAAAAGTAACTTAAAGCTGTAGACTACTTTTTAAGACAACTTGTTTTTTTAAGATATCAATTTTCAAGATACCTTATTTTCCCACATAGTCTTTTAAGAGATTTTTAAGACTTAAAGATCTCTTAAAATTAAAAGACTAATAAATACAAGCGACTTAAAAGTCTTTTAAAGAGATCCTTAACAAAATCCTTAAAAACTCTATTTACAATACCTAACACTGCCCTGAAAAAACATCTGCATGCAAATCATAAAAAAAGTAAAATACCGCAGTGTCTTATCAGTACATGTGTGCACGTAAATGCACATGTATTAAGTAAAGTTCCTGCGATACAGAAGTTTTACAAAACAAGTATCAATAAAAAAATATCTAAAGTTTTTTCAAGATTTACTGCAATCTTTATTGCTCAAACTACAATGCTTTATGCCTTTATGAGATAAAGTCACAATGTCACTAAATCTTGAGCTTATGTTTACCTGCCTAAAATGCTGGCATCAACATTCATAGCTTCATTACATTACTTTTAAGAGCTTTAAAAAGTTTAAAGATCTTTAAGCAAATATATTTATCTGAGATTACTTATCTGATTTTTAAATCTAAGAAAACTAAAGTTGCAAACTCTGATGCATAAATTGAAGCTTATGCTTTAAGTTACCAACGAAAGCTACACCTCTGTAAATGCTCACAGAGCACCCTTAAAAATAAAAATCCAAATTTTTCATTTTTATTTTCAATTCATCTCCTGCTACAAGTAATAAGCCTCTAGCAACAAAATGAATATTAGGCATTTTGTCACAGATTAGAAAAAAAAAAAGACTAATCTTTATTTTATGCTAATCTATAGTCACTTAAAAATCATTCAATCCTTATTTAACAAAGGATTGAAGCTCTTTAAAAAGAATTACGACAAATGAGAATTTTAAACTTCTTAAAATTGGGACTTTTTCCTGTTTTTAGGAGAGCAAAGCTACTTTTAGATAAACAAGTTATAGATATAGTAAGCGGATCGTGAAACAAACAAGAGCTCTTGCCTAACAGTCAGTAGACAGACTAACTGTACAATAACCGTAACTTAGGATTTTGGTTTTTGTTTTTTCTATGCTTTGGCTTGGTTTCGCCCTTATCTTTTAATTTGAGCTCTCTTGGTAATTTGTGATGAACCGCTATTGATGCCACCTGCTGACTTTTTGTTCAGCTCCTGGCTTTGTTAAGTTTTCAGTAGTGTACATTTTTTGAATATCCATGTTCCCTTTATGGGCTCTTAAGTGGGCTTTTGATTGTTTACCACAAATTAAGATGCTTAAGACTCATTGATCTAGCTTAGTTTTTCAATAATGCACAGTGGGTTTGGAACATAGACATCCTTAGTATGCTCATTCTAATTTTTGGAATTCAGTGTAACTGTAAGCAGGTGATAAGTAAGATCCTAAATAGGATTCAGGATACGTTCTGTACATTGTTAACCATGGTTATGCTTCTTCTAAAGTTCTTATATATTCTAAGAATTCATAAAGAGGTTTCACTCTAAGAGCTGCTGTGCATTTTATGGATATTGCAGTGGGCAAAAATTGGATTTACAAAGAGGGCATCAGTGTGTATTGAGTGGGCATTTACAGTTATTTGCTTGTCCTGCCATATTTACTTGATTGCTATTTCTTAAATGAACCAATGATCCATTGCTATTAGTAGATCAAAGGCTATTTACTGTATCTAAGGCTCCTATCAGGATAACTTCGTCATAAGCAGTCATAGTCTTATTGCACACTATCTCATGCTGTAAAGATGCTTTTCTTGTTTTAAGACTCTTAAGATACCTTTTAGTAAGCATCATAAATTTGTAGGACTCTTAAATTCCCCTTTCCAAAGCGATCTTTTAAATTTCATTTGTCAAAAGTTACATAGACTTTCAGAAGTTTGGTGGATCTTATTTCTGGGAGTTTTTGTAATTTCCTCAAAGAGAGGAAACGAATTACGGTCGTTTGTCCATGAATGGCCGTAATTCCCCTTATCAGAAGATCTAAAGTTCTCCTGATAAGTCATCTGAACAAACTTGTATATAGAGAGAACTTCATATATGAATAAAATATACAAAGTAGTGTGGAACAATACCTTACAATGCTATACAGTTGTAAGTGAACTTGCTAAATCCCATACTAAAAACAATGCATCAAAAGTTGTAAAAGCAACAGTTTTATCATCACTTTTAGCTGTAACATCAAGCACTTACGCCGCACAGGGGGGGGTATCAGTAAATAACACCACTATCAACATCGATAATGAGGCTGTTTACAATAACACAAGTGTTGGAGTTTACAATCAGGGAACTCTAAACTTTGGTGATAATCTTAAATTGAGCTCTGATACAGAACCTACATCAGGCATCTTCGTTAACAATCAAAGCACCTTAAATGTAAAAGGTAACTTATCAGGTACTAACACCTATCTTTCAACAGAAAACTCTAAAGTCAACGTAAATAAAGATCTAAAGTTAGACGGTAAAACTGAAACTATTTTTGGTAGTTTTAATGGCTCAGATATTAAAGTTGATGGAATTGCATCAGTATCCGATCTTGTCCGTTTTACTGCAGATAGAGATTCATCTATTGAGATAGGTAAAGATCTTAACCTAAACTCAACTCTTTCTGACGCATCAAATTCTTTGAGAGAATCCGTAGGTATTTACAATAACTCATCTATGACTGTAGGCGGAGATGTAAATGTCTTTGGTGACAGCCTTATAAAATCCGACGGTGATGCTTCAATTGTAATTGGTGGTGATCTTAACGTAAAAGTTGATTCTCATAGAAATGAAATTGTTGGTATTTACAATAACGGATCAATTAAAGTAAATGGCAATCTTACTGCAGACAGAGACAACGAATATGTAGAAACAGCAGATATCAATTTAGGTACAAATGCAAAGCTTGATGTTACTGGTAATGCAGAATTTAAAGGCAATACGCATCTTGCCATTTGGGATAATTCAGAAGCCAGCATTGGTGGTAATTTAAAGATGTCTGGTGTTACCAACGATGGAAGCATTGTTTACAACAATGTTAATGGAAATTCATCTTTAAACGTTGCAGGTGATGTTAACCTCTCAGGAACCAACAACATACATGCTTTCGATAATTCAGAATTAAATTTTGAAAAAGATCTTAATATTGAATCTACTGAAGTTAGAGATATTTTCTGTGTATCAGAAGGCGCTGTAGGTAATATCAAGGGTGATATGCATGTCACCGGCACCACAGAAGATGGTCACCAAAACTACTACGATATGAGAAACTCAGGTACTTTAAATGTAGCTGGTAATGTTTCTTTTAAAGGCACTAACAATCTTCACGTATTTGATAAATCTGAGTTGAATGTTGGCAAAAATGCGACCTTTAATGAAGGAGAGTTTTCTGTCACAGAGAATTCAAAAGCAAAAATTGATGGTGATTTAACCTTAAATCATGTTTCGGATACCAATATCTGGAATAAAGCATCTGAAGGTTCTTCTATCACTGTAGGAGGCAATCTAAGCCTATCTGGTCTTTACAAGGAAGGCACTGGTGATTTCACTACTTCTGCAGGTGCTGATGAATATCACCGTAATAGATTCTTTGCCTCAGGAGAAGGTTCTTCAATAAATGTAAAAGGAAATACTACTGTAGAAAATAATGCTGAGTTGTTTGCTGAAACCTACTCAAATCCTATTGACAGTCCTGATCATGAAAAGTACATCGACAAGACTACCTTTAAAGATTTAGGTAGAGCTACTTTCGAAGGTGATGTCAATTTAAGCACCAATGCTAAATTAGGCGCATATAACGCAGGCGAAGTTACTGTTGACGGTAATGTAAATGCTCAAACTGGTGGTAATCTTCAAGCATGGGACTCTGACTCAACCATGACCGTAAAAGGTGATGCTAAGTTCACAGGTTCTGATTCAAGAATTCAGGCAGGTAGAACAGCATCTATTACAATTTTGGGCAATACCTCTCTTCAGGATGGCTCAATTGAACTTTATGACAAAGGTAGCTTAAATATTGACAAAAATCTTACCTCTCACAATGGTGAAATTGTAGCTACAAAGAACAGCAAACTTAACGTTGGTGGTGATCTAAACGTTTCTCAAGACAAGGACGAGAATGTTTGGAATAAGATTGAAGATGGTTCTTCTGTCACCGTAGGAGGTAATTTAAACTTATCGGGCCTGTACAAAGAAGGCACAGGTGATTTTTCAACTCAAGCTGGTGCTGATGAATATCTCCGTAATAGATTCTTTGCCTCAGGAGAAGGTTCTTCAATAAATGTAAAAGGCAACACTACTGTATCAAATAATGCTGAGTTGTTTGCTCAAACGTACTCAAATCCTATTGGCAATCCTGATTACGAAAAATACATCGACAAGACTACCTTTAAAGATTTAGGTAGAGCTACTTTTGAAGGTGATGTTAATTTAAGCACCAATGCTAGATTAGGATCATACAACACAGGTGTTGTTACTGTTGAAGGTAATGTAAATGCTCAAACTGGTGGTAATCTTCAAGCATGGGATTCTGATGCTACCTTAACCGTTAAAGGTGAAGCTAAGTTCACAGGCTCTGATTCAAGAATTCAGGCAGGGAGAACTGCCTCTATTGCAATTTTAGGCAATACCTCTCTTCAGGATGGCTCGATTGAACTTTATAACAAAGGCTCATTAAGTGTTGGTGGTAACGCATCAATTACTGGAGCTGGCTCAATCATTGCTAATGGCAACTCCACTTTAAATGTTGGTAAAGATTTAACCATTAATGAAAGCAAATTCGAAGTAAACGGTAATTCAACTGCCTCCATTGATGGTGATCTAAATTTAACTCACGTAGAAGATACCAATGTTTGGAACCAGGTTAACGGAAACTCTTCTTTAACAGTAAATGGTGATCTTAATATGAAAGGTCACTACATGCCTGGATTCTATACCGAAGATAATGATATAAAATTCTTTAGAAATGACTTCATTATTAACGGAGAAAATGGTGGAGCATCTACAGCTCTGATAAAGGGTGATGTCAACTTAACTGACAATTCTCACTTTATGACCCAAACTTATGGTCATTCTCAAACAGATCACACCACTTACCACCCAAGAGACGACTTTGAAAAATTATCTTCTACCACCATTGAAGGCAATGTAACAGTTGATAGAAACTCAAAATTAGGAGCATATTCAGCATCTGATACTTTCATTGAAGGCAATGTTACTGCAACAAACGGTGGTAGTATTACAGCCTGGAACTCTGATGCTTATTTAGGTATTCAAGGTGATGTTTCAGTAACTGACAAGAATTCAGGAATTAGTGCAGGCAGTACAGCTAACATTGATATTGGCGGTAAGCTTACTGCTAAAAACGGTGCTGACGTCTATATTGGCGAAGAGTCTACCCTCTCAGTTGCTAAGAAGTTCCTAGTAGATAATGCTACTTTAGAAATCCATGGCGGTCAGTTATTACTCTCAGGCGAGGACTCTGTATTAGACTTAACTAATAACGGTGTTCTAAAGACTGATGAGGCAGGCTCAATTGAACTTGAGAAAGGTGCTTCTGTAAATTCTAATACTAAGACCCTGTTATCAGATGACACTACTACAACCGCTGATGGCGTAGCCGAAAAGACCTTTGAAGCTGATGCTCTATCAAAAGTTCACTTAACCAATTTAGGTGAAGTTTCTTTAGATGAAGCTGAACGCTTACATGGAGTTCTATTTAATTCAGAGACAGGTATTCTTGATCTTAAGATTAACTTAGATACTGATGAGAACGGTAATGCAAGCTTTACTGATGCTATAAAGGTAGCTGGAACTACTGCAGCACAGGACAAGACTATCGCTGATGTTGATACTTCTGATAAGAAGTTGTCTGACTTAACCTCATCAGATCTTTCATGGGGCAGTGCTTCTCTAAAGGATGGACAGACAGACTTAGACCTAGGTTCAGGCAATCTAGTTTTAAACAATCCTGAGGCTAATAACGGTTCATTCGTATCAACTGCTGATGGTACAACTGGTAACATTACCATGGACAAGGATGCAAATCTTGCACTAAACGGTAATGGTTCTATTGGTAATGTTAATACCACAGAGAACGGTACTGGTGATATCTTAATCGGTAATGATAAGACTGGTTCTGTAAATGCTAATAACCTTGGCTCTGAGGACAAAGCCTTTGGCTCTGTATCTGTAGGTGCTGGCTCTAGTGTTACTGTAAAGAACATCTTAAATGCAGCTAAAGTTGCTTTAGAGAAAAAGGCTGAGGTAATTGCATCTGTAATTAACTCTCCTGAGTTAAAAGCAATTGGTGATGACATTAAGATTAAAGCTGAAAACTCTGTATTAGGTGGTTTACTCTCAGGTAATAACTCAACCTTAGAGTCTAAGACTTTAGAGCTTGCTGATAACTTTAATGTATTAGGTGGAGCTAAGGTAAAGGCAAAGAACTTATCTTTAAAGGGTAAGATGCTGTTTGCCGACCCTGACTGGAACTCAAATGCCTCTGTTGTAGTTGCTAATAACCTGTCAGGTACTGATGGTAATGTTCTAGACGGTGCACTGGTTGCTGGTCAGAACTCATTAGTAGCTGTAAGTGACACTTTAGATGAGAACAGTGCAGCAGTTCTTGCTAAATCTACATTATCAGAAAACGGTACTACCGCTTTAGGTTATGTTGGTAAAGACATCACTGTAGCAGCTAATGGTTCTATTACCATTGACGGCAGTCTAACCTCTGCTCCTGCTGCTGTAGAGGACAATACAGTAACTGTAGCTAATAAGAGTGCTTTAGTACTTGCTAATAACTCAAAGGTAAGCTTTGAAAGTGCTGATGGTAAGGTAACTAACAACGGTACTATCGTAGTAAGTTCTGATACCTTAGCTAATAACTCAAAGATTACAGCTTTCTCTGGTGAGAATGTATCAGTATCAGGTAACGGTTCATTTGATGTTTCATCTGCCCTCTTTAGTGCAAACTCAAATGGTGATGGTACCTTGACTGTAAACTATGATGAGAACAAAGCTAACAGTGCTTTATATGGTACTGAGGCTAATGTAGCTCAATCTATCAAACAAGCTGTAGTCTCAGGTGTTGCTGTAAACAAAGGCACTATCTTAGGTGACTTGGTAAATGCTGGTAACTCTTCTAATACCTCATCTACTTTAAGTCAGTTAACTAGACTTGGTACCTTAGCAGGCTCTGTTGCTAATGCAAAACTGGCTTCAGATACTACAGCTAATGCTATTGACTCACGTCTAGGCTCATCTGGTGTTAAGACTAATACTCAGGCTACAGCACAGAGCAACAAACTTACTGTCTGGGTTCAGCCTGTCTTCTCAAGACAGTCTTCAAGCTCTCTTGATGCAGGAAATACTGAGTATGGTATTAAGACTAACCTTCGTGGTGGTGTAGCAGGTCTTGATGTTACCTTGTCTGATAACTTTGTACAGGGTGCTGCTATTACTGTAGGCTCTGGTAACTCATCTTCAAAGAACATTAAGAGTGTATCTGGTGACTTTGATTACTATGGCTTTAACCTCTATGGTGCCTATGTAAACAATGCTCTAAAACTCTCTTACGACTTAGGTTATACCAAGGTATCTAATGATGCTACTGCCTACAACTCTTTAGGTAAGTTCACATCTGATATCGATACTAAGGTATTTACCTTGGGTATTAAGGGTGCTTACACCTTTAACACCTCAGTTATGGATATCACTCCTCACTTAGGTGTTCGTTATGCAAAATATGACTCTGATGACTATACTGCAACATCTGGTCTTTACTCTGTAAATAACGAAGGAGCTTCAAGCTCACTTGTATCCTTCCCTGTGGGTGTGTCTTTCTCTAAAGATATATCTCTGTCATCTTGGACTGTTGTCCCTACAGTTAACCTAGAGGTTATCCCTGTAACCGGTGACAAGGATGTGGATACCAAGTCAGCATTTGACGGTGTTGTAACCTCTGTTAATACCAAACTCCATGACGGTATCAACTACTCTACCTTCGTAGGTCTTGATGCCCTTTATGGTGAGAACTTCTCATTGGGTATTAACTACAACTACACTGGCTCTAAGAATGTTGATGACCACAGTGTTAATGCATCTCTACGTTATACCTTCTAACTGTTAGAGCTTCTAAGAGAAGCTAAACTAACCTTTGGTTAGTCTTAACAGGTAAATTAGAATGTTAACCTAGTCAACAAAAGCCCTTGAGATTTCTCATGGGCTTTTGTTTTCAGTGAGGATCTTTGTAAAGTAAAAGATGAATCAGATCTATCAAATTTTTCGATAATATAGAATATCGCTCCTAGCTTGCACAGAGCTGAAGATAAAGATCCTGCTCAGATAAAATTAAAGATCCTGCAGATCTCTAAGATCTGGAAGATCTGAAGATGTTAGCCTAAAACTCACAAAACTGCAGGTAGCAAATTTAAGTTATCTAAATTCTAAAACTTTAGTATCAGAGGTTAAAGTTGAGCACAAAACGAACAAGCAGGATGGAAGATTAAAGATAGAAGGCAGATGCCCGCCCCTTGATTTACAATCCTTATTGCTTAGCTATTTATGAAATTCCTCTATTAAGCAAGTGTGTTGCTTGGTTTTAGAGTCATAGTTAATGCCGATTAAAAGAATATTTTCGGTGTACTCTTTTACCCTTGAAACGTAGTCACGATCTTTTATCTGCTCAAGAGCTACCTTTGAACTTGCATCCTTTTTAAGTTCAATAATTAAAGCAGGCTTACTTTTAGAATTAGCAGAAATTGGCAAATAGACAATATCAGCAAAACCTTTACCGGTTGGGTACTCATTTAATGGTGCCAGATAGTAGCTTTCTGTTGCAAGATATGCCATCAGGACCACATAACGTAAAGCACTCTCATTGTTGTACTCAAGGGCTGGTACTTTATCCTCATGTATTTTAGAAAGCAGATTGGCTACAGTTTCTGCATTTTTATTGTAAGTAGCTACCACAACCTGTTCTGAAAGCTTTAAAGCACTTTCATATTGAGTCCAGTGATTTTCTTTTACAGAATTTAAAAGCTCAAGTCTAGTCTCCTCATTAGGAACATAGATAATGCCTTCCTCTAGATTACAACCTAGATATCCTAAATGAACCAGATAAATATAGATTGCTACTTTATTTTTAAAATTAAGATCTGCTGTATTGTAGCTTTTAATCTCTGGTAGAGGAATTGAAATGGTATCACCAGAACACAGTTTGATGATATCGTCTTTTAGACCTTCAAAATTCAGATTGATGGCTTCTTTTACAAGACCATAGGCAGATGTATTTGACCAGTAACTTTCAAAAGTTCTGTGATTGATAAGCTCAATGATTGAGTTGGGATTATAAAGCTCATACCCACCTACTTTATAGCCGTCGTACCAGAATTTGGTGGTATCAAAATCAAGATGATATTTTTCACACAGTGTCTTAACTTCGTCTTCTGTAAAACCATAGTAATTAGCGTACATGCCTGGATTTAAGATAGTATATTCACTAAAGTTATTTAGTGCTGACTGAGTGTTGTATCTTGCAATAGGTAGAATACCGGTCATGTAAACCAATTCAGCCAAACTCTGCCTGCTTCTATCCTTAAACAAAGCTCTTAAAAGTTCAATAAAATCCTCTTGCAGTTTTTTGTTATCTGGATACTGTCTAAACACAAAATCCCATTCGTCAATAATAAAGACAAATCTCTTTTTTAATGAAGAAATGGCTTCTGGCAAGGAATAACTCTTATCTTTTTCAAGGCGGTCTGGATAGGTTTCTTTCAATTCTGAGACAACTTCAGAATTCAAATTCTCAAGATAGTTAGCTCCATTACCTTTGTTATCTGCAAATTCCATCATATCCAAATAGATCACGTCATGCTGATTTAAGTGCATATCAAAATCTGGTAATGAGGATATTTTTAGATCAGAGAAGAGCTCCTTTGAATCACATCCTTTTGAATAATAGGCATTGAGCATATCAAGGGTGACGCTCTTTCCAAATCGTCTTGGTCGTGTCACACATATAAAACGTTTTTGCCCGTTAATGAAGCGGTTGATTAACGATATAATCTCTGATTTATCAACGTAATCTCCATTTTTTTCCATTTGAAAACTAACGTTATCAACGTTAACGAACATAAAGTCCTCTCTTGTATTAACAAGCTCATTCATGATTTTGCATCTCCTTTATTATAGCAATTTAAATAAGATGCTCATACTCTCATGACTTTTGAAAAAAAATGTCTTTTTACTGGCATAAAATGCAATTTTAAAATCAATTTTTGCAATTTTCTTGTAGAAAGAAAATTTAAAACGAAGTTTTCAAAAAACTTTACAAAAGTCAGTGACGTGTTCCTTTGAGCAATAGACCGTTGCCAGACTGAGTTTAGACAAGTTTTGAATTTAAAAGGTTGATTTACAATTGCACAATTTATGTTGGGTGTATCAGTGCCTATGATGATGGCTTTGACGATAATTTATTGCTTTAAGTGAGCATTTACCATCAACTTACCAAATCGCAGCTATGATTTACGATCAATCAAAAGCTAAAGAAAATCACTGCAACTTAATTACAAGATCTTCTAGTTATACCATTCTCTTCTTATAAGATCTTTGCTGATGGAAGTTTTATTAAATGAGATTTAATAGCTGTTCAAGGATATTATCCTATGAACAGCTATCGGTTAAGACTCTTAGATAATCCTGTTATCTAAGAATGGAGGAGTTGATAATTAAGCTAAGGCTAAACCTAGCAGATTTACATTAAAGCCTTTTAAGACCTCAAGGTTATCTAAAGCCTTATTTAAATCTGAAACATCTAGTTTTTCAACTACAATCACACCTTCACAATTAGTGATTTCAGACATAGTCTCATCAGTAATTACTTTAACTTCAACATTGTGATTTAAAGCCACATCACGGATGATTGATACGGTGTCTTCAATGGTGTTTTCGGCTAATGATGATGACACAGCAATAGTTTTAGTGCCTTGCACTAAAACTTTTACAAGTTCAGTAAACTTGTCTTTTTCAGCAGTTGATACCTGTGAGTAGCTGCTCTCATGCAGACAACCTAATAATCTTAAGTTGTAAAGATCTTTTAAGTAGTTCTTATCTCTTAGTTTGCCTTCAAAAAGGTATTTACCACCATACACGCATGATGATATGAAGATACCACCAAAGAGACCTGCTAAGATAAAGATTATGTACTTTTGAATCTTATATGAGGACAACTCAATGAACTTATCCTCTAAAGGCACAGGTTGCACTAAAGCTGAAATTGCATCATTCTTTTGAGTAAGCTGTGCCTGTAAAGAGGTGATTAACAGATCTTCAGAGTTCTTTAAGTTCTGAATATCATCACCATTTACAACGCCTGATGATACTTTCTTAGACTTGATGATGAACTGATCTCCCATTTCATCTTTTAACTCGGTTACAAGTTTTGAAACAAAACCTTCTAACAAAGCCAAATTCTTTTCATTATTTGCCTTTACGGTAATATCAATTGTTCTACCGTCATCAGAATTAAGCTTAATTAACTCACTTACAGCTTTTAGTGACTGCTTATGAGCAATGCCTAACTGAGATGATAGCTCGTCTAATTCAGATTGTGAGCTTACAAGCTTTGAAGCTAAACTGATTACCTTAGACTCAGCTGTATTAGAGCTGATTGAAGAGTTATTATTACCCTGTGTACTGCTTGCATTTGCTGGAACACTTAAAACGGAACTTGAACTGCTCTTATTACGCTCCTGGATATCGATGAAGTACTCAGATTCATAGTATTCATCAGTATCTAAGGTATATAAAAGTGAGTTCTCAGTATACTCAGTTTCTGTTGAGAGTCTTCTCTCAAGACCTTTAATTTCAGTTAAGATTGACTTCTTCTGATTCTCATTAGCAGCTTTCTTATTCTCGTAAGCGCTTAATCTTGATTCATAGTCTTCTTTATAAAGCTCGTAGCTTACCTTAACTTTTTGCTTTACTACTCTGCCATCTGGCTGCTTTTCTAATCTTTCAATATCAAATAGTTTATTTATCTGAGCTAATGGTACTTTTGAATAGTTAAACCCATAGAACTTGTATGAGAAAGCTAAAACAGACAGTATCACTCCTGATACAAGCAAAACTTTCCATTTAGAGAGGATAAATTTGAATAGTCGAACAAGATCGATCTCGATCTCTGTATTTTGAGCGTCCATGAACACAACTCCATTTTGGATGGATTATATATTTATATATAGAGATACACTGCAAAATACAATGAGTTCATGATAATTGTGGATCTTTGCAATTAGGCTTAAAAAATATCTTTTAAAGTAAGCTAAGCTCAATTAAATCTTGTGTTGACAAGCTTTCAATTGAACTTGTAAACAGTAAAAGACACTTTAAAACTAAAAGCTGTCATGTTCTGCATGTATTATTACAGTTATCGTAAAAATCTGAGTTGCTTTATTCTACAAAATATCATCATTCCAGTCACGGACTAATTTTAATTATATTGATGACTTTTATAGCTACAAATGTTGAAAGAATAAATAAAATAACAGCGTCGACTATCAATAGGTGACCTATCATCGTTCACCACCTATTACGTCGCCTAAAGGATAAAACACTTAGTCGTAGTGACTAAAAATAACCTCAGCTTTGTTAAGAGATATACTATTAAGGTACAATCTGATATTCGGTAAAAGCTCTTACCTTAGGATCTGCATTAAAGACCGCTGCTATTCTCAAAAGCTCTGCTTTCTTAGGCTCTGTATTAACATAGTCACGAGCTTTAATCTGTTCTACAGCTTCACTAAGCTTTGTCTTTGCTACAGTTTCATCTTCAGCATACTTTAATTCAAAGACTAAGCGTCTGTTTTTAGTTTCTATAATTAAATCTGCTCTTCCTTTTGAAGAGTGACTTTCAGTTGTTGTTTCAATACCTGCACCTATTAAGAATAGGTATAGATAGTTCTGAACCACTGATTCACAGTTAATAGAAAAATGATCATAAGATACTGAATTTATAACTGAGTTGAATCTGTCTATGATATCTTCCACCTCACCTGTATCTAATAGCTTTCTTACGCCCTTTGCTAAAGAATAGATCCCCTCTTTATAAAAGTTGATTGCAAGTAATCTGTTTAAAGCTTTATAGATTTCACCGTTTGGAATACCTAAATCTACTGTAAGATCACCACTTTTTAGTGCTGAACGTAAGGTTAAATAGCCAGTCTGGCACATCAGTACATTCTGATTGATAGTAGTTAAAGCTGTTGGATTTAAAAAATCGTTAACGGGAATTGTTATAGGATTTTCTTTATTTAAATAGTCAAAAGCATTTAGCTCATGTGCTTTTAAATAGTTAACAAGGATTGATGGCAAACCACCATTGTCGTACCAGTACTCACCAAAATCTACAAATTTATTTTCAATAATGCTTTGAAAGAAACTATTTACAGACCAGGTACTGAATACTTTCTTTTTATAGAATTCATCAAAGCAGTAACCATCATAGTTCTTGGCAAGTCTATCTAACAAAGACTCAATCTGCTCGTCGGTTACATTATCTACACTGCAGTTATTCTCATAGGATGAGGCCAGTTTTAAATAATCAATGTAGTACTTTTTAATCTCGTCTCGAGTAAAGCCTATCATTTGAGAATATGCACTTGCATTGGTAATATCTCTGATATCAGAACCCACTGAAAAGATTGATACGTCTTTTAATCTGGTAACTCCTGTTATTCCTAAAAACTTAATGGCAAACTTATCTTTGATGTTGGCATAAAAGCTTTTGATTTTTTCCTGAAATTGCTTATATAGAGTTTCATTATTGATGTTTGCTGTCATCTGACAGTCATATTCATCAATTAAGATGACTATCTGTCTTCCTTCTAATCTTAATTGCTCCAAAAGATGGTCAATGGAGTCTTCAGCTTCTTTCTTCTCTTTATAGGTGGTTACATCATTAAGTTCTGCAAATTCGGTGATTTTTGAATTAAGTTTATTATTAAATTTCTCTAATGAATTTTTATCAAAATTTAAAAAGTTCAGTCTTAATACTGGATAGGTAGGCTCTGTCCACTTGTCATAAATCCAGGTACCTTTAAAGTAAGGCTCTACACCTGTTTCAAATAAAGTTGCTATGGTATCTAACGTAAGAGACTTACCAAAACGACGTGGACGGGAGATAAAAACTCTTTCAAGCTTTATAATGTCACTAATATACTTCGTTTTATCTATATAAATGTAATTATTTAGATAAAAGTTTATAAATGAGCCTGTTGAACTGATATTTTTCATATCTATTTTCTCCTATTCCTACTAAAGATTATACAGTGAAAGTTGATTTTCTAAAAAGAAAACTCAAGTTTTTAGAGCTAAAATGCTGTTTGAGAGTACTTCCAATCTATTGCTGGTTAAGATTTTCGCACCGTAAAATTTTCGCAACGAATAGGTATTTGGGCACATTTAATAATTTTAATTGCAATAAAAGCATAGCAATGTAGTTTTGCCCAGAGATTGATCTGATAAAAATATAAATATTTTAACTTGGCCTTTTTAAGACTTGAATGTTTTAAGACTTGATTGGTGCTGTCCGCGATAGTCTACCCATAAAAGCTTATCGACATTGTTGATAAACTTATAAATCCAACAGCACCATTGATAATATGAGCATATGTAAGAATAAGCTAAAGAGAGAAACAGTAAAACTACTCTTTAGTTATTTTTTCAACAACATCTTTAGATGTTGTTTCAACTGATAACAAATCTGAATCTGATTTATCTTCTAAAGAAGATGTATTCTCAGTCTCAGTGTGATGTGCTTTAGAGAACTGTGATCTGTAAAGTACAGCATAAGCGCCATTTTTCTCTAACAGCTCATTATGTGTCCCCTCTTCAACAACCTGACCGTCATTGATAACTAAGATCTTATCGGCATCCATAACAGTTGAAAGTCTGTGAGCAATCACTATGGTAGTTCTGCCTTCCATAAGCTTATCTAATGCTCTTTGAACCACTTTCTCTGACTTATTATCAAGAGCAGAGGTAGCCTCATCTAAGATTACGATTGGCGCATTTTTTAAAATTGCTCTTGCAATAGCTAAACGCTGCTTTTGACCACCAGATAAAAGTAAACCACGTTCACCGATTACAGTATCAATACCATTTGGTAATTTCTGTACAAACTCATCAAGATATGCACTCTTGATAGCACGGTTAATCTCCTCATCGGTAGCATCAGCTTTACCATACATTAAGTTTTGTCTTACTGTACCATCAAAGAGGAAGTTGTCCTGGAACACCATAGAGATCTTGTCTCTTAATGATGATAAGGTAAATTCTGTAATATCAGTTCCGTCAATTGTGATGTTGCCAGAATCTAATTCATATAATCTTGGGATCAAAGAACATACTGTAGACTTACCACCGCCTGAGTTACCTACTAAAGCAACTTTCTTACCTACCGGAACTGATAAGTTCACATCCTTTAAGATCATTCTCTGACCGTCATAGGAGAAGTTTACATGGTTAAACTTAATCTCTTTTGATACGGCTTTAAGTTCTTTTTTACCCTCTCCATCATTTGCTTCAAATGAAGGTGCATCTAAGATCACATAGATACGCTCTAATGCTAATAAAGCTGTTTGCAGACCAACATAGTTGTTGCCAATACTCTTAATTGGAGTATATAGCATGATTAGAGCAGCTAGGAAGGCTACGAAAGTACCTGAGGTGATTACACCTGTGGTAATTAAATACATACCATAGTAAAGCACGCCTGCTACACCGCAAGCTGTAACTAAATGCATTGCAGGAGATAACCAGTTGGTATCTCTTGTCATCTTCATAGAGAATTTAAAGATATCCTCAACTTCTCTATGAAACTTCTCATACATAGTCTTGATAAGGTTAAAGGATTTGATGATCTTGATACCAGAATAGGTTTCTACATAGGTAGTGTTGATCTTTGTCTGAGCCTCAACATTCTTAGACATGATCTTCATAACCTTCTTTCTGGCAATCTTCATTGGGATCACCAATAAAACCAGTACACCCAAGGCAATAAAAGACAATTGCCATGAGTTCCAAAGCAGAACTACCAGTAAACCTAGGGATGACCAGAACTTTGATAAGAAGAGTTTTACGTTAGTAATAAGACCTGTAGTAGCAGAATCTGCATCATTACAGAATCTTAAAAGAACAATACCTGAGGTATTCTTATCAAAGAAAGCAGATTCACTAACTAATAACTTCTTATATAAAGCTAATTTCAAATCAGTTGAAATTCTTGAACCTACATAGGTATTAACGATATTTGAGGTATAAATACAGATACCTTGCACTAAGGTAAATCCAATAATAATAAAAGGAACCTTTAAAGCAAATTCAGTATTTTTATCCACCATTACATTATCCATAAATGGCTTTAAGAACGATGCAACAGCTGCATCTAAGCCACCTACGGGGATAGTAAGCAACACACCTAATATGGTTAAAAAGATATATGGTTTTAAAAATGGCCAGAATTTCTTCAATCCTGCTAATGGAGATAGTGATCCTTGCTCTATGATCACATCAAGTCTTTGAGCTGGGTGTTTTTTATTCATTAGTTACCTTTTAACATATACGCTTGTAACCTTTTATTATAACTTTTTTATCTCTTTCTTTTAAGTACATAAAAAAAATGGTTAAATCTTATTGATTATTCATTGAGAAAATTTTGGAGGCAGAACAAAAAAATGGGACATCAATAAGCTCTTTTCCCTATTTAAGAAATCAATTAGCAAAAAGCTTTAGAAAGATGAATATTGGAGACAACAATCATAATTGACAACAATTTAATATTGTAAAACAAAACAATATTACATATTCAGGTCTCTTGAAATTGACCTTAAGTTCCAAGACGCCTAACTGATTGAAGTAAAAACTCGTTAAGTTAGGCGCATCTAAGACTTTTTAGTACTAAACGTTATTTAAGATCTTCAAGCAATGATCTGTAACCATCATTTAGTAATGGGAAGATAAAGCCTGATTTTGCATTTAAATCAGTCTTCTCAATATGGAAAGTGGTAGCGCCCCTTTCTCTCTTCCACTGATTTACAGCTAATCTTGTAAAGTAACGAGTTACAAACAGCTTTAGATCATCACGAGTAAAATTCTGATACTCTTCTGCTAAAGTATCTAAAATTCTCTGTGGAGTGAATAGCTCTTCTTGATGTAAAACGTGAATTCTATCTAAAATCACGTAAGGCATTAAGTCACGCTCATCAGTCTGGCCTGGCTTTAATTCAGCAGTTGGAGCCTGAGCTGAAATGTATGACATATCAGGCACATCAAGTTTCAAGCCTCCTTTTACAACCTCAATACCATCATCAGCTATATGCTGATTGATTTTTAGAATTCTGCTCTTAGAAATATCACCAATTGGAGATAGACCACCTGCTGTATCTCCATCCATAGTGCAATAACCTACAGCATCCTCTGAAGCATTACAGGTTGACATTAAAAGCTTGTTATAACGGTTTGCGATCATCCAGATACCAGGTGCACGAGAACGAGCCTGAATGTTCTGTAATGTCAAATCGTCACGATCCCAGTTAAGCTTATCATCAGGGGTTGTTCCATTGATGATAGCAACATAATCTTCAACTAACTTTGCAATTGACCACTCATAATGAGTTGCTCCGATGTTATGAGCAACTTTTTCTGCTGCAGTTCTGGTTACAGAGCCTGATACAGCTGAGCCTTGATATACAGTGGTTAAGACCTGAGGCATGATCTTTTCTTTTACATAAGACTGTTTATCACCTGTAAAAGCAGGTACCTCAAACTTTAATGCAGATAAAAGCTCTTTATACTCGTCATAGCCTAACTCTTGTAGTGCTGCTAACTGACCATAGCAGACACAAGTTGCACAAAGACCTGAATCAGCACCACCTGACATAGATAGAGCAAAACCATGAGAACGGGTCTTTAACATCCAGTCAAACTGACCTAATGCTACAGCTCTAACAATAGTGTCGTACTCATTTAAGAACTCACTGATACCTGATGATGCTGTTACAAAATCAGCTCGCTTAAATGACAGATAGTTACTCTGTGAGACTAACTTACCGTCATCAGCAATAATTGACAGACCATCAAAGATATCAGAACCACTTTCACAGCCTAATAAGTTAGTTGTTACAACGGTACATTTTAGATTTGAAGATAAGGCTACAGCATCTACAACACGCTTTTTGTCATCAAAAAGTTCAAAACGCTTGGCCTCAGGACAGATTAAAAGCTCTACCTTATCAAGATAAGCTAAATCACCTTCATTAAAGTAAACACCAACTCTCCTAGTTTCCACTTGATTTGAAGAAACTTTAAGTTCAACCTCAAAAGTGTTAGCCGGTGTAAAGATCTCAGATCCTATATTAAAAGATAAACCTTCAACACAAGGAGTTCTAAAGAAACGAACTCTTGAGTCACAGCTGTTATAGCATGAGTGTAAAACACTTACACCTATGATCTTGCTTTTCTTTAATAGAACATAAGCATCATAAGACTTATTGTCAGAGCCAGTTAAAGGCAGACCTACACCTACAACAATCCCCTCAGGCAGTGAGTACTTTAAATTTAACAAAGCATGCAGTGCACCTTTAGTTAACTCACTGTGCCAGAACAGATCACCACAGTTGTAACCAGAAATTGCAAGTTCTGGAAAAGCTATAATGGAAATACCTTCTTTTACAGCTTGTGCGCATTGTTTGAGAATTTTATCAAGATTGCCATTAAGATCGAGAGGAGTGGTGTTGATTCGACCTGCTGCAATGTAGTTTAAATCTGCCATACTATAAACTCCAATGAAGAATTGTGTTGTGCATACTCAATTTGCTAATCAATTTACATCTTTGGTAAACGAAATGGTGATCCTCGTAAAAGAGAACTTTTGCAAAATCAGTTGCATCCATAGTTGTTTTGCATACCGTCCAAAATAACATAATTTAGGTCATAATGATTAACCACGCCCTAAAAATGAACATTGAGATAGATTTTATTGTTTAGTTTATTTTAATTATGTTTTACACCGGTGCTTTAAATTTAGAAGTAAAGCATTATTGATGAATCTCATCACAGAAAGAGGAATAAGCTGTAAGAGTTTTCAAAGCATGATTGCTACAATTGAGTACAACAATTGTGTAAGTGCATATGAGCACAAAATAAAAAAGTGAATAAGATTAGAGAGTTCATTTTATTAAACTGAACTTAATTTCAACTAAGCTCAATCTATATTCAGAATATGAACAAAGATATAAACCAATTTTTATCAAGGATCGGTATACGTGAGCAACAAGAATTATATTATTTCACAAGGTCACTGCAGACATTTAGGTGCAACTATTGAAAAAGATGGTGTAAATTTCGCCGTTTGGGCACCAGATGCAGCCGAAATTGATCTTTTACTGTTCGAGGCAGTAGATGACGATTCCCCTTATGTAGTACATCTGTCCTCTACAGTTTTTAAATCCACCTACTTTTGGCATGTATTTGTTCACAATATAGGTGCTGGTCAAATCTATGCTTATAGAGTAACAAAAACTGTAGACAGTCCACAGGCACAATCTCAGGCAGAAGAGATTAACAAGATCTTAATTGACCCATATGGAAAGAGAGTACTCTTTCCTGATGATTACAAAAGGTTCCTACCTAAAGACGAGAAGCTTGCTTTTAAATATGCACCTAAGAGTGCTGTCATCAATGTGGACGAGTACGATTGGGGTATTGATACTTTTCCTCACCATTCACTTGAGAACACCATCATCTATGAGATGCATGTAAAAGGCTTTACGGCTGATAAAAGTTCAGGTCTTTCAGATGAACTAAGAGGCACCTACAAAGGTCTTATTGAAAAGATCCCATATCTTGTAGAGCTAGGTATCACAGCAGTAGAGCTCATGCCTGTATATCAGTTCGATGAAAAGGATGCTAGACCTAATATGGATAACTATTGGGGCTACAGTCCTATGGCATTTTTCTCAGTACACGAAGGATACAGTTCCGATAAAAGTATTGAAGGACCTGTAAAAGAGTTCCGTGACATGGTCAAAGCCCTTCACAGAAACGGCATCGAGGTTATCCTAGATGTGGTTTACAACCACACCTCTGAAGGTGATGAGAACGGTCCTAGTTACTGTTTTAAAGGTTTTGATAAGGATGGCTACTACATCATTAAAGATGGCTATTATCAGAACTACTCTGGATGTGGCAACTCTTTAAATGCTAACCAGCCTGTTGTAAGAAACCTGATTATTGACTCACTTGTCTTCTGGCATGAGAAAATGCATGTTGACGGATTTAGATTTGATTTAGCTTCTATTCTAACCCGTGACAAATTTGGCGCCCCAATGAACGACAACACTACCTTGTTGTCTATTGATGCAAACAGACGACTTGCTGAGGCCAAGTTAATTGCAGAGCCATGGGATGCAGGCGGTCTGTATCAGTTAGGTGCTATTTCAGGCTCTAAATGGAGAGAGTGGAACGGACAGTTCAGAGATGATGTCAGAAGCTTCATGAGAGCAGATCCTGGTATGGTCAAAAAATTTGTTTTAAGACTTTTAGGTTCTCCTGATATTTACAACGAGCATATGGTTGATGCTCAAAAGTCTGTTAACTTTATCACCTGTCATGATGGCTTTACCTTGTACGATTTGGTTTGCTATTCAAACAAGCATAATCTTGCTAATGGTGAACATAACCGTGATGGTAATGATAACAACTATTCAGCAAACTACGGCTTTGAGGGCCCTACCGATGATGTTCATTTAAATGAATTAAGACTTCGTCAGGTGAAAAACTTCATGGCAATTACCATGCTCTCACTGGGTACTCCAATGATCTGTATGGGAGATGAAGTGCTACGCTCTCAAAATGGTAATAACAATGCCTATTGCCAGGACAATAAGCTTAGCTATTTAAACTGGGATCTTAATGAGCAACAGCGTGAGATGTTTGATTTTACCAAGACACTAATTGGTCTTTCCAGAATCGGTAAAATTAAGCATGTAAATGATACACTTCACCATAAATTAGACAAATTGCTCACTAATGCCAAGATCCAGTGGCATGGTATAAAACCATTCCAGCCAGATTGGTCTGATATGTCTCACTCAATTGGCTTTTTATACTACTATAGTAAACAAGAGATGTATGCCTACATCTTTGTTAATGCCTTTTGGGAAGATTTGACCATCGAAATACCATGCGTTCCAGGTCACCTTGATAAAAGCTGGTACCAGTTCATCAATACATCTCTAGGACCTGGTAAAGACGTAACTCCATTCTATATGAGTACCAGGTATCACGCAGGCAACAAGATTAAAGTAAAAAGCAGAACTGTTTTAATGCTACTGTGCCCTAGCACATAAATTTTAACAACTACCTATTTAGCAAGTAAATAGGTAGTTGTTTATATTAAAATATATAGTGTTTAATAATATATTGAATACATCGTGATCTTTAATAAAATTAGGTAAACTTAATGAGTTGTGAATGTAATATGATTTTTAGAATCAGCAAAATTCATATACAAATAAATAGATATAAAGAAAGATCGATGCTAAGAGTTATGTTCAAAATATTCTTTTGACTAACTGAACAGACTATAATTAAGCATTCGCAATAAAAACAGAATTAATAAAATGAGCGATAATGAAATTTTACCCTTACACCAGATAATCCTGGCTGTTATGAAGAACTAAAAGACGGTAATTGTTACTTTGTAGATAAGACAGAGTACTTAAAGGCTGTTTTTACAAGTTCTACAAAAGTTCTGTTGTTTACAAGACCAAGACGTTTTGGTAAGACTTTGCTCATGACCATGTTTGAGTCTTTCTTAAAGATAAATTCTGAAAAGCCTTTTGATACCTCATTACAGCTTAAATACTTTCAAGGCACCAAGATATTAGAAGATAAAGAGTTCTGTTCTAAGTTCATGGGACAGTATCCTGTTATCAGCATTTCTCTAAAAAATGTTGATGGTGTTACCTTTGCCGGAAAGAGCTGTGCTCTTAGCGTAAAGAAATTGAAGTAAAAGTTGCTTTGTTAAATACAGATAGTAAGACACAATTTCAAAACATGAAGAAATAAGTTGGAGATTAGACAAAAATTGACTAAAAATGTAAATGTTTGCATCCGAATCATTTAGCCGATGCAAACATTTCAGAATTTTTACAGAAGAGATCGCTATGTAAAACTAAAATATTTGTCTCTTGTATGAATATTTTCTCAGGATCCTGCTTAATCTTGATGCGCACCTAAGATCTTACAAGCAATTTCTACAGATGCTTTATCAGGCATTGGAGTATCTTTGAGCTTGTAATCAATACCTAAAGACTCATATTTATGTACACCTAAAGAGTGATAAGGAAGCACCTCTACTTTTTTGACATTTGATAATGAGTCAATGATCTTTCTTACGTTCTGCAACTGCTCGTTGTTATCGGTAATCCCTGGAACCAAAACATGTCTTATCCATACAGGAATATGCAGTTCATCTAAATGATGAGCGCAGTCTAGAATATTCTCATTACCAATACCTGTTAGCTTTTTGTGCTCGGTACTGTCAGAGTGTTTAATGTCTAATAACACAAGATCTGTGTATTTCATAAGCTCATCGAACTTTTGCTTATACTCATCAGTATCTCTATAAGGACCTGCTGAAGTATCAAGACAGGTGTTTACACCAAGTTCCTTGAACTTTTTAAATAATTCAGTTACAAATTCAATTTGAACTAATGCTTCGCCACCGCTTACTGTAACGCCGCCATCTTTGCCCCAGTAGTTTTTATAACGCATGGCCTTATTGACTACAGTATCAACATCGTAAGTCTCCCCTGTTTTCATTTTCCAAGTATCTGGATTATGACAATAAAGGCAACGCATTGGGCAACCTTGCATAAAGACCACGAAACGAACACCAGGTCCGTCTACAGATCCGAAAGTTTCAAAAGAGTGGATATAACCTTGAGTCATTACATGTGTCCTATAAATTCTAGTTTCTGATAGATACTTGATGCTATGAATCGTTATAAGTAATTCTATCTTATTCAGACAAAGGGCGCCAAAAGGCGCCCTCTTTATACAGATTATAGTGTAATTTTTCTAAATTACATTGCCTTATGACAAGTTCTTGAAATTACATCTAACTGCTGCTCACGAGTTAAATCGATGAACTTAACAGCGTAACCTGATACACGGATTGTGAAGTTTGCGTACTCAGGCTTCTCTGGGTGCTCCATAGCATCGATTAACTTCTCGGTACCGAATACATTAACGTTCAAGTGGTGTGCGCCCTGGTTAAAGTAACCGTCCATTACCTGAACTAAGTTCTTAACACGCTCTTCCTCTGAGTGACCTAATGCATCTGGGCTGATGGTCTGGGTGTTTGAAATACCGTCTAAAGCATACTCATAAGGTAGTTTTGCAACTGAGTTTAGAGATGCTAATAAGCCTGACTTCTCAGCACCGTATGATGGGTTTGCACCTGGTGATAATGGCTCGCCTGCCTTTCTGCCATCAGGTAATGAACCTGTAGCCTTACCGTATACAACGTTAGAAGTAATGGTAAGAATTGAGGTTGTAGCCTCAGAGTTACGGTAGGTATGACGCTTCTTTAACTTAGTTAAGAAGGTTCTTAATAACCATACTGCAATCTTATCAGCACGATCATCATCATTACCGTAACGAGGGAAGTCACCTTCAACCTCGAAGTCAACAGCAATGCCGTTCTCGTTGCGGATTGGCTTAACCTTTGCGTACTTAACTGCTGATAATGAGTCAACTACGTGTGAGAAGCCTGCAATACCAGTTGCGAAGGTACGACGTACATCAGTATCGATTAAAGCCATTTCTGCTGCTTCGTAGTAGTATCTGTCGTGCATGTACTGAATTAAGTTCAATACATTAACGTACAGATCAGCTAACCACTCTAGAACGATGTCGTAGTTTGCCATTAACTCATCGTAGTTTAAGTACTCTGAGGTGATCTTAGGTAATCTTGGGCCAACCTGCATACCGGTCTTGCAATCAATACCGCCGTTCATTGCGTATAGAAGAGCCTTAGCCAAGTTTGCACGAGCACCGAAGAACTGCATTTCCTTACCAGTCTGTGTTGCAGATACGCAGCAGCAGATTGAGTAATCGTCGCCCCATACTGGACGCATTACATCATCGTTCTCGTACTGAATTGATGAGGTATCAACAGAAATCTTAGCAGCATACTTTCTGAAGTTTAATGGTAACTTCTCGGTGTATAGAACTGTTAAGTTAGGCTCAGGTGATGGCCCCATATTCTCTAAGGTGTGTAAGAAACGGTAATCGTTCTTAGTTACCATGTGACGGCCATCCATGCCGAAACCTGCAACTTCTAGAGTTGCCCAAACAGGATCACCTGAGAATAACTGGTTGTATGAAGGAATACGTGCGAACTTAACCATACGTAACTTCATAACTAAGTGGTCGATTAACTCCTGTGCCTCTTCCTCAGTTAAGGTGCCTTCTTTTAAGTCACGCTCAATATAAATATCCAGGAAGGTAGATACACGACCTACTGACATAGCAGCGCCGTTCTGAGTCTTGATAGCAGCTAAGTAACCAAAGTATAACCACTGAACAGCTTCGCGAGCGTTGTTAGCTGGCTGTGAAATATCAAAGCCATAGCTCTCTGCCATAACCTTCATAGCATTTAAAGCTTTGATCTGATCAGCTAACTCTTCACGCTGACGAATGATGTCATCAGTCATGGTACCGCAACCGCAGTTTGCTAAGTCAGCTTTCTTCTGTGCTACTAAGAAATCAATACCGTATAGAGCTACACGACGGTAGTCACCAACGATACGGCCACGACCATAGGTATCTGGAAGACCAGTGATGATCTTGTTCTTACGAGCAAGTCTCATTTCAGGAGTATATGCATCATATACTGCCTGATTATGAGTCTTGTGATACTCATTGAAAATCTTGTGGAATTTAGGGTTAGGGGTATAACCATAGGTGGTGCAAGCCTCTTCAGCCATCTTGATACCGCCGTATGGCATGAAAGCACGCTTTAAAGGCTTATCAGTCTGTAAACCTACAACCTTCTCAAGATCCTTGCTATCAGCACTGATGTAACCTGGACCATAAGCAGTAATGCCTGAAACTACTTCAGTTTCCATATCAAGAACACCGCCCTTTGCGCGTTCTTCATGCTGTAACTGCTGTAACTCGCCCCATAACTTATCTGTAGCTTTTGTAGGACCTGCTAAGAATGACTCATCACCATCATAAGGTGTGTAATTGTGCTGAATGAAGTCTCTAACGTTAACGTCATCAACCCAATGAGAGCCGGTAAAACCGCGCCACTGTTCTTTCATGATTACTCCTAATTAAGTTCAAACAGATTTTTTTATCTGTCGTAAACGTTTCTGTTCTTTTTTAACTGAAACATAATCGCTTTTTCAAGCATGATGATTATATAGATAAGATCCTTTTTTTCCTAGTGAACGGATGTAATGTTTTTGCAAAAAAATACCGATTTAATTCAGAAATGGCTTTATTACAAGGAGTTAGAAAGAATTTAAATAATTATGATTATTAAACTTAGTTAATTAACCTAGTAAACTCTTGAAGCAATCCTAGTTATAAAGATTTTTTTACAAAGGTTAATTAACCTCAAATTTTTGTAAATTTTAAATTATAAAATTCATGTTTAAACCTAAATTCAAAATTCACATGGCTATTTTTGTGATCTTTGTAAACTATCGTAACGTTATTTAAATTGACTACCTAACGTTTTTAAATGAACTATATTATTTCTTAAATAGACTCTATGGGGTTCACAGATAAAATCTAGATAAAAGGATTACCCTTTTCATCGGTCAATTTTTCTCTTAACAGACCTTGCTTATACATCTCTAAAAGATCTTCAAGATCTGTGATAAGCTCTTTTATCCCCTGTCCAAGATCTGTATCTATAACCATCTTTCTTTGTTTAAAATCTTCAACAGAAATTACCTGCAAGTCCGCAATATCACTGTTATTAGCAATAGCATCTTTGATGGTAGTAAAAGGAGTATGAGCCTTTAAATGCAAATAGTGTGAGCTATAGATTAAGGTATAGCCTGCAATACCTGTTTTAGCCTGATAAGCTTTGCAAAAGCCTCCATCTATAACTAAAAGTTTTCCTCCTGCTCTTACAGGAGTTTCTCCGTCCTTTACCATGATAGGAGTGTGGCCATTGATGATATGGCCATTATTCGGATCTAAAGAAAACTCTCTTAAGATTTGATTACAGGTTTTCTCTTCGTAATAATAGGTGTAGTACGGATTTCTAGGCTCATGCCAAGTTGACTCATCTTGTACAAACAGCCTTTCAAATAGTTTCATTCTACGACCTGAAAGTGGTGATAATGGACCTGTCCACATGTACCACAAGAAATCTAAATGCTCTTGATCTCGAAAGGTATAAGCTTCGCGAATTTTCTTTTGGCAAAAATCAAGGTAATCACGACCTGACAGTTCATTACCGTCACATTTAATCTTTTTAAAGGAGCCATCCTCATCTAATGGGATACATCCATGGTAGAGCAAATTGCCATTAAAGCACTGATACATGGTACCTTTTGAATACAGAAACTTTACATGGTTATTAAGTCTTACTGAACCTGTAAATGACGCTACCAAATCATCTACAACTTCCTGTTCAGCTTTAGTTAATACATAAGGATGAGCTTTATCTACAGTTGGCAGATCGGTTGTCTTTAACTTATAAGTCTTACCGTCAGTTAAAGTAACCGAACCATTTTTAAGATCAAGACCATCTAACACTAATCTGTCATCTAATTCATACTCAGGATGTCTTTTTACTAACTGACCGATGAGTTTTACAGCCAAAACAGCTACGGCTTTATGGTCTGCAGGAAAGTCCTTTTCATTTTTATAAGTAGAATTTGCAAACATGGCAAGTTTTCTTAAAGAAATACCATAGCCATTCTCAAGCATTTTAAAGTTCTTATAGCGGATGTTGTTACAAAGTACATTCACAGCACACAAAGCAGAACCACAACAGGCACCAATCCAGAGTACATCATGATTACCCCATTGCAGATCAAGATCATGATATTTCATTAAAAGATCCATGCACTTATCTGGGTGAGGACCTCTGTCAAAGATATCGCCTAAGACATGCAGTCTGTCGACAGCCAATCTTTTGATAAGTTTACCCAGTTCTAAAATGAAATATTTAGCAGAGCCAGTTTTGATAATCGCCTCTAAAATAGAACGGTGGTAAGCCATTCTTGAGTTTTGATCATCTGATTTAGCATGCATTAACTCATCTATGATGTATGAAAAATCACCATCAATTGCTTTTCTTACCTTAGAACGTGAGTATTTTGAGGAGAGGTAATTTGATAGTGCAATTAAATCGAGTATGGTCTTGGTATAAAAAGAGTTTAAATCAGTGCTATCGTCCTTTTCTTTGTTTAAAAGACATTCATTTGGATAGTAAATGAGAGTGCATAGCTCATCTATTTGCTCTTTAGTGTAATCAGCAAAGACTAATCTTACCTTTTCTTTGATAACGCCTGAGGCGTTATTTAAGATATGTTTAAAAGCTTCATACTCACCATGAATATCAGAAATAAAATGCTCTGTGCCTTTTGGCATAGATAAAACGGCTTTCAGATTTATTAATTTTGTGTAAACCGCATAGCGGTTGTCATACTCTCTTGAAAGAAGCTCAAGATATCTCTGTCTCTGTAACATGTTATTTTCCCTAGATTTATCTGCAGTCTAAAAAAGTTCATCTCATGAAATTATCACAACTGGACTTTTTCACAAAATAAGCCTCATTTAATTTCAAAAAGCAAAAAAATGAATATGAAGCACTGCGCTTTCAGTCTATTTTATTCTTTACAGTCAGCTGCAATTGTATATATTTTTTCGCAGTCACTCTTATATAAAACCACGAACCTTCCTTCACTTCTGTTTTGTTCATTCACTCCGAGCAAACTCAACAGCAGAGGAATATCTTCTTTTTTTGCGCCTATATCTTTAAAAGACAGTGGCATTCCAATTGATTTTAGAAAATATCTCAGAGCATTTATGCCTTCTCTTGCGGTTACAGACGGATCATCAAAGTCGAAAGGTACATTAAAAACCTCTGAAGCAAATCTTGCAAATCTCATTACATCATGTTTAAAGACATACTCCATCCAGGCAGGAAACATCACAGCAAGACCAGCTCCATGTGCGACATCATATAATGCTGACAGCTGATGTTCCAGATGATGTGTTGCCCAGTCCTGTTCTCTGTCCACGCCGCAGATATTGTTATGTGCCAGTGAACCTGCCCACATCAGGTTTGCCCTTGCATTGTAGTTGTGTGGATCTTCCATAACAGTCAATGCATTCTTAATGATTGCTCTTAACAGCCCTTCACAGATGTTATCGGTAACGTCAACACCGTCAGAATTAGTAAAATATCTTTCCATGATGTGAGCCATCATGTCGGTAACACCACAGGCTGTCTGATATCTGCTGACAGTAAAAGTCAGTTCAGGATCCAGTATGGCAAATAAAGGTCGGTTCAGCTCACTTGAACAACCGCATTTGATAACCTGACCTCCTATTGTTTTTTCTATAACTGTAGAGGTTGAGCTTTCAGAACCAGCTGCAGGAATTGTAAGCACCACACCTACTTTCAGTGCTGCAGTAGGCTTTCTTTTTCTTAGGTAAAAATCAAAGAAATCTCCCCCTTCACTGTCTGCCGCTCCTAAAGAAATCGCCTTAGCTGTGTCTATTACAGAACCGCCTCCCACAGGAAGAATGAAATCAACTTTTTCCTTCTTGGCTATTTGAATTCCCTCATACACAAGATTAGCTCTTGGATTAGGTTTTACTCCTCCAAGTAAGGTGTAGCCAATTGAATATGAAGCAAGTTGCTCTTTAATTGAGGATAACAGCCCTGAACGCACAGCAGAACCTCCACCATACACTATTAAAACTTTTTTATATCCAAGCTCATAGACAGTCTGTCCCACTTTAGAACTTACACCCTGACCAAAGATATATTTTGTAGAAACACAGAACTGAAAATTTTCCATATAAATCCTTACCTGTTGTTTTAGAACGAATTAACAATAGACATCACAGTGACAATCAAAAGAAATTATACAGAATATAACGAGTTGAGATTTGACTGAGTTATAAGATTTATATGAAAACTGTGCATGTGCTGAAACAAACGTGCAACGAAAATGACAGTGCAACAGCAAAACAGCACTTAATCTCTATTTATTTGTGAATTTTATAGAAAATTGGAAACATATATGGAATGGAATTATTACAGGAAAGAAGATTGTATTGTGAAAAAAAGGCTGCATTGCACAGCCGTAAAAGGCGCCTCTGAATATCCTCGAAAAGGATGGAGGCAATCATGAAGATCTAGAGCCTGAATCTCAGATTTTGATAAGCAAAAAACCGTTTAATATTTTGTATGGTAGTGACTGCTAAGCGTAAACAATACCATCGACACTGACTTTATATGCAAGGAGATTCTCAATCTCAACACGTGCAGCATCTAAAACAGATACATCCAGCTTTTCTACAATAATTACAGCATCACTGTCGGTAATTTCCTTAAGCTTGCAATCTTTAACAAAATCGTAGGCAACACCTGATCTGGACAGGGCAGTGCTGATAATTTCTGTTGCATTGCTGATGTCCTTGCCCTCAAGAGTTGAAACTAGAACAACTTTCTTTTTACCAGCAGACAGGATTTCTACAGCATTTTCAAGTCTTACTTTTTCGTCAGGTATTTCTTTTGAAAATGAGCTTTCATGCAATACAGCGATGTTCTTCAAGCCGTACAGATTCTTAAGATATTCACTTGAGGTTATCTTTCCGGAGAACAGATACTTCATACCAAAATATGCTGCACCAAGGAAGATCCCTCCAAATAAACCTACGATTGTGAAAATCACAAGCTTCATGGTTTTATAGCCTTCAAGAGTCTTCATCTTTGAACTAATATCTTCAGGAGGCAGAGGCTGAACCTGATTTAAAATCTGATTTTTCTTGTTCTCAATTTCATTATTGAGTTTTACCACTGCATTGTCTGTATCGCGCTTTAATTTAATTAAACCTGCGTTGTAAATTCTCTCAAGAGAAATTGGAACAATTTTTATGATGTAATCCTGACCGTAAAAATCTGTAAATTCCTTATCAAACACTTCTTTTACTTTTTCCAGTTTTGAAAGAGTTTCTTTAGAATCTCCTTTAAGGCTTATGACAAAAGAATAACTGTCAATTGCAGAGAAACCGAAAAGTTCTCTTACAGGCTTCTGTGTAAGATTCATGCTAATTCCAAGGCTTTTTGCAAAGGCCTGAATATACTTTTGTGTATGCAGCAGTCTGTTAGCAAAGCGCACAACTGTTGACTCATTTTCAAAAGTCTCTTCCTCACCTTCTTCTTTTGACTTTAATGCCTTCTTTACAGATGCAATGTTTGGCATTGCAGTCTTGGCATTTTTTTCACGGACAGAATAGTAGAACTCACTTTCCCAATAACTTTCAGGGGAAAGATTGTAGAGTTTTGAATTTCTGATGTACTCTTGAGTGGTGGCAATTTCTCTGTTGAAATTTTCAAAATCCTGTTCTAAAAACTTTTTATGAAGGTCAACATTTCTTTTTTTACTTTCGTACTCAGAGTAACGAGCCTCATAGTCTTCCTTATAAAGGTTATATGAAACTTTCTCTTTTTTCTTTACAACTTTACCATCAGGTTCTTTTTCAATCTTTTCAATTGTGAAAAGATTATTTACTTCGGCAAGAGGAGTTGAAGAAAACTCAAAACGACAGTATTTATATGAAAATCCCAGAACCGCAAAAACAATTCCTAAGATTAAAAGTGTTTTGAATTTTGACAATATGAAACGAAACAATCTTAAAAGATCAATTTCAATTTCTTCATTCTGTTCGTTCATTGCTTATTCCTGTATCAAATAATGAATATTTATGTTTGGACGTAAAATCCAGTATTTTTCTGTAAACAAAAGTCAGATATGAGTAATGGTCCGTTTATCTGCCATGTTCCGGAGATAAAATTACAATATATTTTTTATGCACTTTATCACAGGTCAAAAAAAAAAAAAGACGCTTTTTATTTTTCACAAAATTAAATTTTTCTGAACATTGTTAAAACATCTGTAAGCAAGTCCCAAAACAGGTAAATATCTGTCGTATAAATTTGACACCTAGAGATTGGCATGATTTACTAAGGATGGACCGATTTATTCGGCTTTTAAACATATTTTGAGGTTAAATGATAATGAAGCTAATGTCTTTGTGCCTTTTAAGTACCATATGTCTGGGTACCGTGAATAGCGCGATGGCTGAAAACAGCGATAAAGTAAATATCTGGAACTGGAGCTACAATATTGGAGAACACACTGTAGCCGACTTTGAAAAAGATACCGGTCTTAAGACCAGCTATGTGGAATACGACTCAAATGAACTGCAGGAAGCAAGACTGCTTGCCGGTAATACCGGTTTTGATGCAGCTGTAGTCGTAAGCTACTATGTACCAAGAATGGCAAAATCAGGTGCATTACAAAAAATCGACCATTCAAAAATTCCTAACTGGGTCAAGTTAAACCATGCAAGATTAGAAAAGATGGCAACTTTAGACCCAAACAATGACTATGCCTATCCTTATATTGAGATCTCTATCGGTATAGGCTACAACAAACAGAAGATTGAAGAGATCTTTGGCAAAGATTACAAAATTGATTCCTGGGATTTTCTATTCAAAAAAGAAAATTCTGACAAGCTCAAAAAATGCGGTATTGCTGTAATTGACTCTCCTATTGAGGTTATCTCAGCTGTTCAGCATTACTTAGGTAAAGATCCTTTATCTCAGAAAGCTGAAGATTACGAAGAAGCTAAAAAGATCTTAACAAATCTGGCAGCTAACACCGCTTATTTCCAGTCTAACCGCTATGTAACAGATCTTGCATCAGGCGAGATTTGTGTAGCTATTGGTTACTCAGGTGACATTATTCAAGGCAGACACTTAGCTGCACATGGTAAACACAAATACGATATTGAATATGTAATTCCAAAAGAAGGTTCTATCTTTTGGTATGACAGCTGGACTGTACCTCGTGGCGCAAAGAACTATGACAACGCTATGAAATGGTTTGACTGGCTATTAACTCCTGAGAACGCAAGAAAACTCTCTGACGAGTTAGGTTATGTTCTACCAGTTGATGAGGCTATGGACAAATTATCTGAAGAGCTTAAGTCAAATGACAGTATTATGCTTTCAGATGAGAAATTAAAGACCATGTACTTTATGCAACCTACTCCTGCTAAAACAACTAAGATAACTAACAGAGTATGGAATGCTATGAAGACAGATTCATCAAAAGTAAAATCCTCAGATGTAACTGAGGATGATGCAAACGGTTGGGACTAATTGCCTCGATTGTGAGTTTTTCTAACAGGACCTCTGCTAAGTGATTTTGGCAGAGGGAAACGAGTTGAGCTGACCTTAAAGGCCAGCTTCTTTTTTACTAAATCATGTCTTGATGAAACGTCATCCTCCATCAAATCAGTTGCACTCTTGCCGTGAATTTTATTTATTGCCTCAAATCTTTGAGAAAGCCTTTCTCTTTCATGGATAACTAAAAGCTCTTTTACCATCCCGTCATCACTTTGAGACAACAGAGCTCTCTTTACAGCTTTAACTAAGGCATCTTCACTGAGCATACAGGTTCTCCGTAATGTTGATAGATAATAAGATCAGAGTGCTTTACAGTTTTTGCAAAATCGCAGGTTCTGACAATGGAATTTACATGATAGAAACGGCTTAAAATCTCGTTTGCAAAAAATGTTGGCTTAGTTCTAACATCTGCCACAAAGATATAGCGAGAGGTTTCAACTGTCAAAGGACTTACCACCAGATCTTTTACTCCTGCATCTAATTGCTGTTGAATTTCATAATCACGCTCCACCATATCCTGTTTTACCTTTAAAAGTCCGCCTAAGGCATTCTCACCTGTAACTAGAATATAGACAAAGCATAGAGTGTATAAGGATACTGTCAATGTTTTTGGCATTACCTTTATATCTTCTTTCTTTAAAATAAAGTAAACACCTGATATACAAGCAATCAAAGCACAGGTAAATGGAGTTGCGGTTCTTGCTGGGAAATTAGGAGAAAAAATCATAATTGCCAATGATGCAAATCCAAAGATAAAGAGGTAGAGCACTCCTATAAAGTCATTTTTATATTCAGCAAATTTATCTTTTGAAAAGAATTTATTTTTATAAGCAATAAAGAGTAAATAAACAAGTGACAGAATTAAAGGTAATTCTTCTAACAAGGTTAAGAAGAAAATATCCAATGTCACTGCTAAATGGGAGAAGTAATTAAAGCTACCAGTTGTTTCCATCATCTCAAGACGAGCATTGTTACCAGGAGACAATACTAAAACTAAGAAGCCTATACAAGTACCTACAAAACCTGTGATATGCCAGAAAGATAACTTCTTTACCTTATAAAGATATAGACATAACAGGAAGTTAGCAGCACAGATAGCAAATCCTGTGTTCTCATTACACCAGCCTGCGATGATTCCTAACAGAAACATCATAATTGCAAAAGGTACTGACTTTTTACAATTATCCGCATTTATTGAAAATCTATAAGGCAAAAGGAATGCCAAAATGAAGGTGGTGGTATACAGATAGTTACATGAGGTAACTAACATAAAGATAACTTCACCATAGGCTCTCAGACATAACCATAAAGCTACAGTTATAAAAAGTACAGGCAGAATTAAAAGCTTAAATGGATTTACTCTTTTGCCTTTAGCTTGAACATAGATTAAGTAGATCAAAACTAAATAACAAAGACCAGCACCTACAGCTGACACATATTTACCGCCCCATAATAACAGCTGAGCTAATACATGTGGAGGAGTTCTACCACCCCAAGTAAAGTAGTGACGATATTGAGATACTACAATGTCGCTAAATGATGACACAAGATCTTGAGTACCCTCAATCATCATGTAACGGTAATCATTAGAAAAATATGGGATTATGTAAGCACAGGCTGTGATAAACACAAACCAAGCTAATAGATAAATATGGCTTTTCAGGTATTTCATTTTCAGTCTAATATTGTGCCAATTTGCAGAATTTAATCTATCTAGCATAAGTAACATCAGTCGTTCTTCTTAAAGAAAGACAGCATGTTTTTACTACGATAGATTTTAGCTAACACACAAATGATGTAAAATTGTGAATAGTATAACGCAACTTGTTATTTATTATCACCTTGTATTATCAAGATGATTCATCTTGTCATTCTTACAGATAGTATCGTGTGACATTTGATAGATCATGTAATTCAATATATTGCTAAAAAATAGATATTGAAGACAGTTCAGGCAAAAAAAACATAAAAGCAAACAACAATGCAGTTAAAAGATCTTATAAAGGGTGGCATCAATGCAACCTTTTCTAATACCGTAAAATCAATTGGTAATTTAAATTCTACAGGTTTGACAGGAGCCATAGCTGCTATTTATGAGCAAGCTACACACGATTGTACATCTTGTCCTATATTAGTAATTTGTGCCGATAGCTTTGATGCTCAAAGCTTAAGAACCAATTTAAAGGCTCTACTTCCTAAAACTGACATTGAGTATTTCTCAGATTGGGAAACCTTGCCATATGATACTTTATCCCCTCATCAGGATATTGTCTCTTCAAGAATAAAGCTCTTAGCTGCAATGCCTGAGATGTCAGATGGTATTGTCATTACTACTGTACAAGCTCTAATGCCAAGAATTGCTCCTTTGTCTTTTATAAAAAAGCAAAGCTTTTCTATAAAAGTTGGTGATAAACGTGACATCACCATGATGAAAAAAGATCTTACAACTCATGGTTACCTCCTTGTAGAGCAAGTACTCTCTCCAGGTGAATTCGCTGTACGTGGTTCTATTGTCGATATCTATCCTATGGGTTCTAAGACACCATACAGAATAGATTTCTTTGATGATGAAGTTGATAGCTTGAGAATTTTTGACGTCGACTCCCAAAGATCATTAGAAAAAATTAATTCTGTTTCAATGTTACCAGCTCATGAATTTCCTCTAGATGAGTCAGGTATCAGTCTGTTTAGAAGTAATTATAGAGATGCCTTTATAGGAGCAAATCTTACTAATCATCCTATCTATCAGGCAATTTCTAAAGGAGCAATTCCAGCTGGTATTGAATACTATCTACCTCTATTCTTTAGTGAAGTTGAACCAGTATTTAACTACTTAAATGAAAAGTTCAAAATCATAACTGTAGATGATGTAACTAAAGCTTGTGACGATTTCGATGTAGATGTTCATAAAAGAGCTTTAGAGTACGCTGGTAACTCAGATCACCCTACCCTTCCTGCTCAAAGAGTTTTTTTAACTCCTAAAGAATTTAATGATAACTTAAAAAAGTTTGAAAGAATTTCTTTATACAAAAATCCTTTTGCTGAAGATTCAGTCTCAAAACGTGGCTTTTACAATACTGATTTTGAAAAGGTACCAGAGATTGCTTTTAACCATCAGGAAAAAGAATCATCAAGAGCTTTTGTTGCCTTTACTGATGACAAAATCAGTCACGGTTACAGAATTTTAATCTGTGCGCTCTCTGAAGGAAGGCGTCAGTCCTTAAGAGAGATCATGCCTCAAGTTTTAGTTGATAAATTTGGCATGAAAGCAGCCTCATCTTTTGAGGACTTTTTAAACGAAAAAGCACCTATGATGATGACTATTGCTCCTTTTGATGAAGGTATGATCCTTCCATCATCAAAACTGTGCGTCTTAACAGAAAGTGAGCTTTTAGGCTTTAAAGTTGTAAAACAAAGAAGAGCTTCATATAAATCGAAGCTCTCTCAGGATACCATCATCCGCAACCTCTCATCCTTAAAAGAAGGTCAAGTAGTAGTTCACATCGACCATGGTATCGGTCGTTATCGTGGTCTTAAGATCTTGGACATTGGCGGCATCAAAGGTGAATTCTTAACCATCGAATACCTAAATGGTGATATGCTCAATATCCCTATTACCTCTTTATCAAAGGTCGCAAGATACTCTGGATCTGAGAATCCTCCTTTATCACGATTGGGTAATGACACTTGGTCTAAAAAGAAAGCTAAAGCAGTACAAAAGGTAACTGATGTTGCAGCTCAGCTTTTAGATCTTTATGCTCGCCGTGAAGCTGTCGCTGGTACTGCATTTAAAGTTGATGAAAAAGCTTTGGATGAATTTGCTTCAGGATTTGGCTATCAGGAAACTCCTGATCAGATGGCTGCCATTAACAACACTATTTACGATCTGTCAAAAGAACAGCCAATGGACAGATTAGTTTGCGGTGATGTAGGTTTTGGTAAAACCGAGGTTGCCCTACGTGCTGCTTTTGTGGTGGCATCAGCAGGCTCTCAGGTTGCAGTCCTAGTACCTACTACAATTCTAGCAGAGCAACACTATCAAAACTTTAAAGACAGATTTGCAGGTACTGCAATCAATGTTGAACTTCTATCTCGTTTTAAAACAGTAAAACAACAAAACGAGGTGATAAAAGAGATAGAAAAAGGTAGTGTTGATATCATCATCGGTACACATAAACTCCTATCAAAAGACATTAAATTTAAAAAGCTAGGCCTTATCATTGTTGATGAGGAGCACCGCTTTGGTGTAAAACAAAAAGAGCGCTTAAAGGAAATTAGAGCTCAGGTTGATTTGCTGACTCTTACAGCAACTCCTATTCCTCGTACTTTGAACATGGCTATGGAAGGAATGAGAGAGCTCTCTATCATTGCAACTCCACCAGAGCACAGACTTGCTGTTAAAACCTTTGTAACAGAAAAATCTGATGCCTTAACCCGTGAAGCTATCATGCGTGAATTGCGCCGTGGAGGACAGGTCTACTACCTGCATAATGATGTTGCAACCATCAACCAAAGAGCAGAACAATTAGCTAAATTAGTACCAGAGGCAAAAATCGGTATTGGTCATGGTCAGTTAAATGAACGTGATCTGCAAAAGGTGATGAGAGACTTCTATCACCAAAGATTTAACCTTTTAGTTTGCTCTACTATAGTTGAAAATGGTCTTGATGTGCCTACAGCTAATACCATCATCATCGATAGAGCTGATCTTTTAGGTTTAGCCCAGTTACACCAAATCAGAGGTCGTGTAGGACGTTCTCATCACCAAGCTTATGCATACCTCTTTACCCCTCCTAAACAGCTGTTATCAAAAGATGCTAAATTAAGACTTGATGCTATTTCTTCATTAGAAGAGTTAGGTGCTGGCTTCGTTCTTGCAACTCATGATATGGAAATTAGAGGTGCAGGTGAACTTTTAGGTGAAGAACAGTCAGGTCAGATTGAATCTGTAGGTTTCTCACTCTACTCTGAGATGCTTGAAGCAGCTGTTAAAGCTCTAAAAGAAGGACATGAACCATCCCTTGCTGAAATTACCCTAAATGAGTGTGAAATCGATCTCCACTTACCATGTCTGCTACCAACTGACTATATTGCAGATGTAAATACCAGATTGTCTTTATACAAACGTATTTCATCATGTAAGACACCAGATCAGTTTGAAGATCTTAAAGTAGAACTTATTGATAGATTTGGTTTCTTGCCAGATGCTACTAAAAACCTCTTTGAGATATCATCTTTAAAGGTTTTAGCAACCGAGCTTGGAATTAAGAGAATTAACGGCGATGCTAAAGGAGGCATCATTGAGTTAAATCAGAATCATAAGATCTCTAATGAGTATCTGATAAGACTCATGACTACCTGTAAACATAATGAATACAGAATCACTGGTCCTAGCTCATTAAGGTACAACGTACCTGAAAGTGAGTCTAGATCAAGACTTGAGATCTTAAAACAGTTGCTACAGGCATTTGCCGCTAATAGTTCACTTGCTAAATAAAGTATGCTCTAGAACTGAAAACACGTTGCGTGAGAGAACTATGAAACTTTTACAAATTGCAGTAAAGTGCATCTTTATTCAAAGCTAATAATATGATTGAGAAACTTGTAAGGGAAATAAAAGCGGAGAGACATTTTTGCTTAAACAAAACAAAACGCCTTCTATATTTCAAGAAAGCGTTCTCTCACGAATATCCCCTAGTTCTGAGTTTAGAGGATATTCAATTTAGTTTAAGTACTTTAATTAGATGTACTTGAACTTAATCTCAGCAATCTTCTTTGACCACTGCTCAGGTCCAATCTTATGGATTGAGTTACCTTCACTGTCTACAGCTACAGTTACTGGCATATCAACAACCTTGTACTCACGGATAGCTTCCATGCCAAGATCTTCGAATGCTAGTACTTTAGCAGACTTAATTGCCTTAGATACCAAGTAAGCAGCACCACCGGTTGCCATTAAGTAAGCAGCCTTGTGCTTCTTAATTGAAGCGATAGCCTCAGGACCACGCTCTGACTTACCAATCATTCCGTATAGACCTGTCTGTGAAAGCATGGTTTCAACGAACTTATCCATACGAGTTGAAGTGGTAGGACCTGCAGGACCCACAACTTCATTACCTACAGCAGGTACTGGTCCTACGTAGTAGATGAACTTCTTGTGGAAATCAACACCTTCAGGTAGAGGCTTACCCTGAGCGATTAAGTCACATACTCTCTTATGAGCAGCATCACGACCTGTTAAGATAGTACCTGATAATAATAAGGTCTCGCCCATCTTCCATGAAGCAATCTCTTCTTTAGTGATAGTATCAAGATTTACTCTCTTAACATTGGCACTTGCACCACCGATTTCGATATCTGGGTAATCATCTAATGATGGAGGTGTAAAGGTTGCTGGACCTGTACCATCTAACTCAAAATCAATGTGACGAGTTGCAGCACAGTTAGGAATAATTGTAGTAGCCTTTGATACTGCGTGGCATGGGTAGGTCTTAACCTTAACATCAAGAACAGTGGTAATACCACCTAAGCCCTGGGCACCAATACCTAACTTGTTGATCTTGTCATAAAGCTCAAGTCTTAACTCTTCTTCAGCGTTCTTAGGTCCGCGAGCAATTAACTCCTGGATATCGATAGGATCATTTAAAGCTTCTTTAGCTAAAATTGCAGACTTCTCAGGAGTACCGCCAACGCCGATACCAATAATTCCTGGAGGACACCAACCAGCGCCCATTAGAGGGATCTGGCTTAATACGTAATCAACTACGCTGTCTGATGGGTTTAACATTCTCATGTGGGTCTTGTTCTCAGATCCACCACCCTTTGAAGCAATAGCTACTTCTACCTTATTACCATGAACCATCTCAATGTGAACTACAGTAGGAGTATTGTCTTTGGTGTTAATTCTCTTTCCTAATGGATCCATTAGGATTGACTTACGTAGAGGGTTTGTTGGGAAAGCATATGCTCTTCTAGTACCCTCATCCACCATTTCCTGAATAGTCATGTCGCCTTCAAAGCGAACATCCATACCGATCTTAACGAAACAGGTAACAGCACCTGTATCTTGGCACAATGGACGGTGTCCGATTGCACACATTTTTGAATTTACTAAGATCTGTGCGATTGCGTTCTTTGCTGATGGATTCTGCTCAATTTCATAGGCATGTTTCATAGCCTTTAAGAAATCTTTTGGATGATAATAAGAAATGAACTGAATCGCATCACAGACAGACTCAATGAAGTCAGCTGTCTTAATCAATGTTGTCATAGATGGTACTTTCCTTGTTCAGTGAACCGTTGTAATCAATTGTTTATTTGACTACAGCTGTCTGCAACTGCCGATTTTAATTTCTACTATGTTTTAGCAGAGGCGGTTCGTTACCGCTAAAATAAAGTTGTAATTTGTATACAACAGCAGGAATTATAGCATAATTAGTCTGTATAAAAGTGACATCGCAAACGATTTAACAAAGCCTTGCAAACTAAATTTCAACATCAAGTAGTCACATCTCGACCTCAAAATGACGCTCAAAATGTCATAAATAACTGTAGAGACAAAAAAGTTACCTATAAATTTGAGTAACTTTACGATTTTGTTCAAAAAAATTACCCATAAACTTAAGTAATTGTCTTGTATACCGTTATAATAACGAGAATGTTTCGGTTTTGAGAAGCGATTATGTTTATTACAATAGCTGTTATATTTGTTCTTCTAGCAAGTTTTCTTTTAATCATTGTGAATATGTACAGTGATTATGTTGCCCGCCGTGAGCAGGATGCTAGACTTATCTCTACTAGAGCAAGAAACATCATCACCGAATGTGAAGAACTGCTTTTAAACCAAGCTCAAGTTGCATTTTCCAAAACACTAGTTTTAGTTCTTCACTACAGAATTATCAGAGCTTTAAGAAAAAGAGCAATTGATCCTAAATCCCGTGATGAGGTAAAAGACAGAATTGCTAACGAAGAAAAGATCATTGCCGAGCTAAAAACCAATTACAAAGAATTAAGTACTTTTAAGGCCCCTGAAAATGATGCTATGGCTATTGCTCAACTTCGTGTTATCAGAAGATTACGTAGCATCTTAAAGTCAGAGATGACCTCAGGTATTCCTTTAAATCCATCTCAATTAAATAAAGAAGATCGTCGTCTGTACATTCTGGTGCTAAAAGTTAACATTTCAAACTTAATTCAGAAAGTTTTCGAAATGAAAAGACTACGTCAAATAGGTTCTTGCAGACAGCTTATTGATAAAGGTTTAAGTGTTATCAAAGCTTCTGGTGTAAAAGACGGTTGGCTTACTGAAAAAGAAGATCTTCTAACAAACCTTTTAAATGGCATCAATGCTGAAACTAAGATTAAAGATCCTGCTAAGAAAGAAAAGGCTGACGCTGATGGTCAGAGTTTAGCCGATAAGAGCGATCTTGATGAAATCTTTGGTGATAAGAAGAAGTGGTAATAACTACTTCAATCCATCTTCAAGAATACGGTGAAAACTAATTCACCGTTTTTAGTCTTGTTAAACTTTTTCTAAAGCTACAATCTCACAGACTGGGGTATCACTCTTTTCTCTACTCTTAGAATTATTCTCTAAAACTAAAGCTACTGGTATTACAGTCTTATCTGTAAGACGTCTTGCGTACTTGTTCTTTATGATTTGCTCTTTAGCTTCAGAAAGTTTTGTGTCAATGTCTTTACTGTTATCTGTTACCTTTAATTCAAAGACATACAGATAGTCACCAGCTTCAGCTGTAATATCTGCTCTGCCGCAGGCTCCCATAACCTCTGTTGAGGCTGTTACATTAAAGGTTAGCATCGCAAGCTTTAGTACATCTCTAAAACATGCTTCATTAAAGTTCTTTACTGTTTCATATGAAAACTCATTGATAAAGGTATTAAAAAGCTCTTTTATCTTGTCTAAGTTTCCTGATGCTAAAACATCTTTGAATGGTTCTACATACTTTAACTTAGCTTCCTTTGTTTTGGTAAGCTCGTTGAGCACAATGTAGAATACGCTTTCTTAACTTCTAAATTTGGAATTCCAACCTTAAAAATATCATCAACAACAGCTTTAATACAGAAATAACCAGCCTGATACAAAATAGCAAACAGGTCAAGATTTGCCATATTTTCAATTTTAGGATACAGGTACTCTGCTGCTGAATTAACTGTAGAGTCAATATTCAACAGTGACTGTAAATCATCTGTATTGTATTTTTCTAAACCTTGCTTTAGGTAATTTACTAAGAATGTTGGTGTTGATCCTCCTGATACAACCCAGTAAGGAATGAAACCTCTAACAGGAGCATCAAAGAAGTTTACTATCGACCAAGGATTGTAAACATGATTGAGTGCTTCTTCATCAAAGCTATAGCCGTCATAGTTTCTTTTTAACTCTGATACAACTAAATCATGTGTATATCGTTCTGTATGGTACTTCTTGTTTAAGACCTCGACAGCATTATCAATATATTCACCAAAATATAATTCTAACTCTTCACTGGTATAACCTAATAAAGCACCGTATCTGAGATCTAAAGTTAAATCTTTTAAATTATTAAATGCAGAGAATATAGAGGTATGTGAGTAGTAAGTTACACCTGTAATAAAGATAAAACGGAATTTTCCGTCACATGATTTAACAGTTAAATAGAAGTTAGATAAGATCTTGCGTCTATCTTCAAATTCATTGCTATCATTTAAGACAGCTGTTAATGGTGCATCATATTCATCTACTAGCAATACCACTTCACTTTCTGTATCTAGTGTCTTTTTTAGCAAGTTAGCCGGACTATCTATATTTTCTTTTGTAGGCTCAATACCTGCTTCTTCAAGTGAAAGCTTAAAGGCATCCATAAATTCTTTATTAAAAGAACTGTTTGAAGGAACCTCTCTGAATGTAGAAAAATCTAAATGGATAACCTTATATGTTTTGTCTTTCCATAAAGGTTCAATCTCTAAACCTTTAAACCTCTCTGTTCCATGAGCAAAGAGTTCATGGAAGGTATTGATAAGAGTTGACTTACCAAAGCGTCTTGGACGTGAAATGAAATATGGGCCTTTTTCATCTTTTGCAATTTGGCAAATTAAAGCTGTCTTATCTACATATACTCTATTATTGTCAATAAGATCTCTAAAATTGCATGAATTTGGCAGTAGCTTTGTAAATTTCATGTCATCGTCCTAAAAACTTTCTGATCTTTGATCTAAAGTATAGCATCTATTGAAACATTAACCTTATGTTAAATAGGGAAATAGTATGTTATCAAATTCGTTAGTAAAAATTCCCAGCAGGGATTTAACCGTCGAGAATTTTCATACTTTGGCGTTAAAAGCACAAAGTATGAAATTCTGAGCTTGACTTATCAATCAGAACTACTCGCTACATCATGCGTTCATTGTTTACATAAACTTCTGAATCTACAATCTTAATCTCTGAGCTGTACTCCTTATCCTTTTTTACAAAGAACATGGTCTGACCAGGATCTTCATTTGTTGTAACGTTGATATTTCCGTTAACCACAGGAACTGATTCATCTTCTGAGGCTTTAAAATCAAGTTTGCCAGAAGCTTTAATAGGAAGTTTCTTTTTATCATACAATCCGATTAAAGAGCCAATCTTGTCATCAATTACGCCTTCAAATTTATCAATGTCGATGCCTTTTATATTTGGAATTGAGTTTGGAAGTCCGGTTACAGCTCCTGTATACAGGCTACTTAGAGCATCAGCTGTAATACCTCTTACAGTGATAACTGCATCATAATCCTTTATATAATCAAGATTATCGCCTTTGGCTTTGAACTTAAGATCAAAGGTACCATCATCTTTTTGGTTTTTAGCTACTAATGATGCTTTTAAGCTATCAGATTTAAAACCAATAGTCTTCACACCTTTAGTTGATAGCTCCATTTCATCAAATTTCTTTAGAGCGCCGATACCTGTAAACTTGGTCTTGTACTTTATAGAATCGACTTTACCAATAAAGGCTAGATTGATACTGTAAAATTCAGATGACAAATCAACGTTCTCATCTTTATCAAACTCTGCTTTAACCGATGCGGAAATAGGATTTATTGATCTGTCAAGATATCTTCCATCAAGCTTTAGCTTTAAAGTTGCACTTTGACTTAAAGCACTTATTTTTAACTTTGCAGAGCTCTTTAAAGTATTTCCATCAAGAGATAAAAGCTTTTGTCTTGATAAATAGTTGTTGATATCTTTTGTATCAAAAGATATCTCTGCATTTAAAAATCCATGCTCAATTTTTACAGGAATTGAAAAGTTAACATATGGGGGATATGAAAGTGTAAGTGTGCCCTTTTGTGAGAAAAAGCCTTTATCTTCAACATTAAAATGAGCAACAGAGGCAATCTCCTGAGAGGTATTCTCGCCTTGGCTTGAGATGTCATTAATCTTTTCAATCTCATTATCTACAGCTGATTTTGTAAAATAAACACCGCTAGCATATACAACTGCTGCTACAGCTACAGCACATGAACTTACAATACCAATTGTTTTCTTTTTCATGACAAAATTCCTTCAAAAGTATTTTGTATCAAGTTAACACAAATGTAACTTAAAAAAGTAAAGTAAGATCAAAAAGTTCATTTCATTCACTCTTAAACTTGTAAAATTTATTTTGCATTTACCATAGTTTTGAGATTACCTCTTAAATTTTGATTTCAATGAGCACCAACAAAAACGCCAGGAACAAGTCCTGGCACAAAAATCTTCAATCAAAAAGGATCTAAAACTTAGTTTTGACCTTTAATAGACTTTCTTCCTAAGAAAACGCAATCGTCACCTAATTCTTCTTCGATTCTGATTAACTGATTGTATTTGGCAATACGATCAGAACGACTCATAGAACCAGTCTTAATTTGACCGCATGAGGTACCAACTGCAAGATCAGCAATTGTAGTATCTTCAGTTTCACCTGATCTGTGTGATACCACAGCTGTGTAGCCAGCATCATGGGCCATCTTAATAGCATTTAATGTTTCAGTTAAAGAACCAATCTGGTTGAATTTAATTAAGATTGAGTTTGCAATACCCTTTTTAATACCTTCAGCTAAGATCTTGGTGTTAGTTACAAACAAATCATCACCAACTAACTGAACATGTGAACCTAACTTTTCAGTCTGGTATTTAAAGCCATCCCAATCAGACTCATTCTGACCATCTTCAATTGATACAATTGGGTACTCATTTACTAGATTAGCAAGATAATCAGTAAACTCATGAGAGGTAAATGACTTGCCCTCACCTTTTAACTCATATAGACCTTTTTCGCTGTTATAGAACTCTGATGAAGCGCAGTCCATAGCTAGAGTTACATCTTTACCAAACTCATATCCTGCTTTTTCAACAGCCTCTTTGATGCAGGCAAAAGCTTCAGCATTTGACTTTAAGTTAGGAGCAAATCCGCCCTCATCGCCAACACCTGTTGATAAACCTTTCTTCTTTAATACTGATGCCAGAGCATGGAATACCTCAGCACCAATGCGTAAAGCTTCACGGATATTCTTGCCACCTACAGGCTGGATCATAAACTCCTGAATATCCACATTATTATCTGCATGCTTGCCTCCATTTAGAATGTTCATCATTGGCAGTGGCATTACATACTTACCCTTATGGCCGTATAGTTCACCGATATATTTATATAGAGGAACCTTGCGTGAAGCTGCCTCTGCCTTAGCTACTGCTAAAGATACTGCTAAGATAGCATTTGCACCTAACTTATCTTTATTCTCAGTACCATCTAGCTCTATCATGATCTTATCAATACCGGACTGATCGCAAGAGCATTTGCCTACAATAGCCTTTGCTATTGGACCATTTACATTAGCAACAGCTTTTAATACACCTTTACCACCAAAGCGTGATTTATCGCCGTCTCTTAACTCTAAAGCTTCTCTAGAACCTGTTGATGCACCAGATGGAGCTGCAGCGCGGCCAAAAGAACCATCCTCTAAATATACCTCTGCTTCTACAGTTGGATTACCACGTGAATCGATAATTTCACGACCGATAACTTTAACGATTTTTGACATGATTTCCTCTTAGCTAAAAAATATTAATTACGAACACAAAATTATTGTACAGATATAGTTAGTTGCATGCAACTATAATTAGCTTTAGCTAATAATTTTTATTAAACGATACAAAATTTCAGCTAAGACAAATACTCAACTGATTTACTGTCTTTTCTCGTGATGGTTCTTTAGATGAGGATTCAATTGTTATAGTATTTTTTTAAGAGCGTAAAATAGAGCTGATAATATTTTTGCAACAAGAAGTAAGGTCATCTTATAACTGCTTTTTTAGCAATATTTTACAAGATAAACCTTACTTACTACACTTAACTTTTGAACTAAATGGTTAGTTAGTTGTTTGGTTAGTTAGTTGTTTGGTTAGTTAGTTAGTTTGTTTGTTAGTTAGATAATTAGTTAAAATGGTATTCTTTTGCTTGAGAGGTATCCCAGACCTTCTTTAAATCGTCAGGGATTGACAGGTTAAAACCTAACTCTCTGTATGGACCTATATTATGAAAATCTGAACCTAATGATGCTAAGAAATCATACTTCTTGCAAAGTTCACACAAATACACATGATCTGCAGGCTTCTGCTGAGATGAAGCGACCTCAATTCCTAAACCACCGCAATCTTTAAAATATTCCATTAACGATCTTAATTTGGTGTTGGTAAGTGAATAGCGTTTTGGATGGGCTAGCACAGGAATACCACCTGACTTTAAGATAGCATCTACAGCTACACTAATATCAGGCCAATTAGTCTTTACATAACAGCATTTACCTTTTTTAAGATAATATTCAAAGGCATCTTCATTGGTCTGAGCTCTGCCCATCTCAACGATGTAGCGAGCATAGTTGCCACGTGTAATTGAGGCACCTTCCCCCGCTCTTTTTACGCATTCGTTATATGAATCAGTAAATCCCTGCTTATCTAATTTGTCACCAATTTCCTGAGCTCTTTGAATACGTAAGACTCTTTGACCTTTTAGATATTCTTGAAGTGCTGGTGCATCTTTATCGATAAATAAGGCTGCCACATGGATCTGCTCGTTATTCCATGTTGTTGACAGCTCAGCTCCAGGAATTAACTCAAGCTTACCTTCTGCTTCCTTTTTAGCCCTATCAATTCCTAAAACACAGTCATGATCAGTTAAAGCTAAATGAGTAAGACCTCTTGAGATTGCTCTTTGTACTAAAGCTTCTGGAGTAAAAGCACCATCTGAAGCTGTTGAATGTGAATGTAAATCAATCTTTGAAAAAATGGCAGGCATTTTATTCTCCGTTTATCAATTCTAATTCTTCCCAACGAGCATAGAGCTTGTCTAACTCTTCTTGTGCCTTGTTTCTCTTGTTGGTAACTTCAATAGATTTTTCAGGACCATCAGCAAATAAGGCTGGATCTGACAGTTGCTCATCTAATAGGGCAATATCAGCTTCTAACTTTTCAACTTTATCTGGAAGTTCTTTTAGCTCATGCTTTTGGGTAAAAGTAAGACCTTTTTTCTTTTTAGAATTATCTGTTTTTTCTGTTCCAGTTCTTGATGGCTGTTCAGAATTTTTAATATCTTTTTGAGAATTGTCCTTTGTTTGACACTCTACATTTTTAGAAATTCTCTCATAATAAGCTAACACATCAGACCAACCACCAATTACAGACTCTATGTGACCTTTACCGTCAAAGGCCCAAGTCTCAGTTGCAACCTTATCGATAAAAGCTCTGTCGTGGCTGATAATGATAACAGTACCGTTATATGTTGATACAAGATCTTCTAATAAATCTAAAGTTTCTAAATCAAGATCATTAGTAGGCTCATCCATGATGAGAACATTTGAGCTTTTAGCAAAAAGGCGTGCTAAAAGCAGTCGGTTCTTCTCACCTCCCGATAAAACTTTTACTGGAGAACGGGCTCTTCGACCAGAGAACAGGAAGTTAGCTAGATAAGAGATCACATGCTTATTCTTACCGTTGATACATACTTCGGTGTGACCATCAGCGACGTTATCTGCTACAGACTTTTCAAGATCAAGACCTTCATGGTACTGATCAAAATACTGTATTTCTACATTAACACCGGTTCTTACTTTGCCTGAAGTTGGTTTTACCTGACCTAAAAGAGTTTTAATTAAAGTAGTTTTACCAGCAGCATTTGGACCTGTAATACCAATTCTGTCACCACGCATTACGGTTGCACTAAAGTCTTTGATAACAGACTTCTCTCCAAAAGAGATATTAAGATCTTTAATTTCAAAAACTAAGTTACCGCTTCTTTGCGCAGAATTTGCCTCCATAATGACGTTGCCCATTCTGTCACGTCTATTTGCTCTTATTTTTCTGCGCTCTTCAAGATCTTTTACTCTGCCTTCATTACGAGCAAGACGAGCCTTAACGCCGCGTCTGATCCAAGCCTCCTCTTGAGCTAAGATCTTGTCAAATTCAGCATTAGCTAATTCTTCTTTGCGTAATCGCTCATCACGAAGTTCAATATAGCGATTAAATGAACCTGGATAGGAATAAAGCTTGCCTCTATCTAACTCGACTATCCTTGTAGCGCAGTTATTGGCAAAGAACCTGTCATGGGTTACAAAAACTAGAGTTCCGTTAAAGTTTTTCAGCTCTTGTTCAAACCAGGCAATAGATTCAATATCTAGGTGATTGGTAGGCTCATCTAAAAGTAGCAATTGTGGCTCAGAAGCTAAAGCTGCAGCCAGCGCCACCTTACGGCGGTTACCACCTGAAAGGGATTTTAATTCAAGCTCAGGAGCTAAACCTATTCTGTTTAGGATCTTACGCACAACCGCGTCTTTAACCCAACCATCATGTGATTCAATAAAAGCAGAAAGCTCCAGTTGCTCATGAGGATCTTCTGATAAAGAGAACTTTGATAAAGCTTCACCTACAACAGGTACACCGCTAGCTGCAAGTGAATAAGCAGTACCGTGTTCGTATGAAGGAGGATCCTGACATAAAGTTGCTATCTTAAGACCTGACTGAATAATAATTCTTCCAGAATCTAACTCTCTTTTACCTTGAATCAAACTTAACAGAGTTGACTTACCAGTACCGTTACGACCTACAAGACATATTCTTTCATTCTCTTCAATTGAAAGATTAGCGCCTTCTAAAAGTTTGTCAGCTCCGTTGTTTAAATAAGCATCAATAATGGATACAAGACTCATTACAGATCCTTAATTCCATCAGGTCCAAACACACGTGGCTTGTGAGAAGATGCTCTAGGTTTACCTTTTGAAAAGCCATCTTTTCCTTTAGAATATGATGACTTACCTCTGGAGTAGCCATTATCATAAGTTCGTCTTTCATTAAATGATGAATTGTCTTCATCACGTCTGAATGGCTTATGGGAAAACTCTCCAGGACGCTTTGTAAATTTATCCTGTTTTTCGTGTCTGTAAGTAGAGTGACTCTCTTTGGCCTCGCCCCAAACCTTATTTACACCAGTATTTGTACTATATGTAGCGGTGTCTGAGCTATTAGATGTTCTTGAAGAGTAAGCTCTTGAATTTCTATAAGAGCTTCTGTCACCATTTCTTGAGTTTCTATCCTGAGAATAGTGATTTGAATCAGAATACTCATGATAAGAATTTTCTTTTACATCTAAAGCTTTCTGCCACTTAGGAGCTGCTTTTAATGTTGTCATAGGCTCAGGTGTTTTTACCATATTAGCCTTGGTGAATTTCAAACGGTAACAGGTATGAATTTTTTTATCTCGAGAAAAGTCACGAGGCAGAGTCGACTCAGAGATATTCTCAATTTCAAAACCATAATCTTTAATAGACTCATCGATTACAAAACCTCTGAAGTTGGTGCAGAATATAACCTCACCACCATCTTTTAGATGTCTTGTAAGATTTGAAAGTAACGCTACCTGATCACGTTTTACATCAAAGCTTGTTTCCATACGCTTTGAGTTTGAGAAGGTAGGAGGATCTATATAGATAAGATCAAACAAAAGACCTTGATCTTGAGATAACCAGGCAAGACAGTCTGCCTGAATGAATTGAGCCTTATCTGTTGCTAAATGGTTTAGCTTAAAGTTCTCCATTCCCCATTCAAGGTAAGTTCTGCTCATATCAACAGATACAGTTGATTTTGCTCCGCCTAAGGCTGCTACAACTGAGGCTGAACAGGTATAAGAGAACAGATTTAAAAAGTCTTTGTCTTTTGCTTCTTTTCTAATTAAATCTCTGATGAGTCTTCCATCTAAGAAAAGACCTGTATCAAGGTAATCATAGAGATTTACTCTAAACAGAGCATTGTTCTCATTGACAGTCATGAACTCATTTTTAAGTTCTTTAGCTTTTTCGTACTGATTGTCGCCCTTTTGAACTTCACGGCTCTTTAAGATAACCTTATCACCAGTAACACCTGCAATCTCCACTGTCGCACTTAGCATGTCTAATTCATGACGCTTTGCTACACGAGGATTTACCTTAGCTGGAGCTTTGTATGCCTGGATTACATAGTAACCATCGTAGTAATCAATTGCAGCAGAATACTCAGGGACATCAGCATCATACACACGGTAAGCATTGGTATTTACATTCTTTGCCCACTTACGCATGTAAGTTAAGTTTTTCTTTAAGCGGTTAGCAAAGTCTGTTGCAATCTTAATGTTCTGCTCTTCTTTTACGCTTAGATCTTCAGTCTCGTTAATATCAAAGACTCTTAACTGACATAAAAGCTCACCGTTGTAAAGTTTGTAAACCTTATTTGAATGCAATCTCATGCAGGAGAGTAATTCTGGAGATGAAGAGATCACTGCAGCTCTTGCGCCTTTAAAGTTCTTCTTAAAGCCAGCACCGATCTCAGTATAAAGAGCGATTAACTCATTAAAGTTACCCATTCTCTTACCGTATGGAGGGTTTGTTACAATGGTAACTTTAAGATCTGAAGTAAATGGATTATAAAGATTCTGTACAGGACAGTGATATACCTTAACTAAATTCGAAAAACCAGCCTTTGCAGCATTTTCATTAGCAATATCTACAATTCTTTCATCAAGATCGAAACCTACAATCTCAACCTTTCTTTCAAGACACTTTGCTATACCGTTTTGAGATCTGTTTTTAGCTTCTTCTAAAAGGTTATTCCAGACATCTTTATCAAACTGTTTTAAGTTAAAGAAGCCATAATGTTCTCTTCTGATACCTGGTGCAGTATCTGTAGCCACACAAGCTGCTTCAAATAATAAGGTACCTGAACCACACATAGGATCGATAAAGTTATCACCTGTATAGCCAGCTCTTTTAATCATGGCAGCAGCTAAATTCTCTTTTAGAGGAGCAGCTCCTGTACCACGGTGATATTCACGCTTTAGAAGAGCGCGACCTGAGAGATCGATTAAAATGTTTGCACTGCCCTTTTTATCTAAATGGCAGTTAATTAAAACATCAGGATTTTCTTTATCAACATCAGGTCTTCCACCTAGAGTTGTCTGTAATCTGTCGCAGATAGCGTCCTTTACTTTTAAAGCACCATACTGAGTGTTTCTGATTTCATCATTGGTACCTGTGAAGGAAACTGCGATGGTATTGCTCTTATCAAAATACTTTTCCCAAGCTACACCATTAGCACCGATATAAAGTTCAGTGTCAGTTTCACAGTAGAACTCTGACATCTCAAGTAAAATTCTTGAAGCAAAGCGAGACCAAAGACATGCTTTCATACCAAAAGCAAAGTCGCCTTTAAAAGATACACCAGCTACAGTTTCTTTAGCGCTTTGTGCTCCAAGTTGATTTAATTCGTTTAATAAAAGAGTTTCTAAACCTTTAGGACAGGTTGCAAAGAATGATAATGCCATGAATTATAAGCTCCAAGTTTATGGCGATATTATACTTTAAACACCTGTACTTTAAACGCATTAAATCCTCAGATATTCAATAAATTTCTCTAAAAGAATTGAGGAAAAATAAAGTGAAAACTTACTAAAACAAGCAAGAACCCTATGTTGTACTTAGTAAATTTTTTCATGTAGTAAAGAGGAGTTGCGCCTTCAGTCTTAATATAGAACTTAAAGGTAATTAGACTTGCCATTGATGCAATGATAGTACCTAAGCCACCTACATTCACACCGATTAAAAGCATATTTGGATCTTTTGCAAAATTAGATAGCATTACAGTTGCAGGCACATTTGAAACTATTTGAGAGAGCGATACTGAAATAAAGTATTCATATTTATCAACAAAGTTCTCAGCAAAGCTTTTAACAGTTTCAATTTGACACACATTGTTCACAAAGATAAACAAGAAAACAAAGAGTAGCAACAACTTGTAATCTGCCTGTTTGAACAGACTCATGTCCATTATAAGAATTGAACTAAGGACGAGAGTAGACATCAGATAAACATCCAATACTCTTAGTACACTTAAAAGACAGAGCACAAAGAGAACAGTAGTTAAAGAACATCTTTTTGAGTTAATTGAGAGTACAATCTTGCTTTCGTACTTTAAAGGCTTGGTATCAATAAAATGTGTGGTTAAGAACAGCAATACAAATGACACTAGAATGATAGGAAAAGTAACCTTTAAAAAAGACAGTAAATCATAGTTGAAGATTGTATAAATAAAGAGGTTTTGAGGATTTCCAATAGGTGTTAGTGTTGAGCCTACATTAGCTGCAATAGTCTGTAATGACAGAACCTTAATTAAGAGATCTTGCCTGTTTACTTTTACAAAGGCTGCAATAGCGATAGGTATAAAGATTATCAATGAAACATCATTGGTAATTAGCATGGAGATAAAAAAGTTTATAAAGATAAACAGTCTTGAGAGTGATCTTGCATTTCCTGATAGAGAACACAGCTTCATATAGACTAAAGACAAAACACCAAGCTTTTTAAAAGAAGCTACAACTAACATCAGGCATAAAAGTAATAACAGGATTTTTAAATTTAAAGCCTCAATAGTACTTGTAATTGAGAACCTGATAAAAAATGAAGTTACAAAGGCTAGTATAGCTGCTGTATAAAGATCTGGATTTCTTCTTAAATATTGTAAGAGATTATAAATGGTACGATTCATACTAGTTCTTTTGTCGGATCTCTACAGAAATGTAGCTCCCTTGTTACTTAGAAAACTTTAGGTGTATGCGGATAAATTCAAACTTGCAGTATATCAAAAGATAAGCACTGATGATTGAAAATGTAAGTAAATGAGCGCGGTGGATTTAAAATTTTTAAAGTGTAGACGAAGAGCGTTACCTCTGGGGAGGGCTCCCCAGAGACAACTACAGGAATTGCACCTGTTTCTCTCCTGATATCAGCTCATTGGCCGTTTTAAAACTCATAACTACTTAACGACACAATGAGCAATATCTTTAGTAAGAAAGACAATATATTAAACAATAATTTCTTATCACTTTTGGCAAAAATTGACATAAAAATAAGACTAATACTCGCCTTCTTTAAGACCAGTAGCTTTAAAAATATCTTTAGGTGATATTCCAATCTCTTTTAAGTTTTTTGCAATAGAAAGTCTTTCTTCAGCTTTTCCTTCAGCTTTTCCTTCAACCTTTCCTTCGGCTTTTCCGTCATTGTGACCATCGGTATAACTTTTTTCCAATACGGCGCTATTGTCCCACATTTTTTTTAAACTACCTTGGTAAGCAAATTTTTCTTTTTCAGAGAATTTTGCTATTTCTGCAATTCTAAATAATCTTGTAAACACTTGTTCTTTTAAAGCAACAGGCTTATCGTTTAAAGCAGAAAGATTTTTTATTGCATACATCCATTTATCTTGGATAGTTTCAAGTTCATCTTCTGTTTTGGTAAATTTAGGTAATTCAAAAAAATAGTAAGCCAATTTGTCATAAAATTGGCAATTTGTGACCTTGTCGTATAAAACGACTTCATGTCGATAAGGCTCACTGTCTTTTTCCAAGACAAAATTTAAAATTCCAATTGTATAAACAGCTTTTAATTGATAATCCCAAACACCTTTTGGAGCCTGATTTCTTGTTGCAAAAGAACTATAAAATATGCTTCTGTCCTTAAAATAGTTCTGAGCTGCATTTTGCATTTCAACGATGATATAAGCATCATCAGATGTTTTACAATAAACACCAAAGATAGCTTCCCTGTCAGTAACCAAATCACCTAATTGTTCCAAAGATAAATAAGACAAGTCTACAATCTTATCTTTTAAGTTCAAAAATGAATTTAAAAAGCTAATTAAAATATCTTTGTTAAGCTCCGATCCAAATAGTCTTTTAAACCCAAAATCTGTATAGGCACAGATATATTTACCTTGATCGATTGACATAATTTAGTCCTCTATAAACCAAAGTCATCTTACATTAGAAACCGACATATTGGTGAATGTCTTAATAAAACTGATTTTAGAACAAACAAAAGTAGATTGAAGAGAAGATTCTTAACTAAGGAACAGAAATAAAAAGGGATTATTAAAATATAAAGGGGCAAGAACTGCCCCTCTTAAGATCATTCAGTTAAACAAATTACTTGTTTAAAGCCTGAGCAACCTGAACTGCGATAGCTACGGTAGCACCAACCATAGGGTTGTTACCCATACCCATGAAGCCCATCATCTCAACGTGAGCTGGAACTGATGATGAACCTGCGAACTGAGCGTCTGAGTGCATACGACCCATTGTATCAGTCATGCCGTATGAAGCAGGACCAGCAGCCATGTTATCAGGGTGTAAGGTACGACCGGTACCACCACCAGAAGCTACTGAGAAGTATTTTTTACCCTGCTCGATACACTCTTTCTTGTAGGTACCTGCAACTGGGTGCTGGAAACGAGTTGGGTTAGTTGAGTTACCGGTAATAGAAACATCAACACCCTCGTGATGCATAATTGCAACACCTTCACGAACATCGTCGGCACCGAAGCAACGAACATTAGCACGCTCTGTATCTGAGTACTTAATCTCTTCTACAATCTTTAACTCAGAAGTGTAGTAATCAAACTTGGTCTTTACATAAGTGAAGCCGTTGATACGAGAAATGATCTGAGCAGCGTCTTTACCTAAACCGTTTAAGATAACGCGTAATGGGGTCTTACGTGCCTTGTTAGCGTTACGAACGATACCGATAGCGCCTTCAGCAGCAGCGAATGACTCGTGACCTGCTAAGAAGCAGAAGCACTTGGTTTCATCACGTAATAGCATACCGCCTAAGTTACCGTGACCTAAACCAACCTTACGATCCTCAGCTACAGAACCAGGAATACAGAAAGCCTGTAAACCGATACCGATAGCTTCAGCTGCATCAGCTGCAACCTTGCAGTCTTTCTTTAATGCAATAGCAGCACCTACAGTGTAAGCCCACTTTGCGTTTTCGAAAGCGATACCCTGAATGTCACCAACAGTCTTGTATGGATCTAAACCATACTTAGCGCAAACCTCTTTACACTCTTCAACTGACTTAATACCGTACTGAGCTAATACACCATTGATTTTGTCAATACGACGCTCATAACTTTCAAATAATGCCATCTTTGAGTACCTCGTTATTCTTTTCTTGGATCAATATACTTAGCGGCATTATCCCACTGACCATAGTGGCCCTGGATCTTAGCAATTGCGTCTTTACCAGACATCTCTGGGTGAGCCTTTAACAGATCCATTAACTTGCCTAAGTTTACGAACTCGTAACCTACGATCTCGTCATTCTTGTTTAAAGCTACACGGGTAACATAACCTTCTGTCATCTCCAGGTAACGTGGACCCTTTGCCTTAGTAGCAAACATAGTACCAACCTGGCTACGTAGGTTCTTACCTAAGTCTTCAAGAGAAGCACCAACTGGTAAACCGCCCTCTGAGAAAGCAGTCTGAGTACGACCGTAAACGATCTGTAAGAATAGCTCACGATATGCAGTGTTGATCGCATCGCAAACTAAGTCGGTGTTTAAGCCTTCTAATAAGGTCTTGCCGATTAAGATTTCTGATGCCATAGCTGCAGAGTGAGTCATACCTGAACAACCAATAGTCTCAACTAGAGCTTCCTGAATGATGCCATCTTTAACATTTAAGGTCATCTTGCAAGCGCCCTGCTGAGGAGCACACCAACCCACACCGTGAGTTAATCCGCTGATATCTGTGATTTCTTTAGCCTGAACCCATTTACCCTCTTCAGGAATTGGAGCAGGACCATGGTATGCACCCTTAGTTACAGGGCACATATTCTCTACTTCTTTAGAATAGATCATTGGTGGTACCTAATTTGTATGTGTTCATTAAATAAGATTCTTTTTAGCCTTAGCCAAAAACAGCTTGATTATAATACAAGGCTTCAATTTTTTCCAAAATTGAAAGAATAAAAATCTATTAAAATAACTCAAAATCTTAAATATAAGATTTTTATCCCGTAAGCGATTACGCCTTCTTATTTTCTCTACATTTTGGCTACCTCAAAAAAGCTCAATGTATCGAGTTTATGCTTAAAATTTGCACCTTTTATGTGCATATTTACCTAAATGTAGTATCAATTGATCAATAAATACAAATCTATAGATTTTGACTGTAAAATGAACCAAATTTCTACAGAAAAGAAAGGCTTCTTGCCTTTATAAATATAAGGAAAATAACACTATGTTAGAATCTGAAAATCCAAAAGGTCCGTTTGCAAGGACTCTAAATCGAGTTCCTTTCATTCTGCAAATCGTAATTGGTCTTATCTTAGGTATCTTTGCAGCGTATGTATATCCTGATGACAAATCAGTGATCCCAACATTAGGTAACCTCTTTGTTAAAGCACTAAAAGCTGTCGCTCCTATTCTTGTATTCGTATTGGTAGCATCTGCTATTGCAAAGCATCAGTCAGGTCAGAAGACCTCTATGAAGCCTATTATTGTGCTTTATTTTGTAGGCATGTTAATTTCTGGCGGTTTAGCTTTGACCATGAGCTACATCTTTCCAAGCACCTTCACAGAATTAGCTCAGAATGCTGATGTTTCAGCTCCATCAGGAATTGGTGAGGTTTTAATTAACTTTGTTAACCAGGCTGTTGAAAACCCTGTTTCTGCATTTATCAATGGTAACTACATTGCAATCTTAATGTGGTCTATTGCCTTAGGCTTAATGTTCAGAGTTGCTCACGAGAACACAAAACGCGTATTAGATGATTTAGCTGCATCCGTATCTGGTGTTATTCGTATGGTGATCCGTTTTGCTCCTATTGGTGTATTCGGCTTAGTATACTCATCATGCACCCAGGAAGGAGGTTTTGCTAACTTACTAAACTATGTACATGTTGTTGCAGTGTTAGTATCAACATTCTTAATGGTTGCGTTCATCTTCAACCCATTATTAGTATTTATCACCACACATCAGAATCCTTACCCATTAGTGTTCAAGTGCTTAGCTAAATCAGGTGTTTGCGCATTCTTCACAAGATCATCTGCTGCTAACTTACCTGTGAACCTAGCATTATGCGAGGAGATGAAGCTAGATAAGGCTACTTACTCAATTTCTATTCCTTTAGGTTGCACTATTAACATGTCAGGTGCAGGTATCACCATCGTTATTATGACTATGGCTGCAGCTCATACTTTAGGTATTGAAATTGACTTTGCTTCAGCATTCTTAATGTGTGTAGCTTCAATTTTATGCGCATGTGGCTCTTCAGGTGTTGCAGGTGGTTCTTTAATGCTAATTCCTTTAGCTTGCTCAATCTTTGGTATTCCAAACGACATCGCAATGCAGGTTGTAGGTATTGGCTTTATTATCGGTGTAATTCAGGATTCAACTGAAACTGCACTAAACAGCTCAACAGACGTAATCTTTACAGCAGCTGCCTGCAAGAGAGCAGAAAGACTTGCTACTAAAAAATAATTTTAAGTAGAACTTTATTTAATAAAGCTTCAACCTTACTGGTTGGAGCTTTTTTTATGGGATTAACAAACAATCCAAGCTCTATAAATTTCTGAATATAGTCTGTAGTTGTCTAAATGATGCGCAAGAAATTGAATTTGTAAGTAAATGGCGGTGAGCTCTGGATCCTAAAACGTGATGTTCGTTAGCGTATACACGCTATTGAAAATGCAATAAACAACTAAGAAGAGATCGAGTAAGCAGAATATGCTCAATTGTAGAGAAAACACTGTCACATAAAGCACATTCGCACTCATTATAAATGAGCATTTACGCTGTCTTTTAAAAGAATGCAGAAAAAAAATCAAAGTCCTACCGTTATCTCTTAACACTTTTTATTATGACATTCCTTGTTTAAGTTGTTAGAGTTTTTAAAACTTAAGATATACTTACTTGCACTGTCTTATTTCAGTTTTTACAGCATCAACATCAGCCTTTTCTATGATCTCATCCATTCTTAAAAAATAGCTTTGTACATTCTCACTAGTTAGCACATGTTCATGCTTTTCAATGGAATCAATCATCAGAGAATTTATCTTATCTAAATAATGAAACATATCTTTATAATTCTTTAGATCTAATGAAAGGCCATTGTCATCAAAGCCGTATAAAGTGCAGTTTTCTCTTTGAGAGCAAGTATCTGCTAAGTAAGTAATAAAGTTCTTAATTAAAGCAATATGTTCTTTATAGTACAAAGTTTGAAGCTTGTAATAGATTGCCGAAGAAGGTGGTATCACAAGATAAAATTCTGTGTCCTTTTTAGCATCAATAATGCTAAAAAGTTCCTGTTCTGTATACTGTTTTAGATAATCTAAACCATACAGTTTTAGTTCATTACTTTTTCCGTTCGTATCAAGATAATTTTTAAGGATGTTTCTTGAAACCTCATTCCAAGAACATACTCCATTAAAGCTGTCTTTATATAATGGATCATCTATCCAAGATGCTGGTCTGTCTAAGGACTTTTGTACACCTACGCACTTTTCACTTTTAGAAAAAGTCAGCAAGCATTTTACGTAACCAGTCTTTAGATACGGAGACATAACACTTAGAGGATTGTCATCATAGATCTTCTGCCAGTTCATCGGCGCTAATTCCTGATAGAAGAGAGGAGACATTTCTAAAGAATAAATAACCTTTTTTATCTCATTGTGTTTAAAAGCATAGTCAAGGACTACCTTTCTGTCAGCCAAAGTTGAACCTGCTAACGAAATGTTTATAAATCTATCAACACTACCGTGTTTAAATAATTTTGCAGTTGCCTCATCTGAACTGGTATTTTCAAGCATACTAGTTCCAATAATAAGCCCTTTGACATTCTTATTCTCAAGATAACCTCGAGCCTGATAGCGCATGCTGCCATTAAATAACTGCTCTTTGTTTGAAATAATATGCATAGGATCATATAAATACATGGCAACTGTATACAAAGCAAATATGACTATAAATAAAGACATGATAAGAGCAAAGATCTTTTTACTTGCCATGATTATCTAAATCCTTTTATTACCTTTATAACTGGGTAATACCTTGAATTAAAAAAAGCTTAATCTTAGAAATTAAAGTAAATAAACTCTGTATAGGTAGAACCAATTACAGCCAATGTCACATAGAACAAAATTAGTGCTACTAACACGCAAGCAAAATAACCAGTAGTTTTTACAAGCAGTTTTTGTAAATTATGATTGTGAATTTGTTTAAACGAAGGTAACTTTACTGAGTTTTTAGTTGATACTTTAGCTAAGAGCTCATTAGAGTTTTTGAAGCTTAAAACCACAATTAAAGCTAAGACCACATAAGTTACTGTCTGATAATTCAAACCGATGCCCTTTAAGGCTGTCTTAAAGTTAGATAACTGCTCTAGTGAGAGTGAACTAATATCAAACATGTGGATGTAAATTGTATAAGCCACATTAAGATCAGGAGCTCTAAATAGAACCCAGGCTATATCAACAAAGATAAAGGTTAAAATCCATGCAGGAATTTTAGGTAAAGCAAAACCTAGATTATGAAATACTCTATGAGCAATGATGCCGACACCATGCAGAAGTCCCCATAAGACAAAGGTGTTGCCAGCTCCATGCCAGATACCGGTTATAAAGAAAACAATAAAGAGGTTTAGATAAGTTCTAAAGCTGCCATTTCTGCTACCGCCTAATGGGAAATATAAGTAATCTCTTAAGAAGGTAGATAAAGTTATATGCCAGCGACGCCAGAAATCCTGAATAGAAAGAGCCTTATAAGGGCTGTTAAAGTTAATTGGTAACTTAATGTTAAAGAAGAGAGCTGAACCTACAGCCATGTCACAGTAACCGCTAAAATCAAAGTACAGCTGAAAGGTGTAGCAAAAAGACACTAGCCAAGAGGTAAGCAGTGTAAGGTTGTTAGCACTGTCAAAACCGTCGCCTACCCAAATTGCAAACTTATCAGCGATGATTGCTTTCTTTACAAGACCGATAGTAAAAATAAACAGACCTAGGCACAGATTTTTATAGTTTAAAACAAGTTTTCTTGCCTTGAAGAATTGAGGAATTAGATCTTTATGATGAACAATAGGTCCTGCTATTAACTGAGGAAAAAAGGATACAAAAACTGCATATGACACAAAATCGTATTCTTTGGTAAGACCTTTGTATGAATCCACAAGATAAGCTATCTGCTGAAAGGTAAAGAAACTTATGGCAAGTGGTAGCACAATGTGTACTAATTCATAAGATGTACCTAAAAGCAGATTCAAATCTGAGATTATAAAATCTGTATATTTGTAATAGCCAAGCATTACAACATTTGCAAGCACTCCAAAGACTAAGACAACCTTTCTTTTAGTCACATTTAATTGAGTGTTTTGACTATTCTCTAGAGCATTTTGCCTACCATTAGCTTCTTTTGAAAGTACAGATCCAACTACAAAATTGAAAACAATTGAACCTAATAAAATCCAAATGTAATCAAACTTCCAGTAGCAGTAAAAGAAAAGTGAACATAAAAGCAACCACAGCTTTGAGGCAGCAAAATAGCGCCTTTTACTGAAAAAGAAATAAACAATAATACTTACAGGTAGGAATAGTAGAAAATATTCAGGTGTATTAAATAACATTTTAAATATCAAGACTCATAAACCAAGGTACGATTTTACCATATTTTAAACAGTCAAATTCATAATGGGACCTTTTCTCTTTGTGAATTGCTCTCATATTTACAGACATTGCTAAATCGTCGATACACCTTTTCTTGAAGTAGTTCGGATAATTTTTTCTAATTAAAAAGCTATACTCTAAACATGAATTGTGACGACGTTTTTAGTATGTAAAGCAACAAAAAAGATATACCGAGGTTACAGGCAGAGAACCGATGATGTCTGAGGAAGCAATTGGCTTTTGGCAAAGTAAATTACGCTATGTTACTCAAGATCAAGTGCTTGAGGTTGCTCGTGAGTACAAAAAGCTTCCATAAGATGTCATTGTCATCGACTTTTTCTATTGTAAAAAGCAAGGAGATTGGTCTTTTGAAAACGACTACTTCCAAAATTCAAAAGTAATGATTGGTGAACTTTAAGATATGGAATATGAAAAAGGCAAATCATCTCTTTAAGTTTATTTTCCAAAAGGAGCTACATGGAGAGATACCAATACAGGTGCTGTCTATGAAGGAGGTATAACTATCACAGCAGATGCTACTCTTGAATATATACATGTCTTTGCTCGTGACAACTTTGGCTTAATCTAAGATTACACAAGGAAGCTTTTATTACAGGGCTTTCTTGTCTCAACCTAATTTAAAAAAAGAAGTTCTACTAGCTTTAATTTATTCAAAAAGATTGGTCTCTTTGTGTCCATTCACTTTAAGCTTTACAGTTTTTCCTCGTTACATCGCACTAAAAATCACCAAGAAAAATTTAGTATCTATAAATATTCAAGTCTTTTTCAAATCTTTTTTAAATTATTATTTTTATTTAATTTCAAATAAATAGACAATTTTACTTACAGTTTGTATCAGTAAAAAACTCGTCTAAAAAAATCTTCATGGATAATCTTGCGCCATGGTGAGTAGTTGAATTTTTAATTCATGAAAGCAGAGTATTTTACTTAGGAAAAGACTTTTCATATGAGCAGTACCTCTAAAAACGAGCTTTTAGATTTTGACAGAACCGTGATAACTTTGTCAGAACTGTTATCTGATGAATTAGTAGGCTCATTAATTGAAGGTGCTGTCGACGAAATCATGCTTAATCCAGACAGCGCGCTCTATGTGCGCTATTCAGATGGGGAGAATGTCAAATATTGTGACATATCTCCTTCAAAGGCACAGATCCTAATCAGAACTGTTGCCTCTATGAGCAAAATTGATATTAACGTTAACTGCCCTATCGTCGAAACTGAAATTTCTTGCATCAATGCTAGATTCTCAGCTTTGCTACCACCATTGTGTAAGTATCCATGCTTTTGCCTAAGATCATTACACGCGCTCTCTTTGAACTTTGAGCATTTAGTATCACAAAACTTTATCTCCAAAGAACAGTTAACCATATTAGATTCTCTGATAAAAGAGAGAAAAAACATCTTAGTTTGTGGTCAGACAGGATGTGGCAAAACCAGTTTTATCAATTCGATGTTAAAGAGGATTGCTTTATTTGAACCTTTCTCAAGAATAGTCTGCATTGAAGACACTCCTGAACTAAAAATCGAAAATGACAATGCGGTAAATTTAGTATCAGGACCTAATACTTCTATTAGTACCTTAGTTAAAGCAACCTTAAGGCTAAGTCCAGACAGAATTGTAGTAGGTGAGGTAAGAGCTGAAGAAGCCCTTGATCTTATAGATGCACTATCTACCGGTCATTCAGGAGGTCTTGCCTCAATTCATGCTGGTTCTGTTTTGCAGTGTCTTGAAAGATTAAAACTGCTTATAAGCCGTAACCCGTCCGCTCCTGACAATATTGACAGCATGATAGCTCTAGCTATCAATGCCATCATTATTTTAAAAAGAGAACCTTTAAGACACGTATCCAGTATCGCCCTTGTCACTGGTTTAGAACAAGGCAAATTCACTTATAAATTCCTAGGAGAAAATAAATGAAAAACACTTTATTAAAACTTGCAGCTTTGATTGTCTTAATTTCAGTCTTTAAAGATGCTCTTGCAGCAGATACAGCTTCTGGCAGCAGCGTATTACCTTATGAGACCTGGCTTAAGACCATACAGAAGTCTTTAACTGGTCCTGTGGCATTTTCTGTATCCTTAATTGGAATTGTGTCCTGTGGCGCCACCTTGATTTTTACAGGTGGTGAAATGGGTCGTTTTATGCGCAGTATTGTTTATCTTGTGATGGTAATGACACTGCTTATAGGAGCAAACACCTTAATGTCATCTTTATTTAACGGTGCCACTGTAGAGATAGCTCCAGTCTCTAATGAAATAGCTTTAAATGATAAAGAAATTAAATCTCAAGAAAAACCTCTGTCAGACAGAATAACTCATTTTAATGAGCAAAATCTAAGTTCAAAGCTTCAAGCTTTTGTTCATGACACCTCGTCTCCTTCATCAACTTTAATTGACAGTCCTAAAGTCAATAGAACCTCACATATCATGGACACATTTAACGATGTAAACATCAACACGCTTGAAAGTAATTTTAGTTTTTCTTTTCATAAAAACGAAGCACTTATAGAAGCTTGCTAAATAGGTTGCAGGTAAATTGCTTACAGGTATGCATAGTCAAAAATTAAAGGAGAAAGCGTGTCTGGAGTAAAACATCCTATTTATCAATCTGTATTGCGTAAACAGAGTTTTTTAGGCTGTGACAGAGAACTGTGTATGCTGCTTGTATTTATAACCATTGTAGGCAGCATTTTTAGTTTTTCCTTAGTTGCAACCGTGGTGCTTTTACTTGTTTTTATAGTGCTGTATTTGTGCCTCTTAAAAATGGCAAAAGACGATTTGTATTTAAGAAAAGTTTACTTAAAGAACATTCGTTATAAGCCTTATTATTTGGCACAAAAAACTTATTACTCAAGACAGAGTGTAAGAAAAAATAAATAACAGTAAAAATGGCTACTCAATCAGCCTTTTAAGAACATTCTAAATAATTACAACAGCAAAATTAGAAAACTATCTAACTTATTATGATAAAAGCTCTTTTTTCATCTATATCACTGTCACTTGCGTTTTTGAGCATACTCATTGTGATTATGCTAGCTAAAAGACTGTGGAAGCAGTACAAGTTCGCCTCAAATCATCCTGGTTTTACAGATCTTTTAGATTACGCTCTTTTAGGTCCTCAGAACACCATCATTTTAAAGAATGGAGGACTTCTTAAGACCTTTAGAGTAAAAGCTAATGATTTAAGTTATGCTGACAGTGCACTTATTTGTCGCACTCAGGAATTAACTGCCAATGCCATCAGAAAGTTAGGTAGTAATTTCATCTTAAATGTCGACTTTATAAGACAGAAAGTAAATGATATTGAAGATTGTGAATATAAAGGCAACGATAAGGCTAAAAAACTCTATTTAAAAAGAAAAGAGTTTTTTAAGACCAATGATACCTACAAACAAGACTGTTACCTTACCATAACATCTTTATCTCACTCATTAGGTAGTCTGCGTAATATCGCCAGCATCTTTGATGAAGATGATTTATCTAAAGACAGTGTAACTATTGCTGATGACAAGATTAACAGTGTCATTATAGATTTTTCAAAAAGCGTTGAGGCGATTAAAAACTCTCTTGAGAACACATTAAAGCTGGAAGAATGCACTTTTTTAGATAATAAAAAGTTAGTTGCAAAAGAAAATGCTCTTGATAATAGCAATTACTCAAAGCTCAGATCTCATGAAACAGTTAACTTTTTAAAGTATTGTATTAGCGGTAAAAAGCTATCTTTACACATTCCAAAATCTGATTACTATCTTGACTCTTTATTGTCATCAGATGACTTTACCTCAGGCTCATCTCCAAAGTTATCAGACAGATATATTGTCGTAGTTGCAATTGAAGGACTGCCTATAGAATCTGATTTTAATATTCTTTACAGACTCTGTGCTCTAGACTTTGATTATCGATTTTCGACACGCTTTATTAGCTATGACAGTTTTACCTCGCAGGTACTTTTAGAAAAGAACCGTCGTTTATGGGCGCAGAAAAAACACGGCTTTATTGCGCAGTTTTTAAACTCTAAATCAGACAACGAAAATCAGGACGCTGTAGAACAGTTAAATGATATTAGTGATGCTAAAAAGAACCTAGTCCAAAATTCTTTAAGCTTTGGCTCATACTGTGCCAATATCATCTTTTCAGGCACCGATCCTAAGATTTTAGAAAAGCAGGCCTTAAAGTGTGTGCAAAGTATTGAAGCATCTGGCTTTGGCGCAAGAATTGAAACTGTAAACGCAACTGAAGCTTACTTAGGCTCATTACCAGGACATAGCCTTGAAAATGTTAGGCGCGCTCTGCTGCCTAATACAGTGCTCACCGATCTCTTACCCTTAAATCAGGTCTATACAGGACAGAGTGTGTCTCCTAATTTCAGATATGGTAAGAATAAACCTTCTTTAATGACTGTAAGAACTTTAGAAGGTTTATATGCTCACTTAAACCTGCATGACACTGATCTTGCCAATGCTCTGGTAGTAGGTCCTCCAGGTAGCGGTAAATCTGTGTTCTTAGGAAGTCTTATTCCTTCATTTTTAAAATATGACCAGATGAAGATCTTTGTCTTTGACAAAGGCAACTCTTTTTACGGACTGACAAAAGCTTTAAATGGTAACCATATAAAATTAGAAAATGGTAAAGGCATCCGCTTTTGCCCTTTAGCTAAAATTGATACTCCTAATGATAAGGCTAGTGCCTTAGATTTTTTAGAAAAACTTTTTATCTCGCAGGGCTATGAGACCGATCTTAAATTAAAGGATGATCTTCGTGATGCACTTAATCTTTTAGCAGACTTTGATAAACACGAACGAACTTTAAGTACGATGTGCACACTGCTTCCTAGAAAAGAGCTCAAAACAGCCTTATCTGCTTTTACTAACAGTGTCATTGAAAACTCAATTTTAGATGGAGACTCTGATCCTTCTTTTGAATCTGATCTTACTGTTTTCGAATGCGGACAGTTTTTTGAAAAGGGTGATGACTTTTTATACCCAACGTTGCAGTGCATTTTTAAACTCATCAATCATAGCGTTATGAATGGTACGTGTGGCGCCATTATCATTGATGAGGCCTGGATGATGCTTGCTAATGAAGAGTTCTCAAAGCAACTTATCACCTGGATTAAAACCTTTAGAAAACACAATGTCGCAATTGTATTAGCCACACAATCAATTAACGATCTGTCTAAGGCTTCTAACATTGGTGATTTTTTAGACTGCATTAAAACCAGAATTTTTCTACCTAATAAAGATGCCAACACTGAAACTTTAAAAGGATTCTATAAAAAACTCTCGCTGTGCGACAGTCAAATTGATGCTATCTGTAAGGCAAAACCAAAGCATACTTTGTTTTTACATAAAGACATTAACTTTATGCCTTTTTCTTTAGCACTCTCTGATACTGAACTAAAACTTTTATCTCTCTCAGAAAACGACAAAGCTTATGTGGATGAAATGTATGAACGATATCAAGAAGAATTTGCCTACCATTTATAAGGAAAAGAAAAATAAGAAGCAGGCAAAAATTGCCACCGGCATGAAATTTACAGATCTTGCAATAAAAGCACTGCGTACAGAACTAGTACCTGCCTTTATGGGGCTATTAGGAATGGCTTTAGGCTTTATCTCACTTGCCTACTGCATTGATTTAAGTGGTAAAACTCAGTTTCGACCTTATGTAGTGACTGTAGATAAGCAAGGCTCAGTGCTTTTTTTAGAAAATCCTAATCAGGACAGTTTAAATTCAAAAGTAAAGGCTTCTTTCGTCTGTGAGTACGTTGATAGATTGTACGCTGTAAGTGAGGATAAAGCTTTGCAAAGGCGATTTATCAATGAGATCTATGCAAAAACTTCATTAGGCAGCGTAGCATCTGTATTTATAGATAACTTTTACACCAAAGCAAATGTTATGTCTTATGAAACAGCATTACGAAACACCGCAATCGAATCTGTAGTGTCACTGTCAGACAACACTTTTGAGGTCACTTTCAAACTTATGACCAAACAAAAAGAGCAAACCTTAACAGAAAGATACAAAGCTTTTGTAAGTTACAAAAGACTGAATGTCGCTTATGACAATCTTGAGGAGGTAAGACTCAATCCTCTAGGTCTGTTTGTAAACGAGTTTAATGTCAACAAAATCATTGAGGTAGCATCATGAAAATGAGTGTCCTTATTAAATTAGAAAGGTTATCTTTATTGTCTGTTATTTTGTCATGCCTTTTCTGCTCAAGTTACAGTGCCTTTGCTGACAATGTTGACTTAGATGACAGAGATTTAAAAACTCTTTCAAAACTTGACTTATTAGATGCAAAACAGGTGGCTGGTACTGCCTATAAAGCAGGATTAGTTACCTTTGCTTACGGCTCTGGAATACCTACTGTCGTCTGCGCTTTATTAGAATTAACTGATCTTGCCTTTGAAAAAGGAGAGAGCATTTTATCTGTTCAATTAGGAGATTCTGTTCGATGGAATATTGAAAGTGCCATTTCAGGATCAGCAAATGACAGTGTAGAACACCTAATTGTAAAGCCTTTAGAAGCTGGTCTTAAAACCTCAATGCTCATAACCACAGACAGAAGGACCTATCACATTCGTCTAAAATCAACTGAAGCTGATTTTATGCCCGCTGTAGTATTTTCATACCCTAATAGCTTAAAGTTACCATCAAAAAAGCATTATGGGGACGATTCATATTTACAGTACACAAGTAACTATGACTCAAATGAGGATCATAATGATTACTCAGAGACTAATTCAAGTCTTAAGAACTATTCTTCTGTGCAAAATGTTTCATATGAAAGAAACTCACAACCAGCGCTTAATGTTGCTGCAGCCTACAATGACAGTACCCAAAGGCGAAACTACAACTACTCTGTTGATGGTGACTCAAAGATCATTCCGCAAAATGTCTACGACGATGGAAAAAGAACCTTTATAGTGATGAACAATCCCATAAATTCAAGCTATTTACCGGTGCTACAAGAAATCAGCTTAGAGAGTTTTTTATTCTTCGGAGAGGATAAAACTAACACCATTAACTTTACTTACTTTGACAATACTTTTGTTGTAGACGGGATCTACTCCCACCTGAGACTTATCTCAAAGAATGGTGAAGAAAAACAAAGTGCTGATGTGGTAAGACTAGAATCATAGGTGAAAAGATGTCTTACTCTATCTTAAAACAAGGTCCTTTAACAAAAAAGCCTATCTTCTTTTTAATTGGTGGTTTTATCGCTGTGACTATCTTTTTTACTGTACTTTTTAGTTTAAAAGAGCAGGATAAATTAAACGAAATAAAAGAAAAGCAAAATGGTACGTCAGTCCAGTCACTACAGTCTAATATCTCAAAGGCTGACAAGCTTGGCGTTTTTGAAGCTAAAGATGAAAACTTACACAAAGACATGGTCAGCAATGCTTCCAAAAACCGTAAACAAATTTTAAATGATGTATCAGCTAAAACTTTAGATGATGAAGATTTTGCTAAAGACTATGTAAAATACCAGGAAAGACATGCTCTTACAGACCGTTCTTATAAAGAGGCTGATAACAGTCCTGATAAAAACAAATTCGTGACAAGAACAGTTTCTTTTGAAGATTTCGATGGAGCCCCAAAAGAGGATGAAGTTACGCAAAATAAAAAGAGCAAAACTAATTCAGAATACTACGAACAGGCTTTAAAGGCCTCTAGCAAAGTAAATCTTGAGTTAAAACATCATGGTTTAGGCAACTCTTTATTAGACAAAATTGACAACCAAAACGGTAATAATGCTACACCATCTTTTACACAACCAAAATTGAACTCTTTAGATGGTCCTAGTGCCTCTAATTCTCAAGATAAGCCTAATGAAAACACACTTGAGAGCTATGATAAGTTAAAAAGAAACAACTATGTTTTAAAAAGTGAAATTGAAAATCCTAAGACTCCTTTTGCGCTGATGCAAGGCAGTGTTATTCACGCTACCTTACTCAACGGTATTAACTCAGAGTTGCCAGGACAAATTACAGCACAGATCTCTCGAGATGTGCATGACTCAATTAGAGCTAAATATCTTCTTATACCTCGAGGTTCAAAACTTGTAGGTCAATACGCATCAGGTGCAGCCTTCGGTACAGAAAGGCTCTTTATTGGATTTAACAGAATAATTTTTCCTAATGGTCAGTCAATAAACTTAGGCTCTATGCCTGGTCAATCAACTAACGGTTATGCTGGCTTTGATGCTCAAGTAGACAACCACTACTTTAAGATCATTGCTAACTCGTTACTACTGTCTAGTATAAGTACCACAGCAGATCATTATGAGGATACCTACAATTTAGCTGGAGGTCATCAGCGTACTATCGCTGGATTTAAAGCTCAAGGAAGTTCAAATGTTTCTCAAGCTCTAGCTAAGATCATTGAAAGAAACATCAACCTTTCTCCTACCTTATCTGTAGAACCTGGTTACGCCTTTACTGTTGCCATTACTCAAGACATTTTCTTTAAATCACCTTATGGAGCAAAAGCTAATGTTCATTTTAAAAGATAGACTTTTCATGATATTAAGACTCTTATTAACTAGCATGCTGATATTCACAAGTTTAACCGTAAACGCTGAGGAAAAAGCCATGACCTACAGTCAAGGTCAAGAGCTAATTCAGCAAATGAACAATACCCTCGCTGTATTACGTTCTTGGTCTAATGAGAACAAAACAAAATCGGACAAGCTTGAAAACTATATCAAGCATGACAATGTAAGAGAGCAGGATAACTACGAATATCAACATAAAGAGACCTGGGCAAAAGTAAAGGATCTTAATCAAAACTCATTGATGCTATTAGAAGCAAGTTATGCTTTTGCAAAAAAGACTGAGTCAGCTGCTGAATTCTCTAAAAACAGTATCAGAACTGATGCTTGGGAAAAGTGTATACGTTCTAAAAGTTGCACTTTTAAAAAGTTAAACGAAATGATGGATGAAGAATCCCTTGAAATTTCAGACTTTACTAAAAAGAGTGCTTCAGATACGCAAAAAGCTCTAATTGAAAGCATTGATAAATTAAATGAAATGTGTGGTGAATCTCAAGAAGCTAAAGGACTTAACAGCTCTATTGATACTTTAAGTAAGGTTAATTCTACTCAGGTTACAGCTTTAAGTTCGTTATCAGGACAGGTCTCAAATCTAGCTAGAATTACAGCTCATAACTATCAGATGCAAAAACAAAACGAAGAGTTAAAGCAAAAAGCTGACGAACTTTACTACGCTGACACAGGAACTGTTGAGTCTCCGCATCTTGATACAAGCTTAAAGAACTATGAGTAACTATATGAAACATGTCCTACTTTTTTTAGTGCTTCTTTTAACATGTAAAAGTGCACCAGCTCAAGAAGTAAAAGATCTTACCCTTTCACCTGACGGTGTTTTAAATAGTCTTACCCTCTTGTTTATTGACAATATCTCAGAGGCTGCAACTCCAATTAAGGAAGCTGCTAACAGATTATTTTGGATCTTAGTACCAATCTCGATTGTAATGTTAGGTATCAAGAGTATCTTTAAAGATGGTAATATGCAGAGTTTTATGGGCGATCTTGTAAAACTGTTGTTAGTAACTGGCTTCTATTACTTTTTACTTGATAATGGCACTGCCATAGGTCACTCTGTAATTGACTCACTGACATCTGTTACCACCAATTCTAATACAGGACCTTCTGAGCTTATTGATCTTACTTTTAATATTGCATCTAATCTAAATCAGAACATTAGTGCAGGATTATTTAATGCAGTAACAGGTTTCATCTTGCGATGCATGGTACTTGTGTTTATGTTCATTATGTTTTTAGTAGTAATCAAATTTACTACCCTGTTTATCTGTGCACACATTTTGTGTATCTGCGGTGTTTTTGTTTTAGGCTTAGGTGCTATTTCTTACACAAGATACATTGCCATAAACTTTTTTAAATCAATTCTCTCAATGTCTCTTGAATTGATGACTACATTGCTGGTTATAAACTCAGGATGCTTGATCTTAAAAAATCTAAAAAACAAATCTCAGGAAATTGTAGAGTCAGGATCATCTGTTGGCTCTAGTGAATGCTCCGTAATTATTTTTACAGCTCTTTTTATCTACATTCTTTCAAAATACTTACCTGAGGTTGTGTCAAATCTTGTGACCATGACCAATGGAAGAAATGCTAAAAGATCGAACAGTCGACTCTCTCTGAAAATTCCAAGTATCAATTTGAAAAAATAAGGAAGGAAATTAAGATGGTCGGTGATGTAGGGTTCGAACCTACGACCCTCTGGTCCCAAACCAGATGCGCTACCGGGCTGCGCTAATCACCGAACGGAGTGCATTATATTAAGGAGATGTAATATTGTCAACAAATAATTTGTCAAATTTGTAGTCTACTGACTGAATTAGAAAGAAATTTTGATTATACGTTAAGGCATTCTTTATCTAGTACTTAGGTGATTTATAATGTAATAAATACGAATTGAGGATTTATTATGGACATGACACAGCAAAAAGTAACTTGTCTCATGGAAAGTTCTATCGACGGTCGTTTAGACGAATCTAGATGGTCTGTTTTATATGACAGCAATGGCGAAGGTGAACCTGATGTATATTATGAGACTAAAGCTAAATTAAATCCTGAATTATCAATTCTAGGAAAAGAAACAATTTTACATCACCATTGCAGTATTCCTTTTAAATCAGACACTCACACTAAGATTAAAGATCCTAAACCATTTTTAGGTATTAGAGAAAACGCAGAAATGACAGCAGTGTTTGACTCAAAAGGATCTATAGCCTATGAGAACAACGAAATCTGGGGTAGTACCCTGCTTGTTATCTTAGGAGAAGACACCGCAAGTGAAGAGTATCTTGAGTTTTTAAGAAAAAAGGAGATCTCTTTTACCTTTGCTGGAAAAGATGGTCATGACATCAAAAAAGCGCTTAAAAGTTTATACTCTGATTTTGGTATAAAGAATGTTCTCCTATGTGGAGGCGGTATCTTAAACGGATCTTTCTTAAAGCTAGGTCTTATCGATGAACTTTATCTTGTGCTCTACCCTGGCATAGATGGATTGAGTGGCGTTAAATCAATCTTTGAGTATGAAGGTAAAGAAGGAGAAAAACCTTGCGATGGTCAATCTCTAGAATTACTATCTTGCGATGTTGTAAGAGCCGGTGTTGTACTTTTAAGATATAGATTTCATTTTTACTCAATATAAAGTTGCAATATCTTAATAATACTGTAAAATTATACGGTCAATTTTGGTGAGATGTCCGAGTGGCTGAAGGAGCACGCCTGGAAAGCGTGTATACGTTAACGCGTATCACGGGTTCGAATCCCGTTCTCACCGCCATAGCACCTTTTAGGTGCTTTTTTTATATCTAATATCAGCTAATTATCCTTTCTATTTTTTCTTAATTTTCAATAAAATAATCGTTAAAAATCGGTGATACTAGCAGAGTTAGTAGCAGAGCTAGTAGCATATAAATGCTATAACGTATGGCGGCTGTATGGCTTTTACATATGTAAAATTACCAGAACGGCTAAACTTCACATAGAAATATTATTCAAGTCTTAATATACTGCTATCAATAAATTAAAATCTGAAAAGAAAAGATAGTGCAATAGTAAGAAAGCAATTAATCAGATAAATTTAGACAACTGTCTATAAAAATAGACTCACGTATTAATATATAAAGATATAAAGGCAAAGATGTTATCCTTAGACATTAGTTATTTCAATAAGTGTATTGTATATTAACGTCAATACAATTCTTGAAGGTAAAAACGTGATAATGAAAAGAGTGTGTCATGTCTAGTTTAAATGATAAAGAAATATTTGATCTAATCGAAAAAAAGCAACTGTCAATAACACCTCTGGATCCAAATAACATTCAACCCGGCAGCATAGACCTGACTCTAGGATCAACTGTTGACCATTGGGAATGTAGTCAAGATGAAACATTAGATTTGACTTTAGACAATAACGAACAGTTCATTGAAAATCAATTTAAAACAATTGATATTACAGATGGATATGTTTTAGAACCAAATGATTTTGTTAGAGGTCACTCCGCCGAGACCATCAAGCTACCAAGTTTCATCAATGGAATTATTGTAAATAGAAATAGTCTATGTTCAGTAGGTTTGGATGTTTCTATATCTCAATATATTAATCCTTCCTATCAGAAGAATAAAATTATTGTAATCAGAAACATAAGTCACAATAGAATTAAAATTAAAAGTGGTATAAGAATCTGCCAGTTAATTTTGTTCAGGATGCAAGGCGATTCAATTCGTAACTATGCAAATAGGCACTCAATAGACTCTTTAAAAGATTTTATTGACATTAAGAGTGCACAAGTTAATAAGAATATCGATAATTCTTTATCTGACTTCATGGAAAAGCGAATTGAAGAGATTGCTTCTGGAAGAAACAAATGAAACTATCAGAACAAAGAACTCGTTTAAGAGGATACATTTATTCTCAAAGCTATAGAAATATTCTTACAGCTATAGCTACTAAAGAGCTTTCCTCGATATATAAAATTAGTAAGAATGAAGCTCCACTTACAGAAAGTGATATTAGTAATTACATCAGAGATAACTTTGATCATTTAAACAGTGAGACAAACAAGGCTATCGAGCAACTCGTTAAAGAGATCCTTCCTGATGATGATTTTAAAACCAAAGCTAAAAAGCATTTCAGATATTCTTTGATTTAGATGTTTTAGCTATTCTTCTTCTTCCAGTCTTATATGTATGTGTCAGATATTCAATAATTGAATATAAAGAATCTAATACCATAACAGAATGCGCAGATTGAATTGTTGCATCTATCTTTGTATTGCTTCAGTTGTCTTTCAGTACATATTATTACTTTAAGAACAAGTAAAATAATATGTTACTTTTTAAGTAAGAAATTTACTGAGCCGAGAGTTTGTTCATTACGCATTCTCACAAGAGTTTGAGTATGAGGAAATATTCTTAAGATATCGTCAGAGAAATGAATTTGAAGTCATGTACAGATATTTCAAGAATCACGTTGATGCTGATACCTTAAATGTCTCTACTGAACATACCTTCAATGCCAAACTGTTTATCGGTCTATTAGCTTCAGAGTTTCTTAACAGCTTAAAACTAAAATCCTTAGAGTGGAATAAGACTGCACCAGAGAAATCAAAGGTAAAGCTTAAAGACAATTCAATGTATATGACCTTTAAAGATCTCGATACACTTGAATGCATTCGTCATGGTGATGTAATCATACCTACTACTAATATTCTGAAAAGACATGAAGCCTTATTTAATATGATGGGAATTGATCCTGTCGTACTTCAGAATACAAAACTTAAGAAAGCTACTTTAGATGATGAGATGGGATTAACTGTTTCTGACTAATCTCGTGTAAGAACAAAAACGAGATCTTAGGGGTGGAATAAGACTGCTCCTGAGAAATCAAAGGTAAAGCTTAAAGACAATTCAATGTATATGACTTTTAAAGATCTAGATACGCTTGAATGTATCCATCATGGTGATGTAATCATACCTACAACAAATATCCTTAAAAGACATGAAGCCTCATTTAACATGATGGGAATTGATCCTGTAGTGCTTCAGAATACAAAACTTAAGATAGCTACTTTAGATGATGATATGGATTAACTGTTTCTGACTAATCTCGTGTAAGAACTAAAACGAGATCTTAGGGGTCAAAAAAAAAGAACAGCCTTAAGCTATTCTTCCCTTCATTTGGAGCGGGAAACGAGGTTCGAACTCGCGACCCTAACCATGGCAAGGTTATGCTCTACCAACTGAGCTATTCCCGCAT